>Ga0307380_10000156_pt1 | contig 116193 bp, 96 predicted proteins | sample UN3MG_FD_202239 | JGI IMG/M metagenome (GOLD analysis project Ga0307380, IMG submission 202239) | Soil microbial communities from Risofladan, Vaasa, Finland - UN-3 | ecosystem: Environmental > Terrestrial > Soil > Coastal area > Acid sulfate soil | place: Finland: Risofladan, Vaasa | collected...
CTGGTGCTGGACGAAGGCCGCCTGGTGGAGCAGGGCACCCACGTCGAGCTGCTGGCACGGGGCGGCCTCTACGCCCACCTGTACGAGACGCAGTTCGGCCAGAAGCTGGAAGCTCCTGCATTCGAGCCGTCCTCATAACCAGAGAACGAGGAACCGGCCCCATCCGGTACCTGGTCGACAACGCCTCTACTCCATGTGCTAGAGGTGTCTCCAAGGTCCCCTGGGGGGCATCCAACGGTGCCGTCTGGATTCAACTTGCTCCCGCGGGTATGCCCTTCCAGCACAAAGCCGCAGCGGCTGTAGGCCATCGGCTCCGAGACATCTTCTCCCCGCTGCGCATTGCCTGTGGCCTCCCCAGACCTCGGAGGTCTCGAAGACCTCCGAGGTCTCAAAACACCCGCCCCTACCCCACGCGCTCGCCAGAGCGGCTGGACACCATCGCTGCCGACACGTTTGCCACCCGCTGCGCATTCTCTGTTGACATACAGCCCAAACTGTGCTATACTGGATGACAGGGTTGCGGGGCGGCGCCACATGATGTCCTCCTCGGAAGAGTTGGCCTTGCACCCGGGGTGAGCGTTCTCCATTGTTGAGGTAGCCGAGGAGCGGGAGCAGGGGCTTGGCACAGCAGTCGAGAGCTCCGAACCGCCTGCACGCTCACGGCAGAGGCGCAAGTCGTTAGGGAGACGTAGCTCGGAGGCAGTTGTGAAATGGCCACAAAGCGCCGCGCACTTCAACGAGAAGACATTCTGGTGCGCATTCGAAAACGTGGCGGACCGGAAGGCCTGGTATTGACGGGGAGCAACCTCTACGAGATAGATCTTAGCGGCTTGAGGCTATCGGGTATCGTACTCAATCGCACCGTTCTAGATGGTGCGAACCTAGACCGTGCGAATCTGACCGGTGCGAATCTCGAGGGTGCTTCAATGCGGTACGCCAAGCTTCGCAAAGCCAGGCTTGACTCTGCAATTGTCAACAATGCCTACCTCGAAGACGCAGACCTACGGGGCGCTTCGCTGCGAGATGCAGGGCTGTACGATTGTGTCCTCAGAAGGGCAAACTTGCGCGGGTCGGACCTGACGGGCGCTGGCATGAATGGCGCTTCGCTTGACATGGCCGATTTGGCAAGCGCAACTCTAACCGGCGTCAGCCTTGCCTTCAATTCGTATTTTCTCAAGGCCAACTTGCAGGACGTCGATCTCAGGTGGGCCAAGGCCATGGGCGCAAAGTTCTGGCTTGCCGATTTGACTCGAGCCACTCTTGAACATGCGACTCTGATTGAAGCCGATTTCAGCGGTGCCTCCCTGCGGGAGAGTGATCTGCGCTGGGCAAACGCTACCGGCGCGTTCTTCAAAGGTGCTGACCTGACAGGGGCTCGGTTGTCGGGGACGACGTTGGAACGGGCGGACTTCGGGGACACAAGTCTGGAAAATGCGGACTTCACTGGAGCCTCAATGGTCGACGCTGAAATCCTGCGAGCGGAGTTGCAGGGGGCCAACTTTGCCGAGGCGGACCTAACGGGCATCAACTTGCGGGGCGCATACTTGAAATCGGTCTCTTTCAAGAGTGCTCGACTCATAGGTGCTGACTTCTACAGGGCTCACTTCGACGACGTGTCACTTGAAGATGGGGATCTGACGCGGGCATCTCTGACCCAGACTGACCTGACTAGCGTGGCGCTACGCGGCGCCAAACTGAGCTACGCGAATCTCTCGGCCATCGAGGCAACCGGTGTGGAATTCAATGCCACACCTTTGCGTGGCGCCGTCCTAGACGAGGCAGTCTTGGTGGGCGCAAGATTCGATGGGGCTGATCTCACTGGAGCTCGTCTTCAGGGGGCCGATCTATCCAGTGCCACGCTCAAAGACACGGTTCTTCGCGGCGCTGACTGTGTGGGAGCTCTCCTCACGGGAGCGAACATGCGTGGAATCGACCTGTCGGGCGCGAATCTGGAGGGCGCGGACCTATCTGGCGCGGACCTCAGCTCGACCAATCTTCGAGGCGCCAATCTTAGGAACGCAATCCTGAACCATACGATCCTGGTCGGGGCAGATCTCTACCAGGCCGATTTGGCCAACGCAAAGCTTGGAAAGTCCGCTTTTCAGGCCGGGCTGATCCAAGAGCAGAGGGGCGAACTGCTGGAAGCGCGAGAGATCTATAGGAGCATCAAGAACAACTTCCTATCCCGCGGCCTTGACGAAGAAGCTAGCTGGGCGTACCGGAAGGAGCGCAGAATCGATCGAAGCACTCTAGCTCCTTGGCACATTGCCCGCCAGCACCCAATCAGGAGCGGTAGATCCGAAAGCGAATCTTCGGAATGGAATCAGCAACCGGCAGCCAGAATAAGATCCGGCATCCGCTTGGTTGCCTCGGTTCTTCGACACACAATCCAGTTTCTGGTTTCGCTTATGTATGATGCCACTTGCGGATATGGAGAGGAACCTGGTAAGGCCTTGTTGTGGATACTAGGACTGGGCCTCATTGTTTTTCCTGTTGCGTATTGGCTGACGGGTAGTATCGCTTCTGGAGGAGCTACACCGAGGTGCGCTCTCGACTATGTTCTCTACAGCATTGCCTCGATGACAACACTGGCGTTCTCCAACGTCGACGCCGTCGACAATGTAGGAAGGCTCTTGGCTGGGATGGAGGCATTCGTCGGCATGACACTAACGGCACTTTTTGTTTTCGCGCTTGGACGGCGAATTGGCGGAAGATAATATGGGCGTCTTGAATCGCTGACGGTGTCGCTGAGGTGGAGGACGGCTATGAGAGGACTCCAGTGCACACGATACGGAATCTCGAAGGCGGCACCCGATACGCGATGAAACGTAGCGAAGGGCGGGTTGGAGTGCGCGGGCACTTTGTCGATCCGCTACATCGACTCGGCATCAAGCTCTGGCCCAGCGTGACTCCCATCCATGGAAGGACCATGGTGTTTCGTGAACGGCGAGAGCATGCCCTTCACCGCCGCATACTGTACTAGCGGCTGTCATTCACCTGAGGACCTAGGGCCATTCACCACGCAATGTTCGACCAGTAGCTGTCTGCGAGGGAACACGAGGTGTGACATGGACATTCTAGTAGTCGGAGCGGGGCGCGTAGGGCTCTTGACGGCCGCCTGTCTGGCGGAGAAAGGACACAGCGTGGCTTGCCTTGATGCCGATGCTGCGAGGATCGACCTTCTTTCGAAGGGCCATATCCCCTTTTGCGAGCCGCTTCTTCCTGATCTAGTCCAACACACACTCGCGAATGGACAGCTTCATTTCACGGCAGATTGGGCCGTAGCGATGAGAAACCCTCAGGTAGTCTTCATAGCTGTGGGAAGTCCGGCTGCAGCAGATGGTTCTGCGGACCTGAGCCAGGTGGAGGCGGTATCTGCGGACATCGGGCGTAACCTAAGGACATCTCTGCACGTGGTGGTGCGCACGACTGTCCCGGTAGGAACGTGTGAGCGAGTTGGTGAAACGGTTTGCACATACAATCCGACCAAGTACGGTGTGAGCCTAGCATACAATCCCGAGTTCATGCGGGAGGGATCCGCCGTGAGCGATTTCTTACATCCTGAGCGAGTGGTGGTCGGTGTCGATTGCGAGGCAACTGCCCAGGTGATGAAGGAGGTCTACCATTGGGTAGAGTCTCCGTTTGTCATCACGGACATAAGAAGCGCTGAACTGATCAAGCACGCTGCGAATGCGTTCCTTGCCCTCAAGCTATCCTACATCAACTGTATTGCGAGACTCTGCGAACTATGCGGTGGGGACATCAAAACGGTGTCGAGGGGACTGGCCATGGATAGCCGGATAGGACCCGCTTTCCTCAGTCCAGGCATTGGATATGGTGGCCCATGTATTCCAAAAGATGTTCGCGCGTTCGTGAGAGTAGCTGAGTCATTTGGATATGACCTCAAGATGGTCAAGGCTGCCGAAGAGGTCAATGATGGGCAGCGGCAATACGTGGTCGAGATGACGATTGACTCAGTTGGCGATTTGGCCGACAAGACGATTGCGGTCTACGGTCTTACCTTCAAAGCAGGAACCGACGAATTAGCGGAGTCGCCCGCCGTTGACGTTGCGCGCCGACTACAGGCGCAGGGAGCACTTGTTGTAGCATATGACCCGTCTGTAACCACACCCAGAGCTCAACTGCAAGGGATTGAGATCGCGCCGGGTCCCATTGAGGCTGCCGTCGACAGTGATGCTCAGCTCTTCCTGACCGATTGGCCCGAGTTCAAGTCTCTGGATTTCGGACGGATAAGGGAGGTTGCGAGAGCGGTCCGCGTCATTGACGCAAGGAACATGTTCGATCGAAGCATCATGCGGGAGGCCGGCATTGCGTACAGAGGAATCGGGGTCGCGAGTTAGGCAGCAAGGGATATCGTCGGAAGGTCACCTGCGGCTTGCCTCGGGAGGCCAACCGCCACACTGTGGGCAGGTATGATCACTCAGCGGTGACTCTGTGGAGTCTGCTGTGGAGCGAAGTAAGTCATTTCTGGGTGCCGAGGAGGTTGTCGGCTTCGGGCTACACTGTTAGTGAACGGAATGGGTGTGATCAGAGCTTTGAGTACAGCCTGCCATCCCTGCAAAGTACCTGGTGCCCATGCGTGGAGTCGGTAGAATGCATGGAAAAAGCGCGACCTACGAAGCTGCGCGTGGCGCTGCATACGGACGCAGGCGCTGCTTGCGCCAGTACCTACGAATCGCTGGTCGATTCAAAGCAGTCCATGTGTTAGCTATGGGGCGTGGGCACCCACAGTTGCGTTTGGCAAATTAAGCCACCGACTGGATCTGTGGACGCAGCATGGCTCAATGAACCAGGAGGTTTCGTGGTGAATCCTCCCGCAACTTCGATAGTGGTTCGCACCTTCAACGAGGGGCGACGCTTGCGGCGCGTACTACAGAAGCTGTATGGGCAGACATTTCGGGACTTCGAGTTAATCATTGTCGACAATTCATCGACGGATGAGACGCTGGCTGTGATCCGGGATCTCCCCGTCGCCAAGCTCGTCTCGATACCGAGTGAGAAGTTTGGCCATGGATTCTCTCTGAATCTGGGCGTATTTGCGGCAAGTGCCAACTTGGTCGTGCTAACGAATGGTCACTGCGTGCCGTGTTCAGAATACTGGCTGGAGGCAGGCTTGGACAACTTCCGAGAGGCTCCGGTGGCAGCTGTCACCGGGAATTATAGTGCATCTTCGGATGGGAGTATATGGGAGAGACTGTATGATTTGCGACAGATTCGGACACTCTATCTGCGGCAAGAGAACCTGCCTATCACAACCACAAACGCCATCATCCGCAGAGATCTGTGGCTGGAGTACCAGTTTGACGAAGACCTACCGCAATGTGAAGACTACGATTGGTCTCGCGAGATGATCGCTCGGGGGTTCAAAACCGTGAAGGATCCTCGCTTCAACGTATATCATTCCCACGGCCTCTCACTCAGTGCAATACGCTCGCGCGAGCGACAGTGGAAGACGATTTCCGCCGCCCTAGATTCCAAAGAGCGTCCGAGCACATGCCAATCGATCGTGTTCAGAAAGGGTCTCGAGGATCTTGGTATCGTCCTGCAAAGGCCCACGCGAGGTAAGGCATGACTCGATGGGTAGCCGAGATGAGGAAGGACTGCGATGTTCGCCATGCCCGCTATTGGAGGGTGTGGGGCATTGCGCTAGTCAGTTAGTGGTCTCGGCTGACCAAGCGAAGCTTGAGAGACCTTGTGTGCGAAAGGATGGGGGAAGCATGAAGTGCGTGGTCACTGGCGGGAGCGGTTTCATCGGCTCACATCTGGTTGAGTCCTTGCTTCGCGCGGGGTGTGAGGTGAAGGTTCTGGATCTGAGACAGCCTGTGCAGGACGTTGAGTGGATTCAAGCCGACGTTCGGCAAGCACTTGGGCGGTGCTTTTCCGGTGCCGACGTCGTGTTTCACCTCGCTGCAGTTGCCAATGCCAGGATATGTGGCGATCGTCCCGACATGTGCCTAGCAACAAACGTTGGGGGCACCGCTGAGGTCCTCCGAGCCGCTCTCGACTGTGAAGTCCCGAGGGTCGTCCTTGCCTCCAGTTCTTGGGTTGCTGGTGCTCAGGTCGGCGACGTCGTTGACGAAGAGAGTCCCTTCGTTCTAACAGATATCAACACAGTGTATGGCACCAGCAAACTCGCTCAGGAGATGCTGTGTTTCTCGTTCCAGGCTGAGTACGGAGGACCAGAGTACACGGTGCTTCGATATGGCATTCCGTATGGGGAACGGATGTGGAAAGGCCTTGTTGTACGTGCCTTCATGTATATGGCGGAAGAAACCGGGCGCATCACGATAATGGGCGATGGAAAGCAGTACAGGGAGTTCCTGTATGTTGGTGATCTGTGCGAAGCACAAGTGCTGGCAATGAATCCGGTCGGGGCGAACAAGATCTACAACCTGACCGGGCCGAGGCCAGTGACCGTTGAACAGCTGGCAAGAGAGGTCGCTAAGCATCTTCCAACCTCGATCGAGTACATACCTCAGGCAAGGGTTGAGCCGAAGCTCAAACGAATTAAGAATGACCTGGCAAGGCGGGACCTGGGTTGGGAGCCCAGTACAACGTTGTCGCATGGCATCGAACTGTGTGTTGCCTGGTGGAGGGGTCTGAAGCCAGAAGCCAAAGAGGAAGAATACTGGTGCTGAAGGGAGTTCTGAGAAGGGATGTGCCGTACAGGACACCCAGCAATGGATCGGGGGATAGCGGCACTGTATTACAGGAACCTACTGGTGCGCGGCGCCCCGTTGATGTCCTGGGCGGCGCGAAACGCCATTCGACTCTGCCAAAGCTGATCGATGAGTAGTACTGGGTCACGATAACGCGAGGCTGCAGGCCGCCGGATCCCCGCACGCTTCAGCGCTGGACAAGTTGGGCACAGTGATGCGCTCAGGGGCCCGCAGAGTATCCCGCCAGCAGCATGCCATCGTGGTGTCGGAAGGAGAGATAATGAGAATCTACCTGACCCACTGTACAGCGAAGAAGGCTGACAGCCCCAGGTTCGGGGGAGAGAGGGTGACACCCGACCGGCTCTACCGGGGGAAGTTCATCGAAGCCTTCATGAGGATGTGCAAGCAGAGAGGGGTCGAGTGGGCGATTCTCTCCGACTTGTACGGCGTGTGGTTTCCCGACGTTAGACATCAATGGTACGAGAAGCACCCTCGTACCGTGACCGAGACTGAGTTGAGGGAACTGGTGAGGGATTTTGACGAGAAGCTAGGCCAATACGATGAGATCTGGTTCTACCACAATCCCGGTAGATTCCATCCGCTGTACAAGCGGCTCCTGAGCCAGACAGCGTTGAGGGACAGAATCACACTGTTCAGTCATACTGCTGAGATCGTGTAGAGGAGAGAGGCGGTGTCCGAGGTCTGCAAATGGCTGCATGAGCAACTGGAGCGGCTGCCAATGATCAGTCATCCGTTCAACCTGGAGGATCTGCCAGAGAACGGTATCTACTTCGTCTACGAGGAGGGCGAGTTCTGGGGACATGGTGGAGATCAGCCCCGGATAGTGAGAGTGGGCAGTCATACCGGCCAGGGGAATCTTCGAAGTCGAGTCAATGAGACATACCTCCTGGATGAATCCAAGCTTGGTTTTGGTCCGAAGAACCCGAAACCCGCCGACCGGAGCATATTCCGAAAGAACCTGGGCAGGGCGCTCCTGAACCGCGCCAGAGACGACTACCTACGGGTGTGGGGGATCGACTTCACCGAGAGGCGACACAGAGATCAGTTCAGTCGATTGCGGGACATGGGGAGGGAGTGGAGACTGGAAGAAACCATCTCAGGAATACTTAGGGACCGGTTCTCGTTCAGGGCAATCGCGGTCGAGTCTCCCAGTAGCAGGAGTGAGCTAGAGAAACGCATCATTGGGTCTCTGGCAGGATGCGAGCGCTGTATGCCATCGAAGGGATGGTTGGGACGGCATTCGCCGAAAGACAGGATCAGGGAGGGCAATCTGTGGCAGGTGCAGAACCTTTCAGCAGATCCCATAGGTCCGCGTGAAGGAGAGGCAATCCAGCGTGCGATTCGGATGGCGGAGGAACAACGCATTGCCCATGATAATCATAAGCGCTACCATGTAAGACACCAGCGTAAGACAGATCGCGGTCCGCACCGGGAGTCCCCCGTGCTTGACGATCGGGCCAAAGCACTAGGTGACTTCCGTCTGGAGTAGGAGACAGCCATGAGACTCGGTGAGATTCTCTTCTTCTCCCCCAAGTTCAGGTTCTGCGATCTCGATCTAGGTGATCCTGGAAACGTTCTTGACGCCTTCCAGGACAGAGTACGAAGCTTCTACCTGGACCCTGCACGTCAGCTATTGAATCAGTCCGCTGCCTTTGCCGCCGGTCTCGTCTGTATCTGCTGCATTGACTTCCTGGCGCGGTATGGCCCGCCTTCGAGACAAGAAAGCAGAATAGCAGAATGGCTCGAACAGAGGATCCCAGAGTTCCGCGACGAGGACCCTGCTGACCCCAAGAGAACGCTGGCCAAGCGCTTCACAAAGCATTTCCGCAATGGGCTGGTTCACGAGGGCCGTATCAAGCGACTTGGGCAGTTCTCGCTGTCCCACAAGGAGTTCATCCAGATAGTCGGGCCCGCAATGATGGTGCACCCAGGTCGGTTGCTGGATGCAGTATGTAGGGGATTCGATGAGTATTGCCGCGAGCTGGCCACCAACGAAGATGGCGCGTACGAACGGCTGGTGAGCCAGTTGAGGAAGGATTTCGGGGACGAGATCGCCGCGTCCGTAGCAGAAGACACCAGTGGCTAGAGAGACATGGCCCCTGGCGAGGGGCAGCGCCCAAGCGATCAGCACTGAGGTCATTCCAGACCGCAGACGTTGTCCAGATGCCTGGGAGGCAAGCGATGGTTGAAGAGGGAGGCACTCAGCACATCTGGTGCGAGCGACGTGGCACAACTCCTCCAGCCGGCCGCATCGAATACGGAGGCGCAGCGAGATAGAACCATCCAGCGGCTGAGGGAGGACGAAGTAATCGTGGACGAGGCGCTAGAGCTGCTCAACGTGGCGCTAGTGGTACCTATGGAGAGCGCCTGAAATGGACCAGCCGCCATTGCCTGACATTGACCCCTACGTCAATCGGAACCTCTTCTCTGACCACTTCCTCGAGGAGCTGCTACCTCAGGATGAGTCCTGGCAGGCAGACGAGGATAGACTGAAGCTGGCCATGCAGGGCGCTAGGCTTCTTGCAATGGAGGAGGTCAACATAGTAGTCCCGTTCGCGCGGTGGACCGAGGTAGTCGAGGACCAGTACGAACCCTGACTGTGGGCCCGGCTGGGTGCCTAGGCTGTTCGCCCTCCTCGGACGCAGGCGCGGCGTATCCACAGCGCCACGTAGACCAGCCCGATCAGCACCGGCACTTCGATCAGCGGGCCGACGGCCGTGGCCAAGGCCTTCTGCCCCCCTTACGAGGCGGATTCTGCTTCCAAAAGGTCGGCCGCCTGAACCAGGCGGATCCCTAGCAGGGCGAGGCTCCCAGGCTCCGGCACGAAGTCCTCTTCGATCGGCTCGACGGCCCGTCGCCATATGCATTCCGGCAGCAAACGACCACCCCATGGCGGCTGGATGGCTCTCGCACTTTTCAAGAGGTATAATTTACGAGGGTTCCGAGGCAGCGGGGAATACTCTCGTGGCGCAAGCTGTTGACCTTGCTGGCGAAGGTGCGGTATAATCGGCGCGAGAAGGCGCAGGGGGATTGGAGATGGACTCAACCAGCCGATGGGGTGCGATTGGCAGGGCTGTCAGGGGCAGAGGGCGGGAGATCGCCCTGGTCGTGGTCCTCCTCTTGATCAACTACCTCATCTTCAGCCGTCTGCTCCTGATCGTGTCTGGAGGTCGCCAGGCGACCCCCACGCCAACCAGGACTGCCAAACCCACTTTCACTCCGTTCGACGTGGTCGTGGCCACGCCTACCTTGGGGCAGGAGCCTACGCCTAGCGAAGAGCCATCGCCGGTTGCCTCGCCCACACTCGGCATCCACGTGGTACAAGCCGGTGAAACGTTGAGTGAGATCGCGCGCACCTATGGCACGACGGTGGATGCCATCGTGGAGGCCAATGACCTGGGCAGTGCTGAGGCCATCATACAGGAGGGACAGGAACTGGTCATCCCTTCCGCACCGCCTCCTGCGCCCACAGTAGAAGGTACCGCGGCGCCGGCAGCCTCACCATCGTCCTCTGTGGGCCAGAAGATCCACGTTGTGCAGCAGGGCGAGACCCTGAGCGAGATAGCTCGGATGTATGGCGTCACCATGGACGAACTGGCTCAGGCCAACGGCCTGGACAACCCGAATGCGATAAGCGTGGGGCAGGCGCTGGTGATCCCGTGACCGTGAGGCGGCGAAGCCGTCAAGGCGAGAAAGGGGTGAGGGATGAAGCTGAGACATATGCTCATCATGGGGATTCTGGTTTTCCTCAACGGGTTCGTCTTCACGGTTTTGCTCCTGATGCTGTCGCGAGAGTTGGCTCGCCCCGCCGCCACACCCACAACGGTGGTTACCGTGGGACCGACGTTTCAACCCACCTTCACCTCGACGCCTGTTGGTCCCACACCCACGTCTACTCTGGCGCCCACGGCCACCAGTGTGCCTGAGGCGACTGCCACGAGCACCTTGGTGATAGCCCCGGCAACCGCTACCTACACCAACACTCCGATCCCGCCGACCGCAACCACCGGCCCAGCCACCCCGACTCACACTCCCGGTGGGCCGACTGCCACCAGCCCGCCCCCCACAGCGACGCCCACCACACCGCCGTCGTCGCCGACCTCTCAGCCTTCGGCCACGCCCACGACTCCATCCTCCTACGAGTTCAGGTACGCAGGAGGGATGGAGAGCGCCCCCAACTGCGGGTCGGTGTACATGCAGGGCAAGATCACTGGAGTAGGGGGCGAGGCAGTCAACGGGCGGACGGTGCGTCTGAGGTTTGCTGGCAACGAGGCGTACAAGGTGAGTGGCGAGGGCGAGAATCCAGGAGGGTGGGGGTTTTCTCCCCTGGCTCAGGAGAACTTTCACTCGCCATTTACGTTTCTGATCGACATCGTACAGAGTCAGGCAAACCCCGTGCTACAGTCAGATACTGTAGAGATCCAGTTCACCGATTGCGGCACGGCTGGGCAGTTCACCAACATCCTCTTCGAATACGTTACGGGAGATAGTGGGAACTGAGGACATACAGGCCTCGACGTGTGGCATGCCATCCAGGTTCAGGTGCCCCGGTCAGGCGACCATGGGGATGCTCAGCCCGCAAACCGGGCATAAGGAGTCGCTGAGCCTGTTCTTCAGAACAGTCAGGTCACGCCTCTCGATGAGCAGCTGGCAACAATGAGGACAGTAGGTGTTCTCTAGACGGTGACCTGCCACGTTGCCCAGATACACGAAGTCGAGGCCCTCCTCTTTGCCGATCTGCCATGCTCCTTCCAGCGCGCTCAGGGGGGTGGGCGGCGCGTAGAAGCGGTAGGCTGGGTAGTACCCGCTAAGGTGCCATGGCGTCTCGGGCCCCAGGTCGTGGCGGATCCTGGCGGCAACGGTGCGTAATGTATCTTCACGGTGATTGACACTGGGGATGACCAGGGTGGTGATCTCCAGGTGCACTCCTTGCTCCTTCGCCTGGCGGCAGTTTCGCCACACCTTCTCCACATCGATTCCTCCACAGTGCTTTCGGACCGCTTCCGCGTCTCCTTTGATATCCACGTTCATGGCGTCTAGCCCCGCGGCGACCAACAAGTCCAGGGCCTCGCCGGTCATGTAGCCGTTGGTGACGTAGGTGTTGTAGAGCCCATCATCTCTGGCCAGCTGGAACACGTCGAGGGACCATTCCAGCGACAGTGTTGGTTCGTTGAGGCTGATGGACGTCCCCTGACATCCAGAGGCGATGGCCGTGTCCACGAACTCGCGAGGCGACACGTAGCGACCTGTTCGCGGAGGCGATTTGCTGATATCCCAGTTTTGACACCAGGGGCATCCGAAGTTGCAGCCCCAGCTTCCTGCGGTAAGGGCCATACTCCCAGGGTAGAAGTGGTGGAGCGGTTTCTTCTCTATGGGATTGGCGGAGAGGGAGGAGACGTTGCCATAGGTGAGGGTCACAAGCTTGCCATCGACGTTGGAACGGGTGCGGCACCAGCCTGAGGCACCTGGGCCCAGCGAGCAGCGTCGCTCGCAGGTCAGGCAGCGCACTTTGTCTCCTGACCGCTCCTGAAGGAGCGAGTCATGGACGGACGGGTCTGTCATCCGCGCTGGAGGGCGAGTGCCGTGGACTTGCATGACGTCGGTTGTGGGAAGCAAGCGTCGGTGAGGAGGGCACTCGGACCTATTCTCTCCCGCGGGGACCATGAGGGAGTGCTGTGGCGGGCGATTCCGTAGCTCGGCCCAGGCGAGAGCTGTGCGTAACACCCGGACTCGTTGACAGAAGGTGGCGTACTTCCGCCAACCAGAGGTGCGGCTGTCTCCGCAGTGGGAACGGTCAAAGACGCCTCCGCTGTGGTGGTGATGGTGGGGGTGAAGGTTGCAGTTGGGGTAACCGTGGCGGAGATCACAACGGTCGTGGTCACGCCCTCGGTGCTGGTGATGACGACTGTGACGTTGACGCTCTCGGCGGTTGGCGTGAAGGTAGGTATCGGTCGCTGGGTGGGTGTGGAAGGCAGCGTGGCTGTGGGCGTGGAGGTGCTCTGGGGCGTCGCCACGCTGGTGGGCATGGAAGTCGGGCTGGCGGTGAACGTGGGTGGCAGCTCCAGGGCTGTCTCAGACACCAGACGGGAGCGGAGGAGGAAGCTGCCGATGCCCAAGCAGTACAGCAGTAGGGCCACCATGGTGAGGACCGTAAGCGCGCTGTACAGCCTCTTCTGCGGGACGGTTAGCTGAGTATATCGGCGCAGGAGACCTCTCATAGAAACACCCAGGTATAAATGAAGGAAGCGGCTGACACTCTCGTCGGCATCCTCACCTGACTACCCTGTTTCCGTGGCCGCGGGCGTCCCGGTGCTGATAGGGGTGGCGGTCTGTGTGGACGTGGGGGTAAAGGTGGCCGTCCCGGTAGGGGTGTGGGTGGCGGTCGCGGTAGGCGTGTCGGTCGGTGTGCCTGTGGCCGTCTCGGTCGCGGTGGGCGTGAAGGTGGCGGTTTCGGTGGGTGTGTCTGTGGGTGTGGGGGTGGCAGTTTCTGTAGGCGTCGCTGTGCCGGTAGCCGTAGGTGTGTGGCTGGGTGTGGCTGTGCCTGTGGGCGTGTAGGTCGCCGTGGATGTCGGCGTAAGAGTCGCCGTCACGGTGGGTGTGGGCGTGAACCTGGGAGGGGCCATGGCTAGGGCGATGAAGCCCAACACATAGCAGGGCACGGTCATGCAGATGATGGTGAACAGGAGACCGTAGACCAGCTTCTTTCGCTCAGGAAGGTTGTCGTACCAGTCGCTCACTCTGTGATTGAGACCCCAGTCTCGGGAACTGTATGGGCGTCTGATGCTCCATCGCCGCTACCCACATGTGCGGAGAGCTGCGGACCTGGCGCAAATCAGGGATGTCCCGATACTGTAGCGTAAGTTGCCAACTTGCGCTAGCTGTTGCCCCCGCCGGCGAAGGCACCAGGCCGGGGCGCGCGGGGCTGCGCCGTGGACGACTCCCTCAAGCAATGGCGATAGAGTCTCGCACCTCGTGATAGAGGCTGGCGAACTCCTCGTTATAGTAGAACTCGGTGTCGCGCGGACGCGGTAGATGTACCTCGAAGGCAGCCCGGATGTGGCCGGGCCGAGGGCTCATGATCAGCACCCTATCGGCCAGGAAGATGGCCTCCTGGATGGTGTGGGTCACCATGAGGATGGTCTTGGCCGTGGCCCGCCAGATGCGCAGTAGTTCGACATTCATCTGGTTGCGGGTGATAGCATCAAGGGAACCGAAGGGCTCGTCCATCAGCAGGATGGACGGCTCGTGTATCAACGCCCTGGCGATGGCTACCCGTTGCTGCATACCGCCGGACAACTCGTGAGGATATAGCCGCTCGAAGCCCAGCAGCCCCACCAGACCAAGCAACTCCATGGCTCGCTGCTGGTGCCCGTGGCCGTCACTACCCTGCACCTCCAGAGGTAACGTGACGTTCTTGATGACCGTCCGCCACGGCATCAACGTCGGGTCCTGGAAGACGAACCCAATCTCCGGGCGAGGCTGGGTCAGGATCTGGCCATCTATACGCACTACCCCTTGGTCTGCCGGCAGCAGGCCTCCCAGGATGTGCAGGAGCGTCGTCTTGCCACAGCCTGAAGGACCCACCAGGCTGACGAACTCCCCGTCTGAGATGGTTAGGGAGACGTCTCTGAGGGCCTTCACTTCTCCCTCTCTGCTGGGAAAGGCTTTGTATATGTTTTCGGCGACGAGAATCGGATGGTTCACTGTAGTCTACGGTACCACTATGAAGTCGTTAGTGAACATCTTGTCTGGAACTGTCTCGGTTTCGGCCAGGCCAGCCTTGAGCATGAACTCCTGCGACATCTCCCAGGCGGACGGATCCGAATAGCCCAGTTTGTCGCTTTGCCAGAACTTGATGGACTCCTGTAGAACGGCCAACTGCGTGTCCCGGTTCTCGCCCCCAGCCTCGGGCACGTACTCCAGGCAGATCTCGAAAGCCTCCTCCGGATGGTCTACGGTGTAGCGCAGGCCACGCAGGACTGCTCTTACCAGACCTGCGACCAGTTGGGGTTGCTCCGCTATGGTCTTCTCGTTGGTGATGATGCCATTGGATACGAGGTTCATGTAGTCAGCCACGTAGATGATGTGCGGTTCGTATCCAGCCTGGCGGAGTTGCACCGGCTCGTTGGCGGCGTAGACGACCGCCGCGTCCACCTGGTCCTCGGTGAGACTCGCCACCTGGGTGTAGCCGATGGACTCGAGCTTGATGTCTCCTTCATCGATCCCCGCGGCGTCCAGGAGGGCCAGCCAGCCAATGTAGCTGGCGCCCCACAGGCCTGGGATGCCCACGGAGCGACCGATGAGGTCCTCTGGATTCTGCAAAGGCACGTCTTCCAGCGAGACGACGGCCACGGGGAATCTCTGGAAGTAGGTCATGACGTAGACGACGGGAAGGCCTTGCCCCCGTGCGAGGATGACCTGGTCGCCGCTGGCCACGGCGAAGTGCAGGGCGTCGGTGCCGACCAGATTGAGCAGGTCCGTCTCCATTCCATAGTCGAATTCGATCTCCAGGTTCTCGTCGGCGAAGTACCCTTGGTTCACCGCCACGTAGAAGGGTGCGAACTGCACGTTGGGGATGAACCCCATAGCCAGGGTCACCTCAGTTGGTGAGGCAGGGGGCGCGGGGGTGGGACTCCCAGCCCCAGTGCAGCCGCTCAACGCTACGAGAGACAGTGTGAGAATAGCCAGGACCAGTTTCTTCAACTTCGTGATCTCTCCTTTCCTGCTACTTGATTCGTCGCCACGACAGGAGCCTGCTTTCCAGCAGGACAACACAGCCGTACAGACTCAGGGCGATTATGACCAAAGCGAAGAGGGCCACGAACATCATGGGTGTGTCGAAGAGGCCCCTCGAGAGGTTTACCAGGAACCCAAGACCTTCATCTGCCGCCACGAACTCACCTACCACAGCCCCAATCACGGACAGAGTGACGCCGATTTTGAGGCCGCCGAGAAGCACCGGCAGTGCTGCGGGTATCTCCAACATGGTGAACATCTGTCGGCGGGTGGCTCCGTAGGAACGCATCAGGTCTACCAGGTTCTCGTCCACCGAACGGAGGCCCACGATGGTGTTGATGAGCACGGGGAAGAAGACGGTCAGTGAGCAGACGATGACCTTAGACAAGGTGCCAAACCCAAACCAGATCACCAGGAGGGGGGCCAGTGCCACGATGGGCATGGATTGGGAAGCGACGATGTAGGGAGACAACAGCCGCTCCAATGATTTGGACTTGGCGAAGATGTATCCCAGACAAGTAGCCACGGAGAGGCCGAGGGCCAGCCCCAGCAAGACCTCTCTCACGGTGGCCCAGGCGTGGTGTAGAAGCGTGCCATCGGTAATCGCTACTACGAACTTGCGGAATACGATGGCGGGTGCTGGCAGGATGAAAGTGGGGTATGAACCGACGGTGACCAGGAGCTGCCACAGACACAGGAAGGCCAGCAAGGCCGGGGGCGCCAGCAGGTAGGCACGGTACTTGTCTGGAATCTGGCATAGGCGCCTCCTCAGCGACTGGGAGATGCCTGAAAGGACTCCAGCCGGTGCAAGCAAATCTGACGTCTCTCGAGCTGCCCTCATGATGCTCACTCTCACATACAAACAAAAGTCCCGAAGGAACAACCTTCGGGACACACTCTCGCACTTTCAGGGGGAGAAGCGACTCTCCCACTGCCGCTCTGGACCTTCTCCCATCCGGACTATACCGTCGGCTCTGGCCTCTCACCAGATCTGCTTTGTCGCTCGCGGGCTCGGCACCACAAAGAGGCGCCACACCGCCGATCGGGAATTGGCCTTCTACGAAGGCCTCACCCTGCCCCGAAGGTTCTCGATATTCACCCTGTAAAGCTTCCAGTTCACATTATACGGTAGAGTCAACCGATTGTCAAGCAGCTGGGCCCACCGCAAATACAGGCCCGTCCCTGCAAACGAGCAGGCCCCTCTGCTGGCAGGAGCCGCAGACCCCCATCCCGCACCGCATGTAGGCCTCTTTGCTCAATTGTCCGGGGATGCCTTGCCGCTGGCACAGCTCCTCGATCTTGTCCAGCATCCCCTCTGGTCCACACCCATACAGCACGTCGAAGACTTCCTCGGTGAGCAGCCGCTCCGCGATATCGGTGCACAGGCCAGCCTCGCCTGCGGAGCAGTCCTCGGTCACCAGCACGACCTCACAGCCTGCCTTTGCGAGGCGGTCCTGGAAGAAGAGGTCGTCTCCAGTCGCCGCACCGAGGACGGCCACCTTGCGACTGGCATCCATGGCTCGGCTGGCCAAGAACGCCAAGGGCGCCACGCCGTAGCCGCCCGCCACAAGAAGCACACGCTCGCCGGCGATCTCAAACCCGTGGCCGAAGGGACCGCGGAGCCAGAGCCGGTCTCCAACGCCGAGTTCGTGGAGACGCGTACTGAAAGGACCTACCATCGCGGCTGCCAGAGTCACCGGATCGTCGTCGACGAGACTGAAGGGTTTCTCGTCGACCCCAGGCAACCAGACCATGACGAACTGTCCTGGATGGGCTGGCAGCTGACCATCCAGCGTGAACGTCTTCACATGGTCCGTCTGCTGGGCAGTCTGAGCTATGGGCATCGCCTGAGGAAGCATGTGTGTAGTACAGAGCCCCCGTTCTGGATCGCTGCTTGAGTGTCTGGCTCTCGCAGATTATAGTCCACCTGGCTCACCGTGGGTAGAGCCACGATGTGGCGACGCACGGGCGGATGAACGGGTTGCTCAGGTGGTCTGATCTGTGGTCGGAAGGCATCCAAACCTTGTTTTGCGCTATACATGGCCTTATGATCGAAGTCAGTGTCTGACGGGGGACGGTACACTGGGGGGTACTCCTCCCCGACGCATCAGAAGAGGTGGGTCTGAGGTAGCATTGCCGGCATCATCATTTGAGGCCATGTGTCAGCAAAGCCCGCCTTATCCGCACCTAAGGGTCCATAGATGACTCAACATCGGGTTGTTCCTCTTGAAGCCGCCAACGAGGCAATCCAGCCGCTGCTGGGCGGCAAGGGGACTGTCTCTGCTGCCTGAGATCCCGCCCCTGTGTTTGACCTGCCACCCGTTGCAGGGCCTGGGGTTTGCGATGTCGCGGTCCGTAGGCGGATCCAAGCTGATGACGCTCGATCCTCTGCTCAGTGACTCGCCGTCTCCTTCGGCGCCGTCCTCGCCGGGCATACCCACTGGCCTGGCTGCCATGTGCAGTGGCTCGGTCTGCTCTTGTCAGTTGTACTTGCGGCCATCGTACACTCTGTGGGGCCGACACAACTCCTGTTTCCTGCCCCTTCGTCGACTTGACACTCGTTACCCCCACGGGTACTCCGCAACTTTGGGTACCATAATCCGTCTTGTTCGGCTCGACGACTAGCATTATAATGCAGTCGGCCTCTTTGCGATTCGAACGGTGGCCTGACGGGTCGGTGCGCGCCCGCTGGTGGGCCAGGCTGCGCCTGGCAAGCCAACCGTGTGGCCGTGAGCCGACCAGAGGAGGTTACTGATGGGCGAAGGACTGATTTTTCTGCTCGCTGCTCCATCAGGCGCCGGAAAGAGCACGATCGTCAAGCGTGTCCTCTTCTTGTTGTCTGACCTGGAGCCGATAGTCACGTACACGACACGAAAGTGCCGCCCTGATGAAGTGGAGGAGGTGGATCATCATTTCGTGACCCAGGAGGAGTTCGAGCGCATGAAATCCGCTGGCGAATTGGCGGAGTCTCAGACCATATTCGGTCACCAGTACGGTTCTTTGAAAAGGCGATTGGAGTGCGCCATCGAACAAGGGGTGGATCTGATCTCGGACTACGACGTGGTGGGCTCCGAGACACTCGCCAAGCTCTATCCGGATAACGTGGTTACCATTTTTGTCTGGGTCCCTCGCGAGGTGTTGCGGCAGCGGCTCATCGAGCGATGTGGCGGGGACAGTAGAGAGATCGCGAAGCGGGAAAAGCGTCAGGATATGGAGATGAGTTGCGCCCCCTCATTCAAGTACGAAGTCAGCAACATTGACCTGTGGGAGGCGGTCTGCAATGTGGTCAGTATCGTGCGCGCCGAGCGGTGCCTCGCCTCCCGCAGAGTTCTGAGTTGAGGTTAGCTGGCTGATTGAGAGACGGTTGCCTCCTACCCCTCCGCCACCCTCGATGTAGAAGCAGTCTGGTCGCTCATACGGTTGGCCGCAGGCGGTGCGGTCGCGACTTACTCAGAGGCCGAGATTGGGATGTGCGGGAGCCACTCTCGGGGCCAGGAGACGATAGCACTACTCGACCATAGGGGGCTCGACTCTGTGTGCTGCCACCATTCACGTCTGGTGAAGGCTCGTTTGGTGGCCGGTCAGGTGTCGCTGGCGCGTGAGTCCCGTGATCTAGTCCTGAGCCAGGAGCAGATTCTATGAGAGAGGGACTGATCTTTCTCCTGGTTGCTCCGTCCGGGGCCGGCAAGAGCACAATCATCGATCGCGTGATCTCGGACGTGCACAACCTGGAGAGGATAGTTACCTATACGACGCGCGCCAGGCGGCCTGGTGAAGTGGAGGGGCTGGAGTACCACTTCGTGACCACGGAGGAGTTCGAACGCCTGAAGGCCGCCGGCGATCTGGCGGAGTGGCAGGCTTTCTACGGCCATCAGTACGGCTCGTCTCGGCGTCGGCTGGACATCGCCATCGCTCGAGGGCTAGATCTGATCGGGGCCTACGACGTGTTGGGCTCGCTAGAATTGACTGACAAGTACCCGCGGAACGTGGTGGCCATCTTCATTTTGCCTCCGTCCGTGGAGGAACTGCGCCGTCGGCTCATCCGACGCTATGGCGAGCACACCGACGAGGGCCGGGTGCGCTTGGAGCGTCTGGAGATGGAGATGAGTCACGCCTACTCCTTCAAATACGTGGTGAGCAACGTTGACCTGCGAGAGGCGGTGAGGGACGTGTCCGGAATCGTGCGCGCAGAGCGCGTCCTGACCGCTCGTCGGCCGCAGACGTGAGGGCCGTCGCCTCGAGTGAACGGGACCGGGCCCTCGAGAGAACGGAATCGGTGCTACTGCTTCAAGCTGATGCCTCTGGCGCCCTATGAGTTCTTCTTCATCGACTACGAGTGGTCGGGAGAGAAGCACGAATTGCACCGGTTCGACTGGCTGTACTAGCCTGGCACCGGTTGCAGATGGGGTCGACGCCAGCGGCGGCTCCTGCGCCTAGTGGATTCAGTCGTGATTCTGGTTGTGTGCGATGGATACTGGTGAAAACCACAGATCAAGGGCAACCTCCGAATCTGGGCTTTCCCAGTCGGGCTCGCGCCCAGGAGCATTTGACATACTCAGCCTGATGGGGACCCGCTATCCTCAGGTGGACATCCCTGGCAGTGTGCTCTTTTACGTCAGGGAGCAGGAGTCCCACGGGCATCGGATACGCAGGGGCGATACCGCAGAGCCGCTGAACAGCTATCTCCAGCGGATAGGGGTCCATCACGATATCGTGTCCAGGGTCTTGGACGGCGACTCCAGACTCGTTTCAGAACTGAGTTACCCGTCACTTCTTCAAAGGCCCCTGGATGTCCTGCGTACCAGGCTGGAGGAGCACTTCGCAGCGGTCTTCGTGCTCCAGCAGGCGGTCTTGGACAGCGAGCTGCTGACCGGCTTCAACCGACATGGCATCGATCACTTGAAGTCGGTCAGCGACAGGATGCTGCGACTGATCAGGGCCAGCGAGCTGGAGCCAGCGCGGGAGGCCCTGGCAGAGAAGGAAGCCGTCATCGCTGGCTATCTTCATGACAGTGGCAACCTCATCTCCCGACAGTACCATGGTGCGTATGGGGTCTATCTGATCACCCAGTTCTTCTCCCAGGTGCACCGAGACGAGGAAACCCTCTCCAGCTTCTTGCGTGTGCTGGAAGCGATCCTGTTCCACGAGGTGGAGATAGGCTTGAGACTACCTTCCCTGGCTGGCCTCGAGCCGGCGACTCTCAGCCTGATCATTGCCGACAAGACGGACGTGAGCGCGAGGCGGGTGAGTGCCAAGTCCAACATCCCCGAGGCTATGCGCGACGCTCACACGCTGGTCAATCTGCTGACAGTTGACTCGCAAATCGGCTGCCGTGAGAAAGAGTTCTCGTGGGAACTTCACTTCAGTCCGCGGGCCGAGGGCGATGAGGCGGCCCGCTTCCCTCACTTGCTGAAGGCTTCGGAGAGAGTCTGGGTGCCGCAAGTGTGGCAGCGGCTCTACCGCGAGCACAACGTGGAGTACCTCTTCGTCTTCCACGCGACCTTCTTGAAGCTCTACCTGGCCAGGCTCCTGTTCGCCATCCGCGCTGTGTTCGAGCTGTATCCTCAGGTTCAGGGATTCAGATTGATCGTTGACGACACAGAGCGTGGGATCAGTTTGAGCAGGGTGTTTGGCCGCGAAGACTACGAAGAGAAGATCGCCCTGATTGGCAAGAACCTGTTCAAGGAGAACTGGGAGGACACCTACCTCTATCAGTCCCTGGCGCAGGTATGAGCGACGCCTCGCAGCTCCGCCACACTGCCATAGCCTTCCTCGGCCATGAGGCCTTTCATCTCGTCCAGGATCGCGCTGAAGACCTCTGACCCGCGGTAGCGCACCGCAGAGCCAACGCCCACGGCAGTGGCACCAGCCATGATCATCTCCAGGGCATCGCGACCGTCGCCTACACCCCCGATGCCGACGACGGGGATCTCTACCGCGTCGCAAATATCGTACACGCAGCGAACGGCGATGGGGCGGATGGCCGGACCTGACACACCTCCCACCTTGTTGGACAGGACAGGCCTCCCCGCATGGATGTCGATGATCATTCCCGGGCCCAGCGTGTTGATGGCGGCGATAGCGTCGGCCCCGGCGCGTTCCACGCTCCTGGCAATGGTGGTTATGTCTGTCACATTGGGGCTGAGCTTGACGATGAGGGGAATGGAGGTCACTTGCTTCACCGCGGCCGTGACTCGGGCTGCGTCACCGGCGTCACAGGCGAAGGGTCGCCCCATCTCCGCAGCTACGTTGGGACAGGAGATGTTCAGTTCAATGAAGTCCGGCGCGGCCTCTGCAACCTTCCGCGCGACCTGGGCAAAACCCTCCACCGTCTCGGCGAAGATACTGGCTGCGAGGGGCACGCCGAGCTGGGCGAGCAACCCTTTGGCATCTTCGATAACTCGCACCTCTTCGTCAACACCTGGATTGGCCAGCCCCACCGCGTTGATGAGGCCGTGACCCCAGTCCAGCACCGTGGGGTTGGGATGGCCCGCCCTTGCAGAGGGCCCGCAAGACTTGGTGGTCACCATGCCGGCGCCGCTCTCGGCCACGCGCGCCAGAAGTTCAGCTCCAGTACCCAGGATGCCAGCGGCCAGGACGAGGGGGTTGCGCAGGCGGACTCCGCAGAGCTCCACCGAGAGGTCAAGATCAGCCATTCTGCATACCACCTGCCAGGAAAGCCAGGACCTCGTTCCGCTGCTCGAGGGATATGCGCCCACGCTCGGTGAGGATGGTCAGCATCTCCCTCAGCCCTAGCACAGCATGGAGCCGGTGGCCTTGTTCCGCCAACTCCTCCGCGCCGCCCTGCTCTCGATCCACCAGCACCACAACGTCCTCCACGCGCACCCCCGCCTGTTCGAGAGGCGAGATAGCTCCAAGCTTGCTGCCGCCGGTGGTGATGAGATCGTCGAGGACAACGACTCGCTCACCCTGCTCAAAGTGTCCCTCAATCCCCTTTCTTGTGCCGTAGCCCTTGACCTCCTTGCGTGGATAGACCAGGGGCACATCCAGCTCCAGTGACACAGCGGTGCCTATGGGCAGCGCCGCGTAGGGGATAGCGGCCAGCCGGTCGAAGCTCAGCGTGCGGAGGATCTCCACACATGCCTGAGCCGCTTTTCTCAAGAGTGTAGGGCTAGATACCAAAAGGCGGAGGTCCAAGTAGATGGGCGAGCGTTGACCTGAGACCAGGGTGAATTCACCGAAGCGGATACATCCCAGATCGTGAAGAGCCAGAGTGAGTTCCTCTTTGGTAGTCAGAAGTGTTGCCGGGCCGACACGTGGCAGCGCCGTGCGTCGCCCCTGATTGATGCGGTCGCGCAACTCCATCGCCGCCTCGTGGGGATCGGGAGCGTAGATGATGCTCCGCGAGGCGTTGAGAATCAGGCCGTGGCCCTGGCTGTTCAAAGCAGCGGCGAGAGCTACCTCCAGGTCGCCGCCCTGAGCCCCAATCCCCGGCACCAGGATCCACGACTGCGGAGCCAACTGCCGTATCTGCCGCAGCGCTTCGGGATAGGTGGCTCCCACCACCAGGGCCACGCCCCATTCCAGGGCTTTGCGGGCCACAATCTCGTGCAGGGGCTGGCCATGGAAGCGCAGGCTCTGGAAGTCACGGGCGCCTGGGTTGGAGGTATGGCACAACAAGAAGACGGCCTTGTCATCGTAGGCCAGGAAAGGCTCCACAGCGTCGTAGCCGAGGTAAGGGTTCACCGTGACGGCGTCCGCTCCCCATACTTCGAAGGCCGCCGTGGCGTAGGCTCGTGCGGTGGACCCGATGTCCCCTCTCTTCGCGTCAAGGATGACGGGTATCTCATCGGGGATGTATTCTATGGTGGCCTTGAGCGCTTCCATGCCGGGGAGACCGGCGGCCTCATAGAAGGCAATGTTGGGCTTGTAGGCGCAGACCAGGTCCTGTGTGGCATCAACGATCCGCTTGTTGAAAGCAAAGATGGGACTCGCTTCCTCGAGCAAGGGAGGGGAGAACCTGGAGGGATCTGGGTCCAGTCCCACGCACAGGAGACTGTCGTTCGCGTCTATGCGTGCCATCAACTTCTGGAAGAAGCCCATCTGATCTCCTTCATAGGCGATTGGGGTAGCGAGGGCCTAGGCCTTGCCCAGAACCGCGGCCAACAGGGCCATGCGGATATACATACCGTTCTCCATCTGCCGGAAGTAGGCAGCTCTGGGGTCAGTATCCAGGTGATAGCTGATCTCCCCCACGCGGGGCAGGGGATGCATCACGATCATCTTGTCCTTGGCCTGCTCCATCAGCTCCGGTGTGATGACGTACAAGTCACTAACCTCCTCGTACTGCGCCAGGTCGGCGAAGCGCTCTTTCTGGACTCGGGTAACATAGAGCACATCCACATCAGAGATGATCTCGGCCACGTCGTAGGTCTCGGTCGCAGGCAGATCATGATCCCTGATGTCGTTCATTACGTCCAGAGGAAGTCGCAGAATCTCCGGCGAGACGAAGTTGAAGCGCACGTCGTATAGACAAAGTAGCCTGGCTAGCGAGTGGACTGTCCGGCCGTTTCTCAGGTCACCCACCATGCCTATGTTGAGTCCGTCGATGTCCCCCAGTTCTTCCTTGATGGTGAACATGTCCAGAAGAGCCTGTGTGGGATGCTCGCCCACACCATCACCGCCATTGATGACGGGCTTCCGGGCGTAGTCCGCGGCAATCTGTGCGGAGCCCATCTCAGGGTGTCTGATGACTATGACGTCGGCGTAGGATTCCAGGGTGCGGATAGTGTCTGGCAGAGACTCTCCCTTGGAGACGCTGGAGAACTGCACCCCTTGCGTGATGGGGATGACGGTGCCTCCCAGGCGGGACATAGCTGCGATAAAAGAGGAACTGGTCCGGGTGCTCGGCTCGTAGAAGAGACAGGCGAGCACGGACCCCCTCAAGAGGTCGGTCGAACCTTGGCTCTTGACGATGGCTCGCATCTCTTGGGCCATTCTGAAGATGTGCTCCAGGTTCTCGCGGCTAAACTGGGATACAGAGATGATATCCTGTCCGGCAAAGCCCTGGTCGAGCTTCGGGGCAGTGTATGCCTTCCTTCTGGAGTTATTGAGGGTAGGCCTCTTCTCGTGTGGTGTCATAATGCCTCCTTGGTATCGGTGTGGACCGCCGTGTAGGCATGAGGCCGAGGCGCGGTAGACGACCTAGAGAGTGGGCAGATGCGCATTGCGGTGCAGCACCACACAAAAACAGGACTCCCCTTGGGAGTCCTGTTTCTTTGCACAGTCGTGCTTGCGCCATGTGGATAGCTACCGGCGGCCATGTTCTGCATTCCTAATCCTATATTATACTACAGAACTCCTCGAGACGTCAATCCCCCGGCACCCTGACCTCGGACGCTCGTTGGACGCCGCCCTGCCAAGACGCAGGTTTCTTGGGGCCAGATCTCCTCTGTTGCGCCCGACCCTGAGTGCTGCCTCATCGATGTGCGGAGGGTCCGGTTCAGCTCACGGTGCTTATGTCCACTTCTGATGCGCGCGTCCTGGAGCATTCCTCAGATAGTGTAGAGTTCTATCAGGCGCTTCTCTGCTTCTCCCTCGATGCGAGCCACGACCTCCACATAGGGGGCGATGCTGGAGGTGCTGAGTTTGCGCTTGAGCAGCTCGTCGACCTGGAAGATGCCCGCTGAGTTGCTCATCGTGATCTCAACCCTTACCGGTTTCTCAACGCCGGGCGCCAGACGTACGCGATCGACCGCGGCGGCCGATACCGAATGGATGTTGGTGGTACCGGCCTCAAAGGGGATGCGCGACCGCCCTCTGGTCATGTCCAGGGCATCGGCGACCTTGACTATTCCAGCCTCGATGGTCAGACAACTTTGGTCCCCATGATGGGCGCTGATGGCGTGAAGGATCTCCGAGACCATGATGGTGCGCGCTGTCAAGTCGTATAGACCGTCCAGCAGCTCTCTGGCCTTGAGATTCGCCAGACCGATGGAGTACAATTCGTGGTTGTCCCGGTGGACGGAGATGCCCAGGTCGTGCAAGCAGGCCGCCAGAACGACGATGACTTCGGCGTCCTCCGTGGTGAGATCGTAGTCCGTCACGACGTTCACCCGCACGCCAGCATCATTCAGCATTCTCAGGATCTTCAGCGCTATGTTGGAAACAATCTTGATGTGCACTTGACCATGATCCGGATAATGCATGCGGTCAACGGAGTTTATGTTAGCACATCGCCACAGTTGCAGGAGTTCCGCGTCCTGGTTGATGCGCTCCACGACATCGCTGAGTCGCTGGTTGTGACCGACGGGAACCTTGAACAGCATAGCACACCCCCTTCGAAACGGTGCCTCTTGGGAGATTCTTCCCCGGGAGGACAGCCCGATGGTACGTTGACAAGGCAGCAGCGCACGGCGTACCACGTGGGCCATTCGCGACCTGGATTATAAGAAGGGTGGTGTGGCATTACAACACCACGGCTCCCAGGCGGCGAATGGCGTCAGAGCGCCAACAGTTGCTTGCGCCTCTGTTCCGTGCACGGTGGGCAGGGGCTGGAATCAGCTACGTGAATGCCATCCTCCATGCAGGGAGGCCCGATTTGACATCCTGGGAGGGGGTGATATAATAGGTTGTCTTTTGCCAGGAATACCTCTCCGTTCGAGCCACGTTCGGAGGTGAAAGGGAAAAATATGGAGAAATGGCATCTCGAATCGCCTCTCTTTTCAGGCCTGACGGAGCAAGAGAGGCGCAGCATCACCGCCGAGATGCAGCCCAAGCCCTGCCAGAAGGGGCAGAGCATCGTCGTAGAGGGCGCGCCCAGCGAAGCCATGTACTTCGTGGATTCGGGCTGGGTGAGCATCTTCTCCGAGCAAGATGGCAGGAGGGCCTTACTGGCCAACCTCGGGCCGGGCAGCCTCCTGGGAGACGTGGACTTCTTGCTCGAGAGGCCATACTCCACCACGGCGGAAGCGGCCTCTGAGGTTGCGCTTTGGGCTCTAGGCAAGTCGGAGTTCAAGGAACTCGTGGCCAGGGAGCCAGCCATAGGCATCAAGTTGAGCCTTGCCTTGGGCTCCAAAGTCGGTCACGTGACCGACTATCTGGCGGAGTATCGACTGCCGGGGATTCCCTTTTTCACCCAGCTCTCGAGGGCGAGCTTGCTGGGGCTGGCGGAGAAGCTAGAGATCAAGACGTTCCAGCGAGGCGACACTATCTGCTGGCTCGGCGAGCCAGGCGAGGCGATGTACATCGTCGAGACGGGAGACATAGAGGTGGTCCTGGCCGCAGAAAGCGACGAAGTGCCAGCGCCTCTGAGGGAAGGTGACCTGCTAGGGGAGATGGCCTTACTGGCCAACAAGCCCTACGCAGCCACCTACCGGGCGGCCAGCGAGGTGATCCTGTGGGCCCTCCATCGTTCTGACTTCGATGAGTTGGTGGCTGAGTTCCCTCTCATCCGCCAGGCCCTATCCAGGGCGTTGAGTGAGCATCTGAGCCCCGAAGACCGGGCCATGGCAGAACAGCGGCTGGAGACAATCGCGCTCTTCTCCGATCTACCCCCTGATGTGTTGTCCAGGGTAGGTCAGAGGCTGGTGCTCCAGCACTATCCACAGGGAGAATTGGTCTTCTCCGAAGGAGACCCCGGTGACAGTCTCTACGTGATCGAGGTCGGAGAGGTGAAGCTGGCGGCGGAAACGCCAGCGGGAGATTCGACCGTGGCCTGGTTGGATGCGGGCGATTCTTTCGGAGAGATGGCACTGTTGACCGGCAAGACCCGCTCTGTCAAGGCCCAGGCCATGAGCGACACCAACCTTTGGGTGCTCTACAAGAATGACTACGACGAGTTGATGGTGGAGCATCCAGCGATCAGTGTCGCTCTGGGCAAAGTGCTATCCGAACTCCTGAAGGCGGGCTTCCAAGAGGCCCGTCCCAGAGCGACCCCCACGCGGATGCGGGAGCTTCCTCTTCTGGCCGAACTCACTCAGACCGAGTTGGAGGACGTCACCCGGCGACTACAGCCGGTGGAGCTGGCAGCCGGGGACGTACTGTTCTCCCAGGGAGACCCTGGGGACAGAATGTACTACATCGAGTCCGGCCATGTGGAGGTGCGCACCGTCACTGCGGACGGACGCGGAGCGGTGGCGCAGCTGGGAGCAGGCCTCCTTGTTGGCGAGACGGCCTTGCTGACAGGCAAGCCTCGCCCTGAGACCGCTCGCGCTGCCAGCGATCTGCAACTCTGGGCCCTGGAGAAGGAAGACTTCGATGAGCTGGCGCACAAGTACCCGCGTTTTGTCCTGGCCATCAGCAGGGCACTGAGTGACCGGCTGGAGGCTGGAGCAATGGCTGCGGAGCTGCCCTCCAAGCCGAAGGAGGCAGTTCGCGTCCGGCCTCCGGTCAAGCCGAAGGCGAAGGAGACTACAAGGCCGCGGACGACGGAGAATCTGGCGAACAGCCTGCGCGGTTCTGCCACGTGGCTGGTAAGCCGTAGCGCCGGAGTGAAGCTCCGCCTGGCGGTGGTAGGTTTTCTGATTCTCTGGTTGTGCGGGATAACCTTCCCAGCGGCGGTGATCTCCTCTGTGCCCTTGGAGAAAGACGATTTGATGGCTGTCTTCCAGTCGCCGACACCCACGCAGATGGCGGCGGAGGAAGCGGCGCCTCTACCGGTGGCAGAAACACCTGAGCCTACAGCTACGCCGACCCTGATTGAATCGGCTCAGCCGGCTGAGCCGAATGCGCCGCTGCCCGGCGAGGCGGGAGGCGCAGAGGGAGCGGTTATCCTGGCTGTGGTGCCCACGGAGACGCCCACTGCCGAACCCCCGACCCCGATTCCGACCTCCGTGCCTTCCACGGCTACACGCACGGCTCCAACCAGCACGCCGACGGTGCAGGCGGCCGCCAATGTGATGGGCGCTGGAAGGCCTGCGGCACCGACAGTGAGGGTCTTCGACATGGATGGGCGACCGCGAGACCTGGCGTGGGTACAGCAGAAGTACGGTTCGTTCCTGGAGTTCTCTCAGCCAGCAGGAGGCGGTATCTATCGCATAGTAGAACTCAGGGAGCACTCAGGGCCCGCGGCCATTGATGTCTGGGTATTGGACCAGAACGGCAGCCCTGTGCCTGGTGTGATGGTACGCTTCGAGTGGCCGGGCGACCAGGTTGACCAGCCCACGGAGGCGGATGGGAAGAGAGGGTTCGGCCTCGGGCCGGGCACTTACATCCATGATCCTCAAGTGGGTGGCGCGTGCTGCGTCAGCATACTGGGCGAGTACCCATCAGATCGAGCCAGGAACTTGGGCCATCTGGCGGGGACGCCGCATGACCACCTTGACGTTGTATTCCAACTGGTGCGCTCGGGTAGCTAGCGACCGGCGATGCTAAGTACAAGACAAGGGGGGGCCGAGGCCCTCCCTTCTAGTTCTCTCAGGGACTGTCACTAAGATAGTGGATTGGAAAGGAGCAGAAAATGGCTGAAAAGGTTACCGTGAGCGTGATCAAGGCTGATGTCGGTGGGTTCGTCGGTCACTCCAGCATGCATCCTGCGCTGATAGAAGAGGCGCAAGAGAAAATGGAGAGTGCCAAGCGGGAGGGGGCGCTGATCGACTGCCACGTCACCCGCGTCGGCGACGACCTGGAACTGATCATGACCCACCGCAAAGGTGTGGACAACCCTCAGATCCACCAACTGGCCTGGAACACGCTTGTGGCTGCCGCAAACGTGGCCAAGAGCCTGAAGCTGTACGGCGCGGGGCAAGACCTGCTCAGCGACGCCTTCTCGGGAAACGTCAAGGGAATGGGACCCGGTGTGGCCGAGATGGAGTTCGAGGAGAGAGCCTCCGAGCCCCTACTCATCTTCATGGCCGACAAGACCTCGTCTGGGGCCTGGAACATGCCTCTGGTGAAGATGTTCGCAGATCCCTTCACCACCATCGGGTTGGTGATCTCGCCTGTGATGCATGATGGCTTCAGGTTCGAAGTCCACGATGTGGTGGAGAGCAAGAGGATCTACTTCGACTGTCCGGACGAGCTATACGACATGCTCGTCTTCGTAGGAGCCCCTGCGAGATACATGATCAAGGCGGTCTATCATAGGGGGACCGCGGAGATCGGCGCCGTGTCCTCCACCCAGCGTCTGAGTCTGCTGGCTGGACGATACGTTGGCAAAGACGATCCAGTGCTCGTGGTGCGCTCGCAGGGCACTTTCCCCGCGATCGGTGAGATCCTGGACCCGTTCGCTTTTCCGCATCTGGTGCAAGGGTGGATGAGGGGTTCTCACCACGGTCCGCTGATGCCGGTTTCCGTGCCGCAGAGCAACCCGAGCCGCTTCGATGGGCCTCCGCGAGTCGTCTGCTTGGGCTTCCAGCTGTGTAATGGTTCTCTCGTCGGACCGAGGGACATGTTCGACGATCCGGGCTTCGACGAAGCCCGCCGCAAGGCCAATGTGGCCGGGGAGTATCTGCGGCGTCACGGCCCCTTCGAGCCGCACCGTCTGCCTCTCGATGAGATGGAGTACACCACCATGCCTCAGGTGGCGAAGAAGCTGGAGGGGCGTTTCGAGGCGCTACCGGAGTAGGGCAAGAATCGTTTACTGCCTCACCTGGCGACCTTGGGGCTGCTCACCGGTGGGTAAGCACCGATGTGGGCAGCCCTTTGTTGTCGACTCAACTCCCTGCGTTGGGCGATGGTGACCGGTTGCGCAGCGGTGCCTCGGCTCGCTGGCCCACCCCTTTGCCACACTCTCGGGTGCACCCGAATCGCCGCCGTGGGTGGCAAGAAAGGCAGGGCACTCGGCGCAAGCGATCACGCAGCAGAACCCCATCTCTGGCGCGAGTCAGGCCTCCTTCGCCGCCGTGACAGTGTGGACGATGTGTCTTGCGCCTGGACAGGTTCAGGTGCGTGATGAATTGCCGATCCTAGAGTGCGGACCGGATACTGTCCAGCCTGGTCTGGGCGGCCGGAACGAATCCAAAGAAGCGCTCCAGTTTCGCGCAGAAGTAGTCATGGCAGTAGGCGCAGTTCTCCACTTCCCGGGCGACCCCGCAGGCTCGGATGTCGCATTCCGAGCAGTGGTGGAAGTAGTTCGTATGCCCCGGGAGACAGCCGTCGCAGTTGATGTCCTCAGGCTTGATGTCTGAGTTGTACTGCTGTGACCACGTCTCGGCCACACGCCTGCGTTCCTCGTCACTGTCGTACTGTGTGGCCAGATAGGCGGGGCATGCGGTGCAGGTGAGACCACAGAAGGCAACAATCTCCTCCACTGTACACACTCCCTTCACCGTGGCAGAGGGCCGCTATGGGCGAGTTCTGCTGTCTACGCGGTTTGCGCCTGCCAAGAGTGTACCCCGCGCGGCGCTGACGAGTCAAGCGTCCTGTATACGGCGTGGGGTACGGCGGGAGTGCCGTCGCTGCATCTATCCTGAGTTGAGCGCCGGGCGGCTGGCACGGGAGCCAGCGAGCCTCGCGACCTGCGCGGCACCGCGGGCCTACGTAACGCTCCTCCGAGACACGGTGAGGGTGTGACGGCGGGAGCAGGCTGTGCTTCGGAGGAGAGGTGCGGACGTCTGTGTGACTGACGGCGCTCGCCAGTCGCCGATTCGTTGCCTTTCGCCGGTGAATCCAGTATAATAGGTATGTGCGGTGATACTGCGCTCTGCGAGATCGTTTGGAGAGGAGTGCCTTATGGCCGACAACCTGCGCAGATTCAGCAAAAGGGCCCGCCGTTGCCTGGCCTATGCCCAGGAGGAGGCCCAACGCCTCAATCATCCCTATATCGGAACGGAGCACCTGTTGCTCGGTCTGGTAAGAGAGGAAAACGGCGCTGCGGCACGGGTTCTGAGCAGTCTCGGCATTGAGGCCTACAAGGTGCGAAGCGCGGTCGAAGAGATCATCGGTCGTGGGGAACACGAGGTCACAGGCCGGCCTGGTCTCAGTCCGCGCACCAAGAGAATCATAGAGCTGGCCGTCAGTGAGGCGCGGACCATGGGCCACACCTACATAGGCACTGAGCACCTCTTGCTGGGCCTTGTGGAGGAGGGCGAGGGCGTGGCCGTCGATGTGCTGAAGAGCCTGGGGGTTACCCTGCAAAAGGTCAAGGCGCAAACAGACCAACTGGTCGGCAAGGGTCGGCCGTCTGAGAAAGAAGGGACGACGAAAGAAAAGCAGACTCCGCTCATCGACCAACTGGGGATAGACCTCACGGTGCAGGCGGCTGAGAATAAGCTCGATCCGGTGATCGGTCGCGAGAACGAGATTCAACGGGTCGTGCAGGTCCTATCGCGGCGTACGAAGAACAACCCTGCGCTCATCGGCGAGTCCGGTGTGGGAAAGACGGCCATCGTCGAGGGTCTGGCCCAGTTGATCGCCACAGACATGGTGCCGGAAAACCTGTTGGGCAAGAGGATGGTGATGCTGGATGTGGGCTCCCTGGTAGCGGGCACCATCTACCGGGGCCAGTTCGAGGAGCGGCTGAAAAAGGTCATCGAAGAAATAAGGGACAGCAAAGCCATCCTTTTCATCGATGAAGTGCACATGCTGGTGGGTGCCGGCTCCGCGGGCAGTTCCGTGGATGCGGCCAACATCCTGAAGCCCGCTCTGGCGCGGGGCGAGCTTCAGTGTATAGGGGCCACCACCCTCGATGAGTATCGCAAGTACATCGAGGGAGATGCCTCCCTGGAGAGACGGTTCCAGCCCATATTCGTGGACGAGCCGACCGTCGAAGAGACCGTCGAGATCCTGAGGGGCATCAAGGAGCGGTATGAGGCTCACCACAGACTGCACATCACCGATGAAGCGCTGCGTACCTCGGCTTACCTTGCCTCGCGGTACGTCCCGGACAGGTACCTGCCGGACAAGGCCATAGATCTCATGGACGAGGCCGCTTCTCGGGTTCGCATGTACAGGATACCCCACACGATTGGGCTGAAGGATTCTCTGCACGACCTCAGATCGGTGCGGGAGGAGAAGGAGCAGGCCGTCGAGCACAACCAGATGGACACAGCCCTCCTGCTCAGGGAGCGCGAGGCAGAGCTCGAGGCCGAGATAGACCAGATGCGCCTGGGCTGGGAATGTTCTCCAGAGGGGACCCAGCTGGAGGTCACCAAGGAAGACATAGCCGAGGTAGTCTCCATGTGGACTGGAATCCCGGTGACCAGGATTGCCAGCACGGAGCAAGAACGGCTGCTGCGCATGGAGGAGGAGTTGCACGGGCGCATCGTTGGTCAGGACGAGGCCATCAATACCATCGCCAAGGCGGTGCGAAGGGCGCGGGCTGGGCTGAAGGACCCGCGGCGTCCCATAGGATCATTCATCTTTCTCGGTCCCACTGGGGTGGGAAAGACGGAGTCGGCCCGGGCGCTGGCCGAGTTCATGTTCGGCAGCGAAGACGCCCTCGTCAAATTGGACATGTCCGAGTTCATGGAGCGGCACACGGTGGCGCGTCTGGTCGGTGCTCCACCGGGATATGTGGGCTATGATGATGGGGGGCAGCTGACCGAGGCGGTGCGACGGCGGCCGTACTCGGTGATCCTCTTCGATGAGATAGAGAAGGCGCACCCCGAGGTCTTCAACATGCTCCTCCAGGTCCTGGAGGATGGGTCACTGTCCGACGCCAAGGGGCGCCGGGTGGATTTCCGGAATACCATCATCCTCATGACGTCGAACGTCGCCGCGGACCACCTGATGAGAGAGATGTCCGTGGGGTTCAGGCTGGCCCAGGATGAGGCCAAGAACGCTGAGGAAGATTATCAGAAGATGAAGGACAAGGTCCTGGATCAGTTGAAGAAGACCTTTCGTCCCGAGTTTCTGAACCGCATAGACGCAGTGGTCGTCTTCCGTGCCCTGACGAAACCGCAGATCAGGGAGATCGTGGAGTTGATGCTCAATCAAGTCCAGGAACGACTCGACGAGCATCAAATGGCGCTGGAGGCTTCGGAGGAGGCCAAGGAACTGCTGGCGACCCAGGGGTATGACCCTCACTTCGGGGCCAGGCCCCTGCGACGGGTGATTCAGACCATGATTGAAGACCCTCTCTCGGAGGCCATCCTGGCTGGAGAGTACAAGCCAGGGGACACGGTGCTCCTGGAGATCGAGGACGACGAGATCAAGTTGCGCAGCAAGGAGTTGATGGAAGCGGCGCAATAGTGGACAGATCCCGGGATCCCCAGAGAGGGCAGAGTTCCTAGCATGGCCAAGGGCCGCGCCAAGGCGATCTACGTCTGTCAGCAGTGCGGGGCCCAGTCTCTGAAATGGGTGGGGCGCTGCCCGGACTGCGGCGAATGGAATAGTATGATCGAGACGGTGGAGAGCAGGGAAGCCTCTCCACCGTCTTCTGTTCTTCCGCACAGCAAACCACAGCGACTGGTTGACGTGCCCGTCGAGGGCTTCCAGAGAATTCCGGTGCCCATGGCGGAGTTCAGTCGGGTGCTTGGCGGTGGCATTGTCCCTGGCTCGGTGGTTCTCATTGCGGGAGACCCGGGAATTGGCAAGTCCACCTTGCTCCTCCAGGTCACGTCACTGATGAGTGAGACGCTGGGCAAGGTGCTCTACGTGTCGGGTGAAGAGTCGGCGCCCCAGATCAGGAGCCGTGCGGAGCGACTGGGGATATCTGCGGAGAGGGTCTTTCTGCTGACAGAGACCGATGTGGACCTGATCATTGAGCACATGCGCCAGCTCGAGCCAGAACTCGTGGTCGTGGATTCGATACAGACGATCCATGCCCCTGAGTTGAGTTCCTCCGCGGGGAACATCAGCCAGGTACGCGAGTCTGCCGCCCGCCTGACCGAGGTGGCCAAGGGCGAAGGGGTTCCGGTGTTCATCGTGGGACACGTCACCAAAGAGGGGGCCATCGCCGGGCCGCGAGTGCTGGAGCACATGGTGGACACCGTGCTCTATCTGGAGGGGGAGCGGTTCCACGCCTATCGCCTGCTGCGCTGCGTGAAGAACCGTTTTGGCTCCACCGACGAGGTCGGCGTCTTCGAGATGAGTGGGCAGGGGATGCTGGAGGTAGCCAACCCCTCCGAGGCTTTCCTCTCCGAGCGGTCGGAGGGAACGGGTTCGGCCATCGCGGTGACCATGGAGGGCACCAGGGCTCTACTGGTAGAGATACAGGCCTTGACCAGCACCACCATCTTTGGGCTACCCCGGCGCACGGCCAACGGTATAGACTTCAACCGATTGCTGCTTCTCACTGCGGTGTTGAGTAAGAGGGTAGGTCTGCGCCTGCACGACCAGGACGTCTTCGTCAACGTGGTGGGCGGGCTGAGGATCAACGAGCCGGCGGCGGACCTCAGCGTGGCTGTCGCCATCGCCTCCAGCTACCGGGATGTGCCGGTGGCCCACGATTTGGCCATCGTGGGAGAGATCGGGCTGTCGGGTGAGTTGCGCTCCATCAGCCAGGCCGGGAAGAGACTCAACGAGGCCGCAAGGCTGGGCTTCAAACGCTGCCTGCTGCCCCATTCGGTCCGGCTGTCAAAGGACGTGCCCGCAGGGATGGAAGTGGTGAGGGCACGTGCACTGCGTGAGGCCCTGGACATCGCGCTGGGCAGGTGACGACGGCTCCCCAGTCATGTCACTGCCGGGCATGCTTGAGCACCCGGAGTGCCCTCAACGTGACCCACTTGCTGGGCTTGCCTTTCTCCTCGATGTCCACCCAGGTCTTGCCGTTGTAGGTGTACTCCATCTTCCAGCGGCCTTGATGGTCCTGCTTGCCCGCCACCAAGTCCATGGCGGCCGATAGCCGGGGATCCGCACCGTAGCCAAGGCTGGTCAGAACCTCCAGGTTCTGAAGCACATCGGTGACGTAGAACAGCGGAAAGCCAAACCTGAACCAACTCTGGCTGGGCTTGGTGCTGTAACCCACGGGGTAGTCAGCCACCGCGGGATCTTTGCTCAGTAGAAAGTCGAGGCCGGTCTCAATGGCCTGCTGGATGAGCGGCGTGCGGGCATCCTCGGGCAGCTTGGAGAAGCCCATCATAACCTTGACAGCTCCCCAGGCGCAAGGCTTGCTGTCGTTGGCTGAGCAGCAGAAGCCGGGACCGCAGGTGGCCGACTTGAGGTAGCGCACCGGCGCTTCCCTTGCCTCTTGAGGAGCAATGCCCTCGCCGGTGACGGCGCGAGCCATCCATTCGATGGCTCCCCGCAGTCGCTCGTCGGCCAGCCATCCCAGATGCAGCAGTGCCGCGCTGAGGTTCCCCATCAGGCAGAGGATGGCGCCGCCTTGGGTACCAGATGCGGAGAAGGCTCCGTTCTTGTCGATGGCGTGCTCCAGGAGATACTCGCAGGCCTTCTGTATGCGCGCATCGCTGCCGTCCGCCCCCAGTTGCGCAAGCATGGATACCGACCAGACGGTGCTGCGGTACTTGGGAAGGTAGCCAGGGCCAGGCTTTTCCCAGTAGCCCTCGGGCTCCTGAGCCTCCAGGATGACAGGGACTGGCCCGCTGGACATCACCGCACGCTGCGCCTCCAGTACGTCGGGGTCGTCGGGAGGCTTGTCTTGGAGTTGTGCAAGAGCGAAGTAGCGTACACCAGGGTTGCCGGCGTCCATCTCAAGGAGCCACGGCATCGGATCATCGTTGAGTCTGGCGAGCCACTCATCTGTCATGCTTCACCTCCACACTCGGTCCTCCTGCGTTGCCTGAGATTCCAAGTGATTGTATGAGGATCATCAGCTGATGTCGAGCCGTTATCCCGATGCGGCAGGCTGCCCGGGCGGGGGGTGATGCTGCGCGACAGGCTAGTCGCGGTGCTTGAGCACACGCAGTGCTCGGAGGGTGACCCACTTGCTGGGCTTGCCCTGCTCCTCGATGTCTACCAGGGTCTTGCCGTTGTAGGAATGCTCCATCCTCCAACGGCCCTGCTGGTCCTGCCTGCCTTGAACCAGGTCCATGGCCGGTGACAGGCGGGGATCGCAGCCGTAGCCAAAGCTGGTGAGGACCGCGAGGTTGTGAAGGACGTCTGTGACCCAGAAGAGCGGGAAGCCAAACCGGAACCAGTTGCGAGAGGGTTTGGTGCCATGGCCCATGGGGTAGTCGGCGACAGCAGGGTCCCTGCTGAAGAGGAACTCCAGCCCCGTGTCGATGGCTCGCTGGATCAACGGCGTACGGGCACCCTGGGGCAGCTTGGAGAAGGCCTGCAAGACGTTGACGGCGCCCCAGGCGCAGGGCTTCTTGGCGTTGGCGCCGCAGCAGAAGCGCGGGCCGCAGGTGCCGGACTTGAGGTAGCGCAGCGGCGTTCCTTTCTCTCCGGCGGGCGCCACGCCTTCGCCGGTGACCATTCTGGCCATCCATTCCAGGGCCCCGTGCACGCGGCTATCGCCGAACCATCCCAGGTCCAGAAGGGCGGCCAGCAGGTGGCCGTTGAGGCAGAGGATGGCCTGGGAGGGAATGGCGGACATGGAAAAGGCCCCGTTCTTGTCGACAGTGTGCTCCAGTACATACTGGCATCCGCGACGGACCCGGGGGTCGGCACCATCGGCGCCGAGTTGACCCAACATGGTCACTGCCCAGACGGTGCCCCGATATTGCGGGAAGTAGCCAGGGCCGGGCTTGAGCCAGTAGCCCTCGGGCTCCTGAGCCTCGAGAATGGCGGGGACAGGTCCCGTGGACATAACGGCGCTGCGCGCCCTTAGTACCTCTGGGTCATCCGCCGGTTTACCCGACAGTTCCTGCAGTGCGAAGTAGCGTACGCCGGGGTTGTCGACGTCCTCCTGCAACAGCCATCCGGTCGCATCGCTGCTCAGCTTTACTGACGACGGCTCCATGGGCTGTGTTGACCTCCCGGAGATGGTGCGCTGAGAACACAGGGGTGCGATCATTCTATCACCATCGGGGAGAAGGTGTCCATGATCAGGCCGGTCACCGCTGCAAATTGGCAGGCAGCGATGCGTACCAGGCCAGAATCAGCCATCGGGCATCTGCTTGTTTCCTGGGGTCTTCCCGTTGTCGATGCCTATCCAGAAGTGGTTGGGCAGCACCGCCGCGCTGGCGACAACCTTGATGCCGTTGGGCGGTGTGCCATCCTTCGGCAAGCACTCCGGGTGGACGTAGCAGCGGTTCGGCTTCCGGCCGAACTTCTCCTCGTAACGCTCCTTCGCCTCTGAAACCTTCGTGGCGAAGTCTGCCTTGGAGTCGTCATACCACAGCAGGCCTGTATCCAAGGGATACCTCCACCGGCACGCCAGAAGGAATAAAGTCGTGTGCATGGCCCCCATCCTCGGCCTGTGCGAAGAGGCAAGGACCTGTGTCTATCGCGATGGGGCTCTCGACAACTGCGCACTGCTCCTCATCATCCATGGGGGGCAGCATGGGCACACCCAGCGCCAGGGCCATGCTAGAGAGGGCGGCCCTGAACCCCTGGTGATAGGCCCGCTCGTGCGGGGGTTCGCGGTCCACAAGTCCGGCAGCCAGGGCCTCCTCGTTGGCCCGCACTGCCGCCAAGATGATCTGTCGTATGTCCTGCGTGAACCAGACGTCAACGGACACGGGGAACCTCCTCTCAGGCCAGGGTGCAGGGCACGCCCGGCTGCTTGTGTGGTCGTCTGATGAAGGGGAGAACGTTGTCTGCCAACGGGATGGTAACGTCGGGCAGAGTGTGGTGGAGCGATGCTTCCATCTGCCAGCTCAACCTCAGGGAGCAGCCTAGGCATTCGGCGGGAGAAACCACAGGCGTGGCCTTCAGAGAGCAGGCGGAACGTACAAGGGAGACGCGGGGAGGTTGATTGTCCCAGACCTCGACGAGGCCGGTAGCCCGGCGAACGGTGATGGGTGTGAGGACGATCTTCTCCAGAGCGAAACGCAGATGCTGGCAGTCGCACCTGTGGGCGGGGCACTGGTGGCAGAGGGCCGGGTAGACCTCGTTGTCACCAACCGCGATCTTGTCGCACATGATGCGTCCCTCAATCGACACCGAACGATGGGGGCAGGAACCGATGTCCACGAGAGACCTCCTTCGGAAAACGGGCTGGTGGCTTGACTGCTGCCAGCGCGGCGATGGACGATGAGCAGGGCTAGAACTGTTGTTCTATTCTCAAGTATACCAGAACAAGTGTTCGATGTCAAGCTTCTGGGATGGATTGCTGGGGAAAAGCGGGAGGATTTAAGGTTCAGGCCGCCTCGAGTTGGCGGATGACCATCACCACTTTGCCCTGGACCTCCACGTTGCCGGGGCTGGCGTAGATGGGCTGCATGGTGGGATTGGCGGGCTGGAGGCGGATTCTGTTGCCTTCGTGATAGAACTTCTTGAGGGTGGTTTCCTCTCTGTCTTTCAGCCACACGGCCACCATGTCGCCATTGTCCGCCACCTCCTGGTGCTTCATGATCACGATATCCCCGTCGTTGACCAGGGCGTCGATCATAGATTCACCCTGAACCTGGAGGGCGTACAGACCCTCCTCGTCCTTGATGATACCCCGTGCCAGTTGCAGATGCTCCTCAGGCACGGCATCTCCGGGCACAGGGATGGGGTCGCCAGCCGCAATCCTGCCCAGCAGGGGCAGGAAGATCACGTCGCCGCGGTGCACGCTCTCGCCCACCAGCCTCAATCCTCGGGAGACATCGCGATCCCTGGCGATGAAGCCTTCCCGCTCTAGGATGTTGAGGTTATAGTTGACCACCGAGGTGGAAGAGATACTTACGGCGCTGCCGATGTCCCGGATGGTGGGCGGGTACCCGTTCTCCCGCAGGAACTCGTTGATGAATCCCATGATTGCTTCCTGGCGTGCTGACAGGTCCATGGCTGCCCCCTTTCGGCTCTCAAAGGCCAAACCACCCCTATTATATACGAACTTTTGTTCTATGTCAAGCAGCATCGGAGGAAAGGGTCCAGCGCGAGGTTTGGCAGGACACAGCGAGAGGATCAACGGTGGGCGCTAGCAGGGGTCGGGTGACCAGCGCTGCTCAGTCGACTCGGTACCAGCCGGGGAGAGTGCGCGTCGAGGGCGGAGGGTCATGAGGTGCGTGTTGGGGTGACCACCCTTGGTGAGACGTCCGCTAGGGTCCTTGCTCAGTGGTCGGATCCAGTTTGTGAGTCTTGAGCAAGTTCTCCACCTCGGGGACCATCTCGGCCAGACGTCCTGCGGCCTCTTCCTGGTCCTGCGAGCGCAAGTCGTCGATGATCAGGTTCAACAGCTTGATGAAGTCCTCACTGACAATGTCGGCTTGCTCTGCAAGGAGGCTACGTCGGTCTCCCAGTTCCGGCGCCGAGACTAGTTGGTTGATGAGGCGCATCTCTGGCGGCAGGCGAGCCTCCAGGAGGGATACCACGTGCTCCTTGAGCTTGTTCAGCGTCTCCAGTATCTCCGCCTGGCCGGACCGATCTGCGGCGATGATGTTGGCCTCCAAGGCAGTGAGGAAGGCGGCATCTATCTGCTCCAGTTTCTCCTCGGCGGCCGCCTCCATGTCGTCGCTGTCCACGATCTGCCGTAGAAGAGCCGATGCTCGGTCCAGGGCCTCTCTCGCCTCCTTGTCCAGCTCGTCCAGCAAGTCCAGGATCCTAGTGCGCAGTTCGGTCAGTTCGCCGGCCCTCTCGTGCTCCCCCTGGCCCTCGGCGGCTTCAATCTGGCTGGTCAGTGTCTGGAAGAACTGGTAGTCGAGGACCGGGCGGGCGATGGCCATAAGCGTCTTGAAATCATCGCTGTCCTTGCGGGAAAAGAGCCTCTCTATGAGATCCTCTCGGGTAATGGCCCCTTCCAGGCCCGCAGAGGGAGAAACCTGCGCTGGCGTGAGGAATTGCTGGAGCTTCTCACGCAGGGCGGTGAGCTGCTGGGCTACAGGGTCATCGCCTTCCTCCCTCGCCTGGTCGATGGTGGCGGTGAGAAAGAGGAAGAACTCGTAGTCCAGCAGATGTCGTCTCTCTTCCAGGAGCTCCTCGAAGGTCTCTTCATCCTCCATCTGCCCCAGCAAGTCCTGCACCAACTGGCCCCTCTGCATCTGCTCCTGCATCATCTCGTCTGTGATGCCGTCGGCGCGCAGGATCTCCGAACGCAGGCCCTCCATGGAGAAGAAGGTCTTGGGCTGAAAGAGGTACCCCCTGCGCTGTTCGGCTGGAAGCGAGTTCATCACCAGGTTGGTGAACTCGCCGATGGCCTTCTCCTGCTCCTCTGCAGACAGGCCGAGCCGGGTTGGAACGAGGACGAGAAACAACTCTTTGGCGGGGTCGTGGTAGGCAAGGGGCGTTGCCACGGCCGTGAGGTTGGAGCAACTGGGACAGGTGATGACGTTGAGCTGCCCCCGCAACAGGCGGCGCTTGAGGTCCGGTTGCTGGCCAGCATCTACCACCCGCCACACTTCGGTGGTGGTGGGAGCGGAGCAAGCGGGACAACTAAGGGTAATCCTGTCTGGCGCGACTCGCATGGTCTTCTTCCTTCAGCCATTGGGTTAGACGACAATCTTTCTACAGGTTGAGGGCCTCCACCTCGAAACTCTCTCCCTTCTGGCGCAGATGCCCCGCGGATAGCCGTGGATCGTGCTCGAAGATCAGCAAGGCGTTCTCCTCGAGAACCCATTGGCGGATGGCACGCTTGGTCTCGATGGTCTCCATCGGGGCCACGTCGCCTGCGGGGGTCCACGCCAGCTTCTCGATATTCTCCTTCCACGGGGCCAGGTCGCCCAGAAAGATGGCTGCCTGATCCCCGGAGCGGATGAAGACGGACTGGTGGGCTCTGGTGTGTCCTCGTGTCACCACGCACTTCACGTCGGGTGTGACAGGCGTGTCCCCGTGGAGCAGGCGCAACTGACCCTGTTCCTCCAGAGGCAGCAGGTTCTCGGGCAGATAGGTCTTGATGGTACGTTCGTTGGGGTATCGCGCGTCCGCCCACTCTAGTCGCTGGATCCAGTATTCGGCCTGTGGAAAGGTGGGCCTGGGCTTACCATGGCTGTCGAGGACCGTGTTGCCGCCGCAGTGGTCGGCGTGGAGGTGAGTGTTGATCAGGATGTCCACGTCATTGGTGGCCACTCCTAGCTGGCGCAGGCTGTCCATCAGTCCAGGTGAAGGTTGATAGCCAAACCTGTCGCGTTCCTTCTGAGAGAGCTTGCTACCCAGTCCCGTGTCTACCAGGATACTCTTCCCAGCCGACCGGATGAGCAGGCAGTTCACCGACATGGGGACGCGGTGCCTGTCATCGAGGGCGATGATGGGCTCCCAAAGGACGCGCGGCACGATGCCGAAGTGGGCCCCGGCATCCTGCCGCCAGAGTCCGTCGCTGACAATGTGCAGTTCGGCATTGCCGAGGTGCATGGGCTATTCCTTTGCTGCCTCGTCCGCGATGCCCCAGCCTCTCTGGAGGGCGATGCGGTTTGGCTCCAGCAAGTGGTGTCGTCTCTCCGGAAGGTTCTTCTTGAGGGCCGTCATCACCGAATCCAGCGTAACCACACCGGTGAGTCTCACCAGTGCTCCCAGCAGGATCATGTTGGCCATGCGCTCGTTCTGGAACTCGTCTCTGGCCAGATCTGTGGCCGGGATTCTGAGGGATACGATGTCCTTCCTCTTGACCTCCTCTTTGGCGATGGAACTATTGACGACAAGAAGGCCGCCCGGTAGTACCTTGGGCTCAAACATCTCCAGGGAGGGAGGGTTAAGGGCGATGACCGCGCCGGGCTCTTCCGTAATCGGGGAACCTATGGGCTCGTCTGAAACGGTGACCGTGCAGCGGGCAGTGCCTCCTCGCATCTCGGGGCCGTAGGAAGGTAGCCAGGCTACATGGCGGCCTTCCTCTAGACCGGCGTAGGTCAACAGTTGCCCTGCAAAGAGGGCCCCTTGCCCCCCGAAGCCCGAGATAATGATCTGCTGCAACATGGATACGCTCCTTCACTCGTTCACTGGGATGCGCCTTCGTCGTCGAGAACGGTTGCTGTCGTCGCTACTCCAGGGCCTTGACCTCGTCAATCACCTTGTAGTCGCCCAGGGGATAGTAGGGGATCATGTTGTCTTCCAGCCATTTCAAAGCCTCGATGGGGCTCATTCCCCAGTTAGTGGAGCAGGTGGACAGTATCTCTACGAGGGAGAAGCCTAGCCCCGCCAGCTGGGTCTGGAAGGCGATCTTGATGGCTTTCTTGCAGCTACGGATATACTTGGGCTGAGTGACGGTTCGCCGCACGACATAGGCCGCGCCGGTCGTCTGAGCCAGGAGTTCGGCGACTTTCAGCGGGTAGCCGGCCACCTTTACGTCCCGTCCCGTCGGCGTGGAGGTGGTCACCTGGCCAGGCAGCGTGGTAGGGGCCATCTGCCCACCAGTCATACCAAAGACCGCATTGTTGACGAAGATGACGGTGATGTTCTCTCCCCGGTTGGCGGCATGAACGATCTCGGCTGTCCCAATGGCCGCCAGGTCGCCATCCCCCTGGTAGGTGAAAACCACAGTTTCCGGCATAACCCTCTTGATCCCTGTGGCCACCGCCGGTGCTCTACCGTGGGCGGCCTCCGCCATGTCCAGGTCGAAGTAGTGATAGGCCAGCACTGCGCATCCCACCGGCGCGATGCCCACAGTCTTCTCGCGGATGCCCAGTTCATCTATCACCTCGGCTATCAGCCGGTGGACGATTCCATGCGAGCAGCCTGGACAGTAGTGAGTGGAAGTTGCTTCCAGTGCCTCCGGTTTAGCAAAGACGACTTTCCCCTCAGGCATGGGGTTCCCCTTTCATATCTGCCTAGGATGCCTGGGCTGACCTGACGTACTTGTCGGCCATTTCTCTGATCTTCTCGATTACCTCGGTGGGCGCGGGGACTCTTCCTCCCAGCCAGCCCTTGAACTCGACGGGAACCCCACCCTTGGCCACCAGTTGCACGTCTTCTACCATCTGGCCTGCGCTCATCTCCAGTACCAGGAACACCTTAGCCGTGTCGATGAGCGCGGACAAGGCCTTCTTGGGGTAGGGGTATAAGGTGATGGGTCGGAAGAGTCCGACAGGAATACCCTCGTCTCTGGCCTTGGTGATGGCCGTCTGGGCAACTCGGCCCGCGGTGCCATAGGCGACGATGACGATCTCGGCCCCGTCTAGGAGAAACTCGGCGTGCCGCTGCTCATGGGCCTCGATCTCACGGTATTTTTTCTGGAGGATGATGTTGCGAGCCTCCAACGGACCGGCCAGGAGATAGAGGGAGCGGATGACGTTCTTCTTTCTACCCTTGCAGCCGGTCAGCGCCCACGGCTTGGCCGGGGGCTTGGTGTCCACCTCGGGCAATTCGACGGGTTCCATGATCTGGCCGATGCATCCATCTCCAAGGATCATGGCCGGGTTACGATACTTGTCCGCCAGTTCGAAGGCCAGGATGGTGAGGTCCATCGCCTCTTGGACACTTGACGGCGCCAGGACGATGGGGAAGTAGTCGCCGTGGCCGCCGCCCTTGGTGGCCTGGAAGTAGTCGGATTGTGTGGGCTGCACATTGCCCAGTCCGGGACCTCCCCTCATGATGTTCACGATGACGGCAGGCAGTTCATTCCCAGCCAGGTAGGAGATGCCTTCCTGTTTGAGGCTGATCCCAGGGCTGGAGGAGGAGGTCATCGCTCTCTTGCCAGCGGCGGCTGCGCCCAGCACCATGTTGATGGACGCGATCTCGCTCTCCCCCTGCACGAAGGCACGGCCCAATTCCGGCATTCTCTTGGACATGTACTCCAGGAGTTCCGTCTGCGGGGTGATGGGGTAGCCGAAGTAGCCGTCGCAACCCGCCCGGATCGCGGCTTCGGCGATGGCCTCGTTCCCTTTCATCAAGACCTTTGCCATGATTGCTCTCCTGTTTCTACCACTTCAACTCGGCGGCTGCCAAGGGCTCAGTCACCAGAGACCGGCTCTTAGCCTAACGATAGACCGTGATCGCCACATCGGGGCAGATGAGTGCGCACTGAGTGCAGCCAGTGCACTTCCCCTCGGGATCCACCAGCTTGGACGGATGGTAGCCCTTGGAGCTAAAATGGTCGGCCATCTCGACCAGGTCCTTTGGACAGACGGTGGTGCAGAGCTGACATCCCTTGCACGTGTCTTCATCGATGACTATGGTGGGCATGGTGTGCTTCCCTCCCCTAAGCTACTCTTCCCATGGAGGTAGAAAGTGCCGGGCTAAGGGCAGAATGGGTTGGGCGCAAAGGTCCTCAACCCCGCCCTCCAAGAGGCGCTCCTCCACGCACAGAAACGCTATCGGCAGCCCGAGTTCCTCACCTGCTTGCTCCACCAGACGATGTCCGTCCTGGACTATCTGAAGGGTGGTGTCGGCGATGAGATTCGGATTGCTTACCAAAGCCCCAGTCTCGAGTCGGCTATTGGCCTCGATGTCTGCCACAGTCTGGGCTATCCGCTCCACGGTGGCATTGAAGGGACGGTATGGGTTGACCACCAGGTACATGATGTATCCCGACCTCTCGATGAGGGCCTTGAACTGACCTATGGCCCGGGTGCCTTGGGAATCGCCCCCCACGTCCATCACGGTGAAGCCGTCTTCGTTCTGCAGGGTGCCCCAGATGCGTGCACTGACCGCCGTCAGGTGGATGTCTCTGGCGAAGTCCGCGGGAGCTACCACCTCCACTCCCCTTGGCTTCAGCCTCTCCGTCATGTCACGAGTGCGGAAATAGGGTGTCACTACGTCCATGTCGGTGAGCGTGACGGACCCATCAAGCTCCGCCAAGGCCAGGGCGTAGTTGATGGCGACCTCCGTCTTGCCGGTGCCGAAGCGTCCGGTGAAGATGCTGATCCGCGGAACATCTGCTACTGATACTGCTGGCGCCACTATCTCACTTTCCGGAAGGGTGGGCTGACGATCTCCACCAGGCGAAGGAGGGCTGGAACCACGTCAGCGCTGTCCAGCCTGAGCCTGCCTGAGTGGCTGAGGGGGATATCGGAACACATTGCCCACAACCATGCGGTTGATGTTGTCGTTCAGTTCGCCGAACATGCCGAAGGCCCGGCGCTTGTACTCCACGAGAGGATCCACTTGGGCGTAAGCCTGCAGGCCGATACCCTGGCGCAGATCTTCGATAGCGGTGAGGTAGTCCACCCACAGCCTGCTGGTGAAGCCCAGCATCAACTGCTTCTCGATACCATGCATCAGTTGCTTGCCCAGGTACCGTTGCACGGCTGCTTGGGTTCGCTCGTCCAATTCGGCGAGTTTGACGTCGCTGAGTTCGCCCAAGCGCCGAAATCCCAGATACCTGGACAGCCCTTCCCGAAGCTCATCGTCGAGATCAGCCATCCTGCGCTTCTCGAACCGGGCCATTCCTTCGTCGTCGAGGCCGAACCCTTGCTGCACCAGGAAGCCCTCCAGCTGACGACGGGTCTCCTCGTCCAGGTCCTCAAGTCTTCTGTCCGCGATCTCCCGGCCGCGCTTCTGGGCCAAATCGCGTACCAGATGGTGACGTGTCTCGCCATCCAACTCCCCGATACCCTTCTCCCGGAAACGCTGTAGTTTCTCGCGGTCGAGGAAGTAGTCAGAGGCGCTGAGGGAGCGGTGTATCTCATCCTGCGTTCCCTGTTCGAGCTCGCCTAGACTGCGGTCGCCGTTCTCCTCCAGCCACCTGTGTCCGAGTAAGGAAGCCAGGCCGTGGTTGTCTCGGGTGCCAAGATTCAGGTCCGTCAGCATGCCCTGTTCGAAGCCGAGGACGGCGTCCTGATCCAGAAAGTAGCCAACACTATCCAGATAGTCACGAACCTGTTCGCGTTCTGTCTTGTCGAACTCTGCGATCGGACTCCGCAGACTCTCCTGCACCAGCTCAAGCGCGAGCCGTTGAACCAGGCCTTCCATCAGCCCGGCGTCAAGGTCCGACAATCTGCGCTGCATGAACTTGTCTTCCTTGGCCTCGTCGAGGAAGTACTCGCTCCCTTCCAGGTAGCTCTCCACGTCCGCACGGAGCCCGTCTGGCAATCCAGGTACCAACCTGTCCTCTACGCCGGAGAGGATCCGCTCGCCGAGGTGCTGGCATACGGCGAGATGTGTCTCGGGATCCAGGTCGCTGGCGGACGAGGACAGGAATTGGGCGAGACGGTCACGGTCGACGAAGTATTCCCCCTGCTCAAGATGCCGGTGAATGGCGGCCTGCATCTCCTCGGGCAGTTCTCCCACCGTGTGCTGCGAGAGCAGTTCCTCCACGTCTCGCCTGAGGGCAGTGCGCAGCCCACGGCGCAGCTGCGTGTCGAAGTTCTTCACCTCCTCGATTTCCAGATACTCTTCCTTCTCTGAGTCGAAGAAGTAGCCGGTGTCTCTCAAGTGCAGCCACACCTCTTGGCGAACGTCTTCTGGCAAACTGGCGAACTTCACTTCTCTCAGTTCAGCCAGACGCTCTCTGCCGAGGTGGTAGGCGATGCCATCTCTGACGGCTTTGTCCAGCTCGGCCAGACTCTGCTGGACGAGCTGTTCCCTCTTCTTCTTTTTCTTGAACAGACCCTCAAGGTCCAGGTAGTGCAGGATGCTCTCCCTGACCTCCTGGTCGAGGGTCATGAACTTCCGCTGCTCCAGCGAGGCCGCGATGCGGTCCCCCACTCGCTGCTCCAACTCCCGCACGGTACCGGCGTCGAGAGTGGACAGGGCGAGGTTGTCGAACTGACCCACTCTCTCCTCGTCCAGGAAGTAGTCAGTGTCGCGCAGGTAGCGACGGATCATCTCCTGGACATAGGGGGCTAGCTCGCCGATCAGCTTGCCGTCGAGTTCTCTCCACAGGTCTGTCAGGAGGCCGTCCAGTATGACGTCGTAGACATCTCTCAGCTGTTCCGGCACCTTGGCCTGCTGCAGGGAGCGCAGCAGCTCTTGATCGGTGAAGTGGTCCGATTCGCGGAGATGACGAACAAGGTGATCGAGGGCCTCCTGAGGTAGCTGGGAGATGCCGCCCGCCGCCTCTAGTTGTCGCTGCCCCAGGTAGCGTGTCAGTCCTCCCTCCGTCGCCTTGTCGAGGTCCGCAACGGTGTGCTCCTTGACCTGCTCACGCTTGGCCTCGTCCACCAGCAGCCCCTGACGCTGCAAGTGGCCAAGAACGGTCTCCCGAAGGTCCCCCTTCAGCGAAGCGATCGTACGGCTCTCCCATTTCTCCAACCGGTTTCTGACTAGGTAGGCGCAGGTATTCAGAGCTGTCTCCTGCCCTAGTTCCTCCAGGCTCCCGTGAACGAAGAAACGCTGGACCCTCTGTTCGTCCACGAAGTGGCCCTGGCTTTGGAGGTACTCCTTGACGCGCAGACGCGAATCCTCGTCCCAGTTGGCCACTGGCGTCTCTGCAAGCGCAGCCAACTCCTCCTGGCCCAGGAGTTGTGCGATGCTCTCTCTCACCATCTGGTCCAGAGCTGAGATGGGTCTGTGCGCCAATTCCTCCCTGGCGCGCTGGTCCTCGAAGTAGCCTTGGGCGAGAAGGTAGGCTTCGATCTCTCGCGAGAGCCCCTCTTCCAGGTCGACGCCGGAGGCGGCTAGCGCTGCCCCCAATTGCTGCTCGAGGTGGGCCACCAGGTGTTCGTAGAGATCTAGATCGCCCAGTCTGACGCCCTCCATCTCTCTCAGCCCCAGGTACGCTCTCACCTGCTCGTGCACTTCCGGATCGAGTTGACCGATGGTCTGCTCTTCTACCTGCTCGATGATGGATGCTCCCAAGTGCTCAGCCAGGCCTTGGTACAAATCATCTTCCAGATCACTCAGACTGCTCTGTCCCATGCGTGCCAGTTCCTGGCGCCCCCAGCTGTCTTGACGAGCCAGGAGAGCAGCCTCCAGTTGCTCCAGGAGAATCTCGCGCAGGTCTTCCCGCCGCAGAGTCTTGAACAGGGGCAGGGCCAGGAAGGGCAGCGGGAAGCGTGGGGCGAACGACACACGTTTGAGGTGCCCCTTATCGAAGTCGGCCCTCTCGCTGTAGGTCAACTCCATCAGGACGGGGAGAAGATCGTCTTCGGATGCGGCGCGGAGCCGGGCGGCTCGCTCGGTGACGGCACTGCTCATTTCCTGCAACTGCCGCGTGGCCCAACGATCGTAAGCGACGCTTATGGCCTCGGCGAGGACGTCTCTCAGGGCACCCAACTCCAGGCTTGCCTGGGTGTTCATTTGGAGAAGGACGTCGAGCAGCGCCCCCTTGCCCTGGGCCATGTTGCTCAGTCTCCTCTGCGTGGCCTCGTCGTCTCCAGAGGAACGGGACAGAAACGCCTCCAGGCGTTCCGAAGCGATGTCTGCCAGCTTGGTTTGATCCAACTTGAGGGTCGGGGGCGTACGGGCCAGCACCGATCGCAGCAGCTTGTCGCACAGTTCCTGGTGATAGGCGCGCTCCAGCTGCTCCGCAAGGTAGTCTGTGGCATCGGGGATCGATAGCCCTCTCAACTCGCCAGGCTTGACGTTGAGCGGGATAGGGAAAACGCTCTGCACGTAGGGAAGCAGGTCCTGGCTGCTCAAGGCCCTATCCTGCTCCTCCATGAGGCTGGTGTAGTCATCTACCTTGTTCTCCAACAACTCTGAGTATGTGGAGAGGGTCTCGCGGTACTGGTCGAGGGCGCTGTCGAAGGGATCCTGGATCACGCTCTCCAGCAGGTGCCGTCGGTATTCATCGCTGGCCTGGTTGGCGAGCTCAACGAGGGTGTCGGATAGCGCCTCGCGGGGCAGGGCAGCCAGCTGATGGGCCAGGAACAGAACCGTGAAGGGAGGAGAGCAGGTCAGTTTGCCGAGGAAGGGGAACTGATTGGGGAATGGACTGTCAGGACCGGCCAGAGAGAGAGGTAGCACATCGTTGAGGTAGGTCAAGAGCGCGACCTCGTCGCCGTTTTGTTTCGATACCTCCGCCAGTTTCCTGTCCAACTCGCTCTCCAGCATGCCCCAGAGCTCCGCTTCCAGGTCGTTGCTGGTGAGGAATCTGTACCTTCGGCCGTAGATCAATTCGCGCTGGCGATTCAGCACGTCGTCGTAGTCCAGGAGATGCTTGCGAATGTCGAAATTGTAGCCTTCTACTTTGGTCTGAGCTCCTTCGATGGTCTTGCTGACCATGCCATGCTCGATGGGTATGTCCTCTTCCACACCAAGCCTGTCCATCAGGCCGGCCACGGAGGGGCCCCCGAAGCGCCGCATCAGATCGTCCTCGAGGGACAGGTAGAAGCGGGAAGATCCAGGCTCGCCCTGACGGCCGGCTCGGCCACGTAGCTGGTTATCGATGCGCCGCGCATCGTGTCGTTCAGTGCCCAGGACGTGCAGACCGCCAACTTGGAGAGCCTGCTCCCGTCGACGCACATAGTCAGGCTCTACCTCGGCGATGGCGCTGTAGAGTTGGGCCTGAGACGCGTGGTAAGGGTCTATGCCTCGACCTCTCAGCAACCGGTGCGCTGTCCTGATGGTCTCTTCCGATAGCTCGCCACCTAGCTTGATGTCCACACCGCGCCCGGCCATATTGGTGGCGATGGTCACCGCCTTGGGCTCGCCTGCCCGCGCGATGATAGCTGCCTCCCGGGTGTGGTTCTTGGCGTTCAGGACTTCGTGGGGAATACCCTTCGCCTGCAGCAACGTGCTGAGGCGCTCCGATTTCTCCACGGAGGTGGTGCCCACCAGCACAGGTCGGCCCGCGCGGTAAAGCTCTTCAATCTCCGCGGTTATGGCCTCCCACTTGGCCTTTTCTGACTTGTAGATCACATCCTGGTAGTCGGCGCGCCTGTAGAAGACCACCTGGTCTGGATCGTCCCGGTCACAGTAGACCACGACGTCGGTCCCGTCTTCCCTCCGGCGATCTACGAGGAGCCGCGAGTCTGGAGCGCGGGCCATGTACTCCACGTTGGTGGGCAGGACGACGACGTCCAGCTTGTAGATCTTGTCCAGCTCCTCGGCCTCGGTGGCGGCAGTGCCCGTCATGCCTGCCAGCTTCTCGTACATCCGGAAGTAGTTCTGGAGGGTGATGGTGGCCTGCGTCATCATCCGCTCCCTGATGGGGACTCCCTCCTTGGCCTCTATTGCCTGGTGCAGCCCCTCACTGAGGCGCCGGTCTGGCATGAGGCGCCCGGTGAACTCATCGACGAGGACGATGCGTTGGCCCTGCTTGATGTAGTCTCGGTCTTTGTGAAACAGGGCCTGTGCCCTTAGGGCTTGCTCCATGTAGTGCACGTACTGGTAGTTGGCCTCGTCGTAGATGTTCTCGATCCCGGTCTCAGCCTCCACCTTGGCCAGGCCAGCCTCGGTGAGAACGACGTTTCTCTCCTTCTCGTCCAGCTCGTAGTCGATGTCAGCCCGGAGTTTGCGAGCGATACGGGCGAAACTCTTGTATTCCTCCAGAGGCTCGTCGGAGGGCCCCGAGATGATGAGCGGGGTACGAGCCTCATCTATGAGGATGTTGTCCACCTCATCGATGATGGCATAGCTGACTTCACGCTGCACGCGCCTTTCGAGAGTGAAGGCCAGGTTGTCCCGCAGGTAGTCGAAGCCGTATTCGTGGTTCGTGCCATAGGTGATGTGGGCCTGGTATGCTTCCTTGCGTTCGACAGGGCGCAGATATCTGTAGGTGCCCCGAGTGTACTCTGGGTCGAACATAAAGGCGCTGCCCTCACCCTGCTGGAGAAGACCCACGCTGAGACCCAGGAGATGGTAGATGGGTCCCATCCACTGCACGTCGCGACGGGCCAGGTAGTCGTTGACGGTGATCAGATGGGCGCCCCGACCGGTCAGGCCGTTCAGGTAGAGGGCAAGGGTGGCCACCAGGGTCTTGCCTTCACCGGTCTTCATCTCCACCGCTTTGCCCTGGTGGAGGAAGATGCCGCCCAGGATCTGCACGTCGAAGTGGCGCATGGACGTGGTGCGCTTGGAAGCCTCTCTGACGGCGGCGAAAGCCTCGGGGAGCAAGTCGTCCAGGGAGATACCCGCCCTCAGCCTGCGGAGCAACTCCTCGGTCTGGCCGCTCAGTTGTCCGTCGGTGAGGTCCTTGAACCGGGCTTCCAGCTCCCCGACCTCTTGCACCAGCGGTTGGAGGCGATCCAGTTCCTTCTGGTTAGGGTCGCCTCCAAACCTGGAAACTAGTTTCAGCACGACTGCTTGCTCCTTGCGCGTGATGGCGCAGGAGAGATAGGCCGCGTCGCTTCTGGACCTTCAGTGTGGAGCGCAGTGGCCCTATGCTCTCTCGGGCTATCTAGTACCATCAAAAGGAAACGCCCGAAAGCTTCCTTTCGAGCATTGTAGGACAGTGTGGGGCTGCCGGTAAGCGACTCTAGGCCCTCTAGGTATAGTGGCACGCTGCGGTGAAGGACGATGCCGTTCACCTGAAGGTTCTCGAACGCCGTGGAAACCACGGCTGGGGAAAACACAGATATGGCCTCTCCGTGTGTCGTGCTCCAATTGTCCATTATATCACAAGCTGAGCCCGGGGGACAACAGGCGGCCGGAGGTGGACGAAGCTGCGCCTTACATGCGGTGGGGTGTCTGCTGTGCCGCTGAGAAACCATCGGCGCGTGTTCGACGGTGACGAGCTCGCGCTTTTTTCGTGAGTGGCGACTGAGGATCGTTCAGTGGCCAATACGTGATGGGTCGAGGGCCCAGGTTGTCGTCAGTTCGTGGCTATCCCCCGAGAGTCCTCTAGGGCAGCGTAGATGGGACCTGGACTTGCGGGCGAGGGCGGAGGCGGGCTGACACCGGAGCAGAGGCCAAAGCCAGTCGGACAGTTGACCCTTGCCATGTGCGTGCGCAAGAGGTTGGACTGAAGAAGCGGGATGGTGTCGTCGAGAGAGGCTGCCGGACCTTGCCGGGGAAGTCGACTGTGCCGGTTTCTGCACCGTTTGCGGTGGTGGGCACGGCGTGTATCGGCGAAGGCGCCAACCAACCAGCGGAGGTCCAATTCTGGTCGGCGGGTGAGGCCCGGAGGCGCGGTTCAGGAACTGGACAATATGGACAGGATAGAGTATATTTGATGTGGGCGATCGTGTCGCAGGGTCTTTGTTGCAGCCGGGTGTCGGTCCAGCAGGGGCAGTGTTGCGGGACTGTTAGGAGCGGTTGAAAAGTGGACACTTTTCAGTTCAGAAGTGGACTCTGAAGCCTTGTAACGGCAGGGACAGGGAGTGGACCATTTTCTCATTCCACCAGAGCCGAAGCTCCCTTGGTGTGAATGTGCCAACGAGAAACTAGACATTCATACAGGATGTAGACTGAACGAAAGCCTGATGTGCTGGAAGCGGATTCCCTATATCATGGATACAGGAAGTGAACGACTCATCTGTGGATCATAGCCTTCACTTCTGGTCTCATGTTCAATGGCAGCTTCTGCCTCGGGCGAGATGCGTTTGCGGCCGGTGCGTCGGTAGCGGACGGGGAAAGCTTCTGGGCGGCGATGGTACTCTCGCCACAGGGAGAAGAAGCGGTACTCGCCTATGACAAGCACTTCTTGCACTTCAACTCTGATCATCAAGCCCTGGCAGTACGCCTGGAGCGGGAAGCCGACCTGCTCATCCGAGAAACCCTTGTGAGCTTGGCCCATGGTTCCCTCCTGAAGCATGTTGAGGGAACGGAGTATAGGTGTCCACTTTTCAACTGAAAACAGTCCACTTTTGAACTGCAAATGACAGGCAGTGTTGCGGGACTTGACAAGCTGTACCGATGGGCGTATACTTGTTGGTTGCGGGGGCTCGTTTGCGCACCTATCATTGCGAGACACGCAACAATATGTGCCGATCGCGTGCTGAGGCTCGGCGGAGTAGGCGCGGTCCAGTTCACGCTAGAGTGACGTAGCAGAGCTGGCAGAACATCGCAGGTGGCGATTAGATTAATGAGTTGGCAACCTGATGGTCCCAGAGTCATGGGTCCAGAAGGGGGGCATCACAGTTTAGGGAGAGGCAACTGAGCCATGTCTAGGAAGCGGATTGTGGTGATCGCTGTACTGCTGGGTGTGGTGGTCATAGGCGGAGTGGGCGCAGTGGCTGCCTGGAAGTACCACGAGCAGCCGCAGTTCTGCGCCACCTGTCACATCATGGACCCCTATCTGGAGTCGTGGCAGGCATCTGATCTGGGGGCACACGCTCATGCGGTAGAGGACGTGGCCTGTCTGGACTGTCACGAGCCCACCGTGCAGCAGCAGGTGGACGAACTGGTGGTCTATGTGCAGGGTGACTTCGAGGTTCCTCTGGAGGAGAGACAGTTTGGGACAGAGTTTTGCTTCGACTGTCACGAGCCCAATGAGCACACAAGTTATGAAGAGGTGATCCAGCTTACGGAGGCGCTAGAGCTGAACCCTCATGCTTCGCACCTTGGTCAGATGGATTGTGAAATCTGCCACAAAACGCATAGGCCTTCAGAGGATTATTGTGCTCAGTGCCATGGTCCGGTGGCGACAGGGCCAGGGTGGACGACCGAAGTGACAACAACAGCGGAAGTCGATGTCTGGGCTCCGGACATGGATTGTACTGCCTGTCATGTTATGGACCCCTATTTTGCGTCGTTGCAGGATACCAACCTGCTGGCGTATGCCCACGCCCAAGAGGGGTTGGAGTGTCTGGATTGCCATGAGCTAGAAGCAGTAGAGCAGGTACATGAGGAGGCCGTGGCCGGCAGGCCTATTACAGCGCGGACCGTTGACATGCAGTTTTGTTTCGATTGCCATGTGGCCAACGAGCACACAAGTTACGAGCAGGTCATCGGGCGCACCACAGACTACACCGTTGGTGTGATAACGGTTAACCCCCACGACCCTCATCCGGGCCTGGAATCCGACCAAGATGACTTAGGCCCGTACGAATGCAGTAACTGCCACAAGATGCATACGTTGTCGCCGCTCACCGGCTACTGTCGCGCTTGCCATCACGCAGTGCCCATTGAGAGCTGCCAGGCCGAGTGTCATGGGGGTGTGATCCCCGAGGAAGGATAGACCGAAGGTCGTATCGAAGCCTGCCCTGAGCACGGTCGAAGGGGGGCAGTCCAGCGGTGAGGGCAATGGTAACGGCCGCGTAGGCACGACCAACATCATGTTTCAACACTCTCGCTCTGGGGTTTGACAAAAAGACGATTTGGGTATATAATACCGAGAAAGTCTTGTTCGCAATGATTAGCAGCACTTTGTCTCAACTGCTTACAAACAGTCTTGCCGGAAGCCACAAGGTAGGAACGGGGGTGATAAATCGGCTCTAGGGCGTGTTAAGGGTACAATTTGGCTGTATACAGTTACGATCATCGCAGAAAGGAAGGTCAAGAAAGGTCAAGGATGAGTAAGGAACAGGAAAGCGAAAGTACGGTATCAGGCAGTCAATTTATGAAGGAGGAACAAATGGCAGAGGAAAAGGAAGCACCGAGGAAACTATCGCGAAGGCAGTTCGTCAAGGGGGCAGCCGTTGGCGGTGCAGGAGTAGCCGCCGCCGGCGTGTTGGCCAGTTGTGCCCCAGCCGCTACCCCGGCGCCGGGTGAGACCGCAGCCCCGGCCCCTACTTGTCCGCCTGCTGCAGAGTGCCCGACCCCTTGGCTACCCGAGAAGTGGGACAAAGAGGCGGACGTAGTGGTGCTAGGATTAGGGTTCGCAGGTCTTTGCGCAGCGATAGAGGCGGGCAGGGCTGGAGCATCTGTGATCGGGTTGGAGAAGGCGGCAGCAACCGGTGGTGGCAGCATATTATCCGGTGGTGCAACGTCGCTGGCAGGACCTACCCCATTGCAGCTGGAAAAGGGGATCACTGAGGCTACGCCCGACCTTATGTACGACGACTTGATGAGAATTGGCTTCGAGAAAAATGCACCCGAAATAGTAAGGACATATGTAGATGCTACCACTGAGCACTATGATTGGATGTTGGCAGTAGGTATAGAGATCACTGGGCTCAGCACGCCGGCTGGGGGGAGTTTAGATTGGGTTCACCGGACCGATCCGCCACAAGTGGACTCGGTTCTGCGACCAGCGGCCGAGGAGGCTGGTGCAGAGCTCCTGATGGAAACTCCAGCAAAACGACTAATCGCTGACGCAAACGGAGTAGTCATAGGGGTCACGGCAGAGAGCGCAGGGAACGAGATCCACATTAAGGCCAACAGAGCTGTGGTGTTGACGGCCGGTGGATTCTGCTGGAGTGATCCATGGTATGAAGAAACTGTGCCCATCATGGCCAATGCTGTCAAACGTAGCGCACCTACAAATACTGGAGACGGTCTCGTTATGGGACGATCGCTTGGGGCTGGTACGATGAATATGCCTTACATCAAGGCAACCTTCGGAACACACCCAGACCCGGACAAATCCAGTACGCGCGTATGCTGGAATGGAGCGATAATTGTAAACAGGGCTGGCAGGAGGTGCGGCAACGAGTCATTAGACTATAAGCGGTTGAGTGATTTCGCTTTGCCACAAGAAGGTGGTAGCGTATTTCAGATCTATGACCAGAACATACTTGACTTGAGCGCAGTAGATACGTGGTATGGCCCCCCAAGTGAGAAGGCGATTGCAGATGGTTGGATAGCCGACACAATTGAGGAGTTAGCCACATTAATAGGAGTTCCGCCCGAAGCTCTAAGGGCGACGGTCGATAGGTACAATGGCTTCGTCGACGCGGGAGAGGACCTAGAGTTTGGACGAACGTGCCTGGAGATCCCTGACCATGGAGAGCTCAGAAAAATAGCGACTCCGCCATTCTATGCGACGGAGACAACAGGCGCAATCCTGGGAACGTATGCCGGCGTAACATTTGACACAGCTTGCCACGTGACAGATATGTACGGCGAGATCATTCCTAGGCTATACGCAGCAGGTGAGGTAACCGGAGGATTCCACGGTGGTGGCTATATGACCGGTACTGCGGTTGGAAAAGCACAGATATTCGGCCGCATCTCCGGGAAGAACGCCGCTGCGGAGGAACCGTGGGCATAGGCCACCAAGAGCACCATCGTTCCTAACCTAGGAACTATCAGGGGAGAGCCCAAACTTTCGGGCTCTCCCTCTCTTTGCATGGAGGTAAGGCCTATGCCTCATTTGGGTATGCCAGAAACTCTCATGATCCTGGTGGTCTTCATGTTAATCTTTGGGGTGGGGAAATTGCCTGTCCTCCGATGGTGGGTTTGACCGTTGAGGGCCCAACCGGATGTCTCCAACAGGTTGGGCCTGTTGCTGGCCCTTCAATACGACATGCCTTCATAGATATTGGAGTTCTCCCATGCCGATCACAAAAGAACAACGAGATCGAAGGAAGCAGGTGCGACGGAGATGGCAACTACTGCGACGCTTGCGCCAACTTATCCAGTATCTGGCCCTGGGTCTGTTCCTGTACCTCTTCGTTAGAACGACGTGGGAAGGAGGATCGCCGATCCCCGTCAACCTCTTCGCCCGCCTTGACCCGCTTCTGGCCCTGAGCACCATGCTGGCGGCCAGGAGGGCGATTCCGACCTTCGCTCCGGCCATCATCACCGTGCTGGCCACCCTGGCCTTGGGGAGGATCTGGTGCGGCTGGATCTGCCCTCTGGGGACGGTCCTCGACGTCTTCGGCGCAAATGTGAGGGACGTTATCCCCGAGCGGTTGCGTCAGGTCAAGTATTTTCTCCTGTTTGTGGTTATCGCTGCTGCTCTCCTGGCCAGCCTTCCCCTGATGTGGTTGGATCCGATCACCATCTTATTGTCGCCCTTGGCTGGGGCAGTCTATCCCGCCATCCTGCAAGAAATGGCGACTTCGGCGGCAAGTTCGGCAAGCCAGGCTCTCCAACCTGTGGTCTATCCGATCCTTGCCTTGCCCCTGGTGATCATCCTGGGCCTGAACCTCGTCGTCAGGCGCTTTTGGTGCCGTTACCTGTGCCCTTTGGGGGCGCTTATGGCGCTGCTCTCGAAGTTCTCGTGGCTCAAACGCTTTGTGGGCGATGGCTGCTCGGAGTGCAAGCAGTGCGTCCCACAATGCCCCATGGACACCATCAGCGGGGAGGACTTCACCAGCGACCCCGGCGAGTGCCTGCAATGCTTGAACTGTTTCGCCCGCTGTGCGGACGCTTCGCCAACCTTCAAGGGGGGATGGAGCCCGGGCTTTGGCTACGTGTATGACCCCTCCCGCCGCCAGTTTCTGGCTTCCTTGGCTACTGGGGCAGTGGCGGCTAGCGTACCGAAGACGGGTTTGCTGAAGGGTAAGAACCCCTATCCGCTTCGTCCTCCTGGGGCTAGGGAGGAAGAGTTCCTCACTGAATGTGTACGGTGTGGTGAGTGCATCAAGGTCTGCCCAGAGAACGCGCTACATCCGGCCCTGCTTGAAGCGGGGTTGGAAGGCATATGGACGCCGATGATCGTGCCTCTCTTGGGCTATTGCGATTACTCGTGCAACGCTTGCGGGCAGGTCTGTCCCAGCGGGGCCATTCCTCCTCTATCGCTGGAGGAGAAGAGAAAGGCGGTTATCGGCACTGCTGTCGTTGATATGGATCACTGTACAGGATGCATGTTCTGCAGGCGCGAGTGCCCCGTAGAGGCCATCGAGCGAGTGCAGGTGGAGGGGAAGATGGGCACATACCCTATGGTAGCGCCGGAGCGTTGCATCGGCTGTGGCATCTGCGAGTTCGTCTGTCCCGTGCGCCTGGCAGGGCAGGCGGCGATAAGGGTTTACGCTCCTGGCGCCCTTGGATGAGGCGGGCCTGCTGAAGATCGGCGAGCGCATCTGGAACCTGGACTGGTATCACAAAACCTTGCTGGCCTCGGCGAGGGCTCAAGTATTGAATGTTGATGAGGAGCCTATTCCAGGGCCAGATGAGGCGGGCGAACTTGGTTGCTCCTCAACATTCTGCCCTGGCGAGGGTAGTAGAATCACAGATTGCATAGTGTTTGGTCGTACGGCTGGAAGGAACGCCGGCGCGGAGGAGCCTTGGCCCTAGGCCACCGAGAGCATCATCATTGCTCGCATGGCAACCCTCGAGAGAGAGCCTGGGGTTCAGGCTCTTCCTCGGCATGAATAGCATAGCCAGGGAAGCGTGGTCGCCGGGCGGAGTCTTTTGAGGATACCAACAGGTAGACCCAAGGACAGCAGAAGGGATGAGTTGATGTGGCGATTTTCCTACGTATAGAAGAGGAGGTGGCTGGTGACAGAAGAAGTTGAGGCCCATGAGACGAGCACTTACATGGTTAAGCCGTCTCCCCCCGAAGTCAATGCTGGGGCCGACATTGCGTTGAAAGTCGAGGTCTCGTGTCCTGAGTGCTGTGACCTGCGGGGCGGCATAGTCAGGATCGTGGATCAGGATGGCGCTCTTGCGAAGGAAGTTGAACTAGGCGAGTTCGATGGCACGGTCAACCAGACCGACGAGTTTGTAGTGAAGGCGTCGACCGAGCCGGGAGAGTACACGTGGACAGCCGTGTTCCCGGCGCAGGAGAAGGAAGACGTTTTGCATGGGGAAAGCTCAGGGCCGTTTTCGTTTGCTGTCAAGCCCCACTCAACCAGCATAGCAGTTTGGGACGTACCTTCTCCGATTGCACTCAATGATAGGTTCAAGATCAAAGTCGGAGTCAAGTGCTCCGCTGAGTGCAACCTAGTGGACAAGAAGATTGGAATCTATGGCCAAAAGGGCAGGAAAGTGGCGACTGGAGCGTTAGGTGGCGTTCCTTGGCCGGGTACGAGTGCGCTATATTGGGCGGAGGTCGAACTTGAGGCCCCAGGCGTCGAGGGACGCTACAGGTGGAGAGTCAGATTCCTGAAGCCAGACCTGGAACTCCCGCACGCGGAGGCTGCCTACCACTTCGGCTTCACAACGGCAAGCCCGCCCGAGCATGTGGTGACAGTAGAGGTAATCGACAGAGATACGAAGGCCCCGATTGAGAATGCTTCCGTTCTTCTCCGCTCACTTTCGTACAGGGGCCACGCATATAGGAGCCATACCGACGATGGTGGAGTGGCAAGGATAAGCGTGCCCAAAGGCGACTACCAACTCCATGCCTCGGGGGAGGGTAAGGAGAGCTCCCGGTCAACTGTCAACGTAGCCAGTGACACAGCCGTCGAAGCAGAGGTTTTTGCCGTAAAGCGTGAGCAGTTGGAGGATTCGCCGGGTACCCCGAGATAGCGTTCGTAGTGTCTCAATAGCGCCGGAGAGATTGGCTAGATTCACTTCTTTTGCGGCAATGTCGGCGGGATCGTCCCGGCGTGTATGGCTTTCGGGCGCGTTGCCGGTCGAAATGCGGCGGCCGAGGAACCCCGGGGCTATTTGACCTAGCTCTGTATTGGCGTTTGAGCAGGTTCAAGGGAGGGCCCGAATTTCGGGCTCTGCCTCTCTTGAAAAGGAGGTGAGGTTTATGCCTCATTTGGGTGTGCCAGAACTCCTCATCATCCTGGTCATCATCGTGCTGGTGTTTGGGGTGGGGAAGCTGCCCCAGATAGGCAAGGCCGTAGGCCAGGGGATAAGGGAGTTCAGGGAGGGTACTCAGGGCTTGGGGGAGGAAGATGCCCCCGAGGCCAGCTCTAGCAAGAGCGGCAAAGCGTAGCCGCCCTGGTTGAGGCAAAGACTCCTGGGCCCCTTCCGGCCAGAAGCCAAATGGTAGGAGCCCTGGTCCGCAGGGTGGCGTGGAATCAGGCTACACTCGCCAGCCTGAGGGGGCATGATTGCCTACTGCGCGCCAATCCCTATAGGTCTTACTACGGAGAGGCGGAATGTCGCCTCCGCCACAAGATGCACGAGGAGTGAGAGGACTACCGCGCTCAGTGCCATGCCTGAGGTTGGGGGGTTCCGTTGAGAACCCTGTGGCGTCTTTGTGCCCCACAGTTGATAGGTCGAGGGAGGACCTGGCGGAAGCAGGCTTTCCATGTTGTGCAGGTGAAGCCAGCCGTAGCCTTGCGCGCTGGACACGCCTGTGCGGCTCTGGTATAATGTGCGCCAAGTCGGCGATGGGTGAGTCAAAGGCAGTGCATGCAAGGGAGGACGGAAGGGAGCGCGGAAGGGAGCGCGATGAGGTGAGCTCTGAGCTGGCTGTCCTGCTGAAACAGCACCAGGCGGAGATCGACACCGCCTGGGCGGAGATGGTCCGGGGTTTGCCAGGCTCTTCCTACGATTCTCTGCCTCCAGAGGAAGTGCACGCTCTAACCGGGCGGGGAATCGAGGCGATGGTGGAAAGCCTGGAGGCCGGTTCGAGGGCCGCTCTGGACGAGTACCTTGCTGATATCTGCCCCCCTGGCATTGAAGGGTTCCCCGATGCCTCAGCCGTGACCGAGGCCCTGCTGCTGTGTAAGGATGCGGCTGAGCCTATCGTTCGGCACGCCTGTGGCCCCGATTCCGGCGCAACCCGAGCCTTGGTCTCTGAATTGGACGGTCGCCTGCGCTGGATGGTCGGTCGTCTCACCAGGATGTGGACGGCCCAGATGCGCCGTCAGTTGCACGACGAGCGCGCGCGGGTCGAGAGGCTGCTGGACATGGCGCAGACGGTAAGCTCCACCCCGGAGCTGGATGAGGTAGTGAGCCGCGCGGCCGAGCAGATAGTGGCCGCGCTGGGAGTGGATCGTTGTTCGTTCCATCTGGTGGACGAGGAGCAGCGTTCCACCGTTTTCCTCCGGCGGCCGTCCGACTGGTCGTCGCGTGTTTTTCGGTCCTTTGACAGTTACACCAGCTACTTCCAGGAGGTATTGACGACACGTGAGCCCCTGACCAGCTACGACGTGTTGTCTGATCCGCGGTTTCGCCAGGACGCGGCCCGCGAAATAGGCGCCAAATCTGCGGTGGCCGTGCCTTTGATGGCGAAGGGCAAGGTGATAGCGGTGGCCTGGACCTACACCGTGGATGAATACCGTCGCTTCACCAGGGAGGAGATCGCCTTGGCCCAGGGTATTGGAAACATGCTGGGCCTGGTCATCCAGAACGCCCAGCTCTACGAACAGTCGAAGCTGCTGGCGGTCATGGAGGAGCGGACCCGTCTTTCACGGGAGATCCACGACGGGATTGCTCAGACGCTGGGTGCCCTGCAACTCAAGGCCTCCCAACTGGAGGATTCGCTTTCTACCGGACAGGTCGCTGAGTCGCAAGGCCACCTGTCTGAACTACAGGAGATGATCAGTCGAGCCTACCGCGATCTGCGGGAGGCGATGCTTGGCCTGCGCGCTGTGGTGGAGCCAGGCACGGGCTTGGTGCCTGCGTTACGAGAGTATCTGGCTCATTACCAGCTCCAATATGGCCTGGACGTGCGCTTGGAGGCGAACGAGGACGAGCCAGCTACGATGGATGGAGAAACGGGGGCGCAGGTGATGCGCATCGTCCAGGAGGCGCTGAGCAACGTCCGCAGGCATGCCGGGACGGGGAGGGCAACTGTCCGTATCGAACGGCACGGCGACGGCCTTCGGATCTGCGTGGTGGATGAGGGCCGGGGCTTTGACCCAGGCCTTTTCGAGGGGCGGGACGACGGGCGGCATCTGGGCCTGCGCACCATGCGCGAGCGGGCAGCGAGTGTGGGCGGGACCCTGGCCGTGGAATCTCAGCCCGGGCGGGGGACCAGGGTTGTGCTACAACTGCCCCTATCAGGGGATGGGGGACCGGAATGAGCGAGCCACTGCGTGTGCTACTGGTGGACGATCACATCCTCTTTCGCAGAGGGGTGCAAGCCGTGCTGGCTGCCCGTTCCGATATGGAGGTGGTGGGTGAGGCCGGCGATGGGCTGGAGGCGGTGGCCCTGGCGCGTGAGACCATGCCTGACGTGATCCTCATGGACATCACCATGCCCGGATGCAACGGGTTGGAGGCAACCCGGCGGATCAAGCGTGAGATGCCCTACGTCAAGGTGTTCATGCTCACCGTTTCCGACAGTGCCGAAGATCTCTTCGAGGCGATCAAGAGTGGTGCACAAGGGTATCTGATCAAGGACTTGAAAGCACGTCAGTTGTTCGACGCGCTGGAGGGCGTGGCCAGAGGAGAGGCAGCCTTTTCGGGGGTGATCGCGGCCAAGATCTTGAGGGAGTTCGAGAAGACCGGCACAGGGTCGGACGAGGAGTTGCCGACCACGGAGCCGCTCACGGAGCGAGAGACGGAGGTTCTTCAGTTGGTGGTGGAGGGAAAGTCTAACCAGGAGATCGCCCAGAGCCTGGTTATCTCGGAGAGCACGGTGAAGAACCATCTGAGGAACATTCTGGGTAAGCTGCATCTGCGGAACCGCATCCAGGCGGCGGTCTACGCAGTGCGCCGGGGGCTGGTGGAGGATCCTTCGCAGAGATAACCGCTCATATAGACATAACACTGCCCCACCGTACTACCCATCGGTGGGTACGATTGCCCAAAAGAACTATCTAAAGATGGTTCTTTTATTTTGCCAGAACGGGCGTTTCTGCTCTTACTGCCGCCGGGGAGCAATGGTATACTGGTGTCATGGGAGATGAGCGAGGCGTGACGCCGAGGGCACGTGTGCTCGTCGTTGCTGGCCCGTCTCTATTCGGCGAGGGCATCGAGGGGTTGCTGCGTCAGGAACCCGGGTTGGAGATCGTGGGTCTGGAGACAGACCCAGGGCAGGCTATAGGACGCATCAGGGAGGCCCATCCCGACGTCGTCATCCTGGCCGATGGGGAAGCGGCGACAGGGCTTGACGCGGAGTTGCTGCGCCTGGTAAGGGAAGGCTTCCACATGAGGATCGTGGAGGTCCATCTGGCCACCAATACCCTCTGCCTCTACTGCGGCGAACAGCAGCCGATACGAGAGGTCCGGGACCTGGTGGACACCGTCCGACACATTTGCGACGGCTCGACCCGGGACGCGCAGGCTCCACTGTCGCCGGCGATGGGGCAGCCGGTTGCCTGATTGGAGGCGACCGCGGAGGCCAGGCAGTACATACGAGATGCCATCTGCTGGGGCGGGGATTCTCGGCCCAGTCAGACAGTATTCTGATGTAGGGAGCGGCTGCTGAGAGTTGTCTAAGAGGCGTATTGTCGTCATCGGGGTCCTGCTGGGGGTGGTGCTGATAGGCGGGGTAGGTGCGGTGGGGTTGTGGAAGTACCACGAGCAGCCTCAGTTCTGCGCCACCTGTCACATCATGGACCCCTACCTGGAGTCTTGGCAGGACTCAGACCTCGGGGCACACGCCCATGCCGCACAGGACGTGGCCTGCCTGGACTGTCACGAGCCCACCGTGCAGCAGCAGGTGGACGAACTGGTGGTCTATGTGCAGGGTGACTTCGAGGTTCCTCTGGAGGAGAGGCAGTTTGGGACACCGTTCTGCTTCGACTGCCATGTGCCCAATGAACACACCAGTTATGAAGAGGTCATTCAACTTACGGCGGACCTGGAGCTGAACCCTCACGATTCGCACCTTGGTCAGATGGATTGTGAGATCTGCCATAAGACGCACAGGGCTTCCGAGGATTACTGTGCCGAGTGCCATGGCCCCGTGGCGACAGGGCCAGGGTGGACGACCGAAGTGACACCAACAGCGAAAGTCGAGGTGTGGGCCCCGGACATGGATTGTACTGCCTGTCACGTTATGGACCCTTATGTGGAGTCATTGGAGGATACGAACCTGCTAGCCTATGCCCATGCCCAAGAGGGGTTGGAGTGTTTGGATTGCCATGAGCTAGAAGCAGTAGAGCAGGTACATGAAGAGGCCGTGGCCGGTAGGCCTATTACAGCGCGGACCGTTGAGATGCAGTTTTGCTTCGACTGCCATGTGCCCAATGAACACACGAGTTACGAACAGGTCATCGGGCGCACCACAGACTACACCGTTGCTGTGATAACGGTTAACCCCCACGACCCTCACCCGGGCCTGGAATCCGACCAAGGTGACTTAGGCCCGTATGAATGCAATATGTGCCACAAGGTGCATACGGGGTCGCGGCTCATCGGCTACTGTCTCGATTGCCATCACGACGTGCCCCTTGAGAATTGCCAGGCCGAGTGTCATGGCGGTGTGGCCCCCGAGGGTGACTAGTGAGCATCAACTAGGTATTTGTGTCTACCTGGGATACGTTGTTTGCTCGTCGATTTCCAGATCGGCGCACTGCACTATGTTGGTAGTTCATTGAGAAGGGAGGAGATACCGGGAGCTTGACAAGAGTACGATTTGGGTCTTTAATAGTGGAAGTTGGGTGCATAATATTCCACATTCCACAAAGGAGGGTCGAGGATGAGTAAGGAACAGGGAAGCGAAAGTGCAGTATCATGTAGACAGTCCATAAAGGAGGACGAAATGGCAGAGGAAAAGGAAGCACCCAAGAAAGTATCACGAAGGCAGTTCGTCAAGGGGGCAGCCGTTGGCGGTGCAGGAGTGGCCGCCGCGGGCGTGTTGGCCAGTTGTGCCCCAGCCCCAACCACGGCACCTGAGGCGGCCCCTACTTGTCCCCCGGCGCCTACTTGTCCGCCTGCTGCAGAGTGCCCGGCGGCCGCGACCCCCTGGCTGCCCGAGAAGTGGGACTACGAGGCGGATGTTGTCTGTGTGGGCTACGGCTTTGCCGGGGTTGTATCGGCGATAACGGCTTACGACGCAGGAGCCGAGGTGTTGATACTTGAAAAGGCTCCCTTCGAAGGTGGCGGCAATAGCCATATTTGCGGCGGCGCTTGTGCAGGGGCCGCCGATGTGGCGGGTGGCGCGGCCTACTTGCGCGCCGCTTCGGGCGGGGCTACGCCGCTGGACATCTGCCAGGCGTGGGCCGAGGAGGCGGTCAAGGAGGACGCCTGGTGGACGGAGATGGGGATTGAGCACACCACTTCTGTGGGTCCGGAGTACAAGGTTCTCCCTAGCTCCTCCTCCTGCCTCAAGCTGTCCGCCGTAGGGAAAGGCCACGAAATGTGGAGGGTGCTTGACGGGCACCGCAAAGACAGGCAAATCGAGGTGCTGTTCGACACCCCTGCCCAAGAACTGGTCCAGGACCCGGCAACCAAGGAGATCCTTGGCGTCATAGCCAACAGCAAAGGCCAGAAGATCGCCATCAAGGCGAAGAAAGCGGTGGCTTTGACCACCGGGGGCTTTCTGGCTGACGAGGAGATGAAGATCCAGTTCCTGAGAGTCTATCCCTTTGCGCACTACGGGTCGATATTAAGCACGGGGGACGGCATCCGGATGGCGCAGAAGGTCGGGGCGGCGCTCTGGCACACGAATTTCGTTTTTGGGCGGACGACGATGTGGTTCCCGGAGCTTGAACCGCAGACAGCCGCCTTTAATGGGGGTGCAACGAAGTCCAATAATTTCATCGTGGTGGACATCCACGGCCTCCGCTATACTAACGAAATAATGCCAAGTCACGGCAAGGCCTTGAGTCTCGGCGATTATGATCCCAATGCGTGTGAATATACCCGGATCCCGTCCTACCTGATCTTCGATGAGACCGCTCGGGTCGCGGGCGCGATCTCGGGCAGCAGAGAGGTCGGGTACGGCGCCTGGACGCTCCCGAAGGAAATGGGAGGACGTGTCATGTGGAGTGAGGACAACAGCGCCGAGATCGCCAAGGGCTGGATTAAGAAGGGAGACACCATCGAGGCGGTGGCTGAGCTGCTGGCCGAGCCAACTCCAGCATTCGAGAAGTGGGGGCTGGTACCGAAGATTGATGCTGCGCTCTTGAAGGCGAGCGTGGAGAAGTACAACCTCGCGTGCGCCAACCAGAAGGATGAGGAGTTCGGCAGACCCCCCGAGACTCTGTTGCCTATAGAGACGCCACCCTTCTACGGAGTACCCCAGTGGCCCGGTTGCTCCGATTGCCCCGCTGGGCCAAGGAAAAACGCCAAGGCTCAGGTGGTGGACCCGGATGGCAAGGCGATTCCTCGGCTGTATGAAGCGGGCGTAATGGGATGTGTCACAGCATTGCTGTACACGTCTTCCGGCGGTGCCATGGTTACCGACTGCTTCACCTTCGGTCGGATCGCGGGAAGGAACATGGCAGCAGAAACGTCCTGGGCCTAAGAAGAACACGGCAAGAAAAACATAGTGATGAAGAAAGAGAGGGGGTCGGGTTAACCCGACCCCCTCTACGTTGGTTCTCTCTCCTTTGAATTGCGCGACTATCATCAGGAAGGAGTGGCAGGTGACAGAAGAAGTTGAGTCGCACCAGACGAACACGGAGATGATTCAGTCAGCTCCTGCAGAAGTCGACGCCGGCACCGACATGGCATTGAAGGTCAAGGTCTCGTGCTCTTCCAATTGTAATCTTCAGGGTGGGAAAGTAAGAATCGTCGATGATGAAGGTGCCGTCGTAAAGGAAACTGAGCTGGTCTCATTTGATGGGGCGGTCAACGATACAGATGAGTTTGTAGTGCACGCGCCGATTAGGCTGGGGGAATACACCTGGAGTGTTGTGTTCCCGGCGCAGGAGAAGCAAGGCGTTTTACATGAGGAAAGCTCGACGCCACTGGTGTTCAAGGTCAAGCCGCACTCAAGAAGTATGGCGGTGTGGGATGTACCTTCTCCGATTGCATTCAATGATAAGTTCAAGATCAAAGTCGGGGTCAGGTGCTCTGCTGAATGCAACCTGATGGGCAACAAGATTGAAATCTACGACCACGAAGGCGGCAAAGTGGCGACGGCCACGCTGGGTGACGTTCCATGGCCGGATACGAGTGCCCTGTACTGGGCGGAGGTAGAACTTGAAGCCCCGGGCACGGAGGGCTCGTACAGCTGGGAGGTTAAGTTGCCGAAGCCAGACCTGGAGCTTCCGCATGAGGAGGCCTCCTACAAATTCGGCTTCATAACCGCAAGGGCGCCCGAGCACGTGGTGACAGTAGAGGTCATCGACAAAGATACGAAGACCCCGATTGAGAATGCCTATGTTTTTGTGCAGCCATATAGTGGCTACACAGACGATGCTGGAGTGGCAAAGATAGGGGTAACCAAAGGCGAGTACAAAATCTATGTTTTGAAGGGTGAATATAAGGACTTCCAGACAACTGCCGAGGTAGCCAGTGACATAGCCCTCCAAGCAGAGCTTTTGTTCGATCCTGATGTGGGTTTTTGAAGCTAACTATTCATGTGGTTCGAAATGGGGGCCCTGGGCCTAAAACTTGTAGCCTAGGAAAGCGTTTGTAGTGTTTCAAGGGAGAGCCCAAACTTTCGGGCTCTCCCTCTCTTGAAATGGAGGTGAGACCTTATGCCTCATTTGGGCATGCCGGAACTCGTCATCATCCTGGTCATCATCGTGCTGGTGTTTGGGGTGGGGAAACTGCCCCTCGGATGCTGGATTTGGCCGTTGGGGGCCCAACCGGATGTCTCCTTCAGGTTGGGCCCTCTTGCTTGCCCTTCAACGCAATATCCCTTCACAAACACAGGAGTTCTCCCATGCCGATCATAAAAGAAGAACGAGATCGAAGGAAGCAGGTGCGACGGAGATGGCAACTGCTGCGACGCTTGCGCCAACTCATCCAGTATTTGGCGCTGGCTCTGTTCCTGTACCTCTTCGTTAGAACGACACGCGAAGGAGGATCGCCGATCCCCGTGGACCTCTTCGCCCGCCTTGACCCACTTCTGGCGCTGAGCTCCATGCTGGCGGCCAGGAGCGCGATTCCGACCTTCGCTCCGGCCATCATCACCGTGCTGGCTACCCTGGCCTTGGGGAGGGTCTGGTGCGGGTGGATCTGCCCTCTGGGGACGGTTCTCGATCTCTTCGGTACGAATGTCAGGGAAGCTGTCCCCGAGCGGTTCCGCCGAGCCAAGTACTTCCTCCTGTTTGTGGTAATTGTAGCCGCTCTCCTTGCCAGCCTTCCACTGATGTGGCTGGACCCGATCACCGTCTTGCTCTCGCCGTTGGCTGGGGCAGTGCATCCGGCCATGCTGCGGAGGATGGCCACCGCGGCGGCAAGCCCGTTTCTCCAACCTGCGGTCTATCCCCTCCTTGCCTCACCCCTGTTGATCATCCTGGGCCTGAACCTCGTCGCCAGGCGCTTCTGGTGCCGTTACCTCTGCCCTCTGGGGGCGCTTGTGGCGCTGCTCTCCAAGTTCTCCTGGCTCAGACGGTGCGTGGCCGATAGCTGCCGGGCGTGCGAGCAGTGCGTGGCGCAGTGTCCTATGGATACCATTAGCGGAGTGGACTTCAGCAGCGACCCCGGCGAGTGCCTGCAATGTTTGAACTGTCACGCCCGCTGTGCGGACGCTTCGCTAACCTTCAAGGGGGGATGGAGCCCGGGCTTTGGCTACGAGTATGACCCCTCGCGCCGTCAGTTTCTGGCTTCGTTGGCGACTGGTGCAGCGTGGGCTGGCCTACTGAAGACGGGTTTGCTGAAGACGAAGAACCCCTATCCGCTTCGTCCTCCCGGGGCTAGGGAGGAAGAATTCCTCACTAGATGTGTACGCTGTGGTGAATGCATCAAGATCTGCCCAGAGAACGCGCTACGGCTGGCCCCGTTTGAAGCGGGGTTGGAGGGGGTATCGACGCCGATGCTCGTGCCTCGCCTGGGCTACTGTGATTACTCGTGCAACGCTTGCGGCCAGGTCTGTCCCAGCGGGGCCATCCCTCCCCTATCGCTGGAGGAGAAGAGAAAGGCGGTAATCGGCACCGCTGTCCTTGCTGTTGATCGCTGTGTAAGATGCATGGTCTGCGAGTACTATTGCCCCGTAGGGGCCATCGAGCGAGTGGAGGTGGAGGGGAAGACTGGTACATTCCCTAAGGTAGCGCCGGAGCGTTGCATCGGCTGTGGCCTCTGCGAGTACAGGTGTCCGGTGGAAGGGGAGGCAGCGATAAGGGTTTACGCCCCTGGCGCTCTTGGATGAGCTGCCGTCGCGAAGACGCTCGGGCGCACCCGCAATCCTGAGAGGTGTTCCTACGACGCTGTTGGCCTCCTGAGGGAGTCGAGGCTTAAGAGTTTGCTTGCAGGCTATTCCAGCGCTGCGTCAGGCGGGCGGATTTGCATGCTCTTACATTTCACCTTAGTGGCCTTAGCACTATCATAGACTACAGGGTGGTTGGGCGTATTGCAGGCAAGAGCCCACCCGCCTTGGAGCCCTGAGGATAGTGTGCTGACGGCACCATTGGTCTACTGTCTTCGGCCGGGGAGAGCCCGATCCGTCGGGCTCTCCTCTCCTGAAATGGAGGTGGGACGTATGCCTCACTTGGGTGTGCCAGAACTCCTGATCATCTTGGTCATCATCGTGCTGGTGTTTGGGGTGGGGAAGCTGCCCCAGATAGGCAAGGCCGTAGGCCAGGGGATAAGGGAGTTCAGAGAGGGTACTCAGGACCTGGGAGAGGAAGATGCCCCCGAGGCCAGCTCTACGAAGAGCGGCAAAGCCTAACCGCCCTTGTTGAGCTAAGGACTCGTGGGCGGCCTCGGCCCACAACTACATGGTCTGGCGGGGTGGTGGAAGCGCCGGCTAGATACATGGTGCTCAGCGCGGAAGCGGCGTTGGCTGCGTTTCGCTGCCTTGTCGGTCAGAACGCCGCGGCGGAGGAGGCCTGGGAATAGGGTGCCAACGGCACCATTGGTGCCGCTGTCTTCTGTTGGGGAGAGCCCGATTCGTCGGGCTCTCCGTTTTTCGTGTCGCCACATCGGGCGAACCACCTGCGCTTTCGCCACCCGCGGCGGGTGACCCCTACTCATGAACGGCCGTGATTGACTCGGCGGGGCAAGGGTGATAGAGTTAGTGAATGTGTCTACACGTCGCGCCACGAAACTGACGCGTACCGCCCAGCTCTGCAGGGAGGGGACCTTGGCCAGCCATAGAGTCAGCTTCAAGCCCCAAGATCAGGAGGTGGAGGTTCCCGAAGGGACCCTGATCAGCGAGGCGGCGGCCAAGGTCGGCATCGACCTGAATATGCCTTGTGGCGGTCAGGGTCGCTGCGGCCGTTGCGCCGTGATCGTGGACGCGGCTGATGTCCAACGTCGATCTGTGTCCCGCCTCTCCCCTGAGGCGGTGGACGAGGGTTATGCCCTGGCCTGCCAGACGGTGGTGAAGGGCGATCTCGTGGTCACCATACCTCCCCAGGAGAAGATCGAGAGACGCCTTCCGACCGCCCAACGGGTGGCCAAGGTCGAAGTACCGTTCCCCTACGACCCCGCGAAAGATCAGACGATTCGAAAGTACTTCCTGGAGATCGAGCCACCCAGCTTGAGCGACAACACCGATGATCTGGCCAGAGTGCTTCGTACGCTCAACACGCAGCACGGGACGGAGATAGCGCAGTTGGCGGTTGACGTGGCTGTGTTGCGAAAGATGGCCGGTGTCTTGCGCCAGGCTGAGTGGAGGGCCACGGTGGTGCTGGAAACCGACACCTGGATGTCCCCAGACGGACCGCCGCGTCTGGTGGATATCGTGGCTGGCGACACTGCGGCGTCCTCTTGGGGCGTGGCCGTGGACATCGGCACCACCAGCAACGTGGTCTATCTTGTGGATCTGCTGACCGGTAGGGTGGTGGATACGGCCTCCGACTACAACCGTCAGATATCGCGAGGCGAAGACATCATCTCCCGCATCATCTACGCCAGCAAGGGCGACGGCCTGGCAGAGCTGCAAGGTCTGGTGGTGGACACCATCAATGGCTTGCTGAAGAAGTTGGCGGCAGACAATGGCATCTCCACCAACGACATCTACAAGATGACGGTCGCTGGCAACAGCACCATGATCCATCTGTTTCTCGGCATGCCTCCGGAGTCCATCCGTATGGAACCCTACATCACGACCACCAACCAGCCTCTACCCGTGATGGCGTCGGAGGTTGGTGTCGCGATCTATCCTCTAGCCACGGTTGACTGTCTGCCGGGGGTGGGCAGTTACGTCGGAGCCGACATCACGGCGGGCGTGTTCAGTTCCGGTATGTGTGAGTTGGCGGAAGTCAGCTTGTTCATCGACATCGGCACCAATGGAGAGATGGTACTGGGTGACTGCGACTGGCTCATCTCGTGCGCCTGCTCGGCAGGTCCTGCCTTCGAAGGCGCTGGGGTACGAGATGGCATGCGCGCCACCGCCGGGGCGATAGAGGAGGTGTGGATAGACGACGACACCTTTGAGCCGAGCTATAGAGTCATAGGCGATGAACGGCCGCGGGGTATTTGCGGATCGGGGCTCATCTCCCTGTTGGCTGAGATGTTCATCAGCGGTGTCATGGACAAAGCAGGGAACATCAATGTCGGACTCGGCAGCCCTCGACTGAGGGAGGGCGAGCATGGGCCCGAGTACGTGGTCGTCTGGTCCAGGGACAGTGCCCACGGACAGGACATCGTCATCAACAAGGTGGATATCAACAATCTCCTGAGAGCGAAAGCCGCGGTCTACGCCGGCTTCTCCGTGCTGGCGAGGAGCGTGGGCACAGACCTGGGAACTGTGGAGCGCATACTGATTGCAGGGGCCTTTGGACAGTACCTGGACATAGAGAATGCAGTCCAGATCGGCCTCCTGCCCGACTTGCCGCGCCACAAGTTCAAGTACCTGGGCAACACGTCTATCCTTGGTGCCTACCTGGCCCTGCTGAGCAGGGAGTGCCGGAAGGGTATCTCCGACGTGGCCCGGCGGATGACCTATCTGGAGCTGAGCGCTGACAATACTTTCCACGACGAGTGGATGTCGGCGCTGTTCTTGCCCCACACACACATCACCGAGTTCCCGTCGGTGATGGAGTTACTGAAAGACGGGACAGATTCGTGAGCGGCGGTCGCTGTTCTCGGCTGCTGAGCCCATGGGAGGCCAAATAATGCTTACTAAGGAAGAGCTGTTAGCCAAAGCGAAGAAGCCCTCTGAGGATGCGATGAAGCTTCACCCCTTCTACAGGGGGAAGATCGAGGTCGTGGCCAAGTGCGTCGTACGCGATTTCCAGGATTTCGGGATCTGGTATACGCCAGGCGTGGCGGCCCCCTGTCGGGCCATCGCCAAGGACAAGGACTTGGCCTATGACTACACCAACAAGTGGAATAGCATAGCTGTGGTCACCGACGGCACCCGGGTGCTAGGGCTCGGCGACATTGGCCCCGAGGCCGCAATGCCCGTGATGGAGGGCAAGGCCCTGCTCTTCAAGTATCTGGGGGGTGTGGATGCGGTACCCATCTGCCTGGACACCAAGGACCCCGATCAGTTCATTGCCACGGTGAAGCTGCTCCAGCCATCCTTCGGGGGCATCAACCTCGAGGATATCTCGCAGCCCAAGTGCTTCCGCATCCTGGACACGCTACGCAGAGAGATGGAGATTCCGGTGTGGCACGACGATCAGCAAGGAACGGCTGCGGTCACCCTGGCGGCGCTGATCAACGCCCTGGAGATCGTGGGGAAGTCCCTGGCGGAAGTCACCATTGCCATGGTCGGTGCGGGAGCTGCCAATCAGTGCATCGCGCGGGTTCTTTTCTCGGCGGGGGTCACCCCGGGAAACATCGTCATGTGCGATTCCCAAGGCACCCTCCATCGCGGCAGAACCGAGCTCAAGGAGAAGTACGCAGAGAAGTGGGAGATGTGCCTCAAGACCAACAAGAACGACGTGAGAGGTGGCAGCGCCGAGGCGATGAAAGGTGCTGACGTTCTGATCGCCCTCTCCACGCCGGGGCCCGACACGATCAAGCCGGAATGGATAGCGGACATGGCCTCCGATGCCATCGTGTTTGTTTGTGCCAACCCCATACCGGAGATCTGGCCCTGGGAGGCAAAGGAGGCTGGCGCGCGGATAGTGGCCACCGGTCGTTCCGATTTCCCCAACCAGGTCAACAACTCCCTGGGCTTCCCCGGCATCTTCCGGGGCACGCTGGATGTGCGGGCCAGGACCATCACCGACGAGATGTGCATCGCTGCGGCCTACGAACTGGCGAAGACGGCTCAGGACCACGGCCTCCACGATGACTATCTCATCCCCACCATGGATGAGTGGGAGGTCTTTCCCAGGGAGGCGGTGGCCGTTGCTTTGAAGGCCATCGAGCAAGGAGTGGCCCGCGTGGAGCTGGACCGCGATGCACTGTACGAGCAGGCCAGCCGCATCATCGAGCGGGCGCGCGGGGAGATCCAATTGCTGATGGACGAGGGGATCATCCCTCCGGCCCCTGAAGAGTAGAGCCAGCAGCACCCTCTCGCTGGGTATTCCATTTGAAGATTGTGGAATAACCTGGTATATTTCATCGGGAAAGTGCTGTCCGGGAGCGCGTTGGCTGAATGGGCGCCGAGGCCGCCTTCCTTCGTGCAGCATGTCTTGATCGCACCGTCGCAGACGCTGCTGTCGTCACGCATATCATGAGACAATGAGGGTTTCGCTCTCTTCCTGCCGTGGGCGTATGGAGCGCAGCGGTGGGATCGAGAAGTGCTGGCTGCGCTGGGCTGGGTCGTGGCCCATCCACGTGGAGGCTGACCACCTTGCCCCCGGAGCCGGAGCCAACCCCTCGACTGTAGATGTCCCCGTGGAAGGCAACCCGTTGATCTGGGTTCATGCTCCCCAGGATGTGGCTGCCCCATCCAGGGGAAGGGATGCGCGGAGAAGAGGAAGAACGGGCACAATCTTGTGCCCTTGAGATCTGGCCAGTGAAGGCCAGGAGCTGGAGGAGGTGCAGCGTGACCATTGTGAGTAGAGGTGCTGACTACGCGATCAGGGCGATGCTTGATGTGGCCAGCCAGGCCGAGGGCAGCAGGACGGTGACAGTACAAATCGCCCAGCGCCAGGAGATACCTGGCGCATTCCTGAGCAAGGTGGTTGCTCAACTGACGCAGTCGGGCCTGCTTCGGACCCAACGGGGGGCCTCGGGAGGGGTGTTCCTGGGAAGGGCTGCCGAGGAGATCAGCCTGCGGCAGGTGGTGGAGGCCGTCCAGGGGCCTATGGTGCTCAATCTCTGCACTGGGCCCTACGATGGCTGCTCGAGGGCGCACACCTGCCCAGCAAGCCCTCTGTTTCGGCAAGCACAGCAGAGCCTGGCCGAGGTGCTGGAACAGGCGACACTGGCGGAGATAGCCGCCAAAGGAGAGATTCTCGCGAGAGCCCAGGGGGCGTGATCAGCCTCTCCATCCTCGCCTTTGGCGTCTGATGGGGCGACGGGAGGGCAATACTCTTGCCTTCGGCACAAGGGCTGCGCTAGAATTGGCCCGTGTGTCTGAGGTCCACGTCGAGGACGAGGGAAGGCTTTCTCAGTCTGAGGACTTAAGCTCTATGGAGATCAGCAGTGGGGGGATGGCATACAATGTAGATCTCGGCTTCGCAGCTAAGGTGGAGGAGATCAGCGGCGAGGATCTCAGTCGCTGTTACTACTGTTTGAAGTGCAGCGCGGGCTGCCCCTCTGCCCTGGCCATGACCTACCGGCCGGCGGAGATGGTGCGTCTGGTGCAGCTGGGGCTGAAGGACGAGTTGCTGTCAAGCCCCAGCATCTGGTATTGCCTCCATTGCGAGACGTGTGGCGCTCGTTGCCCCAACGAGATCAGCATCGCCAGGTTGACTCAGACCCTGCGTCAGATGGCTATGGAGGAGAAGGGCGAGGACCTCAAGGGGGAGGCCGGCATCCAGGCCCTGCGAACCCTGGGCGAGAACATCCTCACCACGCACAACATCTCCGCCGACGACAACAGTCACCGATTGATGTGGAGTGAGAACCTGGAGCAGGTGCCCCGGGGCCTGGAGCGGGAGAAGGGGGCTCGCACCCTGTATTTCGTCGGTTGTGTCTCGTCGTTCTTTCCCATGACCTATGTCATCCCGCAGGCCTTCGTGCAGATACTGGAGGCGGCTGGCGAGAGTTTCACGGCGCTGGGTGGGGAGGAGTGGTGTTGTGGCTATCCTCTCCTCATGGCCGGCATGGGCACTCAAGCTGGGGAGACGATAGGGCACAACGTGGCCCAGGTTCGGGAACTGGGCGCTGAGAGAGTGGTCACCACCTGTCCAGCCTGTTACCACATGTGGAAGCATTTCTATCCGGAGATCCTCGGCGAGGACTTGGGTGTGGAGGTGGTGCACTCCACACAGGTGCTGGCCGAACTTTTGGAGCAGGATCGGCTCAAGCTGAAATCCATGCCCAACCGCACGACCTACCATGACCCGTGCGATCTCGGGCGCAAGAATGACCTGTACGACCCTCCTCGACGGGTACTCCAAGGTATCCCCGGACTGTCCTTTGGGGAGATGTCCGACAACCGTCAGGATGCGCTCTGTTGCGGCGGCGGCGGCAACGTGGAGACCTTCAACCCAGATCTCGTGGGAGAGCTCTCCCAGCGGCGCTTCAGGCAGGCTTTGGAGACGGAAGCGCAGATCATTGTCTCCGCCTGCCCGCAGTGCGAGCGCACGCTGACCGCTGAGGCCAGGAGAGAGAAGGCCCGGGTGAAGGTCATGGACCTGGTAGAGTTGGTGTGGAGAGCTCTGGATACGGCGGAGTAGGAACGCAGGATGGGGAGCGTGAGACTGGCCCCATGAGTGGGAAGGACAAGGGCAGATCCGACGGCGATGTGCTCGTAGTGGGAGCAGGCATCGCTGGGATGCAAGCTTCGCTCCTGCTGGCGGAGATGGGCTTCAGGGTCCAGCTCCTCGACAGGGCACCTGCCATAGGAGGCTTCATGCCTCTGCTGGACCGGACTTTCCCCACCAACACCTGTGGTCTGTGCTTCATGTCCCCGACCCTTCCGGCGTTATGCCCCTTCATCGAGTGCAGCCGGCATCCGCTCATCGAGCTCGTTCCTTCTGCGGAAGTAGAAGCCGTGGAGGGCGGAGCTGGCGATTTCCAGGTCTCCGTACTCCACAAGGCAAGGTACGTGGACCCGGAGCTGTGCAACGGCTGCGGCGAATGCGCTGCCGTGTGCCCGGTGGAGGTGCCCCGAGAACTGGGTGCAGGCCTGGAGACTCGACGCGCCATCTACCGCCCGTATCCCCAGGCTTTTCCGCCGGCTTTCGTGGTGGATCGGGAGGCCTGCACGGAGTGCGGCGAGTGCCTGAAGGTCTGTCGCCCCGGCGCCATCGACTTGAAGATGGAGGATCGGCACTCGATGCTGAACGTGGGCGCAGTCATCTTGACGCCGGGCTTTGAACCGTTCGACGCCAGTCTGAAGACCGAGTTCGGGTACGGTGTCCACGAGAACGTCTTGACCAGCATCCAGTTCGAGCGTATGCTCAGCCTCACCAGCCCCTCCGGGGGCCTGCCAGCGAGACCATCCGACAACCGGGCTCCTGCCCGCATCGCCTTCATCCAGTGTGTGGGCTCCCGCGATATCTCCTGCGACCGGGGCTACTGTTCCTCCATTTGCTGCATGTACGCCACGAAGCAGGCCATGCTGGTCAAGGAACGCTTGCCTGACGTCGACGTTTCCGTCTTCCACATGGACGTGAGGACCTCCGGCAAGGACTTCGAGCGGTACTATGAGAGGGCCAAAGAGGAATACGGCATAGAGTACCGGCGCAGCATGGTCTCCAGGGTGAGGGAGCGGGCGGATAACAAGAACCTCACGCTCTCGTGTGTGGACGACGGCGGAGCCCCTCTGGAGGAGGAGTTCGATCTGGTCGTCCTGTCCGTCGGGTTCGGACCTCCTCTTGGAGGTGAGACCCTGGCCGAGGCGGCGGGCGTGTCTCTGAATGGGTATGGCTTCTCCGTAACAAAGCCTTTCTCCGCCGGCGAGACCCAGCGTGATGGGGTCTTTGTGGCTGGGGCGTTCCGTGAACCTCAGGATATCCCGCAGGTCGTTGTCGAGGCCAGCGCCGCGGCCGGCGGCGCCGGTGAGGTTCTGGCAGGACATTGGGCGCCCCAGACAACCAGGCAGTACCCGGCAGAGCGGGATGTCAGCGACGAGGATGCCCGGGTGGGCGTCTTCTTCTGCCAGTGTGAGGGCGATATAGGCGAGGCAGTGGACATACCCGCGTTGGCTGAGTACGCGGGCCGACTGCTGGATGTGACCCACGTTGCGCAGGTCGCTGCTGCTTGTAGCCCAGAGGGACTGGCGGAGATCGGCTCGGCCATCGCGGAGCAGGGTCTGAACCGCGTGGTGGTCGCAGGCTGCACACACCGCCTGTACGACGACGAGTTGGGCGATGCCCTGCGGCAGGCCGGGCTCAATCCGTGCCTGCTGGAGCGGGCAGACTTGCGCGAGGGATGTGCCTGGGTTCACCGCGACGAGCCTGAGCAGGCGACACATAAGGCGAAACAGCTGGTCGCCATGGCGGTGGCCAAGGCCCGGCTCCTGACGCCGAGCCAGGGAGAGGATGCGGAGGTCTCTCCCAGCGCCCTGGTGATCGGGGGCGGCGTGGCTGGCCTGGAGGCTGCTCGGTCCCTGGCGCGACAGGGCTTCTTCGTCCACCTGGTAGAGAAAGAGAAGCAGCTGGGGGGTAATCTGCGTCATATTCATTACACGCTGAATGGCGGCGATCCTCAGCAGTATCTTCGGGAGCTGATGGACGAGGTTGAGGGCAGCGAATTGATCAGCCTGCATCTTGGAGCGGAGCTGCAAGAGGTTGCGGGGGAGCCAGGGCGCTACAGGACCACCATCTCCTCCAACGGCCAGACGGAGGAGCTGGTTCACGGGGTGGTTGTGGTGGCTACGGGGGCTGAGGAGGTCAAACCCACGGAGTATCTGTACGGGGAGCATCCCCAGGTGGTGACGCAGCGAGAACTCGAGGAGAGGATGGCCAGCGACGAGCAATCGCTCGCGGGTGTGAAGGGCGTAGTCGTGATCCAGTGCGTTGGCTCGCGGGAGCCAGCGCGTCCTTATTGCAGTCGCATCTGCTGCTCCGTCGCCATCAAGAACGCCCTGCGCATCAAGGAGTCCAATCCCCAGGCCCGCGTCTTCATCCTCTTCCGTGACATGCGGACCTATGGATTCCAGGAGGACTTCTACCGGGAGGCGCGGGAGAAAGGTGTGGTCTTCGTGCGTTACGAGCCTGAGGCCAAGCCTAGAGTGGAGACGGCAGGGGACGGGCTACGGGTGCTGGTGGCGGACCCGATACTAGGTCTTGATCTCACGCTGGACGCGGATCTCGTGGTACTGAGCGTGGGCGTGGAACCCGCCAACAATCATCCCCTTGCCGAACTGCTCGGTGTCCCCCTGGACCAGGATGGCTTCTTCCAGGAGGCCAGCACCAAGGTGCGGCCCATGGATTTCGAGACTATCGGGATGTACCTCTGTGGCCTCTGTCACAGCCCGAAGAACATCGAGGAGTCGATCTCTCAAGCCAGAGGCGCGGCCATGCGCGCGGCAGTGATGCTGGCCAAACAGCGCCTGGCGGGCCAGCCGGCGATACCCTTTGTCAACCCGCGTTTGTGTATCGCCTGCGGGCAGTGTATCGAGACGTGCCCCTACGGTGCCCTCGTGGCCGATGAGGAGCTTGGCATCACCCAGGTCGTGCCGCTGCTGTGCCAGGGTTGCGGTGCCTGTGCAGTGGCGTGCCCCAGCGGGGCTATCCAGCAGCGGATCTTCGAGAAGGCGCAGCTGATGGCCATGCTGGACGCCGCGCTGGAGTAGTCGGTGGCGTCTGCCAACAATTGTCTGGAATGGAGCTAGGATCATGGAGGATTTCGAGCCCAGAATAGTCGCCTTCCTGTGCAACTGGTGTGCCTACACGGGCGCGGACCTGGCCGGCACGTCCAGGCTGCAGTATCCACCCAACGTGAGGGCCATCCGGGTGATGTGCACGGGGGGTGTGGATCCGCTGTACGTCATCAAAGCTCTCCTGGAAGGTGCGGACGGGGTCCTCATCGGCGGCTGCCATCCGGGCGACTGCCACTACCAGAGCGGCAATCTCAAGGCCCGGCGGCGAATGGTGATCCTGAGGAGCATTCTGGAGGAACTGGGTCTCGATCCCGACCGCGTCTGGCTGCGCTGGATAAGCGCCAGCGAAGGGAAGCTCTTCGCGGACACCATCGGGGAGATGGTGCAGGCGCTCAAGGAGAAGGGGCCTAGTCCCATGCGTGAGGCTTGGGCGATCTAGCCCGTCCGTGCGGAGGCGCGACTGATGAGTGTTAGGGCGATAGTGGAGGTCAAGGATGGTGACGTGCTCTCGGCGTTGCGAGAGTTCCTGAGGCGGCTGCTGGAGACTCAAGTGGTGGATGCACTGCTCGTTCCCTTGGAGTTGCCCTCGGGCGACGCCGTGGCGCCGACCCTGATCAAGGATCCAGAGAGGCTGGCGACCGCCAACCCCCTGGCTCCGGTGATGATGGCCAATTCCGCCAACCTGGTGTCGAGGTTGACCCGCCTCGGCAACAGAGAGAAGGTGGGAGTGGTGCTGAGGTCCTGCGAGATGAGGGCACTGATCGAACTGGTCAAGCTTCAGCAGGCCAGTCTCGACAACCTGGTCACCCTGGGAATAGACTGCCTGGGGACCTACGAAGTGACTCAGTATTCCCGCTTGAAGACCGAACTGGAGGATGGAGCTGGGCCCTCAACTGACCAGTTGAAGGCCGCCGGTGAGGGGGAGGTTGTGCCTGCGGAAGGCTACGAGTTCCGCGCCGCGTGCCAGATCTGCGAATACCCGATGGCGACGGGCGTGGACATCAACATCGGGCTCATAGGGGTGGACACTCAGACCATGATCTTGCTGGATATGGAACCGGATATCGGCCAAGAGGTGCTGGAGAAGCTGGATCTCAAGGAGGGTGATGCTCCCGGTAGGGAGGAGGCCGTAGGGAAGCTCGTCGCAGCGCGAGAGCAGGCCAGAGATCAGGCCTTCGCCGCCTTCCATGAGAAGGTCACGGACACAGACAGCCTGATAGCTCAGTTCTCCACGTGCATCGCCTGTCACAACTGCACCTTTGCTTGCCCCATCTGCTACTGCAAGGAGTGCCTCTTCGAGACCGACACCTTCCGCCACCCGTCGGATCGGTATCTGATGTGGGCGGGCCGGAAGGGCGCGGCCAGGATGCCCAGCGATACCGTGCTCTTCCAGTTGACCAGGATGAACCACATGGTCAGCTCGTGTGTGGGGTGTGGCATGTGTGAGAGTGCCTGCCCCAGCGACCTTCCCCTGGCCCTTATGTTCCGCGCCGTAGGTCAGCGGGTACAGCAGCTATTCGACTATTCTCCTGGGCGCAGTCTGGAGGATGAACTCCCTGTCGCCACCTTCAAAGAGGACGAATTCCCCGAGTACAAGTAGGGCGCACCACAGGCGGTCGTTTGTAGCAGGGGCTTTGACCCTTCGGATGCGCTGAAGCGCACACTACGAACCCTGGGGCCTCAACTCTCCAGTATGTTGGAGGTGTTGCGACGTGAGCGAGGAGATCAAACCACCCGAGTACAAACTGATACTCAATGCCACCGACGGCTCAGAGGTGGCGCAGAAGGGCACTCGCCAGGCGATCTATTTAGCCCGGACGACGGGGGCAGAGTTGCTGATTCTGCATGTGGTGGAGACCAGCTTTGCCTGGTACACCGGAATGCTCTATCAGCAGCTAGTTGACGAGTTGCGGGAGTACGGGGGCAAGGTGCTGGAGAGGGCTGCGGAGATCGCCGACCAAGAGGGGGTGAAGGCCCGCACGATGAGTGTCGATGGCCATTCAGGCACGGCCATCGTCCGCATCGCCGAACGGCAGGGGGCCGACCTCATCGTCCTGGGAGCGCTGGGCCGGAGCATGGTCGAGGAGGCCCTCGTAGGCAGCGTCTCCCACTACGTGGTGCGCCACGCCCCTTGCCCGGTGCTCGTGGTGAAGTAGCCTCGCTGTGGGTCCTACAGATTCCATCTCTCGCCGGGGATCTTCTGTGCTGCCATGTGTTCCTCCTCAGCGGACCTACGATGCTCGCTCTGGGCATCGTACCGCAGTGCAGAGAGCCGTGTCACCCTCACTAGTGGCCAGCCAGGTACGACCAGTCCCAGAACCAGTAGGCGAGTCCTTTCCACTTTCCCCAGCGTTCGAAGGCAGCCTCGACGTCCATGCTCCGTACTGGCTCGCCATTGTGCCATTCGTGGGAGACGAGCTTGCGTGCCCAAGTGTCTACGGGCATGAAGTCATACCGCCCCAACATGATGAGCAGGTTGGCTGCCGAGTAGGCGCCGACTCCGTCGATTTCTAGCAGACGAGCGCGAACCTGATCAGTGGGCTCATCGGTTGTTTGCAGGGACTCCAGTTGCAGAACGCCGGAGGTCACAGCCCGCGCCAGTTCCAGCACAGAAGGTGTCCGATAGCCGAGTCTGGTGGTCGAGTCCAGTCTCCGGACATCGCAAGAGGCCACCTGGCTGGGGGTCGGGAAGGTTCGTCGCGAAGGGTCGCTCGGCAGCGGATCGCCGAGTTGCGAGACCAGTGCCTTGACCATGCGGATGGTACCGGCCCAACTGGTGTTGGTGGTGAGGATGGTCTTGACCACGTCCTCGAACAGGGTGGGTGATCTAAGGATGCGTCCTTGGGCTCGTCCCTCCACTCGAGCCAGTTTGAGTTCGTGGCGTGCGACTGCATAGAACGCAGACAAATCCTGGTCGAGTCCCAGCATCCACTTGACCTTGTGCTGGACCTCGTCCAACTCCCTGTGGTTGAGATCGCTGGGTACGCCCACGCTCACACCGCCATCAGCCTCCTGCATGACCAGCTCGACCACCCGTCCAGAGTGCAGCCGCTCGATCCGCGAGAGCCGATTGTCATTCTCGTCCGCGGAAAAGGGAGCGAGTCCCCGCCAGCCGTGCGATCTGATGAGGGCCGAGAGGGAAAAAGGAGGAAAGGCGGGCATGACTAGGGTCATATCAGACGACCTGGATCTTGTGCATCAACAGTCAGCGTCTGGTGGCACCCCGCTTGGCTTACGCCCCGCGGACCCTTGCCGAGGTGCCACCTGAATCTCTGAGTGAATAGACAGGCGACAGACGCTAGCCGGCCCGGTCCTGCTCCGCGACCAGGGCTTCCAGCCGCGAGGAGTGGATGTGACAGATGGCTATAGCTATGGCATCAGCAGCATCATCGGGTTGAGGGACGAAGTCGAGAGTGAGCAGCATCTGCACCAGCTTCTGTATCTGCTCCTTGCTGGCCCTGCCGTAGCCGCACACAGATAGCTTCACTTCAAGGGGGGTATACTCGCGTAGAGGCAACCCGGCGTCTGCCACGGCCAGGAGGGCGACACCCCTCGCCTGGCCAACAGCCATAGCAGTGCGCGCATTCTTGTTGAAGAACAGCTTCTCCACGGCCACGGCGCTGGGCTGGTGACGGGCGAGGACCTCGCCCAGTTCCCGGTAGATGGTCTGGAGTCGCTGAGGAAGGGCGGCGTCAGGGGAAGTCCTCACCGTCCCATATTCCACCAGGGCAAGTGCGTCGCCGTCCCTTCTGACCAGCCCCCAGCCGGTTATCGCTGTGCCAGGATCGATCCCCAGTACCAACATGATCTTTCGATGCCGGACTATGACTCCGCTTCTTCGTACTTGATGACCAGCTCGGGTGTGAGGAAGAGGTTGGAGTATACTTGCCGCACGTCGTCGAGTTCTTCCAGTGCCTCGATGATGCGCATGACCTTGAAGGTGTCGGATTCGCTGAGTTCAGTCATCGTCTTGGGAGTCATGATCAGGTCCGCCGCATTCAGTTCGATATCCCGCGCCTCCACGGCCTCCTTGAGCTTCTGCAAGTCCTTGGGGTTGGTATAGATTTCCAGGGTGCTGCTGTCGATGTTCACGTCCAAGGCACCTTCGTCTATGACCAGGAGAGCCAACTCCTCCGGATCGGCTTCGGCTGCTTCTGCGGAGATGAATCCCTTTTGCTCGAAGAGGTAGCTCACCGCGCCGGTTTCGGCCAGCTTGCCGCCGTGCCGGGTGAGGATGCGCCTGATGTCAGAAACAGCACGATTACGGTTGTCGGTCAAGGTATCGAGGAGCAGCGCAATGCCGTGGGGGGCGTAGCCCTCATACATAATCTCCTCGAGGATCTCGCCTTTCAACTCGCCCGTTCCTCGCTTGATGGCCCTATCGATATTGTCCTTGGGCATGTTGGCCTGCTTGGCCTTTTCCATCACCAGGCGCAGGCGGAAGTTGGCGTCAGGGTCTCCGCCTCCCTCTCGCGCTGTTATGGAGAGCTCCCGGGCGATTATGGTGAAGGCCTGACCTCGCTTGGCGTCTGTGGCTTGCTTCTTGCGTTTGATGGTTGACCATTTCGAGTGTCCCGACATCTCACTACCTCCTCGGCTCAAGGTCAGGGAATAACATGCGCAGTTGCCGGGCAGTCTGCACGGCCTGACCCTGCCAGTGGTTATTGGCAAAGACGAAGGTGTTGTCCGTATCTTCCTCAAGCTTGCGGAGCTTTGGCACCCACTCCTCCAGCTCCTCGTTGCTGTAGGCATAGTCGTAACGCTCCCAGGCCTCTTTGTGCTGCCACCATTTCTTGGCGTTTCGACCGTGGAAGCGCACGTACCCTATTGAACTCGTGGCCTCGGCCACAGGGGGGATGAGTCCCTTGAGGCGGGGTTGGTCTACACAGCAGAATCCCAGCTTGTTCTCCCGTAGGAAGTCGAAAGTACGGTCACTGATCCAGTCCCGGTTTCGGAACTCGACGACGACGGGGAGAGTGTCCAATCTCTCCCGGAGCATTCGCAGGTAGTCAAGACCTTCCTCCCCCGGACGGAAGGACCAGGGAAACTGGGCCAGGATGCAGCCGAACTTGCCTGTATCGATGAGCGGCTCCAGTGACTCGACAAACTCAGTGAAGACACTATCGTCCGCTCCTCTGTCATGCGTCATGTCCTGGTGAGCCTTCAGCGTGAAGAGGAAGTCGTCCGGCGTCTTGGCCGCCAGTCGCTCCAGAGTGGATCTGGTGGGGACGCGGTAGTAGGAGAAGTTCAGCTCGGTGACGCTGAAGTCGCGAGCGTAGAACTCCAACCAGTCACTACTTGGCATGCCTTGAGGGTAGTATGGTCCTACCCAGTCCTTGTAGCTAAAGCCACTCGTTCCGAAATAGATCATTTGATATCCAAACGCGGAAGAGAGCCTAGGGGCTTTTCTGGCACGGTACGATCACCGTATTTATACCGTCTCCTGCACGGCGACCCCTACGCCTCCTACACCTTGTATCGGTAAAGGATGCGGCCTCTCGTCGGGTCATACGGCGACAACTCCACGAGAACACGATCCCCCAGGAGGATGCGGATATAGTACTTCCTCATCTTTCCGGAGATGTGAGCCAGCACCTCGGGTCCAGTGTCCAACTGAACCCGAAACATGGCGTTGGGCAGGGCCTTGACCACAACACCCTCGGCCTGAATTCCTTTACTCTTCTTGATTCTCTCTTCCAGTTCCTTCCTTGCCATACAGTCTCCTTCTTTTCACATTCACAATGCCCAATCGTCCTCCTGCATCTCCTCGTCCTCCTCAAGGATTAGGACTTCTCTCCAACGCCCCCCTGACTCCGGAGGGCCGACGATGCCCTCTTCTTCCAGTTGATCCATGAGCCTGGCAGCCCTAGGGTAGCCAATTCGAAGGCGTCTTTGCAGCAGGGAGGTGGAGGCACGTTCCTGTTCTCTCAAGAGCTCGATGGCTTCCTCCAGCAGCTCGTCGCGCTCCTTATCGCTGTCCACCGCCTCAATCTCCCCCCAGGGCGCGGCGGTGTCCATTTCCAGGGGCCCTGTCTTTGTCCAGAACTGGACCACTCTTTCGATCTCCTGGTCAGATACGAAGCAGCCTTGTAGCCGTACCAGCTTGGAGGAGTCAGGGGCCATATAGAGCATGTCACCCTGCCCGAGCAGCGTCTCGGCCCCTGCCGTATCCAGAACGACCCGGGAATCCACCTGGGAGGTTACGGCGAATGAGATGCGGGCTGGGAAGTTGGCCTTGATCAGTCCCGTGACCACATCCACAGAAGGCCGCTGCGTGGCGATGACCAGGTGTATCCCCGTGGCGCGCGACATCTGCGCCAGCCGGCAGATGATGCGCTCCACTTCGTCAGGGGCCATCATCATCAAGTCTGCTAGTTCGTCGATGGCAACGATGATATAGGGCAAGGGATCTTCGTTCGGCGGCAACTTTCGGTAGTTGAAGTCTTCGATGTTCCGAGCCGCAGCTCTCGACAGAATGGAGTAGCGGCGGTCCATCTCCGCCATCACCCATCTCAGGGCGGGGAGCACCCGCTCCATGTCTGTGACCACCGGCGCTATCAGGTGGGGGAGTCCGTTGAAATGAATCAACTCCACCGTCTTGGGGTCTATCATCAGCAGCTTTAGCGCCGCCGCAGAGTTGTTGAACAGCAGGCAGGTAAGGATGGAGTTGATGCACACACTCTTGCCTGAGCCCGTGGCACCGGCGATGAGCAGGTGCGGCATGTTGTCCAGGCTGGCTGCCACAGGCTGCCCCGACACGTCCTGGCCCAGCGCCATCTTCAAGGGCGAGTCCATCGCCTGGAACACCTCGGACTCCATCACCGCTCGAAGCGAAACCAGGGAGATCTTGTCGTTGGGGACCTCTATACCCACCATGGATCGCCCAGGCACGGGGGCCTCGACACGGATGGCCGTGGCAGCCAGGGCCAGGGCAAGATCCTTGGACAGTGAGCTTATCTTGTTGACCCGGACCTTGCGGGAGACGGTCTCGCCGTCAGGGCTCTTTCGCTCCACATATCCCGGCTCGACGCCGAACTGGGTAACCGTGGGCCCGTGGTTGATCTCCACGACCTTGGCTGGAACGCCGAAGCTGCTCAGCGTCTCTTCGATGACTCTCGACTTACGCCGAGCCTCCGTTTCACTGAATGCTTCGAAGGACACCTCTTCCAGCAACTCCAGCGATGGGAACGGTCCCTCGTCAGGTCTCGGCCGCCTGCGCGGTGGCTCCAAGTCCAGCGGCGGCTGGTAGGCCACCGGACGTTCCGGCTCCCATTCCTCGTCAACCGCCGTGGGGGGCACCTCTTGCTGGGCCTCCGCCGGAGCCTCTTGCTGCTCCTCCAGACCCTCCAGGTAGGGAGTCACGTGATCTTGATAGATGGACGCTGCCCGCGCACTCAGGGCGGTTGCTGCGTCTCGCATCTGCGCAGGGGATATGCTCACCACGAGGAAGACGCCTGCCAGAGCCAGGAGCAGCAGGACCAGGAAGGCACCAATGTCGCCCAAAGTGGTGTACAAAGCCGTGCTGATGGCCCACCCGACGTGGCCGCCCCCTCGACCCTCCTGGGCCAGGAGAAGGGGATCCGGGTAAAAGAAGTGAAACAGACCCAGGATGCTGAGGAAGAGCAGGAATCCACCGGCAACCCTGAGGCGCGATACCGCCAGGAGCGACTCAAGGTTGCGCAGCAGCAAGACCGCCCCCACCAAGATCATGGCCAGAGCCACCAGAAAGGCGCCCCATCCGAATATCCATCGCAGCAGCAGAGACCAGCTATCAATGAGAAGCCCCTGTGCGCGGCCCACAGAGAGCAGGTTCAACAGCGTGATGCCGCCGATAGCGATCAACAGCAAGCCCACGATCTCCTCTCGCAGACGGGGCTCGAGTCTGATGGGGAAGCGTTCCCGTAAGGGTGTCCTCTTGTTCTTGGAAGCCTTTCGCGCCATTGAAACTCGTCCGAGCGATGCTCCGCGCTTGATCTCCCACAGTCTTACTTCAGAACGTTCTCCGCTGGCGAATGTGCCAGTCCGCACAGAGTTGACTCGCGCGCGGAGGTGCCAGTCTAAGCGCCGAAACACGCCCAATCATCGTATTATACGCCACCAGAAAGCGCTTGTCAAGAGTACGCTGGGGAGGGTGTTGAAAAACACGGCCCGACATTTAAGGGAACCGGATGGTGGTCAATCCAGGCGATTCGCCCCAGAAAGAAGGATTCTGCTGGCGAAACTGCCAGGTTTTGGTCACCGGAACGTGCGTGTTCGCATCACCATGCCATTTCTGGCTCTTTCCACACTCTCCGCGAGGCCTTGCACGCCCTGCTCCGCATTGGCTAACCACTGCCATGTCGAGGCATATGAGGGCCTCCTCGAGGCTCTGCATCCCCGAACAGCGCAGTTGCCTTGTCCACTCAGGCCCTGGCGCTGGTGGGCTCGGCCCCAGGACCCCGTCGAAGCGTTCGATAGCGCTGTCGAAGAACCTGGAATCCGGGAGCGAAAGGCCGTCGGCATACCGCTGGGGTCGTTCTCAGTGGCCTCTTGCCCCCTGCAAAAAAGGGCCAACCCAGACTTCGGTCAGCCCAAGATCTTGGTGCTCAGGAGCCACCCATCGGATTCGAACCGATGACCTAGCGCTTACGAGGCGCTTGCTCTACCGACTGAGCTAGGGTGGCTCAGATGGGCCGTGCTGGACTCGAACCAGCGACACCCTGCTTAAAAGGCAGGTGCTCTAACCAGGCTGAGCTAACGGCCCGCCAGGGGCAAACCCCTAGGCGTAGTATAGCACATGGGGGAGCGGATTTCAACCTCGGATGAGGGAGAAGAGCCTGTTCTGGGTTGGTCTCTGAGCACACCGTGGAAAGCGTGGTATGGTGATGGCGGATCTACGCGAGGTGGTCACCGAGGAGGGGACATGCTGACTTCGTAGGTCGGGCGTGTGCCCAGCGCCATCTCGCCGACGCCCATCGCAGAGGTGAAGCGGCTCTCCTGCGCGCCCAGGCACCGTATTGTTGACTTTTGACCTACGACTTCGTACAATCAGTCAACCCCGCGGAGGCGTCGATCCCATGGCCAAGAAACTGATGCTCATCGATGGACACGCGTTGGCCTATCGCGCCTTCTTCGCTTTGCCGGTGGACGGGTTCTCCACTTCCAAGGGCGAACTGACCAATGCTGTCTATGGCTTCACCATGATGCTCCTCCACGCGCTGCAGGCTGAGAAACCAGACTACATTGCTGTCGCTTTCGATGCCCCGGTAGCCACTTTTCGTCACGAGGAGTTCGAGGAGTATAAGGCCCACCGCCCGCCGATGCAGGAGGAGATGCGCGGCCAGATGGACCGCATCCGGGAGGTGGTCCGGGCGATGAACATCCCCGCTTTCGAACTCCCCGGCTACGAAGCTGATGATCTCATTGGCGCTCTGGCAGTGCAAGCGAGCGATGCCGGGACCGAGACAGTCATCGTCACGGGTGATAATGACACCCTCCAGCTGGTCTCGCCCACAGTGAAGGTGATGATGCCGGGGGGACACAGCCAGAGGTTTTCGGACGCCAGGCTGCACGACGAAAAGGCAGTGCGAGAGAAGTACGGCATTGATCCCACGTTGCTCGCGGACTACAAAGGACTGGTGGGCGACAAGACAGACAACATCCCCGGCGTAGTCGGTGTGGGGGACAAAACCGCCCGGGAACTGATTCAGCGCTACGGCACTGTAGAGCAGATATACGAGCATCTGGAGGAGATCGAGTCTGGCAGGGCGAGAAAGGCCCTAGCGGGTCAGGAGAAGCAGGCCCTGCTCAGCAAGCACCTGGCCACCATCGTGACGGATGTGCCCATTGGCTTAGATCTCGAGAAGTGCCGGACAGGCGATTACGACCGCGACGCAGTGACGGAGCTTTTCCGCGAGCTAGAGTTCAGAAGCCTCGTCCAGAGACTGCCCTCGAGCGAGCGAGAGCGGCCCAGACAGATGACGTTGTTCGGTCGGGAGCCACTAGCGGGGGAGGCATCGGTAGCGGTGACTACGGAGGGGCAGCTGGTCTCGCTGGTCTCCGAACTCTCCCGGGCGGCGCGGATCGCCATTGATGTGGAAACGACCAGCACGGATTCCATGAAGGCGGACCTGGTGGGTCTCTCCTTCGCAGCAGAGCCGGGCCGAGGTTACTATGTGCCTGTGGGTCACCTGCTCGCACAGGGCTCGTCCGGGCAGTTGCCAATGGGATTGGTGATCGAACGTCTGGGTCCGGTGTTGGAGAACCCCAAGGTGGCAAAAGCTGCCCACAACGGGAAGTACGACCTCACGGTCCTAAGGCGCCACGGGATTGAAGTGCGCGGCCTGGACTTCGACACCATGATCGCAGCCTATCTCCTGGAGCCATCGCGGCGGGGATTCGGACTGAAGGATCTGGCCTGGAGCAAGCTCGGCCTGGAGATGAAGCCCATCACTGATCTCATCGGGAAAGGCCGAAGTCAGATCACAGTGGCCCAGATTTCCATCGCTGACACCGCTGGCTACGCGGGGGCCGATGCCGATGCTACCATGCGGCTGGTCAATGTGCTGGAGAAGGAGCTACGGGAGCGAGAACAGTGGGATCTGTTCCGCGGCGTGGAGATGCCCCTGGTGCAAGTGCTCATGGACATGGAGATGGTCGGCGTGGCGCTCGACACAGATGAACTGATGGACATCTCGACAGGCATGCACCGGCGCATCGTGGAGCTGGAGGAGCAAATCCAACGCCTGGCGGGACGTCCCTTCAATTTGAGCTCCACCCAGCAACTGGGTCAGGTCCTTTTCGATGAAATGGGACTGCCTGTCAGGGCGAAGACCAAGACCGGGTTCTCCACCAGAGCGAGTGTGTTGGAGGAGTTGAAGAGCCTGCATCCCATCATCGACCTCATCCTGGAGCATCGACAGCTGACCAAGATCAAGTCTACCTACGTGGATGCCCTACCCCTGTTGGTGAACCGGGAGACGGGCAGAGTGCATACCTCGTACAATCAAACGGGCACGGTGACAGGCCGGATCTCTTCCAGCGATCCCAACCTGCAGAACATCCCGGTGCGCACCGAACTGGGCCGGCATGTACGCTGTGCCTTCGTGTCTGAGGAGGGCTGGCTGCTACTGGGAGTGGACTACTCTCAGGTGGAGCTGCGTATCCTTGCCCACATCTCCCAGGACCCGAGCCTCCTGGCCGCGTTCGGTCGCGGCGAGGACATCCATGCCAGCACTGCCGCCGCCGTATTCGAGGTGCCCTTGTCCGATGTCACCCCAGAGATGCGTCGCATCGCCAAGACCATCAATTTCGGCATCATTTACGGGATGGGCGAGTACGGTCTATCACAGAGAACCAGTCTGTCCGTGGAGCAGTCTCGGAGGTTCATAGACAACTACTTCGCGCGCTATGAAAAGGTGCGCGACTATGTAGAGGAGACCAAGGCGGGGGCGCGGGAGCTAGGCTACGTGTCCACCCTCCTGGGGCGGCGCCGGTACTTCCCAGAGTTGCGGACCAGCGGCAGAGCCCACACGGGAGTGAAGCGCGCCGCTGAGCGTGAGGCGATCAACATGCCCATTCAGGGTTCCGCTGCCGACATCCTCAAGATCGCTATGGTGCACCTGCATGACGCTCTCCAGAAGGAGAACTTCGCTGCCAGGATGATTCTCCAGGTTCACGATGAACTCGTGCTGGAGGTGCCACGAGGGGAGTTGTCTCCTGTGGCGGACCTGGTGCGCTCGGTGATGGAGAGCGCCTGGGACCTCGATGCGTCGCTGAGGGTGGACACAAAGGTTGGCGAGAACTGGGAGCAGATGGAGGCCTACCAGGTCTAGGCGTGCTATTAGAACTGTCAGGTGAGATAGGGAAGCTGGTTCAGCAGGCCATTGTGGCCGCACAGGAGGCTGGCGAACTGCCAGGGTTCGATGTTCCGCAGCTGGTGGTGGAGCGACCGCAACGAGAGGAACACGGAGATTACGCGGCCACGGCCGGTCTACAGCTTGCTGGGGTGGCACGCATGCCCCCCCTGCGTATAGCCGAAATCGTCGCCTCTCGTCTACCAGACTCCGAGTTCATCGCTCAGGTGGAGGTGGCCCGGCCTGGTTTCATCAACTTCAGACTGGACGAGGGGTGGCTGGCCAGGCAGGTCGACGAGATGCTGGGCGCAGGAGAGGGCTACGGTAAGCTCACGCTGGGCCGGGGGCAGAAGGTACAGGTAGAGTATGTCAGCGCCAACCCTACAGGTCCCCTGCACGTAGGGTCCGGACGGAATGCGGCCATTGGAGATAGTCTGGCCAACGTCCTGGAGGCCGCCGGATATGAGGTTGAGCGAGAGTTCTACATCAACGATGCAGGCACGCAAATGAGGGCCTTCAGCGAGAGTCTGTACGCTCGCTATGCCCAGGCACTGGGTCGCGATGAGCCCCTCCCTGACGGTGGCTATCCGGGCACCTACGTCACGGAGATCGGTGACGAGGTAGCCAGTCAGGCGGGAAGCAGGTACCTGGATATGCCCCGCGAGGAGGGGGTAGATGCTCTCTATGATGTGGGCCGGGAGAAGATGCTGGCTTCCATGCGCGATGATCTCAGCCTGATGGGCGTGAGGTATGATCGGTGGTTTTCCGAGAAGAGCCTCTACCAAGATGGGCTCTTTGACAAGGTGAAGGCCTTTCTCGAGGCGAGGGGATACATCGCCCACAGGGATGGAGCGGTGTGGTTCACCTCTAGCGAGTTGGGCGATGACAAGGACAACGTCCTCGTCCGATCCGATGGAGAGCCCGGCTACCTGGCTTCGGACATAGCCTATCACTACGACAAGTTCATCCTGCGGGGGTTCGATAGAGTGATAGACGTGTGGGGAGCCGATCATCAGGGTCATGTGCCGCGCATGAAGGCGGCCATGAGAGCCATAGGCGTGGACCCCGAGAGGCTGGTGCTTCTGCTCTACCAACTGGTCACTTTGAGGCGCGGAGGGGAGATCGTACGGTTATCCAAGCGCACTGGCGACTTCATCACTCTGCGAGAGGTGCTCGAGGAGATTGGCCCTGATGCGGTGCGTTTCCACCTCCTGGCTCGTGCTGCGGACAGCCAGATGGACCTGGATCTTGACCTGGCCAAGGAGCAGTCCAGTGAAAACCCGGTGTACTACGTGCAGTACGCACACGCCCGTATCGCCAGCATCATGCGCCACGCCGGGCACATAGACTTCACGGATGGCGACGCTTCCCTGCTCGTCCACCCTGCGGAACTGACTCTGATTCGACACATGCTACGCTTGCCAGAGGTAGTGGAGAAGGCGGCAACCGGTCTGAGCCCACACCACTTGCCGCACTATGCCCTGGAATTGGCGGGCGCCTTCCACCCCTTCTACAAGCAATGTCGGGTGGTCTCTTCCCTTCCCGAGGACGTTCCCCTGAACAAGGCACGACTGAAGCTCGTGGCGGCGGCACAGATCGTGCTGGCGCGCGTCCTGGCCCTGATGGGTGTCAGCGCCCCGGAGAGCATGTAGGACGGCACGCTGGCGCACCAGACTGGTTCCTCCGGTTGACTTTGTCCCCTCTCCACCCTATACTCCAGGTGAACCGGGCGGATAGCTCAGCCGGGAGAGCGCTTCCCTTACAAGGAAGAGGTCGCAGGTTCGAGCCCTGTTCCGCCCATTGTCCTCCTTCAATGCCGGTGCACTGCTGAGTTGAGGCATGTCTATCGCAAAGGCGCAGGATCTGGTCTTGCTGCTCGGGAAGGACGGCAAACGATTCACCATGCGCTTGAGCCCCGGGGAGTCGCTGCACACCCATCGGGGGTTCATCAGACATGACGACATGCTGGGCCAGCCCTTCGGAGCCCAGCTGACCTCCCAGTTGGGCTACCCCTTCTACCTCCTCCGACCTTCCATCCACGACCTCATCATGAACGTCAGGCGAGAGAGCCAGATCATCTACCCCAAAGAGAGTGGGTACGTGCTGCTGAAGATGAACATCCTGCCCGGATCCAGGGTCATCGAGGCTGGTACCGGCAGCGGCGCCATGACCATCGCTCTGGCCAGAGGAGTGATGCCCTCCGGCAGGGTCTACTCCTACGACAGGCGCCAAGACATGATCGATCTGGCCGCGCGTAACCTCTCCAGAATCGGGATGTTGGACTTGGTGGACCTGAAGTGCCGGGGCATCGCCGAGGGGTTCGATGAGAAGGAAGTAGATGCGCTATTCATGGACGTGCGCGAGCCCCAGCTGTACGTTGGCAGGGTCAAGGAGGCACTGGCGCCGGGCAGCTTCTTCGGCGCCCTGGTGCCAACCACCAACCAGGTCTCAGCCCTGCTGGAGGAATTGGAGCTCAGGGGTTTTGTCGATCTGGAGGTGAGCGAGATGCTCTTGCGTCACTATAAAACGGTGGCGGCCCGGCTGCGGCCAGAGGATCGGATGGTCGCACACACCGGCTATCTGGTGTTCGGCCGGCCGCTGACGGAGCAGTGATGGCTGAAGCCAAGGTTAAGGTAGTCACCGACAGCACGTGTGATCTCTCTCGCGCTGAGGCAGACAGCCTGGGGATCGTGATGGTCCCTCTGTCCGTCAGCTTTGGACCCGAGGTCTACTACAACGGGGAACTCTCCCAAGACGAGTACTGGGAGAAGGCCCGGGGCCCCTTCTGGCCCAAGACCTCGCAACCTCCCGGCGGTGCGTTCGAGGAGGTGTTTGCACGCTACGTTGAGGCGGGATACGACGTAGTGTGTGTGACCCTCTTGAGTCACTACAGTGGGACGTATGGGACTGCCTGCGCTGCGGCGCGTAGGTTCGGCGGAAGGATATCGGTCATCGACTCTGGCACCGTGTCGGCAGGGCTGGCATGGCAGGCCATAGCTGCAGCGGAGGCCGCCGCGCAGGGGGTGGGGCGAGAGGAGATCGTGGACCTTGTCAGGGACGTGGCCCGGAGGATCCGTTTCTATGTTGCGCTGGATACCATTGAGAACGTGAGGAAAGGCGGCAGGCTGGCCAGACTGATGCCCATCATGGGCCGACTGATGCGTGTGTTCGATCTCAAGATTGTGCTTGTTATGGCCGATGGCGAGCTGAGTCTGGTAGGAGCGGCCCGTTCGTACGAGGGGGCGGTGGAGCGAGTGCAGGATGATACTCTGGCGCGTGCGCCACTGGAGAAGATTGCTGTGTTCCACACCCGGGCGCCGGAAAGAGCCTCTGCGTTTGCCGACAATCTGGCTGAGATGGCTGGACTGGACAGAGATCAGATACGCGTGGTGGAAGGAGGCCCGGTCCTGGCCTGTCACGCGGGCCCCAAGGTGCTGGGCGCCTTCCTGCTGAGCAAGCCTTACCCGGCTTGAGAGACGCGACCGTGGGCGCAACTCGGTCGCAGGGGAGCGCGAGAGGTCATTGCCCTGTTGGACCGTTGACGCGCGGCCGGTGTTTGGTGCTTCCACCCCTTACAGGACGACCACGGAGGACGATCATGTTTCGAGGCGAAGTTTCCGACCTTTGAGACCGTTTCGCAGAAGGGGTCCCCTGCCGCCCGGGAGACCAGTGCCTGAGCCTCTCGGAAAGGCGATGGTACTGTTAGAACAGGGCAAGTTCGACGAGGCTGCAACGGCCTTCGACGAGCTGGCACAAGGGGCCGAGGAACGGGGGAACTTCTTCCGTGCAGCCAATCTCACCGCTCAGGCTGCTCGCTGCTACCTGCAACTGGACGACGTGGATGCGGCCTATGAGAGAGGAGTGAAGGCGCTGGAGCTTTTCAAGCAGGCTCAACGCCCTGGCGCGGCCCGACGTCTCGGCGAGAGGATGGTGAAGGTCCTGAGAGACAAGGGCCGCCAAGCCGAGGCTGAGGCGCTGGAGCGAGAGCTGAAGCAACTCCCAGCGCCAGCCCGCGCCGGGGTGTCTCGCGGGGAACTCCCCCCAAAATGCCCGCAGTGCGGTGGGCCCATGAGGGAGAGCGAAGCGACCTGGGTAGGACACTCCTCCGCGGAGTGTCCCTACTGTGGTTCGGTGGTCAAGGCCGAGTGACGGCCACGCTGGGTATTGATCACGAACTGCATTCACATCCATGCAGGAGAATGGGCATAGTTGGAGCGGCGGGTAGATATCCGCGTTTTTCTGAGGCGCGAAGCGCCGAAGAATCCGAGAAGAGATTCTTCGCTTGGCTTAGAATGACAGGGCAAGATCAGATTATCGCCATTTCGTGAGTAGCAACTCTCTGAGGCAACGACTCTGCGTTTCCGTCTCTGGTCGACGGTGACAGGTCTAGAGAGGAATGGCTGGCGGTCTTCCGTCTCGTGGACTGCCGCCCGGCGCAATCGGCGACGATAGAGGATCATCATCGGGCCAGTAATCCTGAGTAGATGTCCCCCAGATTCTGAAGCAGCACCGGCCAAGAGTACTCTCTGACCGCCCGTTCCCGCAGCTTCTTCCCCAGGGTCGCGGCTCGTGCCCTGTCCTCTAGCATGGACCCGATGGCCTCTGCCAGGGAGACGTAGTCTCCTGTTCTGGCGTACACCCCCCATGCCCCCAGATATTCCCTGCTCACCTGGGTGTCAAAGGCCACTGTGGGCAAGCCCATGGCCATGTAGTTGACCAGCTTGCCGCTGCCTTCGGTGGCTGACAGCTTGGGAGCGACGGCCACATCCCCGAGGCGCAGGTAGCGGTGGGCTTCCACGTAATGAATCCGGCCCGTGAAGGTGACTTGCTCGCCGATACCCAGCCGGGCGGCCAGGGCACGGTAGTGCTCCACGTTGGGGTGTCCCATGACGAGGAAGTGAAGGTCTGGGTATCTGTGAACCAGGTCTCTCGCTGCTTGCAGCAGGAGGGAGATACCCTGATACTCGGCCAGCAGTCCGAGGTAGACCACCACCTGACTGCCGAGGGGTATTCCAAGTTCTTGCTTCAGATCGAGGATCCCGTCTTCGGTGCCCTTGGGGCAGAAGAGGTCAGTATCCACAGTATCGGGCAGGAGGTGGATCTGTTTCTCGTCGCAGTTGAACTCCTGGCGTAGGAGGCCGGTGGCGTGGTTCGAACTGACGATGACGGTATCGGGCAGATGGTCGATGAGTTGCTCAAGCCTGCGCAGCGAAGCGCGGAACCAACTATTGGGGGACAGGAACCCGTGGTCGAGCATCTCTCCGGTGAGGCTGCCCTGGAAGTCGAAGATCAATGGAATGCGCCACAGACGGCTAAGGAAGAAGCCTATCAACGCCCCCTCGTGCAGGTGGGCGTGGATGATGTCCGGCCTTCGGCGCACAGTCCAGGCCAGAGAGCGGATGGAGAGCAGGGCATCGAAGGCGACTTTGTGAAGCGACGAGCCTACCTCGTATTGGCGACGCCAGGGGATGCCGGGCGTTCTTACGATGTGGAGACCTTCAATGTCCTCGCCGTTGTGATAGGTGCAGACAGTGACTCGATGGCCGAGTCTTTGGAGTGCGAGCACCTCAACGAGGATGCGGACGTGGCAGCCGTAGTCAGCAAAAAAGGAGGTCGGGGCGAGGATCAAGACTTCGCGCTGTTGATGAGTTCCAGCTTTTTCCGTCGAGGGAGTCGTCGTATCGCCGCCTCCTGCCGTCTGGCCTCCCTGGCCGTCAGGTGCTCCAGTTGATAGACCAGAATCACCGGCAGGCGTGCTCTGGTGTACCTGCTCCCCATCCCCGCCTGGTGAGCGCGAATCCTGCGCTCCAGGTTCGTTGTCCAGCCAGTGTACAGCGTCCCGTCGGCGCAGGCCAGGACGTAGGTGTGTGGCATGCTACCTGGGCGCTCGCCCTTCCATTCTCTTCTTGAGGTCGCGGAACTGATTCAGGCCGAGGAGGGAGCCCAGCGAGGTCATGCTGCGAAGGTCCTCCATTGTTCTGGAGGAGGCTTCCTCTGAGGGAGTGCCTCTACCTGCACGCCATCGACTGCGGGCGTCCATCAGTTCCGTGAACAGCTCTTGCCAATCACCGTCCTCCGCAGCAACTAGCTTCTCCTGCAGTTCCTTCAAGCTAGTGACATAGGCATCTATCCACCGAGAGATGTTCTCCTTGTTGGCGAGGCAGATGCCACCGACGTCCTCGGGATCCGAGGATGGGAACTCGGTTGCCCTCCAGAAGGTCTCTCCGGGTAGCCTTCTGAGGTCCCTCCATGAAGGGGCCTGGGTCGTGCTCAGCAGCAAGGCTGCGGACAGGAGGACAGGCAGATGCTCGACACCCGCTATTTGGCCGTCGTGCTCGTCGACGTCCAGGAAGAAGGGTTCCGCGCCGAGGGTGAGAGCCATGCTGGTCACCAACTCGATGGCCGCGGGATGAGACCTGGTGGAGGGGACAACACAGTAGGTGCACCCGGTGAAGAGATCCGCCCTGGCAGCATCTGCGTCTCCACCTTGCTGGCTGACAATGGGATGACCGCCTACGAAATGTACAGTCTCGGGCAGGAATTCGTCGGCCCATCTCATTACCTCTCCCTTGACCACCGCGGTGTCTGTGACCACGCAGTTGGCCCCGAGATAGGGTCCGACTGATTCCATTACCTTCCGTATGTCCGGCACAGACGTGGTGATGACGACCAACTCGGCATCTTCAACGGCCGAAACCAGGTTCTTTTCCCACCTCTCGACCGCCCCGAGGTCCTGCGCTTTCCGAGACAAAGCGCCATCTTTGTCGTGACCCACGACGGTGAAGTCTGGTTGAGCCTTTCGCAAGGCCAGGCCGATGGACGACCCGATTTTGCCGAGCCCCACGATGGTGATCTTGGGTTGAGACATTCCGACCTCCTAAGTCTGACGCTTCGCTCTAGTTGATCCGGTCAGCAGCCTGCAGCGCTGCCAGCCCTCCGCCCATGCTGTGCCGGGCCCGCGCGTCTCGCTGATCGTCCTCGTGGTGAGCAACCAGCCAGACGACTTCCGGTGAGCATCCCGCTTGTGCCGCCAACTCGGCCCCGAGGGCTGCGTGATGGCGATGTACGCGAAAGGGATACAGCCAGCTGCCCGGCCCACCGTCCAGCCTCTCCCAAAGCCGCGGTGAGAGCGCCTTGGCCAGGACCGCGGTCACGCGATGCCTGACGCCCACTGGCCCCAGCGACTTGCCCGCGTCGTGGATCAGAGCAGCCTGAAGCAGCGATGGATCTGTGTGCCCGGCTTCACGGAGCGCCCGGAATACGGCCAGGCAGTGGCGCTGATCCATGGAAGGCATCTGGTGAAACAACTCTTGCTGGCGTGTGTCAAGGTTCTGTGCCAGGTCTTCGACCGTTGCATGTGTTGCTTGCGCCCCCAGCGCCAGGGTGAACTGGCGCACACGGTGAAGGACGCGCAAGGCGATCAGACTCCCAGTATCAACTGTCTGAGTAGCATGTAGGGCGGATAGATAATGGAACTGAAGATGGGAATATACCGATCGGCTATGATCACCAGGAGCAGCAGCATCGGACCGTAGCGCTCGTAGCGAGCCAGGTTGTAAGACCATCGATAGGCCCACGGGGCTCCGATGCTGCCCAGGATGCCCAACAGGACGCCGTACCCGTCTAAGGGCGGGATCGGGATGAGGTTGAAGATGGCCAGTCCGATGTTGACCATGGCCACGATGAAGATAAGCTCCAGCAGGAAAGTGGGAAGAACCGGCGTTCCCGCCCTGAAAGGTATGGCCAAGACCGCTGCGGTAGTCAGATTGGCTGCGGGGCCGGCAAGTGAGACGATTCCCATGCCCTTCATGGGGCCGTAGCGCAGCCTGCGAGGATCCACAGGCACCGGCTTCCCCCACCCGATGCCGAATCCAGTAAGAGCGGTCAGGAAGATCATGATGGTTCCCAGGGGGTCCAGGTGTACGATGGGGTTCAGAGATACCCTGCCCAGACTCCTGGCTGTGGGATCCCCCAGCTGCGAGGCTACCCAGGCGTGACAGCACTCGTGAACATCGATGGCGATGAGCACGGCGACGATGATGGCGGCAAATGTAGCCAGATCCAGCCCGAACATGAACTCTGCACACTCCTTGACGACGAGGCTTCTACGGTGTTATTATACCGGAAACCCCGGCCAAGGTAAAGAAGTGGTCCTTCGGCCATGATTTGTGGTAAACTGGTAAGTTGCCGAGGAGAAACCACTTGCATGGTGATGGAGATTCACTTGGACGACGTCGTTCGTCTGCGGAAGAAGCATCCCTGTGGCAACTTCGAGTGGCGCGTGGTCCGCGTGGGTGCCGACATTGGGATCCAGTGCTTGAAGTGTAACCGACGGGTGCTGATGCCCAGACGTGTATTCGAGAAGCGGGTCAAGGCTTTCGTGTCCCAAGGGAGGGTGGCTCCTTCGCTGGGGCACGAATGATGGTCCAAGATAGAACCTTCACTGCAGTTGTCAAGAACAGGAACTTCTTCGTCCTCTGGATGGCGCAGATCCTTTCCCAGACGGCGCAGAACGGCATCCATTTCGTCCAGATAGTCCTCATTGAGACCCTTACTCGCTCCACGGCTCACATGGCCGTCATGATACTTTCCTTCAGCCTGCCAGCCGTGATACTGAGTTCTGTGGCCGGGATAGTGGTCGATCGGTTGTCCAACAAGCTGGTCATGCTGGCCAGCAACGGCATCCGAGTCCTCACGGTGGCCACCTACATCGTGGTGCTGGATCGTCTAGGGGGATGGTCGCTACTGCTGGTGATCTATGCCGTCACCTTCATCTCTTCGGCCATCGGCCAGTTCTTTGCCCCGGCTGAGGCGACGACTATCCCTCTGCTGGTGGGCGAGGAGCGGCTGTTGACCGCCAACGCATTGTTCAATCTGACCCTCATCGGCACGCAGGTAGTTGGGCTGGTGATCCTGGCCCCGCTGACCGTGAAGGTGCTAGGGATCAAGGGATCATTCGCCATCGTGGCTTTCATGTATCTGGTTGCGTCGCTGTTGTTGTCCCGGATACCCCGCGATAAGCCCCGGCTGGTTGTGCAGGCGGGTGCCTCCATGCTGAAGACGGCGTGGGAGGAACTGCGTGAGGGATGGCGATATGTGGCTGGCAAGCGCTCCATTATCATCGCCCTCAGTCAACTGGCCATGACCACTACCCTCTTGATGATGATGGCTATGGTGGCCCCAGGGTACTCGACTCGCGTGCTGGGCATGCTTCCTGAAGATGCCATCTTCGTGTTCGCGCCGGCGGGGCTCGGCATGCTGGTCAACACCTTCTTGGTGGGGCGCTTCGGATACAGGTTTCGTCGAGAGGTGATGTCCAGCGTCGGGTTCTCAGCGATGGCCGTTACCATGCTGGGTTTCGGGGTGGCAGGCTTCGATCTGCCTTTGTGGGCGACGATCCCCAAAATGCCCGTGATCATGGCGCTGTCCGTGACACTGGGAGCGGAGATATCTTTGGTGGTCATACCAGCAGAGACGCTTCTCCAAGAGAAGTCACCGCCTGAACTCCGGGGGCGAGTCATCGCTGTCTACTTCCTGCTGGCCAATGTGGTGGCCATACCCATCATGCTTTTTGTGGGTAGCGCTGCCGACCGGCTGGGGATCCCCCAGGTGATTTTGGGTGTAGTGTTCTTCCTCACCATCGTTGCGGCTGTGACCACGTACGAGGCCTTTAGGTTCCGGGGGATTGAGGGGGGGCTTTTCGAAGACGGCACGGCGATTGAATACTACTCTCATACCGATGATGAGTAGAGACTGAGGCTGGTATGGGCTCAAAGACCAAGGTACTGATAGTTGGACTGGACGGGGTCCCCCTCAGCCTCATCGAGGCCTGGGCTACAGAGGGCAAACTGCCCACCTTACGCAAGCTCATGGAAGAGGGGACGGTGGGGGAGCTGAGATCGACCGTCCCGCCCACGTCGGGGCCCTCCTGGTCCACATTCATGACGGGCAAGAACCCGGGAAAGACCGGCATCTATGACTTCTTGTACCGCCGGGAGGGCACCTATGTCTTCCCGCCGGTGAACGCCAGTCAGCGGGATGGCATTGCCCTTTGGAGACTCCTCAGCAATCGGGGTAGGAAGGTAGGAGTGGTCAATGTGCCCATCTCCTATCCCGTGGAGGAGGTCAACGGGTACATGATCAGTGGTTGGATGACGCCCTATGCGGCGCAGGATTTCTGCTACCCAGCTGACCTGTGGCGGGAACTGAAAGACCAGATCGGGTATTACACCATCTACCCCACGGAGACCTTTGCGGAGTCGCGAAGAGGCAGCTTCTTCCAGGCCTGCGATGAGCTGCTAGATCTGCGCTCCAGGACGGTCTCGCACCTCATGGACAGGTATCCCACGGATCTGTTCATGGTGGTGCTGTTCGACACGGACCGCGTTCTACATCAGCTTTGGCATTACCTGGATCCTGGACACCCGTGGCGCCAGCCTGGTGACGGAACGGACAAGAGTGGTCCTGTGGTACGGTACTTTCAGCGGGTGGACGAGAAACTGGCGGAGATAGTGGCCAGAGCTGACGAGGACACGGTGATTATCATTCTCTCCGACCACGGAATGGGTCCCGCCCATAACTTCATCGTGCTCAACAACTGGCTACTCCAGGTTGGCCTTCTTCAGTTGAAGCGAGATCCCTTCAGGCTGCTCAAGCGATGGCTATTCGATGCGGGATTCACACTGCGCAATGTCCATCGCATCGCCGACAGAATTGGCCTCGCCAGGCACGCCGAGTACAAGGGGCTGTACTCGATGGACTACTTGATGAAACTGGTCTTCCTGTCCTTCCTGGATGTGGACTGGTCCCGGTCCAAGGCCTACTCCTTCGGTCGACACTTGGGCTCGATCTATCTCAATGTGAGGGGCAGGGAGCCGGAGGGCATTGTGGAGCCCGGCCGGGAGTACGAAGAAGTGCGTGAGGAGATCATGGGCCTGGCCCGGGACTTCGTCGACCCGGGCACAGGCGAGCCTCTCATTGGCGAGATACTCAAGAGGGAAGACATCTATCAGGGGCCCTATCTGGATCGGGCGCCCGACCTTATCCTCCGTCCTCGGGATGAGAGGAACATCTTCTTCGGGCTGGCCGACTTCGGCTCCAACGTCACGGTGGATACGGTCTACAGATACTCCGGTATGCACCGCGACCAGGGATTGCTGATCATGACTGGCAAGGGAGTCAAGAAGGGGGCGGCCATAGAGGGCGCGGGCATCGAGGACCTGGCCCCGACGGTCCTCTACGCTATGGAGTGCCCTGTTCCTCAGGACATGGACGGCAGGGTGCTCTCAGAGGCATTCACCGAGGAATTCAGAAACCAGGTCACGCTCCTCCAGAGCGAGGACGGCTCGTCCAGGGAGTTGCACGAGACCGCGTACACAGAGGAAGCGGAGGAGGAGATCAAGGAGCGCCTGAGGGGTTTGGGGTATCTGGGGTAGCGGTGGTCGGCTTATCGCGTGAGCAGCAAGGTGGTCATATGGACTACCTCATCCACCATCAGCTTCAGCGAGAGCTCTTTGACGAAAGCGCCCATGATGGGCCAGTACTTCTTGTTGAACCCGGGTAGGACGGATTTCACCTTGTCGCCCAGCCCTTTGTCGACTTCTTCATGACCTCGTAGCCATGCCTCGGCGCTTTGCTCTTCCTCTTCCTCGCCTGCAGCGGCCGTGATCTCGTGCGCGATCCAATCGGCGAAGACGGAAGAACAGAGGGCGTAGCGCCCACCATCTTCGACCGTCAGCCCCCGGGTCGTTAAGTCGCGCAGGTCGTGCTTCGCCCTGGGATGGAGCTTCGAGAGTTGCTCGGCGTCGGGAGCAGGTTCTTTCTCTTTCTTCGCTCGGTTCAGCGCCAGCATAGCCAGCAGGGTGATCTTCTCGCTTTCTGTGGAATGATTCCATTGGTAGTTGAGATGAGGATCGGCCTGCTGGGCGAAGCTCTCTTCCACGAACTGATATAGAGCCTGGCCTTCATACCCTCTCTGGTGACCTTCGTACAGGTAGTAGCCTGCCATCTGTACGAACATCGGCTGACATCCGGCCAGGTGGTGTAGGTAGTCACGTTCCTCAATAGTGAGGGGGAACGGCGCATCGGCCAGCAAGCCAGCTAGCAGTTCATCCACCTCCTCGGCGCTCATCGGCTTGAGAACCACACTGCTGAAGATGTTGAAGAAGGGGCTGCCCTTGATCTCGTTGGAGTGGCATAGTTCCACCAACTCCCGACGAGTGGAAGTAATGAGCGCGATCGGGTGGTGAATGGCCAGGGCCCTCAGGCCAGCGAAGAAGTCTATGGTGAAGTTGGGACTTTGGGTGATGTACTCGAACTCGTCGAAGAGGAGAACGGTTCTCAGCCCCTTGTCTGCCACGAGATCGAAAAGGTCTTCCAGGTCAAAGAGCTCTATCCCTTTCTGATCCTTCACCGCGCCGACCCACTCTTTCAGTTCGGCATCCTGCAGAGTACGGGCCATTTTGCCCAGCACCCGTTGCCAGAAACGAGTGGGTGTGATGTCGGCCAGCCCCTGGAAGTCCAGGTAGACCAGCACATACTTATCGGCAGTCAACCCCAAAGTGGGGGCAACCTGGGGGTGAGAGATGTAGTTTAGGAGCGAGGTCTTCCCCATGCGTCGCTCCCCTACGACGGAGGTGCTCTCTACGGCGCTGCTCAGCAGCCGGCCCACGATCTGTTGTACCTCCCATCGCCGGCCGTAGAAGCGATGGGGATCACGGATGGGATTGCCATAACTAAAGGGGTTGGAGATCATCGCCTTACTTCGCTCCTACACTGCTTCGACATTTGCCCGCCTGTTAGGGGATACCTCCTGGGATAGGGATTGCACCATGTCTTCAACTTCTATCTGCACCCCGCTCGTGTCCAGCGGCGCGCGTCTGGGGGGCTGTGCCCCCCAGACACCCCACAGGAGACAGTTGACAAAGGACAGAAGACTATGGAGAGCTCCGGGCGCAACGAAATCCGACATCGTTGTCCCTGTGGCCCGGATCGAGCCTCTGGCGAGAAGCGCAGTGAACGAAGCTTGGGGGGAGCCACGACCCGCCACGCGTTATCTTCTGCACCCCCGAAGAGGGCCCCTGCGGATTGTGATTTGCATCGCTCTGATAAGCATCTTTATACCAGTCAGCCACCCACTCGCTGACGTTGCCCGCCATGTCCGCCACTCCATAAGGACTGTCCCCACGCGTTGAGTATTGTCCCACCGATGTCGTATCCCCGATGCCTGACTCCCAGCTATTGCACTTTGATGCATCCCACTCATCTCCCCAGGGATAGATCCGTCCGTCCGTTCCCCGCGCCGCCTTCTCCCATTCGGCCTCCGTGGGCAGGCGCTTGCCCGCCCATTCGCAGTACGTCTGGGCATTGTACCAGGAGACATAGATGACTGGATACTCGTCGAACTGCGAGTTCTCGTAGTAGGAATCGCGAGTATAGGACCAGCTTTCGGCCGGAGGCTCACAAGACCGGGCCTCGACGCACTGCCGATACTGGGCGTTGGTGACCTCGTGGATGTCTATGTAAAAGGCGTCCAGGTATACTATGTGTATCGGTCGCATGTTCGCTGCGTCACTCCCCATGGTGAACTCGCCGGCAGGGATCAAGGCCATCCCGGCATAGGGGTCAGCCTCCGGCCCGAGCGTTGACGTGGCTGGCGGCGGCGTGAGGGTAACCGTGGTCGCTGGCGGCGTTGGGGCTGGTGTAGGCGTTGGTGTGGGTGGTGGCAGTGTGAAGGTAGGTGTGGCCGCTGGTGGCGTTGGAGCAGGGGCGGCCATCACGGCCTCCATGGCCCACAGCAGCACCGTGTTGTCGAGTGACCCTGACGCCAGGATCGCCCCATCAGGCGAGAAGGCCACGGTTCGCACCCCGTTGGTGTGCCCTTCCAGGGTGTCCAGTCGTTGCCCGCTCTGCACATCCCACAGAATCACGGTCGAGTCATATGACCCGGACGCCAGGGTCGCACCGTCTGGCGAGAAGGCCACGCCCCCTATTCCGTCCACATGGCCTTCCAGGCTGCGCAGTAGTTGACCGGTTTCCACATCCCAGAGGATGACCTTGGGATCGTACCCTCCCCAGGCCAGGATCGCCCCGTCGGGGGAAAAAGCCACAGTCTCGACCCCTGACAAGAGCGATTCCAGGGTAACCTGCGGCTGCCCACTTTCCACGCCCCACAGCCTCACTGTGCCGTCGTCCGACCCCGAGGCCAAGGTGTATCCATCAGGCGAAAACGCCACCGTATTGACAGGAGCTATATGCCCTTCTAGGGTATGCAGTACCTGCCCGCTCTGCACATCCCATAGAACTACCGGACACGGCGGTTCGGCTGAAACGGCCGATGCCAGAGCCTGCCCGTCGGGCGAGAAGGCCACGCTCTCTATTCCTCCCGTGTGCTGGAGAGTACGCAACTTTTCTCCGCTCTGCACATCCCATAGAATCAGTGTGGAGTCGAAGGACCCCGAGGCTAGCCTTTGTCCGTCAGGTGAGAAGGCGACGCTCTCCACCATCTTGTTATGCCCTTCCAGCGTACGCAACTGCTGTCCGCTCACCACATCCCAGAGAATCACCGTACCGTCAGCCGATCCCGAGGCCAGGACTGCCCCATCGGGCGAGAAGGCCACGCCCCGCACCTGATCTGAGTGTCCTTGCAGCCTGCGGATACCGGGAGCGGGCATTGGTGCTGAGGTGGCTGTCACACCCATATCCCACAGCATCACCGTGGATGTCGCCCCAGGGATGCGTGTGGGGGTAATGGAAGATGTCTGCGCAGGCGGAACTGCCCCGGGGGCCAATCCTGGCAGGAACCGGACCAGCAAGACAGCGATGACGACCAGGAGAACACCTCCGCCGGCCCCTCCCAACACCCGGCTGTTCTTCCAGAAGGGCCTGGCCTCACGCTGCAACTCCACCGCCTGGGTCAGCAACCTGGTGGCGTCTTTGTAGCCCACATCACGGTTGATGATCTCCGTGAGAAGGCTCACCGCCTCGGCGTACCGTTTCTGGTTCAGTGCGGCCTGCGCCTGGCTGTACGTCGCTGCCAACTCCCCTTGTTCTCGGGCCTCGGCGAGCCTGGACTCAACCGCCTGGACCGCCCCCTCATCCTCAGGTTCCAGGGAAAGGTACTCCTCGAAGGAGCCGATGGCCCGTTCCCATCTCTGCGCCTGGAAGTGCTCCTCACCTGCCTCCCTGAGGGTGGTCAGGCCCTTGGTACGCTTGGCTGCTCGGGTCTCGGCCAACCGCTCCGCGATCGCCGGGTCCTCGGGGGTGAACTCCAGGGCCTTCGAAAGGGCCTCGATAGCCTCATCGAACTTCTCGGCTGCTCGGAGTTCGCCCGCCACCTGGGCATGATGGGCGGCGAGCCTCTCCTGTGCTTCCATGTGCTGCTCATTGACCGAGAGTACCTGGCGATAGTGCTCCAGAGCCTTTTCGATCTGTCCCTTTTCCCTCAGTTGGTCGCCCAGGGCCAGGTGGGTCTGGCAGAAGCCAGACCTCGCACTTATGTCCTCTGGATCGATGTCCAGAGCTTTCTGGTATTCCTCGGCGGACTGAGATAGATCCCCTCGCTCATAGGTGAGGGACGCGATACCAACCTGCGCTCTCAGATTGTGACTGTCAACCCGTAGGGCACGGCGATAGCTGTCCAGAGCTTCCTCTTGGTTGCCTGCCTCGCAGAACTCCTCGGCGATCTCAATGTACCTGGTGGCGATGGGACTGACCTCTATCAACTCCTCGATCACTCGCTCCAGAGGTTCGTTCTCCAAAAGCCACAGTCTCAGCAAATCCACCGTGAAGGTGTTATCAGAGGCCAAGACATCCTTTTCCTGGAGGTGTCTCAGCGAGTCGCCGACCTCCCGTTGAGAGATGCGCACCTTCTTGCCTTGCAGGAACTTGTGGATGGACTTCGCGTCCCGGCCGTCTTCAGACAGGGAGAGAGCGGTGAGGACGTACCTCTCGGGGTCTGAGGCGTCATCCCAGACGAACTTGAGGTTGACGGTGCCCCTCTCCACTACATCATCCAACACAGCCTCGACATCGCGGAGGGCGATGCGCGTCTTGCCGCTCTTCTGGCAGTAGGCGAAAAGCTCATGGCAGAGAAGCTGGGTGAAATAGGGGTGACCCGAAGTGATGCGGAAAATGTCCTCAACGGCTTGAGGAGCGTACTCGATGACGCCAGCGGCGGGTTGTGTGATGAGGCGGGCGGCTTCCTCCTTTCCCAGGAAGCTGATCTTCCTGTAGAGAGCGATGCGGAAAAAGTCGGTGTACGAGGCCTGCATGTGCTCCAGTTTGCGGCCAGACGAGCCTATGCAGAAGATGAAGGCGAGGGGGCCAGGGGCGTGCATCAGGCGGGAGAAGTATGGGACCAGGTCTTGGGTCAGCATCTCCCTGGCGGTAGGTTCCTCGAGGGAGTCAAACTCGTCGAAGATGAGGAGCAGCCGGCGGTCGCCGATAGCTTGGCTAATCTGCGGGAGGAGCTGGTTTTGGAACAGCTCTGGGTCCTCAGAGAACTCCTCTCTGGTGAGTTCTGGTAGGGAGATGTCCTCGGCGGTGCGGAGGGTGCGGGTGATCTCCTTGGCGAGGCGCCATAGGAAGCGATCGATGGTTGTATGAGTGCGTCCTTGAAGGTCGAAGAAGACGGGGATGTAGGTGGGCGGAAGGTGGAAGGGTATCTGCTTGAGGACGGAGGTCTTGCCGACCCGGCGTTGGCCGTGGATGACGAGGATGTGGTTCACGAACTTGCCGGTGAGGGAACGCTGGACCCATTCGAAGACGTCCTGCCGGCCGAAGAACATGGTCTTCTCGGTGACTGGCGCACCGGCGATGTACGGGTTGATCATCTCTGACATCTTCGTTTCCGAGTACGATAAGATGGACGTGGTACCTATCCCCGGAGATTGCTTGGCGCGGATAGTCAGTCCAACAGGATGCCGTAACCCTGAGAGAAGCGGACCAGCCAGGCGCTGCTGATACGGCATTCTATCACAGGATTTGAGGATTTTCAACATGATTGGCCTTCACCGTATCTCCAAGGCGGGCTGCCGTCTCTTCTCAGCTGTCTAGAGGTCATGCACGCCGCGTGCACCCCATGAAGGCGCCACTGACCACGCCGCTCCGCGCTCCGGTGGGCGGTGCTGAGCAGGAAACAGGGCTTGTCGGAGTAGTCTCTGGAACTGACACAAGAGGAGGGAGAAGACTGGGCAAGACCTGAGGGATCTGGAATGCCTATCTATGTCGGGGTTGCTGTGGCTAGCGTCGCAAAGGCACCGTTCGGCCGATCTGGGCAGCTTCTGCGAGTGCGTCCAGCACTTCCATGTTGTGGACGCTTTCCTCGGGTCCAAAGGCCAGGCTCGTGCCGCCCAGCACCGCCGCGCCGAAATGCTCTACCATGAGCTGGTATTCGTCTGCCCCTGGCACTGTGTGCAGGCTGCCTTGCTCCTCGTCCACCTTGCGCACAGTGTATGCTGCGTCCCTGTCCCAGGGTACGAAGGCATCGTGGGGCAACTCGATGGCGCCTTCACTTCCCAGGACGGAGTACGTTTGCTGCAAGGCGGAGACGAAGCTGGCCTCTATGGTAGCCAAGCCACCGTCCGGAAAGCGGAGGGTGCCTACGAAGTGGACGTCGACACCGGTGGTGTGATAAGTGGCCTGGCCTTGAGCGTGAGTTGGCTCGTGACCCATCAGCCACCGAGCAACGCTCGTGCTGTAGCATCCTATGTCCAGCAGGGCACCTGCTCCCGCTTCTGGTCGGAGGCGAGCGTTGTCCTCCTTCGCCATGTTTTCTTCGTCCATGACATAGCAGAAGGCAGACCGCACCAGCCTTGGCGTGCCGACGACGCCCTCGTCCACCATCTGTTTGATGAGCCTGCTCCGTGGGTGGAAGCGATACATAAATGCTTCCATGAGCAGCAATCCCGAGTGCTCTGCGGCTTCGGCCATCTCCCTGGCTTGTCGGGCGTTGCACGCAAGCGGTTTTTCGCAAAGCACGTGCTTGCCCGCGTCGAGCGCCTTGAGCGTCCAGGGGTGGTGGAGGTGGTTGGGAAGGGGGATGTAGATCGCCTCGACGTCGGGATCGGCAAGCAACGCATCGTAACTATCGTAGACTTGCTGTATGCGATGTCGTGTGGCGAGTTCCTCGACTCGCTCAGGCGACCGGGTGGCGAGGGCATGCACCGTCCCGTTGTCTGACTTGCCTATGGCCGGGATGACACAGACGCGGGCGATATTCGCATTGCCCAGAATACCCCACCTGACGCGTTTAGCCACCCAGCTCCTCCACGGTGCCGCCGCTGGCCGCAGAGCGGGCGGCTGCTTCCAGGATGGCTACCACACGGACCGACTGCTCCAACGGGGCGACGATGGGCTCGCCGGTGAGCAAGTGATCCGCTAGGTTGTAGTAGAAGCCGTAGGGCTGACGCTCGGGTGGCGCCAATTTCTGAGCCAGAATCTGCCCAGAGGGGTGCCGGCTGTAGAGGGTCAAGTCTGACACCATCTCGGTGGCCGGGATCTCATGTTCTTGGAAGTAGTGAACAGGGTCTATTTCGTAGGTAGTCACGTCTCGCCAACGCCCCACGATCGCGCCCTCGGTCCCCAGGAGATACCATTTGGGCTTCCTCGCCGCGGCGATATCTGAGTGAAGGAACTCTGCCTCCTGACCGCCGGCGAAACGAACGTGTATCCTCTCCTGATCCGCATTGGTGGTATCGTGCCAGACGCGCTTGTGGCGGGTCCCGACGACGGAGACGACCGGCTCTGGTATAAGGCTCACCACCCAATCGAGGTAGTGGGCGCCCCAGTCGTAGGCCGTGCCCCCCGAGATGGCCTCATGGGAATGCCAGAGTCCGCACGGATGCAGGAAGCCGCCAACGAAGGTCTCGACATAGAACAGATCCCCGATCAGCCCTTCATCCACCGCCTGCTTGATGGCCAGGTAGTCAGCGTCCCAACGCCGGTTCTGGTAGCATCCCAGATGCACCTTCTGCCGGATTGCCGTTTCTACCATGGAGGTCGTTTGTCCGGTGTTCAGGGCCAGCGGCTTTTCGCACACCACGTGCTTTCCTGCTTCCATCATCTGCACGGCCAAGTCGGCATGACTATTGGGGGGTGTGGCAACTACTACCACTTCAACGTGGGGGTCGCCTGAGAGAGCTGATGCCGATTGGCACGTCTTCGCCTGAGGGAACTCCCGTCGAACTTCGTCGAGTCTCTGCCGGTCGAGATCACAGACGGCGACGAGGCTCAAACCGGGGGTGGCTTCCACGGCAAGACCATGTGCCTGGCCGATGGATCGGGAGTAGCCCAATAGTCCGACTCCCAGGGTCCCCTTGTCGTGAGAGTGCCCGGCCAGCCAACGCAGAAGACGGTAGAGTATCTGCTGCACGGGACGACGGTCAGACACTGGCAGGGTGGTGCACGCCACCTGGCCCTTGTCCACCCTACGTGTGACCAGGACAGTGCTCCGCTGGTAGCGCCAGTCGGTGCAAAGTACCACTTCCACATCCTCGGCAGTTGTCTCCAGGGGCCGGTGAGATGAGCCCACATAGATGGGGTCGGGTAGTCGGGCTGCCAAGGGGTGGTCGGAGCAGTTGAAGTAGATTCGCAACTCGGTGCGCGGTCCAAAGGGGCCAGGTTGAGCTCCAAAGATCTCCGGGAGATGATCGACTGAGGGGCCCACCAGCGCCAGCCACCCACCACCGGCCTCGACGAATCGCTCGAGATGGCGGCGCTCCTCAGGAGCATTGGCAGGCGCAGCGAGCACAACATCGTAGGGGGAGAGGTCTTCGGGCAAACGCGATTCGATGGCGAGACGGATGTGGACCATAGATTGCAGATACACGAGAAGTGGCTGGAGAGCTGAGCCCTCGTCCTCTGCCACACAGAGAATGGACAGAGGGGGATGGACCATCATTTTCTCTTCTCCCCTTCACCGATCCACAGGCTCGCTGTCGGACAGGGCCTTTATCTCGTGCGTGAGCCTGGCCCATGCACGGTGTCCGGCGGCCTGCCTCTGCGCCCCAGACAGGATTACTCAGAGCGACGCGCCTGGTTGGCAAACCTCAACCAAGGCACCCTGTATGGACACCATGTCTCCCGTGCTAATCTGCCCCACGTCTATACAGTCCACAGTGGGAATATCGGCGATAATGGCTCCCACGGCTACGATGGCCTCGCTCTGGGCGTTGATGATACCGGCGGGCGCCAGGCCCTTCCTGCGAAGGCGGTAGAGAGTGTAGGAGCCAACGGTGCTGCCTTTGCCCCGAGGGAAGACCAGTATCCTTCCGGAGATAGACTCGCCCTCCAGCTCGTGACCGGACTCCACAATCAATCCCGTCTCCGCGTCCACTCCGCCAAAAAAACCTATGGGTTGTTGGGAGACCAGCGCCTCTCCCTCCGCCTGGCCCTGTCTGATCACTCTGCCGTGCATCTTCATGCTGGCCATCTCCCCCTGGTGGCAGCCTCGACGCATTGAGCCAGAGATCCGAACCGGACTTGCAGATGGGAGTGGTTGCGGAGATAGAAGGCGCCCTTGGTGGAGTTGGTGGCGATGTTTCTGAACCCCATCTCGCCCAGAGGAGCGCCGACCAGGCAGGCGTCGGCGACCACTCTGCCGGCACAGGCCTCTATCCGGCCGGTCAATCCTTTGGCGCTGGCTGTTTCGAGCACGTCTCGAGCCGTGGTGACCCAGAGCTCTGCTTCGATCTGTGCGCCAGCGAGTAAATCAGCCGTGTGCTCGATCTCGGCCAGCGAGGCGTGGGGACACCCGATCCAAACCAGGTCAATGTCCTGGCTCGTGCCGTCCAGCGCCTGGTAGCTTTCATCGAGGGAGTCAATGTTGATGACGGTGGCGCCACTGGCCAGCATGTTGTGAGAGCGCGCCTCTGGCGTGAGACCTTCCACATGGTAGAGGGCCACGGCCCCACTGGCCGCCATGGCAGCCCCCAGCGCCTTCAGTTCGTCCAGGCCTGGCTCTGGCCCGGAGTTCAATCGCAAGTAGGGCACTCTGTCGGTCGCCATCTGGCCCACCATGTATCCCAGGGCGCTGAAGTCGGCGGGCGAGCCTAGGGGACAGCCAACTTCCACTACGAGATGCCCTTGTCGGTTATGGTCCAAATGTAGCCCGTACCTGGCGGTGCGGCCCGTGATGGCCGCGGCCAGCGCGCTCGGGCCGCCCTCCCGATTGGTGCGCGCGCCGAGCACGGAGTTGGCATAACTCACCGCCGAGGATTCGCTCCACGCGATGTGGTGCCCGAAGCCCGGGAGGTTTCCTGCCAGATAGGGCGTGCAGGAACAACTGATGGTGATGCCCATAGTGCGGTAGACCTCGACCACCTCCAGCTGACGGCGAGCGTACTCTTCGGGAATGCCCAGCTCCCGCCATGCTTGCAGGTCCATTCCTGCGGGGTTGAGGGTCGTTGGAACGACTACGCGAGCCCCCTCATCTGCCCAGGCACGAAGGAATTCCAGTCCCGCCTCTCCCAGATTGCCGTAGCTCACGCCAGCCACCTGTGCACTCACCACCGGTATCAGGTCCTCTGCCCTGTAGATTTCCCCCAGGGCAGCCACGATCTCCAGGGCCTTCTGGGCAGCGGGGCCTTCACGCCCCGACAGGATGGCTCGTTCCTCGTCATTCAGGCGCACGGGCGGTCCCTACTCTTGGTATCTGATTCTGTGGAAAGCCGCTCTCTCCTCCTCGGAGCGCGGTTCTCCGTTGGGCTTGCGCCAGGGGATGGTGGCGTCGAGGCCCATCTTCGTCGTTCGGGTCTTCTCGCCAGGCGCGTGCGTGGCTGATGGGTCGAGAGAGCTGCCGGGTTGATGCTCCAGGATCATCAAGTCCCGATCGGCCTGGAACCTGGTGGCGATGGCCCATTCCACATCGCGGGGGTCGTAGATGTCGGTGTCTTCGTCCACCACGACTACGTGCTTCATGGAGGGGTGGCCGCGAAACGCCGCCTCGATGGCCCGGCGTCCGTCGTCGGCGCCCCGCTTCTGAACCTGCACCACTCCGTGCAACCAGGTGCCCGCGCCGGGTGTGAGGAGCACGTTCAGGCAGTGACAGACCTTGCTCACCTCGGCGTAGATCGTGGGCTCTCGAGGCAAGCCCATGAGGAGCTTGTGCTCCTGCCCGCCTGGCAGAAGCGCCTGGTAGATGGCGTCGCGGCGGTGGGTAATGCAGGAGATCTCCACGATGGGACCCTCCCGCACGATATCCATGGTCTCTGTGAGATCGAGAAAAGGACCTTCCGGGGCCGTGGCTTGCGTGATGTGTCCCTCCAGCACGATCTCCGTCTCGGCAGGTACCTCCAGGTCGACGGTGAGGCACTTCACCAGGGGCGTCGGTCGCAGGGCGTTGGCAATGCTGAACTCGTCAACGTCGGGGCAAGCAGAGGTGGCTGCGGCGACCAGAACTGGCAGGGAATTGCCGATGCAGATGGCAACTTCGACATCGCCAGAGCTCTTCCTCACCAGGGTATCTGTCCCGCGCCCCTCGACGACGCGCGCCACCAGTTGCGTCCGGCCCCTGCGCAGCAAACGATGGAAGGAGACGTTTCGCCCGTGGTGCGGATCTCTGGTCACGGCTACGCCCGCGGTGATGTAAGGCCCGGCATCCTGCGGCAGATGAGTCAGGATGGGCAGCGCCTCCAGATCCACCGGTTCTTGGACCACTTCCTGGCAAGCACCTGTGTCGATGATCATGGGTTCCGAAGGATGCTCCAGCGCGTCTGCCAGGATATACAGCAGTTGCCCGACTTCCACTCCCAGGTCCAGGGCGAGGTTCTCTCGTGCCCCGCACACGCTCGCGGCGACGCTGTAGTCGTAACCTCTCACCTTTTCGAAGAGCAGGGGCTGGCCTTCCAAGGTGTTGATGACCCTGGCCATTTCCAGGTCAGGGTCGACCTCGTCGGTGATGACGGTGAGTCGATGTTCCTGTCTTGCCTTGTCGAGGAAGATTCTCAGACTCATGCTCTGCAACTATTATACACTGCTTCGGGGTGCACGAGAAGATGGCGGCGGAGCCCGGCTGGTGAGTTGAGGTCTTCGCGGCCAGGTTAGTGGCGCCTATGTGGGGGTGTCAACGTGGCTGACGCCTGCCACGAGCTCCATCGCCTGTCTGCTGCGCCAGTATAGCCAGGCGGCCTCCGCCAAGGATCCTGAGGTGACGGCGACAGCGCCTAGCACCGAGCCCCACAGCCCAGCATACACAAGTCCGCCGTAGAGCGTTAACCCCACGACTCCTATGTTGACGATCTTGGCCGTCCGCACCCTGGTGGTACGAGCTTGCTTCACCAGGAGGCCGGTAAAGAGGGCGTGAAAGGTGTAGGCCAGAGGCAGTAGGACCTGGATCCTCACGGCGGGCGCGGCCAGCGCCGCGACGACCTCCGATAGTCCGAAGAGAGGGCCGAGAACCACCCACAGGAGCGGCGTGAAGGAAATGAGGGCCAGGGCTAAGGTGAGCAGGACTCCGACGGCCAGTACAAAACGACTCACGGTGTGCCAGGAGTCCTTGTCGGTGGTCAAGGCGACGGTGACTTGCTGTAGGCCCATGGTCGGGCCCCAGAAGACGCTTGCCAGGCTGAAGGCTACGGGCCAGGCGGCGAGCGATAGCTCGGCCATCGGTGCCGCCGCTATGCCCGCGCTTGTCAGCGGGCGTATGCCTTGGCGCAGCACCGCGGTGATGGCCAGGGGAAGGTAGAAGAACCAGAGGTAGCGTAGGGTGATAGGTTCTGCATCCGCCTGCTTCCTTGACAGGCTCCCCTCAAGCGTGGGGATCGCTGCCCAGTAGATGATGCCCGCCTCCACCGCGACGGCCAACAGCATGGTGATGGAGCCCAGGATGGCGCCGGGTATGGTGCCGAGAGACAGCCCAACTGCCAGCACAGCAACGAGTACGAGCAGTCGAATCGCGGTCGCTATGCTGATGATCCTGGTGCGTCCGTCGTTGACGAGTATTCCCTGATAGAGGCGGCGCCAGCCGATGGGAAAAGGCCACCACACAAACACGCGCAGTGCAGGTACCGTGGCCTCCGCGATCCTGGGTGGGATTCTCATGAGATCGCAGAGGAGAAGCTGACAGAGCGGGGTATAGAAGAGGAGAAGACCCAGAGCGGTGATGGCCAAGCCGACGAGAACATAGAATCGCCGTATCTGGTGAAAAGCCGCAATGTTTTTGGAGAGAGCGATACTCAACTCCAGAATCATCAGGACGGGGGCTTCCACGACCAGGATGATGGCGAAGGCAACTCCAAAAGCAGCGAGGGACAGTTCTGGATCCACTCCCCTGGCCAGGAAGGCGTTGACGAGGGGCGCCTCCATAAGCATCAGTGCCCAGCTTGCAGCCAGGGGGAGGTAGAGCAGGGCGATTCCCTTGTAGGTGAGTTTCTGCAATTGCCAGCCTCTCTCGGCGAGACCCTGGTCACCCTGACCGGTCCGTGACAGACCAGCGGATTGTAGCACCGCCATTGCCCTTCCACAACGTGTCTTTCGCAGAGTTGCCGGCAGGCGACGGAGCAGCCGCCGCCGTAGGCCTTCTGCATGTCGGCGGTGTGTCTTGCCAAGACCATGCCACAGGCCTGGTGGCATCTAATTGACCATTTGCGTCAGCTCAGAAGGGTTGCGAGGTCCTACATGGTGTGCGGAGTGTCTTCCTGATAGAATGGCCAGGAACCTATGAGCCATGAAAGAAGTCGAGTGATGATAGAATGCCAGGGCTTTGGATGCATCGTCATCGAAGGGAAGAGGCATACGTCCGACGTCATCATCTTCCCAGACCGCGTGGTGAGCCACTGGCTGCGCCAGACCGGGCATGGACTGGTGCCAGAGGACCTCGAGCGAGTCCAGACGAGGAGACGAGGCCGCTGGTCGTCGGCACGGACCACGCTGGGTTGAGGCGCGTACCGGCTCAGACGCTTGACTACCTAAGACCTGGAAGCTTCGAAGTCATCGTGCAGAAGAGAGGACAGGCGTGCGAGACCCACCACTGCCTGTCCGAGAGAGGTCCGGTCATCGCAGCCCTGCATCTGAGTTGCTGATGCTGCGCCTCTGGGACAGCCAGCTTCTTCGCTAAAGAGGAGAAAGCGACCGAGATCGATTGACTTCGCGTCGCCCGCGCGCTATAATGGTACTGGGGCAGGAGAGGCTTCCATGCGCTTTGGTCCCAGGTTTGGGTCCGCTCTGAAATGGCTAATACCAGGGATGGGGGTCAAGCGCTGGCTGCTGCTCCTCTTCGGCGGCATCACCATCGTCAGCCTGGGTGTCGGCTACCTCCTCGTAGACGTCTATCGGACCTGGACTTTTCCCTCTGTCTTCTACTACCTCACTCTGCAGTTCATTCCCCGTGCCTGGCGAGGACTCCTGTTTGGTGTGGCAGGGGTTGCAGCCATCACCATCGCCGTCTTGCAGCTCAACAGGTCACTGCTATCCGCCTTCCGTGCGCCCGGACAGAGCAGCCTGGCCGACATCATCTATGACCACCGCCAGCGTGGCCGCGGGCCCAAAGTTGTCGCCATAGGCGGTGGCACGGGGCTGTCGGCGCTCCTGCGGGGGCTGAAGGAGCACACCGACAATATCACCGCCATCGTCACCGTGGCGGACGACGGTGGTAGTTCTGGGCGCCTACGACGTGATCTGGGACTGTTGCCGCCTGGGGACTTCCGCAGCTCTATCGCGGCTCTGGCGGACGACGAGTCGCTAACCGCTCGACTGTTCCAGTATCGCTTTGGGGAAGCTGAAGGCCTGAACGGGCACAGCTTCGGCAACCTCTTCATCGCGGCCATGGCCGCGGTGACAGGGAACTTCGAACGCGCTATCCTGGAGTCGAGTCGCGTCCTCAACATACACGGACGTATCGTTCCTTCCACGCTGGAGAACGTAACTCTGTGGGCCGAAC
>Ga0307380_10000157_pt1 | contig 114543 bp, 81 predicted proteins | sample UN3MG_FD_202239 | JGI IMG/M metagenome (GOLD analysis project Ga0307380, IMG submission 202239) | Soil microbial communities from Risofladan, Vaasa, Finland - UN-3 | ecosystem: Environmental > Terrestrial > Soil > Coastal area > Acid sulfate soil | place: Finland: Risofladan, Vaasa | collected...
CCTTGGGGTATGGATTGGTTTGTAATCTTCCGTCTTCTGTTACACGCATGGTATACTCCTTTCTTCGCTACCAGGGATGGACTAACTCCGGTCGCCCTACGGGCTCCCTTCGTGAGTCCATCCCCCTTCACAATACCATGTAGTGTAATTCAATCCAACTTTTGAGACATGAATTCAGAAACAAAGGGTGTTGTTTAACACAAAGCGGTTACGAAAACAAGCCATTTGCTGCCATGTAAGTCGAAGGGCCTTGCCAAGCTCCCTTAATGATTATTTATTTCTCAAAGAGCACTGGTTATCTTTTTCTTGAATAGCTACATAACATACCCCTTTTTTTGTGTTTGACAAATTGGTTAACTGTTTTATAATAAATAATCGTTTACTTGCAAATAAATAAACAAACATTTACTTCTATTATCACCTCCTTTTCACCTTGTCAAGAAAGTTGCAGTGACATGTGTTAGCTTAATGAAAATGTCCCCTCTAACTGCTGTATTAAAATGTCCCCATTATGAGAAGGGACATTGTAGGCATGAGCCAGAGAGAACGGCAGAGGTACCATCTCCTGAAGATGGTGTTAGAGAGGAAAACTGTTAGAATATTGTAGTCTCCAATTTTTGGGGCTTTCAGCTAACTGTCACAAGGCTAGTCGTACCCAGTGGGTAATCGTGGCCAGCCAAGTTCAGGGGATATTCCCAATTCATAGGTTGGGACTCCTGATGTGAAAGGAAATCATAGATAAGGAAAGGAGGGTAAAGAAATGGAGGAGAAACTAATCGGAGGGTTCATGAGTGGAAATATGTGGACAGAGGGAAGGCCGTACTACGGATTATACTTAACTACTGACAGAATTATTGGTGTAAAAGGTTTTTTTGGAGGAAATCTCCCTCAAGGAGAATGGAGCTCTGAGCTAGAAGCAGCCCTGTTCAGTGTGAGAGATGAATTTGTCGGATATCCATTAGCAACAGGCACTGGCGCGCCTGCCGGACTGGTTATAGAACAGCAGCTTTCCAAAGATGACGCTATAAAAACCATAGGGCTATTAGAAGGGCAAAAGGACCTGGAGGTTAGTAGGGAAGATGTGCAAGAGCTACGAATTAGGAGGCATAGAGGGGGACTCAGGAAGTTCTTTGGTGGGCATTGGGGCAAGCTCACTATTAGGACACCGAGAGACACATACACAATCACCATAGGACGCGAAGTAACCGAAAGAGAAGTTCAAAGGCTGAAGGACATGTTTACTGCGTTTGATAAGGACAAGTTTGTGATTGAAGAGAAGTAGTTAGCAGAGCATAGGACACAAAACAAACGAGTTAGGCCCTTCACAGTCAACTATTCAGGGACATAAGGAGCCTAAAAAATAAGCTATATTGGGAGGGGGCTATGAGTGGTATTGCAGGAAAGGGAAATCCCCTACATTCTTGGTACCCGGATGCGGAAAGTGAACGAGGTCAAACGGGATGTTTTATCCCATCCAGGCCGATACAGAGAGGTTCGCCCTGAAGGGAAGTCCTCTCAAGATCCAGCTCCCCTTAAGGTCAAGGAGGTCTCTGTAAACGGCAGCCGCTGCATTGTCTGTCTCAATCCCAAGCAGGCCCCAAAAGATGCCCAAGAGCGTCAGGCCATCATTGAGTCTTTAAAGGAGAAGATCAGAACAAATCCCAAGGGCTTGATCGGGAATAAGGGATATCGCAAATACCTCACCATCGATCGCAACACTGTGAGCATTGATCAAGACAAGATCGACTATGAGTCTCGATTCGACGGCAAGTGGGTGCTCATTATCAACACCAGCCTTTCAGCCGATCAGGTCGCACTCAAGTACAAGGAACTCTGGCAGGTGGAACAGGTCTTTAGGGACGTCAAATCCATATTGGAGACCAGGCCCGTCTATCACCAAAGGGATGAAACCATCAGGGGTCATGTCTTGTGCACCTCCCTGGCGCTGGTATTGAGAAAGGAGCTCGACAGGCGGCTTGGGGAAGCTGGTCACTGCCTTGAATGGGCCGACATAAAACAGGATCTGAAGGCTCTTCAGGAAGTAATCATAGTGGACAAGGGCAAATCACTGGCCCTTAGAACAGAATGTGTCGGTACCTGTGGCAAGGTCTTTCAGGCTGCTGGCGTTGCTATCCCCCCTACGATCCGAGAGATATGAATGATGTCAAAGAGCACTATGTGGTGCCAAGAACTTTTTCGGTATATCTATATGCTTGATGTCTCAAGAATTAATTTTTTCAACTGTTAAAGTTCAGTAAGACCAAGACGCGCAAAGGTGATCCTGAGCGTCGGCTCGGCATTGTGGTCCATTTTCCTCACCCCTTTCAGAAAGAGGTTAGCTAGTTCTGAGCCTACAGGAACTTTATTCTCTCTGATGCCCTACCTAAGTTGTCCATTTCAGTGCAAACAAGTGGGACTGCTGCGATTGACAGTATGGGAGTCATTGCCCACCTTGGGTGGGCCAGGTCTCAGTGTCCCACAAAGAAAATGCGCATCAGGAGTGAGATGAACTCGAAAATTTTAGACGCACAAGCAATATTAATCTATTGACAAGGTAAAAAAGGGGTGTTAATAAAAGTAAATGTTTACTTACTTAATTGTAAGTAAATGAGCATTTATATAATAAACACCCAATTATTTGTCAATCTATAGAAGGGGGTATGTCATGTGGCCATTTAAGAAGAAGGTAATCAAACCGATTGAAGGCGCGGTATGGGGGCACTTGCACAGCAAGCACAAAATTGATGTAGACACGCTTTCTAAAGAGATGCGGTGTGTGGAACGTGAGCAAGTTGTAGCGGGAAGCGGACTAGTAACGTTTCTCCGCGTCTTCAAACCGAGGGAGGCCGAGCAGAGAGGAATAAACGTTACGGGATGGGAGACATTTGACGAGCATCCTCACCTGAGACATTTCGAGGGCTATATCATAAAAAAAACAAACGAAGTATCTCTGGAGCGGAAAAGCGCCTAGGGTTTATTACACAATCTGCCTCGCCGCAGAGCTTGAACACGGGACGTAGAATGCTACCATCGGCTCTTTTTTCTTGGTTCCACCTCTTTTTATACGGTGGCTGCGGTTGGGCGTGCTCCTGGCAGCCGCAGGACTTCTCCTCTTTGCCGGCTGGAGGGGAGGTTTCAGCCTGGTCCCTGCCTTGCTAGTAGCCGGAATCGTAGTTCTGGAGATTCTGGCGGTCTTTCGACCAGGCTATTACTTGCCAAAACAGCGATGCTATTCAGCCTGAGCTATGCTGCCGGTGGTGGCGTCTTTGTTCTGTTGAGTGGTTAGGTCAACTTCAAATGTTTAAAGCGTGTTTGATTGGGGAGATAGCACATGGCGTACATCGATGAAACGCTTTATGGGGAACGGTTTGAGCATAAGTATGGCTTTTTCTGGCCTTATCTCGGTTTGGCAGAAAGTCTCCGATGCCCTGGCATGGCTCGTTCACCTCCACGATATAATTTCCATATATTCAAAAAGGTGGTGCAGTTTAAAGTGTACGCTAGAATTTAGTTGCCATAGCCATAAAAAACTTAAATGGCGAGGTATGAATGATGGATAATAATTTTAGGCTTTATATTCGCTAAGAGCTTTCTACTGTACAGTTAGGCAAGAAAGTCGGAGGTCAAAGGGATCGTGTTTGGGGTCTTAATCTAGAGGAGGTAACTCAGATGAAAAAAGAAGCGATAAAACCGTTTGTGTGGGGTATGGTAGTTGGCGTAATTGTGTTGCTTATTGTCATTTTCTCCACAGGATGGCTAGTTACAAGCGGCTCTGCCCAGGCTAAAGCTGAGGAAATGGCCGAAAAGGCTATCATAGACCAGCTGGCACCGATTTGTGTCGCACAGTTTCTGCAGGATCCAAACAGGGAAGAGCGACTCAAGGAGTTGAAAGAAAAAAGCTCCTGGGAGCAAGGCGATTATGTGGAAAAAACCGGTTGGGCGACAATGCCCGGCGCTGAATCACCTGCTCGTGGAGTTGCCGATGAATGTGCCAGACGGCTTATGGAGCTCAAGCGTTAAGTGCCCTTTCATCCCCCACTTCTGCGGAGCACTATCAGGACTAGGTATGGCGGTAGTGGGGGTACAGTAAAAGACCATAGAGGATATATTGATGTCAAAAGCAGTCGCACCGAGCCGCGGGTCAGGAGTGAAGAAGGGCTTCTTGTTTTCAGCTATTATTATTGTAATCCTTTTGACTCATAATGTAGCTCTGGGGGAAGATTCTATCAAGGTTGGTCTTATTGATATTCAAAGATGTCTTGAGGAATCTTAGGAAGGGCAAAAGGTCCTTGAGCTTCTGAAGAAGAAAAAGGATGTGCTTCAGAGGCAACTTGATACGAAACAAAAAGAACTTTTTGAGTTAAGGAAGGAATTAGAGAAACAGGCTGTGATGTTGAGTATGGATGCCGAGGATGATAAAAGGAGGTCTATCGAGAGGAAGACCAGGGGTGGTTTACGTGCTGGTAGGCAATCAGATAGGCCGTGCACTTAGGGAAATCTGGGAGCTGTTTTAAGGGAAAGCAAGCTCCTAGGCGTCATATTCGGATATGTCCTTTACTGCACTACCATTCAAGGGTGATTTAGGGTCTGAACAGAACTGTTACCGAATCCTGTAAGGAGACCAGAATGTTATTCGGCTCTCTGCTGGGTTTATTCTCCAATGACCTCGCCATTGATCTGGGCACGGCCAATACCCTGGTCTCTGCGAGGCGCAGGGAACTCAAGCACTGCAGAGGGGGTATTTTATGGCATTAGCCAGAGTGGCTGCGCCCATGTTGATTGTTAACAGCACAGGGCAAATTGTGAGGAAGAGGCTCTCATATCAACCAAAAACAATTATAGGAGGCATCTATGAGTCAGGCAAAAAATGGAGACACCGTGAAGGTACACTTCACGGGCAGACTGGAAAATGGTGAGGTATTTGTCAAATCAGAGGAAGATCAGCCCGTTGATCTCACCCTTGGAACCGGGGAACTTATTCCGGGCGTCGAAAGGGCTATTGTGGGTATGGAAGTAGAGGAGAAGAAGACCATTGCAGTCCCACCAGAACAAGCGTATGGGCCGAAGCAAGAGGATTTGATGGTGGAGATTGATAAAAGCAATCTCCCTGAACACGTTACCCCCGCTATCGGAAAGGGGCTCCGAATTCGGCAATCTGATGGTGACGATATCAATGTAATCATTTCTGGCATGACTGAAAATACGGTAACCCTTGATGGAAACCACCCCTTAGCCGGGGCCACCTTGTTCTTCGACCTGGAGTTAGTGGAAATCGGGTAATATCCCTATTTCTCGTAATAATCGCAATCAAAGAAATTATGGAAAGGCTAATAGTGAAGCAGTGGGTCTTCACGCCCAGAAGCGTTGAGGCTCGTGCCCGCAGCCTTTCCGCATACTTTCCGATGAATAATCCTTGAGTTATCTTTCACACCGTCATGAAAGACACCCTCACTTTTATCATGGCTGGAGGAAGAGGCGAACGGCTCATGCCACTCACTCGGGACCGGGCGAAGCCGGCTGTTCCCTTTGGCGGCATCTACCGGCTTATCGACCTGACGCTGAGCAATTGTATAAACTCTCAACTTTACAGGATCATTGTCCTGCCTCAATATAAATCCCAATCTCTCAATGACCACCTGGAAGCTGGGTGGAATATCTTCAATCAGAAACTAGGGCACTTCCTGAAAATCGTTTCACCGCAGCAGAGGGTCAGTGGCGATTGGTACCAGGGTACTGCAGATTCAATCCGTCAAAACCTCTACCTCATTGAACAGACAAGACCGCGTCATATCCTGATCCTGTCGGGTGACCATATCTACAAGATGGACTACAGCAGGTTTCTTAGATATCACGTGGAGAAAAATGCTGATACATGCATTGGTCTCATTGAGGTGGGAAAGGAGATGGCTCCCCAAGTAGGTGTTGCTGATGTCGACGAGGACTATCGCATCCACGGATTTCAAGAAAAACCCAAGGAAAATCCCAAGACTATACCTGGTGATTCCGACAGAGTGCTTGCCTCCATGGGTATTTACCTATTCAGAACGGAGATTCTCTTGGATGCACTCAAATCGAATAGACGGGCCGACTTCGGCAAGAACATCATCCCTGGCTTAATTCCCGCGTCAAGGGTGTACGCCTATCCTTTCCGGAAGCAGAATATGATTGAAGATTACATCGTTGAGACTCTTAAAGATGGGGAGCAAAGGCTCAAGTTAGAACCGACAACTCCCGATTCCTCATACTGGAGAGATGTGGGAACCTTGGACGCCTATTGGAACGCCAACATGGATCTCTGCGGTCTGAATCCTTCCTTTAACCTCTACGGCCATAAATGGCCAATCCATACGTACCAGCTACCAGCTCCGCCTGCCAAATTTATATTTGCCAATGAGAGGCCTAAAGGTTTTCGAGTGGGCAAGGCCCTCGACTCGCTTGTGGCGCCAGGAGCTATGGTAAGTGGAATTGTGAGAAACTCAGTGATTTCCTATTATGTAGTTGTTAGGAGCTGGGCAACCGTTGAGGAATCAGTGATCATGGATAATGTGATCGTAGGTCGCCACTGTAAGATCAAGAAAGCAATCATCGACAAACAAAACGCGATTCCCCTCCACACGGAAATTGGTTATAATCCCAAGCAGGACAGAAAACGTTTTACCGTAACACCGAGGGGAATTGTCGTCGTACCCAAGGGGTTCTTCCAATAGCTTACTTTCTTAGATAGAGGGGGCAAGAACAGTTCCGCTTTTTCTATCAGGGTTCCCATATCTTGTGGTACGTCTCATGCTTCAAAGAATTCAGTATTCTGCTGTAAATTGAAACTCTCTCACAAAGCTCCTGGCTTACTGTTACTATACGTAGTATCTACAGGCCGGGTGCTTAGTTCTAACTGCTATACGTAACTTCGGATGATCCTAACCAGTTGCATATTTCAATGCGAATTCATCACCATATTCAAGCAGAGAATCGGAGAACCCACGAGCACCAAGAAACAATCATTCCGTCTTTGACCCGCAGTCGAACGTAGTGCTTGGAAAAAGCCAACTTTCGGTTAGGCTCCGTGGCCGACTCTAGATGGAAGCACTAGGATTAGAAGCGAGCCCGCAAAGGATTCCACAGGGGAGGTTATCCATGCAGGTGGAGGCCTGCCGCCCCTGTGCTGCCTTATCTTCAATGAGTCGGTCTAATCGAAACAAGACCCATGCGTTGTAAATGTGGGTCATTTTCTTGCTATTCAGAACATTATTATGTGTCGCTTCTTGATTCATTCTCTCCTCCGATCAGCAAATATCCGGGCATTCCGAAAAACTTTTCCAACTTTTGTTTCTCGTTTTTACTGGCCCTATGGCCGTTAACAATTTGGCTGATTCTATATTGGGCAATATCGGTATGCTTAGATAGCTCGGTTTGGATCATGCCCGAAAACTCCATAAGCGTCTTAAGAAATGTCATGTAAAATACTCTCCATGTAACGTTTGATTTGGGTTAAATAAAAGATCTTCAACTCGTACTTTTATTTTACCCTTTCGCTATGTAGTTAAAAAACTTTTGCCAAAAAAGGAAATCTTAGCAAGGCCTGCGGTATAATATTTGCAGAAAAATAAGGTGGGAAAATGACAACAAGACAGCAGTTACGAGGTGCAGCAAAAGCGCTTTTTGAAGGCATTCCCTGTCCTTTTGGGCATCTTTACCTGTGCTCTTTTTATTGAGATCTATCCATGTTTCTTATTAAGGTCAAGTGTATCAAGTGTGGCAGCGAATGGGACAAGGAATCAACGATCCCCTACGATCAAAATGAATATACAGGGGGCCTGTGCCATGTCTGCTTTAGGGACACGTTAGCTCCCCTCATCCACAAAAGACAACTGCGTGAAGGCTCGTTTGACTGCTTTGGTAAGGCCAGCAGTTTTTGTGATCAGCACGAATGCAAGTATTACGCATGGTGCGTATTGTGAAAACGTCCTCGTGGGGGGGTTGGCTTGGGTTATCAGTAAGGCGTCTGAGTGAAAAGGGGTCAGCCCTTGACTAAGGACAAATTCATATAAAGGACAGGCCGGGCAACGCGTTCTCTCATAGAGGAAGCACCCATGGCCAGGCCTATCCGCATTGAATATGAGGGAGCCTTCTACCACATATCCGCTCAGGGTAATGGGCAAAGGATGACCTGCAACTGGTCAGAAAAAGGGTTGAAGCGATAAAGGCTCAATTGCCCCGAGTCAAGGGCTGACCCCGTTTACGTTTACATAAGTTAACCAGAAGTGCTCCATTTATTAGCCAACTTAGCCGAATTCACTAAAATTCCTCTGGATAAAGACTATAAATTATGCGAAACTAGCCTCACCGAACTGGTAGTCTGTTCTTCAAAAAACTGAAGCATAGTCTGTGAGAGCTAAAGCAATGGTCTACACCACAAAAACAGCTGTTCTCATACCTTTGGTTTCCTTGCTGTTCGGACTACAGGCCCGCGTCGGTTTTTCTGAAACGCACAAAGCTCAAGCCTTGAGAAATCCCTCCGAATTGTCTACCGCTAAAAGTAAGGCGCACAATCCGGCTTTTACAATTTCCGCGGAATCTGTTTTGCAAAAACTGAAAGAAAGGCAGGAGGTCTATCTTATTGACGTGCGTGGGTTGGCCGCGTTCCAGAAATTTAGAATCCCCGGTTCCATAAACATGCCCCTCTTCGCAATTAAGACAAAGGGCTTTCTCAAGGCAAAACCTTTAGTCCTTGTCAATGAGGGATATACCCGCACCGCCTTAGAACGAGAGTGCGAGCATCTGAGACGTTTGGGCTTTAGGGCTTGGATTCTTCATGGCGGATTGAACTGTTGGAGAGAGAAAGGAGCGCCATTTAAAGGAGATGTCTTTGCACAGGCGAAGTTAAATAGGGTTTCTCCCGCTGCCTTGTTTGTCGAGAAAGATTACAGAAACAATCTGGTGATTGACGTATCCGTATCGAAGCGCCTCATAACCCCCCCCTTTATTCCTCAAGCTATTTCTCTGCCTTTTGACAGTGATGGGCAAAGATTTACTGAAGCCCTGAAGGCAACCCTGGTAAAGCTCCGATATAGTCGATTTTCATCGCTAATGATATGCAACCAAAAGGGTGAACATTATGACAGAATAGAAAAGTTGCTCAAGGATATTGGCATCAAGAACGTTTTTTTTCTTGAAGGCGGACTCGATGCATACCAAGAATTCCTGGAGCTACAGCGGCTTGCCACTAATGCCAGACACCGTTCGCAAACGACGCTTAAGAAGTGCCCAAGTTGCCCATGACACCAATCCCACTCATCGCGGGAATCCGAAACCTGAAACAAGGTTTGAATACTGAGGAATCGAATGACCAGGGCAAATCATAGAATGCTTTAATTGAGAGAAGAAGTCCGAGAACCAGCTAACCTGAATCGAACATTACATACACTTACTTTTTCAGGCCAATTGAGAGACCGGCAGCTTTAAAAACCTCATTATTCAGTCAATGACCACCCCTTGAAGGGGTGGCTTGAATAAGGACCCTAAAAGGGTCTGGTTTGTGTCTCACAGAGCACTCGGAGGCACTGAGGGGTTTGATCTGGATTCCTGGGGGTGGAATTCAGATCAATCTCCAACGCTTCGCGTCGATATTGATACAGCATGACGCCTTCACCCAAAAGCTAGTAGAATGGTACCGTTGCCCGTGAGGGCTGAGCGTTTGGCCTGATTTTGGAGGCCCGTCCCGTGGGTTTTTAGAAATTTTCAACGGGGCTCAAGAAATCAGGCCAAGATAAGTATCTTTTCCCTGTGCACTCTGGGGGCTTGAGCGAGCCTGAGCCAAGATGAGGGGGAGCGGGCGAGAGAACATCAACACACGCGGTGCTATTCGTAGGAGAGGTTAGCAGACTCCAAGCGGGGTTTTCTCCAATTCGATTAGACTAGCTTTTTGAAAACTCGGACTTGCTATTCATTTGGAATTTCCACATTCGGCTGTTAACAGAGCGATTGCTTGCAATACCTTTCAGCAATAGAGGAGTTCTGATGAGGGCCGCCAAAGTCGGACTAATCAGCTGTGGCTGCATTCTGTTTCTGTTTATATTGATGCTTACCAAAGGACGCGAGTGGCTTGGCAGCCAAAAGGTTTCTTATACCATTCCCAGACACATTCAATACGGTTTCACCCTCCAGAACAAGACAAACCGTTTGGTGAAAGAGGCGGAGTTCTGGACCTATGCCCCGGTAAAACAAACCCCTACCCAACAATGCGTGCACCTTGAAGCATCACACCCCTTTCAGGTGATCTCAGATGACCTGGGCAACCAGATTCTCCAGTTCACCTTTAAAAACCTCCCGCCATACGCCACTAAGATCATCACCATAGAGGCAGATCTCTTGCTTTCAGATAGGCCGAACCCTATGCAGGTAAAGGATCTTTCTGCCTATCTTCGAGCAGAAAAGTATTGTGAATCTGATAATCCTGAGATTTCTCGAGTGGCAAAAGAACTCAAAGGGTCAAAACCGGTCGTGACCGCGGAGAATATCTTCCGCTGGGTCGCGGGCAATATGGAATACACAGGTTATCTAAGAAATTCCCGTGGCGCTCTCTATGCTTTGAGAGACAAAAAGGGTGACTGCACCGAATTCATGTACCTGTTTGCTGCCCTGTGTCGGGCCAACAATATTCCAGCCCGGTGTATCGGTGGATACATATGCCCAGAAAATGCTGTCCTGAAACCAAATGGCCTCCATAATTGGGTGGAGCTCCGCGACAATGGTGTCTGGAACATCGCAGATCCCCAAAGGAATGTGTTCATGCAGGACCCATCACACTACATCGCCATGCAGGTGATCAGTGAATCACCTCAGAATCCCATGGGCGATTACTATCGGCTCCGGTTTGCCGGTGATGGGCTCAGGGTTAAGATGAATGGATAGGAACTTTTGAAACCTGTGCTGGATTTTCGAACCTTGCATAAAGATGTTCGAACACATGAGCAGAAAAACGAAAAGAATTAACCTCTCCTTTTGGACGATACTGTTTTTAGCAGGGGCCTTTACTTTCAGCGGAATCGCCTCGTCGTATGCGGCTAATTTAATCGTTGCTGTCCCGGAGACTGCTATGGAGGGCGATGGAGATCTGGCCACTGCAGGAACGGTGTGGATCTCAACCACGCTAGCCTGGGATCTGGTTGTCGATCTGTCATCGGATGACACCTCTGAAGTAACGGTGCCGGCAACGGTAACCATCCCCGCAGGCCAGAGCTCAGTTACCTTTGATGTGACGATCATCGATGATGCGGTGATCGATGGAACCCAGACCGTGACCATCACCGTTTCTGTTGCAGGCTGGACCCCTGGCAGTGATACGATTGCAGTTTTGGATAATGATGAGGTCACCGTATCGCCATCCATTGCCGGAGGCGGAGCTCACACCCTCGCACTCAAGGATGACGACACCCTATGGGCCTGGGGGTACAATTACTACGGCCAGCTCGGTGATGGCACGACTACCGATAGAACCACCCCGGTGCAGGTGTCGAATATCACCGATGTGGTTGCAATCGCCGGGGGATACTATCACACCCTAGCCCTCAAGGCCGATGGCACCCTATGGGCCTGGGGGGCTAATTGGTATGGCCAGCTCGGTGACGGCACGACTACCCACAGAACAACCCCGGCGCAGGTCCCCAGTCTCACCGATGTGGTTGCAATCGCCGGGGGATACTATCACACCCTAGCCCTTAAGGCCGATGGCACCCTATGGGCCTGGGGGGCTAATTGGTATGGCCAGCTCGGTGATGGCACGACTACCCACAGAACCACCCCGGTGCAGGTGTCGAATATCACCGATGTGGTTGCAATCGCCGGGGGATACTATCACACCCTCGCACTCAAGGATGACGACACCCTATGGGCCTGGGGGTACAATTACTACGGCCAGCTCGGTGATGGCACGACTACCGATAGAACCACCCCGGTGCAGGTGTCGAATATCACCGATGTGGTTGCAATCGCCGGGGGATACTATCACACCCTAGCCCTCAAGGCCGATGGCACCCTATGGGCCTGGGGGGCTAATTGGTATGGCCAGCTCGGTGACGGCACGACTACCCACAGAACCACCCCGGTGCAGGTGTTGAATCTCACCAATGTGATCGCCACTGCCGGAGGGGGGGAGCACACCCTAGCCCTCAAGGCCGATGGCACCCTATGGGCCTGGGGGTGTAATGGCTATGGCCAGCTCGGTAACGGCACGACTACCCACAGAACAACCCCGGCGCAGGTCCCCAGTCTCACCGATGTGGTTGCAATCACTGCAGGAGCATATCACATCCTCGCCCTCAAGGCCGATGGCACCCTATGGGCCTGGGGGTATAATTACTACGGCCAGCTCGGTGACGGCACGACTACCGATAGAACCACCCCGGTGCAGGTGAGCGGCCCAGGGGGAGTGGGATTTCTGGATCTCATATCCCTGTCGGTCGTTCTTCCCCAGGATGCCACCGAAGGTGATGGCGTGCTGGAAGGCCAGGGAGCCGTAAGCAGTGAAGACGTAGCGACGAGCGATCTGCTCGTAAATCTAGCCTCTGGCGACACCTCAGAGGTCACGGCTCCGGCAAGCGTCACTATTCCTGCCGGCCATACATCTGCTTCTTTTGATGTGACCATTGTGGATGACACCTTGCTTGATGGATCGCAAACGGTCAGCATCACTGCCTCTGCAACCGGCTATTATTCTGCCACGGGCACAATCCAGGTCCATGATAACGAAACTGCCACCCTCACGGTGGATATACCCGCCAGTGCCACAGAAGGTGATGGTGTGCTCCTTGCTCAGGGTACGGCCAATGTGAGTGCTCCGGTGGATACCGATGTGGCCGTTTTGCTGACCTCGAATGACACCTCTGAAGTAACGGTTCCAGCCACGGTAACCATCCCTACAGGCCAGAGCTCATCCACGTTTGATATGACGATCATCGATGATACGGTGATCGATGGAATCCAGACCGCGACCATCACCGCCTCAGTGGCAGGCTGGACCTCCGGCAGCAATACCATTGACGTAGAGGACAATGAGTTGAGACTTCTGGCCGTTACGGTTCCAGAGAACGCTGGTGAGCGTGATGGGGTTCTGGCCGATGCAGGAACCGTGTCCATTCCAGGAACCCTAACCTGGGATCTCGTTGTTGATCTGTCATCGGATAATACCTCTGAAGTAACGGTGCCGGCAACGGTAACCATCCCTACAGGCCAGAGCTCATCCACGTTTGATATGACGATCATCGATGATACGGTGATCGATGGAACCCAGACCGTGACCATCACCGTTTCTGTTGCAGGCTGGACCCCTGGCATTGATACTATTGAGGTGGAAGACAATGACCCGGGTGAGCTCCAATTCAGCTCCTCTTCGTACACGGTTGAGGAGAGCTGTGAAAGCGTTGCGATTACCGTGATCCGCACATCCAGCAGCAGTGGAGCGATCAGCGTGGACTATGTCACCAGTGACGGCAGCGCTGCGGCCGGGGCCGACTACACAGCCACATCCGGAATCTTGTTCTTTGGCGATGGAGAGACTGAAAAGGCATTTTCCATCCCCATCCTTGATGACACCCAGGTCGAAGGGGACGAAACTGTGAGCCTTTCCCTTACCAACCCTGGGGGTGGGACCTCACTGGGCACTCCGATCACGGCGGTGCTCACCATCGTTGACAATGAGTATCCCACGCTTCCGTATAGTCAGGATTTTTCAGGAGGGATGCCCAGCCATGGCTGGCAGTATTACTCCTCCAATAGCTACGGGCGCATTCGGGTCATAGGTGGAAGGTTGCGCATGGATGTCTCAGGGGGTGGCGACTATGCCCTCAATGAGGCCATCCTCAACCTCGATATGACAGGGTTTCAGAATGTGGAGTTGAGCTTCTTTCAGGCTGAGTTTGACAGTGAAAGCAACTCTCTCCCAGAAGTTTTTACCGGCCACACTCTTGGCGACGGTGTTGCCGTCAGCATTGATGGCACCACCTGGTATAGGATTCTAAATGCCTCTGATCTTGATGTGGGTTCCTTAGGGCAAACCTTTACCGTGGACCTGGATGCAAAGGTAGCATATATCCAGGCCAACTACGATGCCTCGTTTGGCTATACCTCCGCATTCAAGATCAAGTTTCAGCAGTATGGCCATCTCGGATACACTATCGATTATCGGGAGTGGGATAATGTCCTTGTACTCCCAAAGAACAGCCCGCCCTTTGTCCCCAATAACCCCAACCCTGTTGACACTGCCGTTAACGTGCCTCTTGCCAATGGGTCATGTACCCTCAGCTGGGCCGGGGGAGATCCCGACCCCTGGGATACGGTGGTGTATGACGTGTACTTCGGCACGGCAGCGGGGAGCCTCACTAAGGTGGCCAATGGTATCAGTACCCCTAGCTATCAGAAAGGGAGCCTGAACGACGGAGGCACCTACTTCTGGCAAATTATCGCCCGGGATGTTGAGGGCCTTGAGATGGGCGGTCCGATCTGGCAGTTCACCACGTGGGCATCCGATCTTGTAGTTGCCGGGATCACCTGGGAGCCAGCCACCAATATTGAGGGCGGCCAGGAGGTCACTTTCACCGGGACCATTCAAAACAATGGCGCAGGCCCGGCGGTTGATGACTTTCAGGTAGATTTCCGGATCGATGGGTCGAGCATTGGCACCAAAACCGTTACCCAGATCCTTGCCCCAGGCGAGTCTATACAGGTGATCCAAACCTGGACGGCCCAGGTGGGAGACCACACTATTGAAGTAGTGGTTGACAGTACTGGACAGGTTACCGAATCAGATGAGGGGAATAACAGCCTCGCTCAAAGCTTGCCAGAGGCCATAGACACCATCCCTCCGGAGCTGGTCGGCACAAACCCTGCTCAGGGGGCTGTTCTCCAGCAGGTGCAGCAGATCGTGATTACCCTTGTGGACCGCTATGGGGGCACAGTGGATGATACTGCCGTGGCAGGGGGCATAACGGTCAAGGACGGAACTAACCAGACGGTGAGTGGGACCGTCACCGAATTGAACGACGAGTTTACCTTTACTCCCGATACCTCGCCCATGGCAGATGATACCTACCAGGTCTCCTTCACCGCACAGGATATGGCTGGTAACACACAGGCCTATAGCTTCTCCTTTACCGTGGACAGCCAATCGCCAGCCAAACCTACGATCACCGGGGGCACCGTTTTTAGTGGTGTAATCCAGGCGCGCCCGGCCGAAAACAAGGCCGACAGCCCCACAATAACCCTCACCGGAACCCGCGAGGACAATACCGGTGTGTGGATCAACGCCGTCTTGAGGGTACCTCCGGGCACCGGCGGTTGGTCCGTGGACCTGACCCTCCCCCAGGGTAACAACTCCCTTGAGATCTATCTTGAGGATGGGGCCGGAAACCGGAGCCCTTCTGAATGGGTGGATATCCTGGTGGATTCCATAGCCCCTGCCATTACCTCCATAACCCCTGCTCACGGGAGCTTCCTGAATGTGGCACCCGCAACCGTGCTCGTTGGCTATCAGGAGGAGACGAGCGGTCTGAACCTGGATGCGAGCACCCTATCCATCAAGGATAGCGGGATGGTCGAGGTAGGCGGCACTTGGACCATCCCCGGGGCGAGCGAGCTTGTCTTTACCCCGGCAAGCCCCTTTCTCGATTCTCACTACACGCTTACCGTACAATTGGAAGACAACCTGAGCAACCGGGGGAGTGCGGCCGAGTGCCACTTCACCGTGGATACCATCGCCCCTCCTCCACCTGAGCTGAACCCCGTGGAATCCCCGACCCACAACCCCAACCAGACCGTGAGCGGCACCAAGGAGGCCTATGCCCGTATCCTCCTCAACGGCGCTGAGGTGGTAGGCCACACACCCGAGACCACCTGGCAGCACACGGTTGCGCTCAATAGCGGGCCAAACCAGCTTACCTTTGCCGCACAGGACCGGGCCTTGAATCAGAGCACCGATGTGACCGTTGAGATCGTCTTTGATGACATCCCGCCCTTGCCCGTTGACACCCTCACGGCAAACGGGGAGGGGAATGGCACCACCGTGACCCTTGATTGGACCGGCTATGACGAATCGGTTCACGGGGATATCGCCTCCTACAGGATCTACTATGCGACCTCCAGTTTCACGGATGTCTCCGGGCTCACGGTGCATGCTACCGTAAATGCCGGTACCTTCACCTACCCGGTTCAAAACCTCACTAAGGGCACCACCTACTGGTTTGCTGTGGTGGCAGTGGATCTCATGGGCAATGCCAATACCACGGTGACCCCTGTTTCCGCGGTTCCCACAGACAGATTACCGCCCGAGGAGGTGACTAACCTCCAGGTTGAGTGCTTTGATACCCGCCTGGTCTTTACCTGGGAGCACTCAGCCAACACCCACGGTGATTTGGCGGGGTATAAGGCCTACTTTAATAACGCGACGCAGGGTGTGATTCTTCCCTCGAGCCAGAATACCCATGAAGAAACCGGCCTGAGCCTGGCCACGGCCTATCCCTTCAGGATCACCGCCTATGATACGGATGGAAATGAGAGCAGTGGCGTATTGATTACCGGGATCACGCTCCTGGACAACCCTGCAAACATCGCTGTCACCCCCCAGAGCGGATACGTGGATCTCACCTGGGATGGGGTAACACCATCCCAGTATGTGAAGCACTATGCGGTGTATGTAAGCGAGACGGATTTCTCAACGGTACAGGGGATGAGTGCGAGGGTCACTGCCACGCAAACGTCTGCCAAGGTCGCCGGTCTCACCAACAATGTAACCTACTACTGTGCCGTCACCACAGTCAATCTCTCTGACGGGGAACGAAAAACGGTCACTACCATACCCGTTACCCCCGTTCCCGATACCCAGGGACCGGAGATAACCAATGTCCAGGTAAACGGCGTTGCCCTGGTAAATGGCCACACTCTAAACAAGCCTGCCACCTTTACCCTCAATGCAGCGGACCCCGCAGGGGTGAGCCGTGTGGAATTCTCCTTTGATGGAACCCTCGTTCGCGCGGACTACAATGGCACCCCTTACTATGACTGCTACTGGAATATCGTAGAGGTGGATGACGGCACCCATTTACTTGCCATCGTTGCCTATGACACCCTGGGGAATACTACCACACTGGAATATACTCTTACTGTGGTCCTGGCTCTGCCCCTGGCGCCCACTATTACACAACCACAAAGCGGGATCATAACAAATCAGGCCTCAATCACCGTGTCTGGATATGCAGAGAAATACACCGAGATCATCCTCTCTAACAATGGTACCCAAACAGGAGACCCGGTGGCAGTGGATGGGTTGGGGAATTTCACTATTTCCTTGACCCTGACAGAGGGCGATAACCAGATCCAGGCCGCTGCCAGAAATCGTGCCGGCACCGGGCCTTTGAGCCAAGCGGTCCTGATCACCCTGGATACCACCATTCCTGCAAGCCCCACCAATCTGACGGCCCTATCAAAGGCAAGCGGGGTGATCAAACTCACCTGGCGTGCACCGTTAAACACCTCTGTCAAGGGCTACCACCTCTACCGTGCCACAGCCAGTTTTACCTCCCTCGGCGAGGCACAACGAGTTAATAACGATCTCATCACCGCGATCTCATTTAACGATCTCCCTGCTGAGGATGGCACCTACTTCTACCGGGTCACAACGGTGAGCACCGTGGATAATGAGAGCGAACCCTCGGAAGAGGCATCGGCACTATCCGACCGCACCATGCCCCGGGCAACCTCAATTGTGTATGTGCCGCAGGGCAATCATGACCCAGAAACGGGGAGGATGGCACCGGGTACAGTGGCTGTGAGTCTTACCGTGAGCGAGCCCCTTCAGGCCATACCCTTTTTTAGTATTACCCCTGAGGGAGGCGTGCCCTTCTCCGTCGAGCTCACTCAGAGCTCCGATATGGAGTACTCCGGTTTCTTTGTCATCTCAGATTCCACCCCTACGGGAACTGCGTATGCAGTATTCTCCGGAAGGGACCTGGTGGGGAACCGGGGTACCGAGATTGACTCTGGCGGCACCATCCAGATCGACACACAAGGACCCTCGATAAGCTCCATTACCATCCAGCCTCCTGAGCCCATTCAAAATGATGAAACAAGCCCTGTGGCAGTGACTGTCACGATCGGCTTCACCGAAGAGATAAAGCCTGGTGAGGTGCCGCAGCTTTCCTACCTGCTCTCCGCCCCCGGGAGGACCGCCATTACCATTGAAAACCTAAACCAGGTCACTCCTCAATCCGGGGATGCCCAGGCCTGGCAGGCAACCTTCACCTTACCCGCTGATGCAGGCCTGGCAGAATCAGAGACATTCCACTTTATCTTTCACGGTGTGGATGATCTGGACAATACCAGTGAGAAAATTCTCTGTCACAATCTCTTCCAGGTCTACCAGGGAGATCTGCCTCCCCTTGCGCCCCCTGAAGGGCTCACCGGAGTATCATTACCGGGTGGTAAGATAAGGCTTTCCTGGAACCAGGTTGAGGGCGCGGTGGGCTACCAGCTCTTTCGAAAGGCCCCAGGCGAGGGTGAACTCACTGCCTATGAGCGGCTCGAGACGGTTTTGGAATACCTTGATGAACCCCCCACAGATGGGGTCTATACCTATGCGGTTGCCAGTATCCGCCAGGAAAATGAACAGGAAGCCATGAGCGGGATGAGCGATACCATTGACGTCTCATCAGATGCCACCTCACCTGGTGCACCCCAAGATCTCACCCTGGAACTTGTGCCTCAGGGAATCATGGCTACCTGGCAGGCCCCTCCCTATACCGAGCCCATCGCCTACTCCCTGTACCGGGCGGATCTCCCGGAGATCACCTCGGTTGAGGGCCTTACACCCCTGGCAACAGGGATTAGCCAGACTACGGTGATCGACCCCACCCCCTCACCCACGGATCACTGCTATGTGGTTACAGCAGTGGATGAGGCAGGAAATGAATCAGCACCCTCCAACTCCTTGTACCTGAATTTCGATCTCCTGCCGGTATCAAGCCTGCATGTAGTACAACAGGACAATGATTCTCCGGTAGTCTCCTGGACCCATCCAGGAGGAAGCATTGCCGGATATGACATCTACCTGGGGCCTGATGAATCCCGGGTCAAGCTGAATGACATCCTGCTTACGGCCCTGTCTTACACCGATACAGGTTATGCCGGAGATGAACGCCGTTACACGGTCATTGCGGTGGATGAATACGCCCAGGAGAGCCTACCCCGGAGCATTACCCTGCCCTTGGTACGCGCAACCCTTGCTGAGGGAGCGAGGATCAAGCGGGGTATCGTGAACCGCCTGCATTACCAGGCTGAGAATCTTGGCCCGACTCTCGTGAATGATATACGCCTGAGGGTGAAGGTAGAAGGACGAGACCATGTATCCGAGCCCTATAGCCTTGAGCCTTATGCCTTGAGCCTTATGCCTGTCATCATAGGCGGTTACGCTGATCTCCCGGATGTGGCATCACTCACCACCACCATCGAGATTATACCGAATCAAGGGGAAAGGGTGGAGATCGTTCGCTCCTCTCAGATCGAGGTTGGCCAGGGCATGCTTGTTCTTCAGATCTTAAATGAGGAGTTTACCCGGGGTGGAACCGGAAGCGTGCGCTTTACCCTCGAGAACACCGGCGGCGAGGAGATAGAGATTATCACCGCTCGGAATTCCGGTAGCTCGCCTTCAGATGAGGTTGTCTACTATCTGGTAGATGAAAATGACAATGTGCTCTCCACCCAGCCATTCAAGCAGAGCCTTGGCCAGGGTATCGTAACCCTTGCAAACGGGACCACTGTTGCCCGCATACCTCCCCCGCAAGCGGGATCTTCGACCGGGAGCACCTTTACCTCAGAGCCGATAGATATCCCCGTACCCTTGTCTGCCCCGGATGAGGTGGTGATACAGCTTGCAATCTCTACTCTATATTTTCACCTCGGCAGAGAAGACCAGGTAACCATGGATGGCCTGAGCACCACCCATGAGCTCACCCTCATGGATACCTCCTACTATGGTGAGATACTCACTATCACCCCGGAGAGTTCCACAGGCGATCAGGATATTGTAATTACCGGGCGTGCCGTAGAGCGGGCAACAGAGATGCCCCTGCCCGAGGTGCCCCTTACCCTGGTGATTTCCACAGGCGGGTTTGACCGCGCCTCGGAGGTCCTCACCGACTCCAACGGCGCCTTTTCCCATACCTTCACGCCCCTACCGGGAGAGTCCGGCATATACACCGTTCGGGCCATGCATCCTGATCTCCTGGATAGACCGGTTCAGGGGCAGTTCGTGATCAGCCGGGTGAAGATCACGCCGGCCAAGATCAACCTGAGTATTCCTACCAACTACGAAAAAACAGTCAGCATCGGGGTGCAGACCGGCGAGGGAACCGAGGTCAATAATTTGACGCTGGTGTACGAGGGCCCGGACCAGCCGGGGGGAGTGTATCCTGAAGGGGTTCATCTTACCCTGGGATCCCCCGTATCATTCCTTGGTTCCGGACAGAGCACAACCCTGGATTTCACCATCTGGGCCGATAACACGGCAGCGGAGACAGGCTCCCTTGTGATCAAGGTGATAAGCGATGAAACCGGGGATGATACCTGGGGAAGTGTCTTAGTCAACACCCACTTCTCCGAGGCCCAGCCCGTGCTCTTTTTCTCACCCGATCACCTGGAAACAGGAGTTGCCTATAATGACACGGTTACCGAGACCATAAGGTTGGAGAATCGGGGCCTGGCTGACCTGAACGATGTATCCCTGGCACTCCTCTTACCGGATACTACCCCTGCCCTCACCTGGGTGTATCTAAATGCCTCATCCGATCTCGGTACCATCCCTGTGGGAGACACCCGTGAGGTGAGCATCTCCTTCAGCCCCACCCCGGCCCAGGTCGATGAAGGGGTACACCCCTTTAAGCTCAGGGTAACGAGCGCCAACTACCCCACCACCGATATCAACCTGTTTGTCTCTGTCACCCAGTCGGGCGTGGGCAATGCGCTGTTCAAGGTGACCGATATCTATACCGGGACCCTCGATGAGAACAACGAACCCGTTCAGGGGCTGGCTGATGCAAAAATCACCGTGCAGAACGAACAGGTCCTCACCGTTGAGGAGACCAGAACCACCGACAGCGTGGGCGAGGCCTCCTTTGAGGAGCTGCCAGCAGGCAGATACAAATGCCGGGTTACTGCACCCAACCATCAGGAGTATATCGGCAGGCTTTGGATCAAGCCGGGGATCATCGCCACTAAAGAGATCTTCCTTGACTATAACCTGGTTACTGTCGAGTGGGAGGTCACTGAAATCACCATTGAGGATAGATATGAGATTGTCCTCCATGTCACCTATGAAACAGATGTCCCGGCAGCAGTGGTGGTGGCTGAACCGGCATCGGTGAGCCTGCCCCCCATGAAGGCGGGAGACATCTTCAATGGCGAGTTTACCCTCACCAACCACGGCCTGATTCGGGCAGAGAACATGAGCTTTACGCTCCCGGAGGACGATCAGTTCTTCACCTATGAGCTCCTGGGAGGCCTGCCTGAGAGCATTGAGGCGAAGGAGCGCATTACCGTTCCCTATCGGGTGACCTGCCTAACCTCCCCCGATCAGGGAGACGGCAGCGGAGGTGGCTGTGAGCGATACGTGAAGTGCGTACAAGTGGCATATAAGTACGTGTGTATAAACGGCAAGTGGGTGGCCTCGACCGCAAGCCACTGCTTCACCTATGATAACGGCGAGTGCACGAGCACCACCACGGGCGGCCCAGGAGGAGGTGGCATCTGGCATATTGGCGGAGGCCCAGGAGGGGGCGGAACCGTATCATCACCCGCACCTGCACCCAAGAAGATCGATGGGGTGATCTGTTTTCCGGATCCTAAGACTTTCCTGAAGCAGATGCTCTTCGAGAAGATCATTAACCCCTTGAAGCGCCTCAAGGACAGTCTGAAAAACATCATTCAAAAGGTCGGATGTTTCGTCAACACCTTATCCCGGGAATTCAACGACTATGCCGTTAACCTGTCGGTGAAAGTGCCGGGCGGCACCATTTCTGTCCAGAGGCTCTTCTATGATAACCATTGGAACTGGGAGCATAAGCGCCACAACCTGTTAGTCCCGGAGCATTCGCAGGTAATGCGGATAGAATCCATTTCTAAGGGCGGCGTTGCCTACAAAAGATCTTCAACCAGCCCACCGGTGTTCACACACGATACCTTTAAGATTATCCCGGAGGATTCCGGATACCGCTGGGAGGATAAGTGGGGAAACTGGAAGCACTACGATTCCAACGGCTATATGGCCTCCTATGGTACCCGTCGTGGCGTTATCGGGAAGTTGCTTTACGAAGACGCCGGGGGAAAAAGGCTTATCGGCATTACCGATAGAAATGACAGGCAGGTTATCTGGTATGAGTATGATCTATTTGGCCAGATCTGTGCCGTCCGTGATATCGACAACCGCCGGGTGGAGTATACTTACACGGACGGCCGGCTGACAAGGGTTACCGATGCCCTCGGCAATGAAACCATCTATGAATATGACGGTGAAGGAAGAATCATCAAAACCATCGACGCCGCCGGTCGGGAAACCGACATCTCATACGATAGCTATGGGAGCGTTTCGGCGGTCGTAGATAGCGAGGGGAACGGCCACTTCTTCCAGTTCGACTACGATGAAGGGAAAAAGGAGTCCTATGCCCAGATTAGAACCTCATCAGGGATGATCAAAGAGATCTGGTACGACAAGGATGGAGAGACCAGACGGGTTGATGTCAATGGGAGAACGGTTCTCAAGATCGTCAAAGACGGCCGTGACCTGATCATCACGGATGAAAAAGGAAATGTTACCCACAAGGAATATGACGAGTGGGATAACCTCACCAGGGTAATGTATCCCGATGGCTCGGAGGTATCCTTTGACTATGACCTCAGGTTCAACAGGGTGCGGCGGGTCACCGACCTCAGGGGCAATCTCCATGAGTACCACTACGATGACCAGGGTAATCTAGCACAGAAGACCGAGGCCATAGGCACCGACGCAGAGCGAGTGACCACCTATGCCTATGACCAATTCGGCCAGCTCCTCACCGCCACCATCGAGGGTGATGCCACCACCGTGGCCGTGACCACCACATTCACCTATGATGAGAACGGCAATCTGGCTTCCATCACCGATCCCGAGGGGAATACCACCCAGTTCCTGCAATACGATACCATGGGGAACCTTCTCTCCATGCAGGACCCCAGGGGAAATACCTGGACATTTGCCTATGACTCCATGGGCAGGATGGTCTCTCAGACAGATCCTCTGAACAACACAACCTCCTTTGAGTATGACGGGGCCAATAACCGCACCGCCATCATCAACGCCTATCTCAAGCGGTTCGAGTTCGAATATGACGACCATAACAACCTGATCAAGGGAATCGATCCGTACCAGAAATACGTTTCAACTGAGTACAATACCGACGATCTTCTCACCCGCATCACTGATCAGGAGGGGAAAGACTCCTTCTTTGGGTATGACAACGAGGGAAGGCTCCTGAAATCCACTGATGGGGCGGGAAATGAGATCAGCTACCACTATGATGAGAGCCAAGACACAAAGGTATCCTCTTATGAACCGGTCCAGATCGATTATCCCACCTATACCCGTAAGCTCGCTTACAACAGGCTCCAGCGACTGATCCGTGCGCAAGATATCCTGGATGGCAGCACCACGCATACGAGAAGCTATACTTATGATGCGGCAGGGAATGTCATCTCGGAAACTGATGAGGAAGAGAACACCACATATTATGAATACCATGCCCTGAATCGCCTTGTAAAGAGGACTGATCCCTTAGGAGGCGTTACAGAGTGGAGTTATGATGATCGCGGCAATCTGATTGAATTGAAAGATCCCAATAACGGCATCACGTTTTACGAATATGACCGGAATAACCGGCTTACAAAGGTCACAAAGCCATTACAGCAGGAGACGATCTATGAGTACGATGCTGTAGGGAATCGCATCACGGTCCTGGATACCAAGGGACAGAAGATCTCCTATGAATACAATGCGATAAACAGGCTGACGAAGGTGAGATACTATGCTGCAGGGGATCATGATAATCCAGTCAAGACCGTGGATTTTACCTACGATAAGCTTGGAAATGTCTCAACCTACAATGATGGCATAACCTCAGGAACGTACACCTATGATGACCTCCAGCGGAAGATCTCCGAGACCGTCAATTATGGCCCCTTCAGTAAGAGCATTGCTTACACCTACTACGGTAACGGGTTGAAAAAGACCTTCACCGGACCTGATGGTGTCACCATTTCCTACACCTATGACGGAAATAACCGAATAAGCGATATTGCTATCCCAGGACAGGGACAAATCACGTACAACACTTACCAGTGGAACAGTCCTACACGGATTACGCTTCCCGGCGGCAGCTCTACTGATTACACATACGATCCGCTCATGCGAATGAAGTCCATTCTGGCGAAAGATCCCGGTCAGAATCCTTTGGTAACCAGGCAATATACCTTCTCACCGGTGGGGAATATCACGAACAAAGACACGGAACACGGCATCTATGCCTACCAGTATGATGATCTATACCGCCTGACCCAGGCCACCAATCCCACCAGTGATGACGAGGCGTATACCTATGATGCGCTCGATAACAGGCTGACTTCAGCTGCTACCACAGGGATGTGGTCTTACAACGCCAACAACGAGCTAGAGGGTTATGGCAATGTCACCTTTCAGTATGACCTCAATGGTAATACAACCAATAGAACCAATGGAACCAGTCAAACTAATTATGTCTATGACGTGGAAGATCGTCTTGTCAGGGTTGAAGACGGACAGGGTGCCCTTATTGCGGAATACTATTATGACCCCTTCGGAAGAAGGCTCTGGAAGGAAGTAGCTGGAATCAGAACCTACTTCTTTTATGCTGACGAAGGCCTCATAGGCGAGTATAATGCAGGCGGCAACGAGATCAGGGCCTATGGGTACGCACCGGATTCGACCTGGTCCACAAATCCGCTCTTCCTGAAGGTGGATAGCGTTTACTACTGGTACCAGAATGATCATTTGGCCACCCCACAAAAGCTCGTTGCAAGCAACGGCTTGGTGGTTTGGGCGGCAACCTATGACTCCTTTGGCAATACACGCATTGATATAGAAGGCATTACAAACAACCTGCGTTTTGCCGGCCAGTACTTCGACTCCGAAACAGGACTCCATTACAACCTCAATAGATACTACGATCCCAAGATAGGAAGGTACCTACGAACCGATCCGTTTGGGGATGGACTTAATCTATATGCCTACTGCTTCAATAATCCTCTCTATTATATTGATCCGATGGGATTGTGTGCGGTGAATGCTGTTGGTCGAGGAATAGAAAGTGCTTGGGAATGGTGGAGCGATTTGGTGGTTGTAGATGAAATAATTCCAGAACATGGAGAAAGTTGGGAAAGCTACAGCGCACGATTCAGAGAGGCTTATAGCGCCGAAATAGCAATTTCCGAGGCACTTAGCATTTTGGGAGTTAGATCTGCGATAACAACTGGCATATTCTCTCTTGGAATATCAGGCGCGGAGAAAATAACATCTAAAATCGCAGAACGAACGTTAACAACTTTTGGCTGGAAAGGGTTTATGTATCAGAAAGGATGGCCCTTAACGATGCGTCTAAGGCAAGCAAGTAGTGCTTTTGCGAGAGCGAGCAGAATTAGTTGGTATGTAACTGTGGGGGCCACGGCATATAGATTTGGATTGTACCTTAAACCAAGAATTATTTATTATATATGTACTTATTAGCTAATCTTGTGCAAAGGATAAAAAACAATGGCTCAAAGAAGAATCATAGCGTTTCTAATTATGATATTTGGATATTCATCATCATATGCATTGCATATTATGCTTGGTGAAAACTTACAGAAAAGCTTTCATAAAGGAGAGTTTTTTTGGGTAATTGGTATGCCATTAATCTGTGCTGGAGGAGTATTATTCGCTACAACTCTAAATGCGCAAAAAGAAATCAACCTAAGCCTACCTGGAAAGATACTGCTTTTGTTCCTAATTATCATTTGGGCTGTGGGGGTATTTATGCTTTTTTTCTGGTAAGGTGTAACATAAAGCCCCCATCAGTAAAACAGGAGATGTCCACAAAACTTTAAAAATGATTGAGTATAAGCATGATGGCTTGGTGTCATCCCTTTGACCGGGGACAGGTCATAGGAACTGAACATGGCAAGGACTTCGCGTCTTGGACCGTGGAGAATCTAGAGGTGGATAATCGGAGCAAGCATATGGAAAAAGGGAAGGTGCCAAAACAAGAATCCTTCCTTGTCTTTCTCTGCTTATCCGTACTCTTTTGGTGTCTTATTGGATTGCTGTTTTCTTCTCTTGCTCTTGCCGTGGATGACTCCCTCTGTGCACGGGTGAAACTTGAGATCAAGCAGGAACTCACCCTTGAGCGGCAGGCCTTTGATGCGCACATGCGCATCACCAACGGGTTTGATCATATCGGCCTGGAAGACGTGAATGTGAATGTGACCTTCTCTGATGAGGAGGGGGATACCGTTCTTGCGAGTTTTGATCCCAATGACCCCAATGCCCTCTTTTTTATTGGGCTTGATTCCCTGGAAAATATCGATAATGTAGACGGTACCGGCTCGATCCAGCCCGCTTCCACCGCAGACATTCACTGGCTCATCATCCCTGCTCCCGGTGCAGCCAATGGGGTGCCCCAGGGAACCCTCTACTATGTGGGTGCAACCCTGAGCTATACCATTGGTGGAGAAGAGCACGTCACCGATGTAAGCCCGGATTATATCTTTGTAAAGCCCATGCCCGAGCTGACCCTGGATTACTTCCTCCCCACGGATGTCTACGGCGATGATGCCTTTACCTCAGAGATCGAACCACCCATTCCCTTTTACCTCGGCGTCAGGGTAACCAATAACGGCTCCGGGGTAGCAAGAGAGATGAAGATCAACTCGGCCCAGCCCTTGATCGTGGATAATAAACAAGGCCTTCTTATTGGTTTTGTTATCGAGGGCTGTGAGGTCAACGGGCAGGCTGCGACCCCGAGTCTGCTTGCCGATTTAGGCGACATCGACCCGAACACCTCAGCAGTGGCCCGCTGGGTGATGACCTGCTCGCTTTCAGGCCAGTTTGTGGAGTTCACAGCCGACTACTCCCACTCCGATGAGCTGGGGGGCGAGCTCACCTCACTCTTGGATGCCGTTAACACCCATTTTCTGGTTCGTGATGTATTGGTAGATGTTACCGGAAGAGATAGCATCCGGGATTTCCTGGCAAAGGATGGCGAGAGCTATAAGGTCTATGAGTCGGAAACTGTGGACACGGAGGTCACCGATGAGTCGGGCGCTTCGAGCCTCAGTGGCTCGGGATACAGCTACACCCTGTCAACACCGGTTACCCCGGGATTCATCTATGTAAAACTCCCCGATCCGCATGGCGGGCAAAAGGAATTAAAAGAGGTAGTGCGCTCTGACGGCAAACGCATCAAGCCCGACAATGCCTGGCTCACCAAGGAGCGGAACGAAAACCAGGAATGGGAGTACTTCATTCACCTCTTTGATGCAAATAGCAGGGGTTCCTACACGGTGAGCTTTGAACACGGCGCGGGCCAGAACCATGCGCCCGTACTTGAGTTTATCCCCGATCGAACCAGGGTTGAGGGCGAACAGCTCTCATTTATTGTCTCGGCTAGTGATGAGGATGGAACCACTCCGTCCCTCACTGCACTTCCCCGTCCGGCCCTTGCTACCTTTACCGATCAAGGAGACGGAATCGGTATATTTGACTGGACACCGGCAGTTGGCCAGGCAGGGAGGTACGAGGTCACCTTTAAGGCTTCCGATGGCGTCCTGGAGGATTCCCAGCGTGTGGTTCTAAGGGTCAACCCCATTGATGATACGGACGGTGACGGCATGCTCGATGCCTGGGAGCTGGAGCACTTCGGCACCCTTGATCGGGACGGCACCGGGGATTTTGATGGAGACGGCATCTCGGATCTGGATGAATTTCTGAACGGAACAGATCCTACCGAAGCGAATGAGGCTCCCACTATTCCTGTAATTGAAACACCGGAAGACAGAGCGGAGGTTGTTGGTCTTCAGCCGGACCTGGTGGTTGAGAACAGCATTGATCCCAATGGCGATACTGTTACCTACGAATTTGAACTCTATTCAGATGAGGAGATGACTACCCTGGTGGCGAGCGAATCCGATGTACCTGAAGGGGCAGGGACCACCGCCTGGATGGTCCCAGGGGAGCTGGACGACAACACCTGGTATGTCTGGAGGGTCCGGGCAACCGATGGGGTGAGCTTTAGCCTCTGGGCCTATGGGAGCTTCTTTGTGAATACGGAAAACGATCCGCCCGGTGACCTTCAGATCAGCAGCCCCGGGGATACTTCAGAAGTCGACACCGAAACACCCCTTCTAGAAGTCACCAACAGCGGAGATCCGGATGAAGATGTACTCACCTATACCTTTGAGGTGTATGCGGAGAGCACCATGAGCACCGTCATCGCTTCCGCTTTTGATATCCCCCAAGGCGAAGCCGGGACTACATCCTGGCATGTCACCACACCACTCGATAATGATACCTGGTACTGGAGAGTCGTGGTCACCGATGAGCACGGGGCCACGGAGGAAACCCCCCTGGCGTCTTTTATGGTGAATACTGCGAATTCCGCGCCCGAGGCCCCGGTCATTGCCTCCCCATCCAGCGGGAGTGAAGTTGGAATACTAGAAGTGGATCTCATAGTCCACAATGCATCTGACCTGGATGGAGACACACTGACCTATTTCTTTGAGCTGGACACGGTGGCGACCTTTGACAGCGGAGCAAAGCAGGTCTCGAGCGAGATAGTGGAGGACGTTGATACGACCAGCTGGCATGTTACGGGTCTGGATGACAACACCTCCTATTTCTGGAGGGTGAAGGCGAGCGATGGATTTTCTGAAAGCCTGTGGGTCCGGGGGAACTTCTTTGTTAATACGGAAAACGATCTGCCCACAACCCCCACGATCGGAAATCCCGGGCAGGGAGCCTGGGTGGATACCCCAACGCCAATACTGGAACTCAATCCCGCCAAGGATCAGGATCATGATGCACTCACCTATCGCTTTGAGCTTTACGGGGATGCAACCCTCACAAGCCTCCTCATCCGGCCGGAGAGCGGCACCCTCCAGTGGACGATCCCACCGGCGCTCAACGACAAGACGTGGTACTGGTGGAGGGCACAGGCAGAGGATGAGCACGGGGGTACCAGTGGATGGACCGGCGGGTCCGCTTTCTTTGTGAACGATAATGGGGTGGATGATCCCCCCACTATGACCCTGATAGAGCCTTCAGCACCCATGCTCACCAAAGAGAGCTCCCTGACCATCACCTGGGACGATAATGACCCCGACAGCAATGCAACCATTGCCCTTTACTATGACACGGATTCCACGGGCGAAGATGGCACCCTCATCGTGGATGGGCTCACAGAAGATCCTGACGGTGCGAGCGATTCTTATATCTGGGATATGAACGCAATTGAAGACGGGACCTACTATGTGTATGCCACGATAACCGATGGAACATCGTCTCAAACCAGCTATGCCCAGGGAGCGATTACCATAGACCGAACGCCGCCGCGTGTTTCTGCCTCACCTCCAGGCGGTGTTTTCGGCTCTGCTCAGAGTGTTACCCTTTCCGCTGATGAGGCTGGGGAGATTTACTATACTACCGATGGCAGTGAGCCCACGACATCATCGGTCCCCTACACCTCGCCTCTAGAGATCGATGAAACCGCTACGGTAAAAGTTATGGCTGTGGATGCCGTGGGAAACCTGAGTCAGAGTATCACCGAAATCTATGTCATAGCCGAGATTCTTATCGATCTCGATGGGGACGGTATGCTCGATGCGTGGGAAGTGGCCTATTTTGGAGACCTCTCACAGGATGGAAGCGATGATTTTGACGGAGATGGACTCTCAGATCTCAATGAATATCTGAATGGAACAGCGCCCACCAGGGAGGATACAGAGCGTGATGGCATGCCCGACGGCTGGGAGGTCACCTATGGACTTGATCCACTAGGTGATGATGCAGACCAGGATCTCGACCACGATGGGATTAACAACCTTGATGAATACCTTGCTGGGAGCCATCCGGCAAACGGTGAACCGTATGCGCCCGTTCTTTCTTTGCCGAGTGATGGCGCAGGGGGCGTATCTTTGACCCCGGAACTTGAGACCGGCGCGTTCAGCGACCGGGACGGCGACGCCCATGCTGCCACCGAATGGCAGATCAGTACCGACGAAGCTAACTTCTCAGATCACCTGGTGCTTGATGCACGATGTGACACACACCTAACCTCGCTGACAGTACCGGAATTTATCTTGAATGTGGATACCACCTACTATTGGCAAGTGAGGTTCCACGATGATCGCGGTGCCGTATCACCGTGGCCGCTTGTTTCCTCTTTTACAACAATCGATGCATCGGCGTCCGATGACTCGGATCAAAATGGGGTGCCCGATGAACAGGAGATTACTGATGACACCGTAGACTTGGATGATGACGGAACACCTGATATGGATCAGACCATAACGGCTAATATGAAGTGCGCGAACACTGTTATTGGTGATGGGCAGGTAGCCGTCAAACAAGGTGCTAATGTTACTTCCGTTGATTCGATTAGATCGATTGATCCAACTACCATTGCCGAAACCCTCAACAAACCCGATGAGATGCCCCTGGGGCTCATCTGCTTTAAGCTCACCGTGGGTAATCCCGGTGACGTCGCCGAAGTGACCGTGTACCTCTCTGAACCCGCAGCGAGTGATGCGAAGTGGTACAAATATGATCCGGTAAACGGCTGGCAGGATTACTCAGCCCATGCCTTGTTCAGCGCTGACATGAAATCGGTTACCCTGCAACTCAAAGACGGCGATTACGGTGATTGCGACGGAATCGGCAACGGAATCATCGTTGATCCTTCCGGCTCCGGCACTCTCAAGGCCCTTGAACCATCCCCAGAGACCGGTGCTGAAGGTGGTGGCGGTTGCTTCATCGGGGTGACGACTTTCTAGGGAAGTAGGGTCACATCTTAACGGGCTGTTGCCCAAATCCTTCTTTTATATTTGATTTATTTTCAATTATTATCTTTTATTATAATTTTATTGATACTATAGGAAAGGAAGGGGGGTCAGCCCTTGACAGGCTGTTGCCCAAATCCCATTCTGACCACAACTGGCTGTCTGGCTGAGATTCAGCCCTAATAAAATCAGCACGTTAGAGATAGGCTATATGGGTCATGGGATGCTGCAGGCACAAGAAAGCCTTTTGGGCAACAGCCTGTTGACTAAGGACATTTTTACTTTCTACCATTTTCTTGAGCTTGGAAGCACCCATGGCCAGGCCTATCCGCATTGAATATGAGGGAGCCTTTTACCACGGAGCCGCTCCGGGTAATGGGCAAAGGATGATCTGCAACTGGTCAGAAAAAGGGTTGAACCGATCAGGGCTCAATTGTCCCGAGTCAAGGTCTGACCCCGTTATCACATTTAGGCTGGCAGGGGGTTGTGGTATGTGCCAAGCCCTGAAGGTAGGGTATGTGATTGACCCGAATGCTTATGTCGCGATATATCTGTGGGCTATGGGGTACCGTCTCCCATAACCAAAGGACTTGGTGGTAACCTTGAGGCCCGGAGGGGCCTGGTGCCGCTTGTATTCGTTGCGGTCGACCCGGGTGATGATATCCCTGACAATTGATGCATCATAGCCCATGTCTGTGATCTCATCTGCCGATCTGTTATCCTCGATATAGGCCTTCAAGATGCCATCGAGCACATCGTACGGGGGTAGATCATCTTGATCTCGTTGGTCCGGCTTGAGCTCAGCAGAGGGCGGTTTTTCGATAATCCGCTCCGGGATGACCAGGTTTTCCCTGTTGATAAAGCGGGCGATCTCGTACACCATGGTCTTTGGGACATCGGAGATAACGGCGAGCCCACCGTTCATATCTCCGTACAGTGTGCAGTAACCCACAGCCAGCTCCGATTTATTACCAGTTGAAAGGAGCAGGTGACCGAGCTTGTTGCTCAGGGCCATCAGGATAGTGCCCCTGGCCCGTGCCTGTATATTTTGGCCGGTTACCTCGGTAGCTACACCCTGGAAGAGGGGAGCGAGCTCATCAAGATATCTTCCGAATATCCCACCGATTGGTATTTGAAAGAGCTTGACCCCCAGATTAGCTGCCAACGCCTCGCTGTCTTCGAGGTTCTCCCGTGCAGTATACTGAGAGGGCATAAAGATCGCGACGACGTTTTCTTTTCCGAGGGCTCGGACCGCAATGGAGACGGTCAGGGCCGAATCGATGCCGCCGCTCAGCCCCACCAGCGCCTTGGAGAATCCGCATTTCCGAACATAGTCCCTGGTGCCCATAATGAGGGCGTTGAGGATCGATTCCGTATCGGATTCTGAGATCGGATGGATCTCGCCCTGCTGGGTCTCGGTATCAAAGGTAACGATGTCTTCCTCGAAGTCCCGGGCCCTCGCTGTCATCGCGCCTTTCGAATCAAAGGCGAGGCTGATGCCGTCGAAGAGCACGCTGTCATTGCCGCCCACTTGATTTGCGTACACAAGGGGAACCTTGTATTTCCTTACGAGAGCCCTGATCATGTCCCACTTGAACTCTCGTTTGCCCACGTGATAGGGAGAGGCGGCGATATTGATGAGGAGATCAGCGCCTTGTTTGACCCTCTTTTCCACCGGATCGAATGGATAGAGATGCCGTGAGAAAAAATCCTTGTCATTCCAGATGTCCTCGCAGATGGTAAGGCCTAGCCGGCAGCCCTTATAGCGAAAAGACGTACATTGTGTTCCCGGCTCAAAGTACCTTCTCTCATCGAATACGTCATAGGTGGGAAGGAGCTTCTTGTTCACCTGGTGGAGTATCTTTCCATCCTCAAAAAGTACAGCCGAGTTATAGAGGGGGTTCCCCGCTTTCCTTGGGTTTCTATCCACATGCCCGCATATCACGCCAATTCCCTTGATAGATTTCACCAGGCTTTTCAGGTGCGTGAGGTTAGCCTCGACAAAATCCCTCTTCTCCAGGAGGTCTCGCGGCGGATAGCCCGAGATGGCGAGCTCGGAGAAGACCACCAGATCACAGGATTGATCTTTAGCCCGTTCAGCCGCGGCTTTAATCTTTTCCGTGTTGTAGGTAAAGTCTCCGATGATCGGGTTGAGTTGTGCTAAGGCTATTTTCATGTTTAAGGCCTAAAAAATGTAAAGGGCGTAATACATTTTAGATCATAAATCACGTCACGGTTGTTAACCCTTGCTGACATATCCTACCCTTTATGTTTTTTGACCGAACGCTGGCAATGTTGATATTGCTGCGCGTTCAATACCTGAAAACCAGACACAAACTAAAGAGACTGAAGATTATAGGGCGAACACTTCTCTATAAAGTTTTGCTCTAAATTTTTTTGAGTCAAAGGCCCCTATTTCCTCCAAAAAATCAAGATAGCTTTCGAGGCCTTGTGCATCATGAGCGGTAGGATTCTTAAGAGCCGTATAGTCTCTGGGAGATAACAAAAGATCGGTTTCGAGTATTGTCTCTTTCTTGTTACTCCTTTTTACCGATAAGCTCATAATACCTTTCCAATTGACCATATTTCTCAAAATATTTCTTGACTACTTCCATGTCGATCCCTGGCAACGAGAGAATGTGCTTTATATCTGCCATCTCTCTAAATATCCTATCAGGATCATTTTTCATGGCAAAGACTTTCAAGGCTATTAAGTGTTCGGGACTGATGACGGGTAAAGATAGATCACCCAAAACGAAAAGTCGCCTGGTTTCTCTGAAAATGTTTTTTGCTGTTTGTCCTTTTACGTACACAACATCTATCCTACCTAATTTGGATACGGGATGAACATGGTTAGAGTATCCAACCGAGCGATATATAGTTTCATAACCAAGGGATTCCAAATAGGCAATGATTTTGTGCTGATGCTTATTTCTGACCAAAAAATCTACATCCTGTGTGGCCCGAACATATCCATATGCTTTCAGCGCAAAGGCACCTATTAAGGCATAGTCAATCTTTTCCTGGTTAAGATGGTTTGCTAGAAGCTGAAGAATGTTTTTGAAGTTCACTAAGCTTTATCCTTAGTGTGGTTTATGCAACAGCTTTTTACTGCTTTTATTTACACAAAACAGGAGAAAGAAGCTGAAAACTTATGGCTTAGAGTTGAACGTTCCCTATAAGGTTATTGGCCAATTTCCATCCCAGCACTTGAGGCAGAGACGGTCTCTGGGAATCCCCAATGCAGCAACGAAGGCGTCTATGCTGTTGTACCGGAGCGAGTCGGCGTCGATCCTTTGTGCCACCCAGGTTTCCAGGCCCTTAAGCTCGTCCATCGTGTCTATATTTCCGTTGGGAAGATAGGTTCTGGCCAAAAGCTCTTCATAGGTCCTCGTTGATATGCCGAAATCACAGGGATACATCAAGGGAGGACAGGCGATGCGCACATGCACCTCCCGGGCGCCGGCATCCTTAAGGTCTCTCACCTTGTCCCGTATCTGTGTGCCCCGGACGATGGAATCGTCACAAAGGACGATCCTCTTGCCTGAAACGGCAAATTCCAGGACAGAGAGCTTCTTCTTGGCCATTTGGTCCCGATCCTTTTGTGTCAACTGGGTGTAGCTCCGATCGGCATATCGATTATAAAGAAAGACCTCCTGGTAGGGCAACCCTGATCTCATGTGATACCCTAAGGCATGTCCAATGCCTGACATGGGAACAGGCCCAACGAGATCGGCCTGGAGCCCTCCCTCCTCAATATCCCGTTCCGCCAGGCATCGGCCTAGATTGTTTCTGGCTTCCTGGACGAACAACCCGTCTATTTTGCTATCCATGCTTGCCGTGTAGGCCCACTCAAAGGCACAGTGAGCACTTCTTGGGCTTTCCAATTGTTTTTGGGTCTCGAATCCCTGTTTCGTGATCAAGACGATTTCACCGGGGTTTACGTCCCTCACGCGATCGAACCCCAGGTTTTGGACGGCCCTTGACTCTGAGCTTACCATAAACACATCGGGCCCCGCGCCCAGCATGAGCGGTCGGAATCCGTACACATCCCGTGCCCCATAGATGCCCTCTTCGGTTAGCACGACGAGTGAATAGGCACCCTCTATCCTTTCAGCCAGCATGGAAATCCCCATGACCACACTCTTTTCTTGCAGGATAAGCTTGGAGATGATCTCAATGTCGAGACCATGATAGAAAGCAGCGCCCCGTTCCATCATTTCCGTAAGCAATGCCTTGCTGTTGGTGATGTTGCCGCTAAAGGCAACGGCTATCTCCCCAACGGCACCCTGCCACATCATGGGCTGCCGTTCCTTAAGGCTTACATGGCCAATTCCCATAGTGCCTTTAAAGGTTTCAAGTTCATGGGGGGTAAAGGTGTGCCCTGCCGTGCCGTAGTGGGTAATCATGCGGATCCTGGTTTCGTCGAAGGTAGCTATACCGCAAAACTGCTGGCCTCTGTGCTGAAGGAAATCGAGGGCCCGGTAGATATCGTTAACACAAGGGGTTTCTTCGGCGATACCGAAGACACCGCAATTATCACCCATGCGTATCATTGCTTGCTTTCTCCTTAATCACTTTTGATATCCCTGTGGCGGCTTTGAAGGGGCTTCACAAACCCGTGATCACCTTGGCAAGCCCCAATCCCTTGCCTGGAGCCATTGTTGTTGCGTGCGTGGTTAATTTACTACGGGGAGAGCTATAACCAGGTGGTTCTCGCTGTCCCCTATATCTACAGAAAGCGGTCTCTCAGCACGTAAGATGAGTATATGTTTTCAATGGACTCCATGTTCAGCGGGAAGTGACCAAAACAATCTCATAGCCGAGTGATTTTAGGGCCTTGCAGGCCTGGCCGATGATGATCGGGCCGGAACCTATGATCATAATCTTATGGATATCGTTACGTTTGGGCATTGTCTCCTGCCTTACGTGCAATAAGGGCTTGTCTAAAAAAGTACGCTATGGGGGAAAATAGTCTGATGCGAGAAATTTATCAAGCAGTTTCCTGAGTTTCGAACGATACTAGGCATTCTATGACACAACGGTGCGGTCTGGCACAAAAAAAGGGAATCGAGCCGTGAGCCGGATTCCCCTTTGCATTCATAGTGGCCATTAGCTGTTCAAGATAGCCTCTGCCTCTTCACGATTGGCATCCATGAGGTACGGAATTCCCGTCACCTTGGCGCATTCTTCGGTCAGAGACATGAGGTCCTTTCTTGATATAGATGCAAGAGAGAAATTTCGTGTGCCCGCCATCAACTGCTGCAGCCCCACCCGCAGTTTGTCGCCGTAGCTATAGATGCCGATTGCGCCGAGGGGGATATTCTTTATCTCATCGGCTCCAACTATGTCTTTCACGTCCTCATAATTGACAAATATCTCCTCAACGGTTGAGCCGAACCTGCTGACGGTCTTGGGCAGATTATCCTCTTTGAGCCATTGCGCTATGTTCTTGCCTACCATGCCGGGGATCATCAGTGCCCTGCCCATACAGATCGCCTTGACAAACGGGGCGCCCATGGCCAAGCCTTTAAATACCCCGTCTTCAGAGCTGAAACCGCCTGCAAAGGCAATATCCGGCACCTTCTCACCCCTTTCTGTCAACATCTGAAAGAACTCATACGCAGCGGAATGGAGGTAGAGGCTGGGCATACCCCATTCAAGCATCATGCGCCATGGGCTCATGCCCGTCCCCCCGCTGGAACCGTCGATAGTTAGGAGGTCTATCTTGGCTTTGGAACTCCACTTGATTGCCATGGCCAACTCTCTTAAACTATAGGCCCCGGTCTTGAGGGTTATCCTCTTAAAGCCGATGTCTCTGAGACGCCGAACCTCGGCGAGAAAACCCTCTTCGCTGATGAAGCCCATTCTGCTGTGACGTTCGAATTCCCGGAGGGCACCACCCTTGAAGGCCGCCTGGATGCTGCTGTCAGACGGATCTGGAGTGACGATGTAACCCCTTCTTTGAAGCTCTAATGCCCGCTCAATGCTGCTTACCTTGATCTCGCCCCCGATGCTCTTGGCTCCCTGGCCCCATTTCAACTCGATGGTATCGAGCCCGTGTTTCTTGTTTACGTACTCTGCAACGCCGAGGCGGGTATCTTCCACATTTAATTGCACGAGAATTTCGCCGTATCCTTGATGGTACCTCCGGTAGATTTCGATGCGGCGATCCATATCAGGGGTCTTTACGACCTTATGGTTTTTGTCCAGCTCCAGCTGTGGGTCTATGCCGCACACGTTTTCGCCGCACACGATAGTAACTCCGCTTAGGGCGGCGCCGATCGCAAAGTGCTCCCAGTTTTTGCGGGCAATTTCAGTTGATCCCAATGCCCCGGTAAAAACGGGTATCCTCATCTTTACCTTTTTATCCCAGCCATATTCGGTTTCGGTGTTTACCACCGGAAAAATAGCCGTATCCGAGTCGCCCACAATGCCGTCAGCCAGTCCCTTTGCGCCGAAGGCGTACCCTTGGATGTTGAGGTGTGAGTAATCCAACGGATACTCCTTGTCTGCACCGGCTGTCACATCTCCAAAAGGCCCTGGATACAGCAATTCGCGCCCCCGAAAGGTAGACTTGAATACCTCACAGTTGCCGGTACACCCATCAATACAGCGGGAGCAGATGCCGCTCATGGGAGCGACATTCCTCGAGCGATTAGCTGTTTGCGTTGCGTCATTTGCGTTTGGTCTCGATAAATTCCCCATGCTATATCCTCCTTGATGAAATGGGCGTTGGAGGCAAAAAAAAATCCACACACCTCTTCTCTGAGATGAATGGACTCCTTCGTCTTGTCTCTTACGCCGTTGTAATATTCTTTAAGCTCAGTGTTTAATAGAAAATTGGAGGGATGTCAAGCTTTTATTTTCGCCATTTCCGCTCTAAAATCAAAACGTCACCGAGATCTATGGGTTTGAAGAATTCCAGCCTTCGGGCTTGAAAATTGGCTGGCACCTTTTTAGGTGTTTCGGTTTCGAAAACGTGGAGACTCAACCGCCGCTTCGCGCACAGCAGGATTGTGCTCTACCGCGGGGTGCCAAAAGAGGAAGAAAAGGACCAAAACGGACAAGCAGCCCTATGGAGCAGCATTCAGAGAAGATTGGGGGTGGAAATCCCCATGTAAATGTTGTATGATACGTGACCCTAGTGTTTTGGGCCCTAGGGATGGCACGGGGCGAGGAACCAGGATATTTGAGTCTCGCTCAAGAGAGCTTAAGGGTTTGTCTCCCCGCGGACAAAGCAATCCTCGAAAAGCACTGCTTAAGGAGGCTCAAGCCGAGAGACTACGGGTTTTTCCGGAAATGATTTCAGAGCTTACGTTCTTGAGACAAGAACAATGAGTAAAGCACTTGATGCATTTTGCCTACAGGAGGTGGAAAGCTATGGAGAAGATAGCTCCAGAAATCTATGATGGGTACATAAAAGCCCTCATGGATATCAGCGAGGCCATTACCTCTGATCTTTACCTGGAAGATATCCTGAAACTCATAGTAATCGTGACCGCTAAAGTCACTGGTGTTGAGATTTGCTCTCTGTGGTTGATACAGGAGGGCAGAGAGCAAAAGAAATTGGTGCTCAAGGCTACTCAGTCCATGGATCCCGAGTACTTCAAGGACAGATCCTTAAAGATGCATGAGGGGGTGGTGGGATATATCGCCTCCCACAACTGCACTCTCATTCTCGAGAATGTCCTAGAGGAACCCAGGTTCAAAGAGAAAGAAATGGCCAAGAAACTAGGCCTGGTATCCATGATCGGAGTCCCCCTGACCGTAAAAGAAAACAAAGTCATTGGGGTTCTCGATTGTTTTACGGTCGAACCTCATGAGTTTTCAGAAACAGAAATAAACCTCATAAAGACCGTAGCGAATCAAGCTGCAATCGCGATTCACGATACAGAACTCCTCGTCAAGACGAAAGTCATCGAAGAGGAGCTCGAAGCAAGAAAGAAGATTGAGCGGGCGAAAGAGATATTGATGGCTAAAAAGAACCTGCCCGCTGACAAGGCCTTCCGGTGGTTGCAAAAAAAGAGTATGAATAGCCGCAAGTCCATGAAAGAAATCGCGGAGGCAATTATCATATCTCAAGACATATAGGATAAATCTCAAAAAACGCAAAAATAATTTGACATAGCTTCTGCGTGGTATTATATACCTGAGCAAATATCGATTTGAATAATACAAAGGCGTATTATTGGAGAAGACAATGAAGTCTTTAGACGATGATGTCTGCAACAAGATTTGAATTGCGCTCAAAAAGCCCACATCTGCGATAGAGGTGTGGGCTCTTTGTTTTTTTAGCGTAGCCACAATACCAGCAGTTCTTCGTCTCAAACCCGCCTTTGTTGTTAAAACCTAACCGTTGAGTGGACTATAAGCTTTCTCATGCATGGTGCTTGGGTTTACAGGATGGCCCAACGACACTATAGGCCTCGCTTTGGCTGGCGAACATCTATGGAAAGGGGCCAAATTGCACCGGCGTTTGAATTCCAGGTGGGTTTCGCAAGGGGAATCCTACGGTTTGAAAACGCTATGACATGAAGGAAAACATTCGATTTCAATGTCGAATAGCGTATTGGCTAAGACGTCGTTTTCCTCCCTTGACCGGTTAAACGAAACGTGCAGAAGCGCACTCAGTGGATAAAAACAATTTGGAGTTCGCAATGACGGAGATACCGAGCCTTGTTGAAAGCCTTGTTTTGCGACATGGCAGCCATTTGATTGCTATCTTGGAGGACATCCAGGAACACCACAGCTACCTGCCTGAAGACACATTGAAGCAGGTGGCGCATCGTTTAGAGATGCCCCTGAGAGATGTTTATGGAGTAGCTACCTTTTATAAGTCCTTCAGGTTAACTCCTCGAGGCGAACACCTGGTTTCCGTTTGTGTCGGTACCGCCTGCCATGTTCGAGGAGCTCAAGCCATTGTGGCTGAACTTGCCAGCCAATTGGGAATTAAACCCGGCGAGACAACGTGCGATAAAGCATTTAGCCTGGAGACGGTTAATTGTCTGGGAGCGTGTGCTGTCGGGCCTGTTGTGGTGATAGACGGCAAGTATTTCTCAAAGGTCAAGGCAACTAATGTTAAACAAATACTGGACGATGTTTCCTCAGGTACCGACAAGACCGCAATCCAGGAGGACAAGCGCGTCATTCCCGTTCAGGTCAACTGCCCTCGTTGCAACCACAGTTTTATGGACCCGAACCATCCAATCGACGGCCACCCATCTATCAGAGTAACAATATCGTTCGGACCCAAACATGGCTGGCATAGGCTTTCTTCATTGTACGGCAGCTATAATTTTGAATCAGAGCATCACAGGCCTTTGGGCGTAGTGGCGCACTACTTTTGTCCTCACTGCCACACAGAACTTATTGGAGTTTCAGAGTGCCCTGAATGCGGCACGACTATGGTGCCGATGATTGTTCGCGGAGGCGGCATAGCTCAGGTGTGCCCTCGGCGAGGGTGCAGGGGACACATGTTAGACGTCTAATAAGAGGCAGCGTCGGGCAGGCATTGCAGGCTTTCAAAAAAGGATAAGAGCATGGGACGAATCGCATTTGTTGAAGATTTCATCAATTATCGTCAGCTGATTCTGGATGAGACTGAAGAGAACAAACCTTGCCTGGTAATTAGTGCAGGTACCTGCGGCCAGGCCAGTGGAGCTAACGATATCATGCGGATCAGCAAGCGCTATATACTCGAGAATAATCTCCATGATCAAATATCATTGAGGATTACCGGTTGTTTGGGCTTCTGCGAGATGGAGCCCTTTATCCTGGTTGAGCCGAACAACACAATATACCCAAAAACAAAAATGGAAGATGTCCCAGGCATTATTGACGCCAGCATTGCGGGAAGGACCCTTGAGGAGAAGATCTGTCAGGAGGACGGGAACAACAGGGGATACTGCTCTTTGGAGGAGATTCCCTTTTTCAAGAATCAAAGACGTACCCTTCTGGCTAGAAACCAAAAGCTGGACCCGATCAGAATTCTCCATTATTTGAGGGCTGGAGGATATGCGGCTTTCGAAAAGGTAATATCCAATCCTGATCCTGACTGGATTGTCAGCGAGATTACCCGTTCCGGGCTGAGAGGGCGTGGCGGCGCCGGGTTCCCGACTGGCAAGAAATGGAAGCTCGCGCGAGAGACTGGTAATGGTTTTACAAGGAAATTCGTGGTCTGTAATGCTGACGAGGGGGACCCCGGCGCTTATATGGACCGGAGCCTCTTGGAAGGCAATCCCCATTCTATTATAGAAGGAATGATAATCGCCGGAATTGCTATTGGAGCCAGCCAAGGATACGTCTATGTGCGCAATGAGTATCCCCTGACCATCAAGCACATGCTCATCGCCCTGCGCCAGGCACGGGACCTCGGGATATTGGGTAAAGGGATTTTGGGCACAAACATCGATTTCGATATTGAAATTATCAAAGGAGCTGGGGCATTTGTGTGCGGAGAAGAAACGGCGCTCATTCGATCAATTGAAGGTCGAATAGCTCAGCCTGTGCAACGCCCGCCTTACCCTGTAGAGAAGGGGGTTTGGGGATGCCCTACGTGTATCAATAATGCGGAAACGCTGGCAAATGTTCCGGTCATTATCAGCATGGGTGCCGATGAATACGCAAAAGTCGGCACACCCAACAATAGAGGCACTAAGATCTTCTCGCTGGTTGGGAAAATAAGGAATACCGGCCTCGTGGAAGTGCCGCTCGGAATCACCATTAGAGAAGTAGTGTACGGCATAGGGGGTGGTCCTCAGGACAATAAGAAGGTCAAGGCAGTGCAGACCGGGGGCCCATCAGGAGGCTGCATACCGGAGAGCATGTTCGATTTGCCGATTGATTATGAGAGTCTCGCGCAGGCAGGTTCCATCATGGGGTCCGGTGGCATGATTGTGATGGATGAGACTACCTGTATGGTTGATATCGCACGGTACTATACCAATTTCTTGCAAGGAGAATCCTGCGGAAAGTGCTCAACCTGCCGGGAAGGCATACAGAGAATGAACGAAATCCTCACGAATATAGCAGAGGGCAGGGGTCAGCTAGAGGATTTGGCTTTGCTTGAGGAACTGGGAAAGGTGGTCAGAGAAGCCTCTCTGTGCGGGTTAGGACAAACTGCCCCGAACCCCGTGCTTTCTACGCTACGGTATTTCAAGGATGAATATATCTCGCATATAGTCGAGAAGAAATGTCCTGCCGGGGTGTGCAAGGCCCTTATAATGTACACGATAGATGCGGACAAGTGCACGGGATGTGGGCTGTGCAGGAAGAAATGCTCTCAGGGCGCAATAGAAGGCGAGCCCAAGAAACCACACTCGATTGCGCAGGATACATGCGTTACCTGCGGTATGTGCTATGAATTGTGCACGTTTAATGCAGTTCTTAAGACAAACAGAGAGGGCTAGGATGTGTAGGATTACGATAGACGGAATAGGGTTTGATGCACCAGAAGGATGGACCGTACTTGAGGCAGCACGGTTTTTAGGGATCGATATCCCGACGATCTGTTTTCATGAAGGGCTTTCGCCAGGCGGTGGCTGCCGCCTGTGCGTGGTGGAAATCGGCAACGGTGACGATACTAAATTGGTCAGTTCGTGTACGTACCCGGTTGAAGAAGGTCTCGTGATTCGCACGGCCACGGAGCGGGTCATCGTTGCACGAAAGATGATCCTTGAATTGTTGATTGCGCAGTGCCCCACATCCAAAACATTACAGGACCTCGCAGCGAAAATGGCCTTGAAACAGGTAAGATTTACCGCAAAATTCGATCACTGCATTCTCTGCGGCTTATGTGTCAGGATGTGCGAGGAGCAGATGATGGCGAGCGCCATTGGTTTCGTGAATCGAGGAAAAGAGCTTAAAATCACCACACCGTTTGACAAGAACTCAGAGGTTTGCAGGAAATGTGGCGCATGCATGTATATCTGCCCTGCATGTACGCTGCGCTGCGAAGGACCAGCACCGCAAGAGATTCTATGTGGCAGGTGTGAAAACGCACTTCAACCCACCTGTTTGGAGTCTTACCATAATTTCACATGCTGGATGGGTCTTAGGGGTGAATGCGGTACCTGTGCAAGTGAGAAATTAGAAGGCAAGAAGGAGGATTAAAGATGGCATTCGGAAAGATCAATGCAACAGCGGCAACGTTAACCAAGAACAGGACAGAGGATGCGGTTGTCCCTGGGAGCGGCTTGTGTGCGACCTGCGTAGACGGCTGCATCGGTATGTGCGAAGTGGGGAAATCGGCTTACAGGGGGACAGAAGTAATCTACCCTCAGCCATTCGGGATTATCACTGCGGCAAGCGAGAAAGAATATCCGGTGGATTTGTCTCATTTCACGATACTGGGAACCTGTCGCGGTGCTTATGGGATAGAACCAGATTCTGACAAGGCCATCTTTACGAACGTTAATCTTGAGCAACGGGTAGGGCATGACAAAGGCATAAAGCTCAAGTTGCCTGTTATTATTCCCGGACTCGGTTCTACGGCCATAGCAAAAAACAACTGGGAAGGCCTGGCCATTGGTGCTGCTCTTTCAGGAATCATTGTTACTGTCGGGGAGAACGTGTGTGGCATGGACCCGGATGCAGAAATCAAAAACGGCAGGGTGCGGTATTCTCCTGAATTAGAGAAACGAGTAAGGCTCTTTCAAGACTGGCAACAAGATGGCTATGGTGCCATTGTTGTGCAGGCTAATATCGAGGATACACGGCTTGGGCTCCATGAATACGCGATCGAAAAACTGGGGGTTGAAGCAGTGGAGCTCAAATGGGGACAGGGCGCAAAAAACATCGGTGGCGAGGTAAAGATAAAAGACCTCCAACGAGCCCAGATGCTCAAAGACAGAGGATATATCGTTTTGCCCGATTGTTACGATCCTGCCGTTATCGAGGCCTTTGAAAACCATGCTTTCGATGAATTTGAGAGACATTCAAGGGTTGGGATGGTTGATTTGGAAAGCTTTTGCAAGAGAGTGGAAGAGCTAAGAGGGATCGGTGCACGATATATCTCGCTGAAGACAGGGGCCTATAGGCCGCGGGACCTTGCCCTTGCTGTCAAATGCGCATCTGAGGCAAAGATAGATTTCTTGACGGTCGATGCAGCTGGCGGCGGAACGGGGATGAGCCCGTGGAGAATGATGAATGAATGGGGTGTGCCGGCAATTGAGCTCTGGTCACTTCTCTATCAATATCTCCGTCGGTTGGAGAAAAACGGCAAATATCTTCCTGATGTTGCGATTGCTTCTGGCTTTACCCTGGAAGATCAGATCTTTAAAGGTTTGGCATTGGGGGCGCCATACTTCAAGATGATTGGTATGGCAAGAGCCCCCTTGACCGCTGCAATGGTGGGTAAAAACATCGGCAAGAAGCTCGAAGCGCAGGAGACACCCGTATATGTGATGCGGTTTGGCCGAACCAGAGAGCAGGTATTCATCACTGCCCCCGAACTCAAGCGAAGATTTCAGGAAAAGTTTGACGAAATCCCTGCGGGAGCCATGGGACTCTATACTTACATCCAGAGACTTGAACAAGGGATCAGGCAACTTATGTGCGGCGCCAGGAAATTTTCGCTGGAATATATGTCAAGAAAGGACATCGCCGCTCTCACACCCATGGCAAGCGAGATCAGCGGAATCCACTACATTATGGATTGCGACGAAGATGAGGCAGAGCGAATTCTAGACAGATAGGGCTAAGCCTGATAGGCGAAGACAGGGAGTGGGCTTTGGAACATCTGGCGCAAGCAGAGGGAAAAGAATCTGGCGGCGTTAATTTTCGACCATGACTTCCACGATATCCTGTCTGGCAAGGGCGACCTCGCGATCTCCCGTGCCGGCCCAAACGTGCATTCTTTACAGAACGCAGGGAAGGAAGCATGGGGATGTCTTTTTTTGCGCAATGCCCTCAAAACAAGGTCCCGTACAGGGCCGTTACAAACCGGCGCACCGCCCGATAAGCCTTGGCACTAAGGTAAAAGTCTCTGTGCGCCGTTTTGAAACGCCCACTTCTCTGAGCGATGGGAGGGCATCGCAAAAAAAGACATCCCCATGCTGCGGTTACAGTTATTTTCAAAGAGCTAAATTATTACCGGTTCTCCAGTTTGCTCGTATCCCAGGAAACCGCGAAGTTCTCTTTCTTTTCCGACGATTCTCCAATCTTGATCCAGGGTTCCGTACCCTTTTTCCTGCAATACCACGGGTTGGTGGCCCTCATGGGTTCCCCTGGCAACCCAAGCGCCGCCGATTCCTCTTTTAGCAGGTTTTCATCAAAGGTTTCCCTAAGCAGCACTCTCCCGGAAAAGGTTTTCAGCGTTTCAGAGGGAACGATAAAATGCGGACCCCAATTGACTGACATAGCTACCTCCTTTTCGATTATATGATCACGCTCATTACACAACTGCACACTGCGTACCAACTGTTATTCTGAGAGTCTTGGAGTAAATAAAATAAACTTTTCAAAGAGTTGTGCTAAACAAGAGGCAGGCTGGACTAGGAGTGATTGTTACGGTTTTGTAGAAAAAGCTAAGAAATGATACAAAAACGTATGTAAACCTCCCTACCCTGGAGGGCTCATCGTCGGTTCTGAAGGCTTTATCCATTACGCGTAATGATGGGCAGAAAGAGGGGGCGCTTTTCAGGAGGATGAGGCCGGCCTTTCGGGCGAGCGCCGGATCGAGAAAAGGCCAGGCCTTTCAGCTTAGTTCCACTGTTTTTTCTGGATTAACCCCTTTAGCACGGCTTTCTGGATCTTCTGTGTCTCCTCCCAACGGTATCGAATGGGTTCGGGAATGGCAATCTGAAAGTAGCCGGGACGAAACAAACAGGTTTCAGGCTCTTCATCCCAATCGTACCTGTGGGTGCTGTCCAAATCAAAGGGGTTGCCCCGAAAGCCCCCGGTCAATAAGGATACGCGGGAGAAGATATGGCGATCCTTTATGCCCAGGCAGTTGGGGATGGCATTGGGGCCTACGCACCTGATAACGCTGGGAGGGATGGTGTTTTGATACCACAACCCGGTTGAAGCAAAGTAAGCGCCCTCGTTGATAAGGCCCAAGAGTTTAAGCTGGTAGGGATTTTTAGCAAGTCCATAGGCAGAGGTTTTTTCAATCTTGATATTGAGTGCCTCAAGATCCTGAAGAAACGTGAGCAGATTTTCCAGATAGGTTATGAAATGGAATAGCTCGTCCCGTCCAAGGTTTGGGCTATCGGCAATTTCGGCAATGAGATTAAAAGCCTCCTGAGAGATAGGAGGGATCGAATGAAGCTCAAAGAGGGCCTTCAGGTTGAATTTGTCCAAAGTTTCCATGAACCCGGTGGTTATAGGGTAGTCTTGAGCCGAGGGGGTGCTCGCCCAAAACCTCTCTAAAACAACAGATGCGGGAACCCTGCCCGCCGTGACCAAGCGCATGGCATCCATAGCCTGGGCTTCGGTACGGGAAAGAGTCTGGGTTACTTCGGCATCTAGCTTTTGGGATATATACTGTTTGCGGAATTCCTGCATGACCTGAAAGGTCTGGCGATAGACAAACCGAATTAAGGAATTTGAGGACGAGGTCTCAGGGTTTCTGCCGATTTCATAGTGAATAACCCTTAAAATGTCTTCGTTGTTGAAGCGGAGCACCAGAAATCGCCCCACATCCAGAGCATCAGTCTTGTTTCTATCGGTGAGATACTCAACATATCTCCTGACCAGGTTGGAAAAGCTGTCCCTCCATTCTCTTTGCTGCTTCAATTGACTAAAGGAAATCCCAAACCATCTCCGACTAATCAGGTCCTTTTCCCGAACCCCTACATACAGCTCCAAAAGCTTTCGGTAAATCTTTTGAAAGGCCGTAACGCTTTGAAAGAGCACATGTTTTGCCTCTTCTCCGAGGTCAGACATGCAGGATATAAAGATGAGAATGGTTTCAATCTCATAGTTGTTGACCAACACCTCGCATGCATGGGATCTAATGATGTGATTGGATGGCATGCCTTTTTCCAGGATAATCCGGGTGAGAGGCTTAATGGAAATCAGGAATTCCGGGCTCCTTAATTTGTAAAGGTTGAGCAATTCGAGGAACAATTGCGGTGAAACCTTTTCCCTGTATCTCCCCAAGCTTAGCGTCAGAATCTTCCCAATACACAGATCCAGCAAGATGAGGGGGCGATGGGAAGTGGGCCCGGGAAAGGCCTCCCGTAGCCTTTGAACGACCTTCAAATCGTAGGGCTCTGCCGGATGCAGAAAGGAGGCCACGGTCTTATACCGGTTTTTCTGTTCAAGCGCGGGCCTAAATGACGCCCACTCCTCCTCAAAGTTGGCGGTAATCGTGTCGAGGTCGAGATAGGGGTGTCTTTGGGGGGAGAAAAGAAAACTAAGTGTGTGGGTATCAATCTCCTCGATTTGAGACAGAAGCGTTTGGCGGATCTCTTCTATGCCAAAGGGTATGCCCATTGTCTCTCTCTTGATCCGTTCAGGATCTCAGATGTTGCTGGCTTGCCAGGAGATCCCTCGGCGAGATGGGGGATGGCAATTACACCCTCATGTTTCGTTGCTTTTGACAGAGGCAATGATGAATTCAGCTGTCTTTTCCGCGGAGTTGCCAAAAAGCTCTTGGATCGGAAGGAGGTTCAGATAGTCATCAGACCATGACAAGCCCGTCTCTTCGACAATGTTTCTGATGTGAGCGCCCTTCTCGCCGAGCGCGAGCACCTTCCTGGATAGCTCTGCATCCTTATTGAAGCCAACATCGAGGAGCAAGAGGTGGTCGATGTTGGGCCCTTGCTGCATTACGGGGATGATAAGGATGCTCCTGGCATCGATTCTTCCCTTCCCGATAAAGACATTTCCGGCGTTGACGATGATCCTCTTTGTTCCTTTAAGCCGGATGTCTCCCTCAATGCGGGAAACAAGGCGAGAAGAGCTGCCCTTCTTGCTCACCAGCTCAATCGTTGAGTCCTCAACCGGCTCCCCCGAATAACTAAGGTTGTTTATCTTGTAAAGGGTTTCGCCCTGTATTTCCGAAATAACCTCCTGCAGATTCTTTAGTACCAGAACATTCTTGTTGGTGATGTCGCTTATCTCAAATCCATTTCGCAGGATAGCATCGAAGAGTAACCCCGTTACTGGTTCCCATGTTCTGCTCGTTCCCACGGTAACTGTCTTGGCCTGGTGCCTGATTGCATCTATTGGCCTGGCCATATCGTTTATTGCCTCTCCGATACAGCGAAAGAAGATGTCGAATACATGAGGAGCGGTGCCGCTCTCTCCGAAGTCTGTCTCAAAATCAGACATGGGGAGCCGTCCGGATAGGTACTTCAGCAGAAGGGTAAGTCTGGAGGCTGCAGCCAGTCCCAAGGCTGTGGTGTAGCGGCCCAGTTCGAGCCGTTTCTTGAATTCAGCAAAGAACCGGGCGGCCCTTTCCTGCAGGACTCTGTCGAGTATTATTTGATAGATGTCGAGGCCTTTTCCCTTGGATTCGGCAATAAGCTTGCTGACTTCCTCCCTGAAATTGAAAAGGAAACCGGATTCCGCATCTATTGCCCGTGCTGCATGATACCCCCACAGATGACCTGCCAATGTGGTTACGATAGGCGAAAAACGCTCCTCTATTTGGGGCACGAAGATCAGTGAGTCGGCATATGGCCTAAACCCCTCTTCGCCTTCGGTGGCGATCACAATGGTGGTCGCCTGATGGGCCTTGAATATTGCCGTATCCTTGATAATATCATTGATAACCGTGCCCCTGTGACCGGCTGCGCAGATAATAATGAGCGGCTCCGAGGAGAGATCTATATGCTTCTTGTCTTCAACCACATCCGAGGAGATGGTCTTATAGCAAAGCTCGCTCAGCTTTATCCTGATCTCGTCGGCGGCGATCTTGTTGTAGCCGCTGCCTACAACCGCCCAATACTTTTTTGATGAGGCAAAGCGGTGCGCTGATTGGGAGATTTCCGCTTCAAGGGCGAGCACTTTTTTCATTATTGAGGGGAGCTTCATGAGCCTCTGGAGTTCCCCGAGAATAAAATCATCGCCCCGCCGGGAAGTCATTTGTGCCAGCTTGAGGCCGAGGATACCGCCGGCTGCAATCTGAGAGTAGTAGGCCTTGGTGGAGGCAACCGACATCTCGATATCGCGACCGGTGCTGGTGTAGAGCACGCCGTCTACCTTGAAGGTGATGTCTGAATCTCGCCTGTTGACAAGAGCGAGGGTGTAGGCGCCCCGCTCTTTGGCCATGTCTACTGCCAGATTGGTATCGGTTGTGGTGCCGGATTGGGTTACCGCAATAACCAGGGTATCGCTCAGATCATCTTTTAAAAGGCTGCCGCTGAACTCGGAGGCCTTGAGGGGGAGGATACGAATGTCGGTGTCGGCGAGATAATAACGTAACAGCTCGGCGCAGCCGTATGCGGAAACACCCGCAGTTCCCTGGCCGATGAACAGGACCTTTTTGATCTTGCCTTGGGTGAATGCTGCGTCTAATCTCCGCGGAATCACCGTATCATCCAGGATGGTCACGGCATGTGGGTTCCCGTCTCTATCGGTGAGGCGCCATCTGGTTTGGACCGTTTTTTCAACTGATTGGGGAGATTCAAAGATCTCTTTCATGAAATAGTGGGCATAGGCCTGGCGATCGATGTCCCTGGAGGCAATCTCCGTTTCCTTTATGGCATCGTCAAAGAGTTCCAAAGGGGTCCCGTCATAGTGCAGTGCCTTGATACCGGAGAGATCACCCGTTGAATCTTGGTCCAGGATAAATATCTGCCCCTGACTTCCCCCATTAACGGTTTTTTCACCCTCCATCTTTACGTACCGAGCCGTCTCTTCAACGAGGCCGTAGATCTCGGATGCAGTAATAAGGTGTTCTCTTCCCAGGCCGATGAAGATCGTCTGCCCGCTCCCTCTCTGGGCCAAGAAGATCTTCCCCGGTGCTATATCCGTGTGCATTGCTATGGCATGGGAGCCTTTGAAATCATTTACCGCCAATCGAAAGGCCTCTTCTATGGGATGCCCCTTATCGCAGTACTTCTGTACCTGCAAGGGTATAATCTTGGTGTCCGTAGTTATTTGATCTGGGATACGTTGTCTGGTCCCGTGTTCGAATTCTTCTCTTAAGGCCAGGTAATTATCGATGTCACCATTAAGGCAAACGTGAATTATGCCATTCCGACTACTACAGGGTTGGGCCTTGCCGTCTTGAATGGTGAGGTTATCAACGGGGTGACAGTTTGGTTCGCTGATCTCCCCGACAGATGCCCAGCGGGTATGGGCAAGCATCGTCTGATAAAGGTTGGGCCTGGAAATAAGGTAATGGAATATGGGATCAGTGCGGACCTGATCCCTGAGGAACGCGACGTTTTCTCCCAGATGACCTATCTGGGCAGCGATCTTATAGGTAAGGATAACGGAAATGACTCCCCCGCCCTCCCTCACGGTAATGCCTCTGTTTAGGAGGACTACCCCTTTCTGCCGGGAGATGAACTCTTCGAGCAGAAATTTCCCTTTTAAATCTTTCTCAAGCTCGTCATAGTGTCTTTTATTGAGGCATGTAATAATGGAGATGCCTGCTGAGTCTCTCCCTCTCACCTCCAATCGATCAAGGTTGTTGAAGAGAGTATTTATGCTTTTGATCTGCTGGAAGGCCACAAAAGAGATGTTTTTCTTCGAAAGGGCGGAAAGGGCCTCTATCTTTTTCAGATTCCCGAGTACCTCTTCCTTTAGAGACCACACCAGGTCCTTGGCATCGGATATCCTACGCCCCATTACCTCGTTTTCCTCTATGGACAGGAGATTGGGCCGCCGTTGTAGCTCCCTTTCTTCCCCAGCGATTATCGTCTCCAATCTTCCAGAGACGTCTTGAAGCGCCCTTTGTGCAGAGGTCTGTTTGAGGAGCTTGTAAAGCGAAGCGGTAAGTGTGAGGTCCGCAACCAGCCCTCTCAGTTCTCCAACAAGGACCTTCCCTCCGAGATAATGTTCGGTGAGGGCCTTGTCTTTATCTGGCAGTTTCTTAAAGGTGAATTCCTCAAGGCGGTGCGCCAGCGATGTGGCTTTTTCAATGGGAATACTTGCTGTAGAGGATTCTTTACGTTTGAAGGAAACGATACCAGTTAATCCACAGTTCAGTGTTTCGTCTCGAAGGGGAAAGAGGACGATAGTGCCGGGCGGGACCCTCCGGATATGTCTACCGATAGCGAGCCTGGGTAAGCGGCCACGCACTGCGCGTAGGCTCTTCAAACGCTTCAATAATGTCATGAACCCAACAACCTCTTCGAATAACCTGATGTTTCCTCACAAAACAAAGGCGAGCATGCCCCACCGTTTCTTGAAATCGCCTAATTGCTGATATCTTCGATATCAATGCCGCGCTCGATTACCTTACTTGCATTCTCCAGGACCTTTTTCCCTGCTGTCTTATCCAGGACGTAGATCATGTTTCCGCCTCTCTTGGAAAAGATCTGCCCATACGATATGGGCACCAAAGGTGTGGGGTCGTGCAGCAAGGATTCTGCCACAGGTTCTACCTTGCGGTCGCCGTTGGCCAAAAGCAGGACCGTCTTGGCACAGTAAACGAGCTCAACACCCATGGAAAGAGCATACCACGGGCTCTGCTCCGTGCTCTGAAAGTGGCCGTCGCGAACCGCATTTTCCACGGTATTCTCGTCAAGCTTAACCAGGAGCATGTTGTGGCCCTCAAAGGGGATGCCCGATTCATGAAAGCCGACGTGGCCTCGTCCCCCGACCCCGACAACCTGAAGATCAATGCCGCCGGTGCGCGCGATTTTTTCCGAGTAGCCATCGAGCAGTTCTCTGCGGATCCACCGGAGGTATTCGGATCGGGCCTGAGGCTTTATGACAATGGCTCTGCCCTTATCCTTGCCTTCCTCGGTCCAGTCATCAGGATGGGCCTCGAGTTCGGCCAAAAGCTTCTCCTGATCGACGAGGGTGCCCCACGGTACGTTTGTTTCCATAAATTTGTTTTTGAGGAGCCCGAAGAGCTCCTGCACCATGAAGAAGCCATAGCTTTCGGGATGCAGGGCGCGCTGCTGGGGGTTCTCTCCGGGAAGACCAATGTACTCGTCCAGGTTAAAACTGCGGATCTTGGCGCAGTCGAATTGCCCATCATTAGCTGCTTTGGCAAGGTATTTGTAGAGGCCGGTTGGTGTATTGCCGGTGGCCAGGCCCAAAACATGGGCATCCTTTGTATTCACGGTTTTCTTTATGTCGTCGACCACAATACGGGCTGCGACTTCGCTCATATGATCAAAATCTCTGGCGACGATTACCTTAAAGGGCATTGTAGTGTCCTCCACTGGAATTCAGTCAACCGAGTTTTTCTCGGAGCACATCGGCAATTTGGGTACAGTATTTCTCGGTTTCATCATGGGTGGGCCCTTCAACCATTACACGGCACATAGGCTGTGTGCCGGAGTACCGCACGAGCACCCTTCCCTTTGTGCCGAGTTGTGCTTCGACATCCTTGATAACCTCGTTTATCTCGGGAATGGTGGATAAGTCAGGTTTGCTTTTTACGTCCACATTGATGAGCTTCTGTGGGAACACCTTCATGACTTGTGCAAGTCTTGATAGGGGTTTTTGCTCTTTTTTCATGGCCGCCAGGATCTGCAAGGCGGTAATAATCCCATCGCCGGTGGTGTGATGTTCTAAGAAGATCACATGTCCCGATTCCTCGCCACCAATGGCCGCCCCTTTTGCGAGCATCTCCTCCAACACATACCGATCGCCGACCTTGGTCACGGCATTCTCGATGCCAAGCTCATCAAGGGCGATGCCGAGCCCGATATTGCTCATCACGGTGGTTATCAGCAAATTGTTTGGGAGTTTCCCCTCTCCTTTCATGGTCTTGGCACAAACGGCCATGATTTGATCTCCCGTGAGCACCGTGCCTGTTTCATCTACGGCGATAAGGCGGTCACCATCTCCATCAAAGGCAAATCCCACATCGGCGCCCCGCTTTTTGACCTCTTCGGCGAGGGCCTCGGGGTGCTGGGAGCCACAGTTTGCATTGATGTTCTCGCCATTGGGCTCATCGTACATGGTGGTCACATCGGCCCCCAACTCAAAGAGGGTCTCGGGCGCCACCTTATAGGTAGCCCCATGAGCGCAGTCCATCACGACCTTGGTTCCTTCCAGGGTAAGGTGTTTGGGGAATGAATTCTTCAGAAACACGATGTAGCGACCTCGGGCGTCGTCTATGCGATAGGCCTTGCCCAATTCGTTAGGGGAGGGATGCAACGTATGCATGTTATTGGAAAAGATGAGGTTCTCGATCTCGAGCTCCTTTTCGTCCGGAAGCTTAAAGCCTTCGCTCGAAAATACCTTAATGCCGTTGTCTTGAAACGGGTTATGAGATGCAGATATCACGATCCCGGCATCAGCCCGCATGCTATTCGTGGTAAAGGCAATACCCGGGGTGGTCAGCACTCCTACGAGGAGGGCGTTCACCCCCATGGAGCAGATTCCCGAAACCAGTGCGTTTTCGAGCATGTATCCCGAGATACGGGTATCTTTGCCGATAATGATCCGAGGCGTATGACCCGTGCGTTTAAACAGATAGGCAGTTGCCCTGCCGATGTTGAGGGCCATCTCAGCCGTCATGGGATGTTCATTGGCCACACCCCTCACGCCATCCGTACCAAAAAGCTCTCCCATTTCGTCCCCCTACGGTTTCCTTGTTAAGATGTGATATCCTCGCTCCAGGGCCCGCAGGCCTCCCTCCTGTAAGTGGCGGCTATGCACCTGAGCGCTAATGACCGCTCTTATATGAAACGCTTCTCTTCTTGTCAACCGTTGCCTTCCCTAACTCCTACATCGGTAAGCACGATTCCTTACTTGTTTTGATGTCAGTTTTGCCGGTCTTTTCCGAGATATCGTCTCTTATTGCACTGGCAGGGCACCGTTCGGCCGCATGTTCCTGGGCTCATTCTATTAGCATAAGAAAAGATATCGTTTGAAACAAGCCTTTTTTTCTCATCCTGTTGAGCAAGACCCGTGCCAATTGGGCACCATGCCTTTGGACCTCTTCTAGGTAACGGCGCCCCGCACAAAACCCGAAACGAGATTGAAGGGAAGAAATACATCATTGGAAATGCTTGTCCCCTGTGGTAAATTTGAGACAGCACACGGATTAAAAGGGGCAAAGATCAAGAAAGGGGCACTGAATGCGAGTGCTTGGAGTTTCGTTGTGAAGAATCAAGGTAATTGCCAATACAAGGGGAGAACCCCCCCCAAAGATTTCGGTCTCAAAACTCTTGTACTGGTGACCGGCTTATGTTAATCTCGAAGGGTACATGAATTGACTTAAGAGAGACCCCGCTCCTCAGGACAAGGGAGAGCGAGGTTTTTAGTTTTGGGTGACGTAGCGACAGTTTAAAATGAGCAACAGGGGAGGGATTACCGATGACCGTTGACCGAAAAGTAATTGAGGCCATGTACGACAATCTGCCTTCAAGGACAATGGTGAGGGTGAAGCGGGCTTCGGAGACCATCGTCAAGGCAAAGGAAAAAGGAGGCAAGGTAATAGCAGTGGTGGGAAGCGGTCCGAATCTGCATGAAGGGGTCACCACCCTTATTGCTGAACTCATCCACAAAGGGATTATCGATGGTATCTCAACCAGTTCTGCGGTAATCAACCACGAAATGGCCGGAACCCTGGAAAAGGTGAAGCGGTTTGACGGTGTGGCCTTTGGTTTTGAGCACAACAAACTGCCCTCGGACGGTTATTTCGAGGTCAGCATACTCCCTCCGGAACGGTTAGAAGAATATGGACGTGAGATCTGGGTCGATATGGATCTTTACCGGAGGATGAGCAAGGCGAGCGGAGCCACAATCATCAAGGTCGCCGGGAATATGGCCTATCCAACCGGGCTTCGAACGGAGAGACTGGCCCGCGATGTGCTGGCCCTGGCAAAGCGCCTTGGACTTCCCTTTGAGCAGGTTGTCGGCTACGGTGCCGACCGACTTACCATGATTGGCGCCGGTGCGGAGCGCAAGGTCCCGGTGCTGGTGACCGTGCCCCAATTGATAGGAGGTGGAGAAGTGGGGCTCGCTATTGGCGACTCCATTCCCATTTCAGAACGGTGCTACCGCATCGCAAGGCTCCTTGACAGTGCAGATGTGATTATCGAATCCGCCCTTGCCCTTTCCCAGGAGATCCATGATGGGCCCTTTGAACTGTTTACCGGTCATGGCATATGGGCCGACTGGGAGGGTGGTTGGACCTATGCCCTTGCCGACAAGAAGCTCATACGCATTGACCTTGATCCTAACCTGGAGCGAGCGTGGACGAAAGAGCGGAAATCGAAAATGATTAGCGAGGCAGTCCACAAGGGCTTGCCCAAGACCAAGTATATGGGCATACCGTTTCGAATGGAAATGTCGGGATTCGGGAGAATCCCCGGCAGCCTTCCAGTTGTCGGCGACATTGGCGAGATCTGGCCCCTCCTGGCAACCATGGTCGCAGATGCCCTCGGTGTAAAGCTTGATTTCATGAGCTACAAGCAGTCGCTGCCTGCCGGACAAGAGGTTCGCGAATGGATCGTAGAGAACGTTAACCCGGTGAACCGGGCCAAGGTGTTTGCGGCCGCCCAACAAGGTGGCATACTGTCCTCTTATTAGGCGAGAGCTCTTAGCTCCCCATCCCAAGAACAGAAGTTTTTGAGAACGGTTAAACCCGGAAGACCGCTTTTTTCGGGGTGGAACTGGACTGCAACGAGATTCCGTTTACCCAGCACCGTGGCAAAGGTAATCCCGTAGTCGGTTGTGCCGATGATAGCATGGGCGTCCCGTGGTGCTGGAAAGAAGCTGTGAACAAAATAAAACTCGCTTTCAGGGTCCACACTATGGAAGAGAGGGTGAGGTCTTTTCATGATTACCCGGTTCCAACCCATATGGGGCACCTTAAGCGTCTCACCAGTGGGGGAGTGTAGGGGTACGGGAAAACGCTCTACCTTCCCCGGGATCAATCCGAGGCAGGCAGTTTGATTCTCTTCGCTCTGTTCGAGGATGATCTGCGCCCCCAAACAGATCCCCAGAAACGGTTTGCCCGATTCATAGAAATCCCGGATCGCCTTGTCAAGACCCATTTTCCTTAAATCCTTCATGGCCTGTCCTGCAGACCCGACTCCCGGAAACACAATCCTGTCAGCCTCTTGTATTGTGTGTATTTCAGAGGTAATCTGGCACTTGAACCCCAGATGGTTGAGGGCCCTGGCAACACTCGTGAGATTCCCGGCCTTGTAATCGACAATAGCGATCATCGGAATGCCTTACTCCCACTCGATGGTGCTTGGTGGTTTTGAGCTGATATCATAGGTTACCCTGTTGATACCCCTGACCTCATTGATGATCCTGTTTGAAATCCTGACCAGCAGGTCGTGGGGAAGCTTGGCCCAGTCTGCGGTCATGGCGTCAAGACTGGTTACCGCCCTGATGACCACGATGTGCTCATAGGTTCGCTTGTCGCCCATGATCCCCACGCTCTTAAGGGGCAGCAGGATTGCAAAGGACTGCCACAGCCTTTTGTAAAGATTGCTTTTCTTTATTTCTTCGATCACAATATTGTCTGCCTGACGCAGGATCGACAGCCGCTGTGGGGTCACCTCGCCGATAATTCTTACTGCCAGGCCCGGCCCTGGAAATGGATGGCGGGATATGACATCATCGGGCAGGCCAAGCTCTTTGCCCAGAAGCCGGACCTCATCCTTGAAGAGATGTTTGAGGGGCTCAATAAGTCTGAGGCGCATCCTCTTGGGGAGACCACCCACATTATGGTGGGATTTTATCACAGCAGATGGCCCACCAAAGGAGGATCGAGACTCAATCAGGTCTGGATAGAGGGTGCCTTGTGCCAGAAAATCAGCCCCCCTAACCTTCAAGGCCTCTTCCTCGAATACCTTGATAAAGGTTCTACCTATTATCTTCCGCTTCCGCTCAGGATCGGTGATACCCCTGAGTGGTTGGAGAAACCTTTTTCTGGCATTGACGCGCCTCACATGAACCTTGAATCGATCTCCGAACAGGCCTTTGACCCGGCTCCCCTCGTCGGTGCTTAAAAGGCCGTTGTCAACGAAGATGCAGGTCAATTGTTTTCCAATGGCCCGGCTCAAGAGAACGGCAGCCACAGATGAGTCTACACCACCGCTCAACCCCAGGATGACCTTACTTCCCGCAACCTCCCTCCTTATCTCCTCTATCTCCTTTTCGATAAAGGATTTCATGGTCCATGCCTTTTTGCAGTCACAGATTCTAAAGAGGAAGTTGCTCAGCATCCTTTTGCCCTCAGGCGTGTGCGCCACCTCGGGATGGAACTGAAACCCGTAGAGCCTCCGGTCGGGGTTTTCAACCGCTGCGGCGGCCGTGTTTTCCGTTGAGGCGGTTATCTTGAACCCGGTTGGCAGACCGGTGGCCGAGTCTCCGTGACTCATCCAGCACGGTGTTACTGCTCTGACCCCGTTAAAGACCCCTGCTTGGTCGAGTACGCTTAGTTCTGCGAGGCCATATTCTCGCTTTGCCGCACTCTCCACCTTGCCGCCCAGGGTGTGGATCATGTACTGCATGCCGTAACATATGCCGAGTACGGGGATACCAAGATCGAAGATCCCTGAATCTACCTTGGGGCTGTGTTTTTCATAAATGCTCGCCGGGCCGCCAGAGAGTATTATCCCTTCAGGAGCTAAGGATCTGATCCTGGAGATCTCAATATTCGGTGCCTCTATCTGGCAGTAAACGTGTAGCTCCCTGACTCTCCTGGCGATGAGCTGGTTGTATTGCGAGCCAAAATCGATGATTAGTATCATTCACCACCCCTCCGTACTGGGCACTACGTGATCCGAAAAGACCACTTTAATACATAAAAAGGGCATGTTGCTCAAGAAAAAGATAAGCGGTACCTTAAAGACTTCAACCACGGGGATACGGTAACCGCATTTGGTATGCAAAGCGCACAAGCCTCGATGAAGGCGAGTTTAGGAGAAGTAGGATAGCACGGGTAAGGCTGTGAGTTTTTGATCGAATCAAAAGACCTTTTCACCAAGAATCCAGAAAGCTCGGCGATGATGCCTCATGCAGTGAGCCCCCTGCTCACTTTCCTTACGAAATGATCTAGCTTTTCTTCAAAGGGGGCCTCAAACCCACCGTGGTACACGCTCTGGGTAGCAATCTCCGAAGATACCATGGCAGCTCTGTACTTCATAGGAAGTCCCTTTATGCGAGCTCTGAATTTCCTCCGCTTCTGCACGAAGGCGGGAAAGTGAACAAGAAGCGCTTTCACGAATGGAGGGCTGTCAAGTTTTTCCGGATGCGCCATGAGATATTCATAGATGGTATCGGTGAGCTCGTTGATCTCATAGCTTATTTCATTGCTAATGTCCGTATATAGCTTCTCGTCTTCAGACAAGTTGTGACGTTGAAGAATCAGTTCCGATTCATCTGCAGCTCGTTTTTCCAAGATCTTGAGCACGTCCTTGACGTATACTTCCTTATTCTGCAAGAATTCTCTGTCTGTCATCAGTAGCCCTCCAATAATCTCATAGGAGGAACAGATGACACCGCATTTGTTTGCCGAGGAATCCTTGATAATAATAATGCCCCTCTTCTGTATGTTCTCCCGGGCTTCTGGAGAAATAAAGGAGTTAGCACCTTCAACAATTACTCGGGTCGTTGGGCAGCCGTGTTTGTCGAAGAGCCTCTCCCAGTTACCGGTATGAATGGTTTCAGGTCGTCCACCGCACGGCACAAAGACATCGGTAAAGTGAGAAAAGATATGGTTTTCAAACTGGGCATGGAACTCATCTGCTGACACCCACTCTTCCTTGATTCCCTGGTTGGTTCGAGTTACCTTCTTAAACAGGTCCACGAGACCTTCTTTTCTCTGTTCCCTGGAGTAAAGGATAAAACCGCCTTCATTGAGAAGATCCGTTGAAAAGGCAGCTATATCGTCTTTGTGAACGAGGCTGCTCAACTCCCTTTTGTGAATACCCTTTGGATCATACATCACGCCTGATGCGTCGGTGATCGATGTAATCTGGGCCTCAGGGCAATGGCCCACCACTAACTTAATCAGGTTCCCGGCAACATCACCGTTGGTTCCGCCGGTGAGTTTAACGGTGAAGAGGTCTGTGCGGGCGTCAATCCCAAGTTCCTTGAGAGTGCGCTCCACATATTTCAATACGCCAAGGGAGGTAACCCCGTACTCTTTATGATTGATGCCGATCTTTTTGCTGGAAATAATGCCACCACCCAAGATGTATCCCCGTTCCTTGGCTCGTTCAGCCATCTCTTCGATCATAGAATTATGTATATTCTCGTCGGGCCCCAACTCAATGGGCTCGTCTTCTCCGTAGTAGTCCACCACTTTGGGGTCAATTGGTTTCCCGTCACGGGTGACAAAGATATCCAAAAATGCATCTATCATTCCCCGCTGAAGATCATAGAGGCGATTGGTAACGCGGGCCTGTTCTTTCAGGTCAAAGGCACGCATAACAACTGCCAGTTTGGATCCGCCCTGATAGATATCCTTGTTTTTTAGATGCTGGGTGTGGGCAAGGACCATTGCCTCTTTGAAAATGGTATTCATCGCCGATTCAAAGTCATCCTTGCTCCTCGTGATGATGGTCCTAAAGCCTCCCCGAGCAATATCTGAAAACCCGAAATGATAACCGGATCCGTGTCGATGATAGAAGAAGGTGGTCCTGAAGGGCAAGTCAGGAGGGAGGTTCGCCCTTATTTCCCGAGGTAGATGTTCCATGTAGAGACGGTCCAGCCTGAAGGAAAGAGCCCTCTTGTAAGTGACAAAGAAATTTGTCTTCAGCGTATAGCGGACAAAGAGCAAGGCTACGCTGAACATGATTTTTCTGGTTTCATCCAGAAGGGCATGGCCTGTGTTGTATTCCTCGATCAGGGAATAGACCCTCTGATACTCCTGCTCGAGGGCATCTCGCTCCATGCGTTCCTGCTGATCTGGATTGAATTTCCCATCGAATAGTTGCAGTAGTTCCCGTGTGAGCTGGAGATGGCTGAAGAAGGCATCTTGGGTTTCGCTCCAATCAAATCGGTATGGAGAGCTATGGGCCATGTTGGTGTGAACAAAGGTGCAAATCGCACTCAAGAGGCTGCCTTCGGGTCCCGTAAGGATGTCGCCGGTGACCAGGTCTTGGTAGGTCCTGTCCCTCGGGTTTATCACCTTGGTATTGTAAAGTTCTGATTCGAGGGAGGAAAAGATCGGCATATTTTTTGTGATGGATTTCCCGTCCCGTGTGGCGATATATGCGGTCAGAATAGTCACTCGCTTTTCAGGATCTTCTATCTCAACGACATAGTTCCTTCGTGTCGCAATGTTGAGACGATAGAATATTTCGATAACTTCACCGATGTATCCCTCTGCCAAAGGGTCGATGACCGAAAAGGTCAGCCTCGACTGTTCACGGCCCTTTTCATCTAACAGGGGCTCAATGTCCAGAAAGGCACCGCCTTGACGGATTGCCGACTGGTAGAGCCACATCCCTCTGGCAACCCTGCGGGCAGGGGAAAGGAGCACGTACTGGCGATTGTTCTTCAGGAAGTAATGGAAAATGGTATCAAATTCCCTGAAATTGAAACTGGGATAGTGCTCTTGAAGGGCCTTGCGGACTCGACCCTTGCCTCGAAAAAAAGAGGTTGATTCTTGCTCCTCCTTTTCGGTGCGGAAATGGAATTTTTGGATCTCGAGCTCGTATTCCTGACCGGGGAGGCAGGCATCGGAATGGATCATCTCAGCGTAGATAATCTTTTTGCCTCTAATAGTATTGAGGGTCCTGAACAGGGTGCCTGGTTTGTTGAGGGTAGCGATGATGAATTTCTCATCGGCATCCCTCAAGACCAACTGATGGTTTTCCCCCAGGGTCTGCAGATTCATGCATAGGTTTGGAAGCGACTCTTTTTCGGTGCCGAGGGTCACAAAAAGATACGGATGCATGTTCTCCCGGAGCCAGTTTAGGTTGGCCAGAGCATGTTTCCTCTGCTGTGCCATTCTTCTGGGGAGCTGATTAATGGTCTGTTCAGGTTTAATATACATTTGCTTCCTCCATTAAGGACCCTGTTCATATGTGCCCGTTTTGTGCTTGAGCCCTGAAAGCACCCTGTATACAGTCAAATATGAGCAAGATGTTCTAAGAAGTCAATCGGAAAATTACATTTTTTACATGTCTTGCCAGAGATTTGCCTTTTTTTTGGCTAAACATATGGTATTTGTGTTTATTTTTGTTATAAGTTACTTGCACAATAGCCATTTTTTTGAAAAACCCGTATTTTCGCCCTGAGGGTACTCGCCATTCCGCGGGCCCCGTTGCCGGTGAATTTCTCGGCAAACCCTTCGTTGACATTGCACCGGTTTTCATTTACCTTTTCTACAGGTTCTTGGCTTGCCGAGCACGGGCGGCCCTGAAGGGGTGTAAAAGCTGCTACGGTCCGCAGCTCGATCGTTTTATCGGATAAACCAGGCCCCGCGAACAAGGCGGGTCATCATCAGGTGTGGTATGAAGAAGATACTGGATGTCTATGTCTTTAAGGAGATGATTCCCAATTTTGCGACCAGCCTTGTTGTATTCACCTTTCTCATCCTTGCCGGAAGGATCTTGAGGCTCACCGAATGGATGGTTAATCATGGAATCTCCCTGGCACAGGTGCTGCTCATAACCACCTTTACACTCCCTTATGTTTTCTTTTTTACCTTGCCGATGGCAACCCTGTTGGCCTCTCTTATTGCCTTTTCGAGGCTCAATGAGGACAATGAGATCACTGCGCTCAGGGCATCCGGAGTCAGCCTCTATCAGCTCTTTCCCCCGGTCATCGCCTTTTCGATTGGGAGCTATATCATAGCTTTCTTTATTGCCATCTATCTCATGCCCGCAGGGAACCATTCTTTGGCAAAGCTTCTCTTTGAGGTGGCTCGTTCCAATACGAGCATCGGAATCAAACAGGGGGTATTCAATGAGACGATCCCCAATATCGTGCTCTACGCCAATCATATATCGGCTCAAGACCAGACAATGGAAGGGGTATATATTTTTGATGAGCGGGACCCAGGCCTCTCAAATACCATTATCGCACGGCAGGGAAGGATCAGTTCAGATCAAAAACAGATGTCTATCAGTCTGCATCTCACAGATGGTTCAATATTCATGGTGAGCAAGAAATTGGATTCATCGAGGGTGCTGCGGTTTAAGTCTTATGACGTGAATATCGAGCTAGCAGACATCATGAAGAGGTTCTCCTCCCGCATGAAGGGGGAGAAGGAGATGTCCCTCTCTGAGCTCAGGAATCGCCTCAGGGGTATTGAAAAGGGAACGGTCAAACACAATATCCTGTCCATAGAGCTACAGAGGAAGTTCTCAATCCCTGTTTCTTGTTTGCTGTTTGGCCTTATCGGCCTCCCCCTCGGTTTGATGGTGAAGGCACGGGCACGGTCATGGGGGATTGCCCTGAGCGTGGTCGTGTTTACGGTGTACTATATCCTTTTGTCGTCGGCAGACAGCCTGGGCGAGACTGGCACCGTTAATCCTGTCTTGGCTATGTGGATACCGGACATGGTGTTGGGGGTTGCCACCGTTGTCCTGATCTGGTGGGCGGCGCGTCATTCGTAAAATGACGGTTCAGGTCTTTGCCTCAGTAAAGGGGGTTCGCCGCCAGTACATAGTAACGCCGAATAGCATTGTAAGGCTTAGCCGAGCTGTGAAAGGGGGCGTTTGATTTTCTGTTTCGCAGGGCGCGGGGGCGATACTGATAGCGTCTGTCAATCTGCGAGGGCAATAGCCTCGATTTCGACTCCGGCCTCCTTCGGCAGGCGAGCCTGAACCGTAGATCGTGCTGGCAGGCTACTGCCGAAGAACCGCTGGTAGACCTCGTTCATCTGCGCGAAATCGTTCAGGTCACGCAAGAATACGGTGGTCTTGACGACCTTTTCCAGGGAAGAACCTGCTGCCTCAACAATGGCCTTGATGTTTAACAGGGCTCTCTCTGTCTCGGCCTTTATTCCACCGCTTGCTATCTCTCCTGTCTTGGGGTCAATGCCGATCTGGCCGGCGGTGAACACCATATTTGCGGCACGAATCCCTTGTGCATAAGGCCCGATTGCAGCCGGCGCATTGTGGGTTTGAATGATCTCTTTCATGTCTCCTCCTTGATTATAGTCGGTATGCGTGCGCTCTTTTGTTCATCTCCTTTGGCGTCTGACTCTTGGAGCAGGCAGACAAAAGTAGAGGAGGCTTTGGTCACCATAAGTAATGGGACCCTGTCACAACCTGCTAAAAGATAACACAGAGAACCTCATCGATGTCTCTCAGGGCGTGTATGACCCCTGAGGCCGTACTGGGCTTGAGGCGCTTCACATCCATCGCAGACAAGAATAACTGCAAGTTATCAATGGCTCCCTTTACGTCCAGATCGCTGTCCATTTTACGGGCGAAGGTCATTTTCGTTTCTTTGGCGGCAGTGCTGTCCAAATCCGAACCAGCGCCTGCTTGCCGTTGGATTGCGCCGACCGTTTGCTTAAATCTTCTCAGCGTTTCCACTGCTCTACCCATGGTTTTATGGGAAAAATTGAGCCTTTTTCGATAGTGACCGTACATGAGAAAAAACCGTATTTCATCGAGTTTGTGACCCTGTTTCCGGAGTGTGTCGATGTAATAGACGTTGCCTTTGCTTTTGGACATTTTCCGATTGGCTACATATAAATGGTGGCAGTGGAGCCAAAATTTGGCCATGGGGTAAGGGCGTATCGACTCCAAAATTGCACGGGAATAGTCATGATGGCGAAAAAGGTTGTCGATACCACCACAATAGATGGAGAGCGTATCATTGAAGTATTGTATGATCATCGATGGGTCCTGTATGTTCCAGGCCGGTCTCCCTCTTCCAATCTTGGTATTCCAGCAGATCCCTGCCTTTTCCTCAGATCCATGCCAAAGGACAAAATCTCCCCGGTTCCATCTCAACCCCTGATACGTATCCTTGTGGAACCGCCTCCTCTTGGCAGGCCATTGCGTCATATCGAGGCCATAGAGTTCTCCAAATCCACGATATTTTAACGGGTCGAAGTAGACATTGTCCTTGTGCCAGTATGCAACCCCGAGATCGAGGAGACGTTCTATGATATCTGCGGCATAATCTACCGACTGGGACGCTCGTGGCATATGATCCGGTATCCTCATTCTCATGGCCTCCATCTCACGGATAAAGGCCTGGATATTTCCCTCGGTGAGGGCCGCAAGGCTTGTCTTTGTTCTTGCCGCTTCCTGAATGGCCTTGTCCTCGATGTCGGTGAAGTTCATGCCTCTCTTGACTCGGTATCCCGAGTATTCAAGATAGCGAACAAGGATGTCTTCCAACAGAAAGGTTCGAAAGTTACCGATGTGGGATCTTTGATACACGGAGGGGCCGCACGTAAAGATACGTACCATATCCTTACTCACGGGTTGAAACGTTTCTATGCGTTTACCAAGGGAGTTAAAGAGTTCCAACACGAATCGTCCTCGCTATCCTCAGGTGCACGATCCATACTCTTATACAAAGAAACGAAAACAACTTCAATACTGCCGAAAAGGGGCTGTCTGCAAAATACTGCAGATTGTCTGGAAGACCAGAGAGAGAACTGTTTCCGATAGATTCAACAAACCGTTAGGGCCCTAAAAGCTTGGCGCGAGGCCCGCCGCGGGGCGCCCTAATCCGTTGCATAGATAGTACGGTATGAGAGTGGATACGTTTCAGTGTTGCCGGGGAGCGGTATCAGGAGCTGATCGGTTACGGTCAGCCACTGATAATCCGGCTTGAGGTTTCGTAACTTGCCGTCCTCGGGGGGCTTTGAAAAGATGGTATTGCGGTAGACTACCTGGAGGATGCCTACCCCGTATTCGTCGTGCAGGTCAACTAGATACCGTTTCACAAACGTGTCGAAGGCAATCCGGTTTTCATTCAGAAGCCTTGAAATCTCTGCATGAGGCAGGGGAACCAGCACGAATTTGCTCACCCCCCGTTCACTGATTCGAGTGAGGGTGCGGTCTTCGGAACTGGCTACATAGATGGTGGAGATAGAATCTAACTTTTTGAGAAACTGGGCAGCCACCACCGCAGCGGTGCGACGGCCACCAATAGCATAATGGAATCCATAATTCTCAAAGAGCTTGTTGTACAGGCCCTGAGCATACTTCTCGCCATTCTCGTAGAGCTCCTTGGCGATGTAACGGAATTCCCGGGCCATCTCCTCCGTTGCATCATCAATGGGCCAATCGATTTTCACGCGAAAGTGGGTCATGGCATAGCGGTTTTTCTTCTTGATCGAGGGGTCCTTCTGGATCAGAAGTGCGTAGTCGACGGGTAGCAGGTCCAGGACCAGGGGTTCGAAGCCGGGATTGTCAAAATAGCGTAAGTTCTTAGTGTATTTTTTGTGGAGTTGGACACTGGCCAACTCGGCTATTCCCTCCTTGGTAACCTTGTTGGTGTCGAAGAAGCGTACATACTTCTTGTAACCGCTGGGGACTGTCCCCTCGCAGAAAAGCACGAGAAAGTGATTGTGAAGGATGCTTTCCTTTTCCACAACACGGGCCCGGGGTTTTAGCTCCCGTTTGGTAACAAAGGGGTATGGTTCACCGCTGCGGCGAAAGCTCTCGTACGACTCGACGAGGGCATGGGTAACGAGGTAGGTGTCCATTTGGTCACGGAGCAGCTCGTAGACAGAGCGGCGTACCCGATCTTGGAGGCTCAACTGGTACCGGTAGGGCCACGTGGGCATGGTTCTTGTCCTCTCCTGTTATATGATGTCGCTCAATGACCGAGGGCCTGAGCGAGGGACCGGAGTAGGTGGAGCAACCTTCTCTGTTCCGTGTCTCTTATGCTCATGCAGCGCGAACGTGCGCTGCCCGGATGCTGTTTTTCCTAGCCCGCATGATGCACGAACGCTTCGGTATCGTGGATAACTACCTGCAAGGGTTTATCCTAAGTCCACCGAAAGGCCGATTGCTCACAGATCCGCTCGCGAGCTCATATATAATCCGTGTTAGGTTAATTCTATAGTAATATCAGTATATTAAACTGTCAATACATTTCGCTGCATGTCTCACATTTTTTATGAGCCATCCCGGGACAATCGTCCCTCTGGTGCACCGCTGAACAAGCGGTTTCACAATTGCCACGTCAGACTAAATACATGCTTACCATTATGCCACGGATAAGAAGCAAGAATCGATAAGGCTTATTCTCTCGCCCGGTATCAGTCAATGCCATGAGGCTATAGCAGGAAGATGTTGTTCTCGCGGCACACGGCTATCATATCATCGGGCCAGATACCGGCCTGGATTTCGCCGATATGAGCCTTTCGGAGGTAGAACATGCAGAGCCGAGACTGTCCGATGCCGCCTCCGGCGGAAAGAGGTAATCGGCCGTCCAACAGACGCCTGTGAAACAAGAGGTCCTTTCTTTTCATCTCGCCACTTATCTCCAATTGTTTTAGCAAGGTAGCAGCGTCAACCCGGATTCCCATGGAAGAGAGCTCATAGGCCGTGTCTAGAATCGGATAATAGACCAGAATGTCGCCATTGAGCCCTTTGCACCCGTTAGGCAGGGGCGTAGACCAATCATCATAATCGGGTGCTCGACCGTCGTGGGGCTCACCGCTTTTCAGGTTGCCGCCAATGCCGATGAGAAAAACGGCACCGTGTTCGCGGCATATCACTGTTTCCCTTTCCCGTGGCGTTAAATCGGGATAGCGATCTTCCAGTTCTTCGGTGTGTATAAAAGCGATCTCTTTCGGAAGGATAGGCTGGATCGAGCTGTAGTGATAACAGATATATTTTTCCGTCCGCCTCGCAACATCATATATCTTCCGGACGATGGCCTTCAGGAACTCGAGATTCCTTTCCTCCGATGATATCACCCTTTCCCAATCCCACTGATCCACATACAGGGAATGCATGTTGTCCAGTATCTCATCCGGGCGAATTGCATTCATGTCGGTGTACAGGCCTTCACCGTGATTGAGTCCGTAATCGGCCAACATCAGTCGCTTCCACTTAGCCAGTGATTGGACTATTTCAGCAGCCGTATCCTCCATAGACTTTATTGTGAAGGAGACGGGCAGCTCGGTCCCATTCAGATCGTCATTTATGCCGGTGCCTGCCCTGACAAAAAGGGGTGCCGTTACACGCATGAGGTTCAGCTCAAAGGCAAGATTGACCTGGAAAAACTCCTTTATGAGACGGATTGCCCGTTCTGTTTCCTTTAGCTCCAGTAATGGTTGGTACTTGTCCGGGATGATCAGGTTTGTTTTCATGCGTAACTCCTTTCCAGATGCAGATTCGATCCATCCTAGTAGAATATGGTTCCGTTAATACCTCAGGGCAAGGGCATTCGCAATCATTGATTTGACCGGCAGCACAGAGCGCTTTTTGCTGTTTCACTAGGACTGGGAGGAGCTCTCAAATCAACATGCCTCTCCTCCTTCGGCCAGATAGTGCATCGGCCCAGGAGGCCGACGCCGTCGGATAAGACCCCACGGCTCACCCTCTTTGCGATGCCTGGATTTGCCTGCCTGGTTGCTTGATGGGCTGGAGGCAATTAAGCCTGCTTCCAAAAAACGATGAACGAGCAGATGAATATGATCTGTCACTCGACGCTTAGAACCTGTTCAAGCTTGGCGCTGTAACATGCTGAGGTGCCTCGCCCAGTTTCGGAACGTGACACCGGGTATGCCCAGGATGCATTACGGTCCATAGGGAAATTGATCAACGATTTCGTCAACCCCATAGCGGGCTAGCTCGTCGACTGAAAGCCACCGGACTCCCCGCTTGAAAAAGGTGCGGGCCTCGAAAATACTCTCCGAAAGTGGTTTCTGGGTCTCGAAGTGGGCCTTCTTCCACAAGCGTTTTCCGTCGGTAACGTTTATGATATAGACCACGAATGCAACGGATGCCGGGCTGGCGGATGCCCGAGCTGTTCCGGTCCTTTCCCTGTATCTCCACACGGTTCCAACAATAATATGATCGGCTTTCAGCTCCCTTCCAAGTCTTACCGCAAGAGAACGGGGAGAATCCGCGGTTTGGTCCTTAGCAAGCCCGTCGTAAACATTGAGCGGTTTTCCAAGTGGAATTATGCGTTCACCCAACCGATCTTCGAGGGCCGCCTGCATGTAACGGGTTAAGTCTTTTTCTGCACCACTCCTGACATCTCGGGTGTCAAAGCAGAGCTCGGCTAACGCGCAATCCAAGGTCCTGTCAACGGCCTGATCCACGCTTGAGTCATGCATCCCTTTCAAAAAAGGCATCACGGCAATGCTTTGCCTGCCCGTCTCCGGAAGGATGATTTGATCCTGTTTTGCGACAGGGCGGGGCACACACCCATACAGGAGCATCGCGACGAGAGAACAAGTAGTCATCAACCATGCAAAACTTCGCTTCACGCTAAGATACCTCCTCTTCTCTTACATAGTATCAGTTCCTGTTGAAATTTCCATGACTTTTTTATTCGCCTTCGCCTGAATGCCCTGCAGCGCACCGTCGCCATAGCGGCTTTGGCGCGTCGGCGACTTGTCGAAGCGAAGCGTAAGTTTATCGGCCTTTGACCGGAATCACACTGAGCATCAAAACCGGCATCGCAGCACTCAATACACAGGGAACAGCCTGCATGCGGAGACAATTCAAGGTATTGTGCGGTTCGTTGTATTATTCTCTCAGGTAGGTTTCAAGGGCTGAAGTGGTATTCGATAACCATGCAGCGTTTGAGGCTTTTCCTTGCAGGCCTAAGAGGCAAGCTCTCGGGGTCTTGCCCGTAATCTCTGCCTTTCTCTTTTCCGCAACTGTGTGATCTTTATCTCCAGAAGGTCCCTGAGCTTGTTCGAGAATTCATAAGGGTATACGGAAAAGGCGTCAGGAAGCTTATCCTCCAAGATTCTATAAACCCTGTCCGCAGTCGGATTCCGGACTCCCATAATCCAGTTGGCCTGTTTTCTGATGCTGCTTCTAATCTTCATCTTTTCTATTTTATCGAGCTTCTGGATGAGGTTGAGCTCCTCCTCAAGCAGATCGAGTACCTCCTTTACCTCTTGTTTGTCAAAACTTGCCATTAACTCCCTCCGAGGTTATCGCTGCCCCCCATCCTTACAAGAATACGGCAATGCCTCCGGTGAAAAGACACAACGCTTAGGTAGCATGCCCCCGCCCTCCCGCTTATGGGTCGAGAAGTTTTGCATCTGCTGCCTGGAAGGGGCACGATACGCTCATATCCATGTTGTTATATCGACCGAAAGATTTCGAAACTTTATCTGAAAATGGCACTGAATCCGGCATTCAAAAGGGCCAACGGTAAGCGAAACCGGTCTCTTCAGCCGATTCTTCCGGTAACCACACACCGCTGAGCAACGCCTTCATTTCCGCTGGAAAGATACCGGTCAGATAGGGTATAGAGTGTGAGGATATCTGATTGCACAGGGACAGGTTTCTTGGAGGTATTTGATATGAAGATCGTGTTTTACAATAGGTTGAATCGACTGTGGCTTCAAAGGATTGAGGAATTGCGAAATGAATTCAATCACGTTGATTTTGTTACCGAGCAGGAGCAAGTGAAACCCGCGTTAGAAAATGCCAACGCCCTGGTGGCCGGGGGCATTTCCCTGGAACTGATTCAGAGAGCGCAGCGATTGGAGATGATATTTGTTCCTTTTGCCGGGGTCGATGGGTTGCCCTTGGATTATGTCAAGGAACGGGGAGTCAAAATCTCTAACGCCCATGGAAATGCGCCCTATGTTGCTGAGCGGAGCATTGCCATGGCCTTGGCATTCTATGGAAAGGTAATCGATTATCATAATGATCTCAAAGAGTCCCGATGGCACGGCTTTGCCGCTCAGGGAGGCATACGGGATACCTGGGATTCTATACGGGGAAGGGCCTGTGCGATAATAGGCACAGGCGAGATCGGTAAGCAAATCGCCAAACTTCTCAATGCCTTTGACTGCAGGGTCATTGGTTTTAAGAAACGCCCGGTGAGCGAGACGCCGGAACACTTTGACGAAATCACCCTTAATCTGGACGAAGCCCTGCAAGAGGGCGAGCTCATATTCATATGTCTCCCTCTCACCGAACAGACCAAGGGGATGTTTAGCGCAGAGGTCTTGGCAGGACTTAAGGGGAAGTTCCTCGTTAATGTGGGTAGGGGCGGGATTGTGGATGAGGAGGGCCTGTATCGGGCCCTGAAGGACGGTATCTTGAAAGGCGCTGGAATTGACGTCTGGTACGGTTACCCAGAGAAAGGCGAGGACCAACGGAATCCATCGAAATACCCGATTTATGAGCTCCCCAATGTGCTGCTTTCACCGCATGTGGCCGGATTTACGTCCCAGGCCGCGACACTCAACATAGAGCAGACCATCGAGAATATCCGGGCATACCTCAAAACAGGGAAACCGGTATTTGAGGTGAATGCCGATCTGATGTATTGAAGGTCCTGCGGGAAGGGTGTTCGAAAGGGCAATAGGATGAGACCCTCTTGGTGGTCGGCCGTTGTGGCTGAACCGGCACATTAATTTTGGGCCCATAGGCCTCTATCCGGTCGCATGCTTCGGTTATGTATTCCGGAAGATCGATTTTCCCTGAGCGGAATTGGGATGCTGTATCAGCGTGGTTCGCTCAAGCCCTCAAGAAACCGTAGGTTTTCTTGCCTTTTTCCGACAGCGTAAACAAGCCCGACTCCGTTATCCCTGAGAGAATCTCGTCTTCCTTCATATGGTGATCGCTGAAGGAGAGAAGGCCTTCAGGCTTCAAGACCCGATGCAACTCCCGGAGAACACCGTCTGAATCCGAAAGATCATGGTAGATGTCGTACAACAGGACAACATCAATCACGCTGTCGTCCAGACCGGTTGCACAATCGGAATGAATCGTCTCGACGTTTCCGAGCACTTTCTTTAAGGCGATTTTCTGAACCATCTTAATTGCAAGGGGATGGATATCAAGGGCATAAATCTTCCCCGATTTGCCCACCAATTCCGCAAGGGGAAGTATGTAACCTCCTGGTCCACAGCCATAATCGAGAACATGGAATCCTGGCTTGATCCCCACCTCTGCTAAGATATGCCTACGGGGCAAGAATAGATCTCGAAACGTATAGCCTAAGGACATGAATTTGAAATGGAAATTGGTTCCTGGTTTATCCATAGCCGTTTCTCCCGTTGTTATGTTAGAAATGATCCAATCCAATACGTGGGGGATGGCAGAATCTAATCCTCCAAAGAGCGTGCTCTGTAAATGAAGTAATCAAAGGAGCGACCGCTTCTTTCCCTATCCCCTTCCAGCGCTCTGGAGCTGCGGCTTCGCCAGCTTTCTTGCCGTTCGCCCGCTCTTCAAAGTCCGTTAGTCACCTATCTCCATGAGCGCCCTTTCAACGCGGTCAAGGGCATCCTTGAGGACCGGGTAGGAGGTAGCGAAGTTGATCCTGATGTGGCCCTCGCCGGGAGGGCCGAAGTCTGCCCCGTTTTGTACAATTACCCTGGCATTCTCTTGGAGATAGTGGGTTATCTCCAGGCTTGTCATGCCGAAAGACCCTATATGTGGAAAGAGAAACGGGGTTGCCTGGGGGGCCGGACACCACACCCCTTGTATTACACTGAGACGCTCGTGCGCGTAATCCCTCATATTCCTGAGATGACCCATAAACGTGGCGAGCCAATGACCTGCCACGGTCAGAGCGGCCTTTGCGGCAGCCTGAGCCAAGGTGTCGGCATGAACGATCATTCCGTGGAGTCGTTTCTTGAGTTCTTGCATGTGCCTTCCGCGGCATACGATATAGGCAATGCGAAATCCGGGTATTCCAAAGGCCTTGCTAAACCCGAAGGCAGTGAGCGTCCTTTCGGCCAGATCAGGTCCCAGGGAGGCCATGCTGATGTGATCCCCCTCAAATATCATGTCTTCGTAAAGCTCATCTGAAAAGATCAATAGATCGTGCTCTTGGGCAATGCGGGCTAATCCCTCCAGTTCCTCCCGGGTGAAAACCCTACCGGTAGGATTGTGCGGGTTAGATACCATCAACAAGCGGGTTCGCGGTGTGATACGGCGTTTGAGGTCATCCAGGTCCAACTTCAATTCATGCTGAAAATCCACCGGGTTAAAAACAGGCACACCGTGTGCATTCTCGATATTCTCCATGAACGGAGGGTACACGGGGGCCGGGCAGATAACCGCCTCATCACCGGGTTGCAGGGCATAGTAGCAGGCCAGGAATATGGCGAACATGGTTCCCGGAATCATGTGCACGTCATCAGGGGTTGCCGCAATATGGTTGACCCGGTTAAGCTTTTCACAAACCACCTCCAGCACATCCGCGTCGCCCCCGTAAGCCCCATAAGGCGTCCTATCTTCCTCCACCGCTCTGATAACAGCGTCTTTGATCTCACGGGCAGCGGGAAAGTCAATATCAGCCACAGAAAGGGAGATAACGTCTTTTTCCCAGCAGCCCCACTTCAAGGCAGCCCGCTTACGAAGAAACTCCTCATCGATCGTGTCGAACTCCAACATCGCAATCACTGCTCCAGTCTTCCGGTTTTTCAATCCAATGCCATCTGTACCCTATCCCTATGCAAACCTTCTCGATTCACAGGGCCCTAACCTTTTTGAGGGCCCGCCGGATTTCTTCTCTTGCCCCGGCATCTAGCGGTACCTGGGGTGAAAGGGGATTGCCAACGGGGAATCCCTGTAATTCGAGCCCGGCCTTGATACATGCAGCGAAACGGCTCTGGCCACAGCTGTGAAATAATCCTCAACGCCCTTTTCGTCGATGGGGAAATAGACCTCCATGATTGCCAGTATGCCGTCAACACCGAGCGCCTCAAATTCCCGGGCCTGCCTAACAGCCTCACGGCTGGATGTTGCAGCTACGCCGGCCACCACAGGCACGCGCCCGGCATTTGCTACAACGACTACTTCGACAACCTTATAGCGCTGCCTCCAGGTCAGGTACGCAAACTCCCCGGTACTTCCCAACGGGACAAGTCCATGCACCCCTGAATCCACGAGATGATCAACCAGCCTGGCCAGAATATCCGCATTGATTTCGCCCGTATCCGTTACGGGAGATATGAGATAGGGAAGCACGCCTCTCAATTCGGTCTCGGCCATGAGAATTCCTCCTTAATTCTTGCCTCGTCACACAGATCGCTGAGCCGGAAGGCGCCTTTGCGCTGCGGGCCAATGCTATCATAGCACACAATCGATTCGCCGGCTCTAGGGTTTGGCATGTAGAACCCTGAGGATTTCCCTGAGATTAGCCCCTTTTCAGAGAAAGGATATGAGAGGGCAATTGCTGATCAAAAAACAGTGGCGCCCTTACGGAAGGTCAAGTTCCCTCGTGCTTGAATTCAAGAAAAAGGTTTCAACATGCGCGTCACAATGGTGTTTCAGCAAATCTGATAATTCATCTCGCGCCTCATCTCCGGTGTTGGGGGTTACGGGCGGCAGGCAATCGACGTTCAGGACTATCTTCTTTGAATCGACCTCTATCTTGGTAATGTCTCCGTTTCTCCAGTTCCACCGTCTACACATCACATTCTTGGTGGCATCGTCGTAGTAGATGACCTCACCGGGGACAGGAGTCTCTTGGATATCGCTTCCCAGCGGGACAAATGGCTCCGTTCCGTCGGAGATCCCCAACACGAGATTGCCCTCGACTGCCGAAAAGTCATCTCCGCCGCATGGCAGCACGTATTTCAAGGATATGTAGTTGAACAAGGCGACAACGGAATTAATAAAGGGAAGAGCTTGGTTCGGCCTCATGTTTCGGAGAAGAGACGTGATGGAGGGCGGATATCGCTCGGGATCAGAGCCGAATGTGCGGTGAGCTTCATCCCATGCCACGACTCTGGGATCCTGAGACTCATCAATGGTCATCTGTCTGTCTATCTCGCCCTTGAGCAGCCTGCGGATTCTCTTGTTCGATTTCTGGTTGTTGATATCCCTGACCACCACAATCCCCCTGTAGAACTCGGGGAACATATGAAATATCTCGTCTGCAATGACTATCCTTTTCATGACAATCCCTCTCTTTGTGGTCTGATTTGCGTGCTGGGTAATGCCCGCAACCGTCAACGGTGTTAGATCTATGCCGCATGCCGGGTAAACGCATCCAAGATCTGGGGCCAGATCTGGGGGATGTCCATTACCGAATGCCCCATACCCTCTATGATCAGCAATGTGGCCTCGGGTATCGTACTCGCCATATCAACGGCAACCTCCGCCGGTATGAGAGGATCCTCGCTCCCGTGAATGATCAAGGTTGGGACCATCAGGGATTTGAGGTCGTGCTTACTGGTCCCTGCGCTCATCAAGGCCGCATATTGCCGGGTGACGCCATCGGGGTTAAAGCTTCGATCAAAGGCCTTTCCTGCACGCTCTCGTACGCGTGCCTCATCAGTCAGAAATCCTGTGCCGCTAGTCACCCGGGAACTGAGCACGGAAGACTCGATGTAGCCCTCCCGATCAGTCGGGGCGGGTTCAAGCAAGAGGGACAAGGCCTCAGGGTTGGGAGGCGGAAAACCCGGTTCTCCCATGGTAGACATGATTGAGGTGAGTGTGCGTACCCGATGCGGGTGGTATATGGCCATCATGTGCGCAATTCTGCCCCCCATGGAGGAGCCCAGCACATGGGCAGACTGGATCTTCAAGGCGTCGAGCACGCCCAGCGCATCACCGGCCATGTCCCGGAGGGTATAGGGCGTTTGAATTGTCTCTCCTCGCTCGAGTGCCAGGTTCAGGTGATTAATATCCGGAACCCCTGCCTCGTTGAACTTCGTGGATAACCCCACGTCCCGGTTATCAAAGCGGATAACACGGTAGCCCCGTGCGACGAGCTGAACGCAAAACGCTTCATCCCAGTTGATAAGTTGTCCCCCGAGGCCCATGATCAGCAACAGGGGAGCGGCTCCGGGATCCCCATAGGTATCATAGGCGATCTCAATGCCGTTTGCACGGGCAAGACCTTGATCGGTATGCAGCACATTCTGGCTCATGATACGATCCTCACCTCAGTGATGCACCATCATGTAGTATTAATCGATAACCTATTCATACCAGCAACCACCCGCCTTGTCCATAGTCCGTTGCACGAACTTCTTCGTATATGGTCTAGAGCCTTCGATCATGAGCAATGAAAGCGTGGGCCGATCACTCTTTGATCATACTATCTGTTTCCTTTTAGAATCAGGTCATCATACTCCTTGGTGTCCACAAAGGCCTCTACCATAACCGGCCCGCGCGATGCGAAGGCATTCGCAAGGGCAGCCCGGTATCCGTCCGCATCATGGGCCTCCAGCACGGGTACGCCAAAAAAGCTTCGGGCAGATGAGTAGTTTTCGCCGAACAACTGGGTGCCATATGGCCTGTAGCCCTTGCTCTCCTGCTTGATGCGAATCAGGCTAAGGTTTCTGTCGGTCATCAGCACGAAAACCACGTGAACGCCAAGACGCATGGCCGTTGCCATCTCGCCTGCCATCATCAGAAAGCCGCCGTCTCCCACAACACAGCAAACCGGTCTATCGGGGCAACTTAGCTTGGCTGCAATGGCCGCGGGTATAGCAAATCCCATGGAGGAACAGCCATTGGTCATCAGTTGCAGTTCAGGGGCAGGCGTTTTCCATTGCTGGCCGATGAGATGCAGGTGGGCGCCCACATCGCAGGTCATAATGCCATCCGCGGGAAGTGATTCTCGAAGTGCTGCCAGAACTGCCCGGGGCCCAAAGCTTCCGGGAGGGGCGCTTAGGGTCTCGAACATTTCCTGACGGCGTTGTGCCAGTTCTTCCATATCCCAGTCATTTCCGCAAGGCTCGAGGCTGGCAAGCCGCTCCAGGGACATCTTGAGATCGCCCACCACATCGCAGGCAAGGGTATAGTTTTTCAGGTCCAGATCGGCGGGCACCGTATTGATGTGCACGAGCGGCACATTCGGCATCCAGTCTTCATAGTTTAATTCCACCGGATCAAACCCGATTCCCACAACCAGGTCTGCCTGCTGGTGGGTCTCTCCAACCCGATTGCTGAGCGCGTGGGCGAGCACACCGGCGTAGCAGGGGTGATCCTCCGGAATCATGCCCTTGGCCATGGGGGTAAGCACCACAGGGATTCCGTGCTTTTTAACTATGCCCAGTATCAGTTCGCGGACCCCGGCACGTATACAGGTAATTCCCAGCGCCAGAATGGGCTTGCGGGCCTCCGTGAACAGGGCTATCATCTTGTTCAAAATGGCCGGATCAGGTGATGGAGCCTTGTAAGGAAGCTGAGGCTGAACGTCCTCAACTGCGGCCTCGCGCAGGGCCATACCGCCTGCCGGAAGCCCGATGTGCACGGGGCCGGGAACCTCGGAGGTCGCTACATGCAGGGCTTTATGAAGGATTGCCTTAACCTTCCCGGGATGGAGCCTGGTTGTCCATTTGGTGATCGGCTTAAACAGGGCCTGGTGATCTATATTCATCTGCGCTGTCCTGTTCAGCATCTCATCGCTCATTTCATCCGTGAATGCCAGCATAGGTGATCGGTCCAGGAAACCACAGCACACACCCGTTGTCAGGTTACACGCCCCCGGGCCAAAGGTGCCGAAACAGGCCGCCGGTGTTCCGGTAAGCCGCCAGCACACGTCGGCCATGAACCCGCCGCTTGCCTCGTTGCTGACGAGAATGAAATCCAGGCCATCGACCTCTTGAATGGCCGCCATATAGTCCACCCAGTTTGCGCTCGGAACCCCGAAGACATATCGAACACCCAGTTCCTTAAGGGTTTTGGCCATGCTTTCAGCAACGGTTGCCATGTTCTCATTCCCTTCCTTATGGTGACAGTCAATACACACAGCGGCCATAAGCATGGCGAGAGTGTGCCCTTCCTTGATTTGCATTACTAGAAGAAACCGAACCCGGTGTCAATAGTGCGTGCTCAATCCATGCTATTCTGAGAAGGGGAATGTAAACGCAATGAAAAAAAGGGGACACATATTCAATGGCAGTCAATCTGTGGAACCCCCTTGAAATTCTCCAGCAGACATGATGGTCATGGGAGCCCTGAACCGCGCAGAGATGCCCCCAGCAGAGAGGATCATGCCGTAATCTGATTTCGAACCTTCCCCTCTATCAGGAACATACGCGCGGTCTCGGCAGTCCGGTAGTGGACCTCGTACCATCCACGCTCGGAGTAGTCGGCAGTGTGCGGCGTAAGTATGAGACGACCCGAGAGCCATGGCTCATCCTGCCGCCAAGCCCGAAGGAGGGGATGGTCTTTTGGAGGCTCATCAGGAAGAACGTCCATTGCAGCTGAGGCCAAGTGCCCGCTCCTCAGCGCATCTTCCAGGCAGTCCAGGTCAGCGAATACCCCTCCCCTGGCTGCGTTGACCAAGGACGATCCCGGTTTCATCTGGCTGAGAAATGCCGCGTTTACCATGCTGCGTGTCTCATTGGTGAGAGGGCAATGGATACTAACGATGTCGGCTTCGTGAAGCAACTCAGCCAAGGACTCCACCTGCTCACAACCCAGAGTCCTTTTACCGTCTTCGGGTAAGTGCGGGTCGTAGAGCAGAATGCGATAGCCAAACGGCCTCATCCGTTCTATCACGGCTGACCCAATGCGGCCCCCGCCGATGATCCCCAGTGTCTGCTCTGATGTCCGCTGGATAGGCACAAGCACCTTTTGCCACCGATCGGTGTAGGTACGGCAGTCCCGATCGTATGTCACGAGCTTTCGCTGAAGGGCCAGGATCATGGCGCACGTGGTGTCAGCCACCTCCTGGGTGCCGCAGCCTGGGGTGTTACAGAATACGATGCCCCGGTCGGTGAGCGCCGCAACATCAACGACGTCATACCCGGCGCCGTATCGAACAGCGATTTTGCACTTGTCCAGTAGTTCTGCTGTTGCGCGGTCGGTTTTCCAGTGCCAGACAAGCAGGGCGTCAACCTGGCTCCATTCCTTCCTGTTCTCCTCTGACGCCCTCCAATCTGAAAGGAAGCGGAATTCAGCTTCCGGAAACGCAGTCTGTTCGATATCCACCGGCGGCTGGACAAAATCCGTAATACCGACGATCCACTGTTTCCCTCCCGATAGCTTATTCTTCACGCTCTTGTCCCCTTATTTCCCGATTTCCAACATTCAACCCGTTACACCGGGTCTACGCGGCACGGCACGTACCGGTGCAGCGGTGTACCTGCAAGCCTGTCGCGGTGGGTATTCTTGGTAAGGCGGTTGACGTTTGCGCCGTAGACCTGGCCGTCGTAGTCCAAACCGAACCCGTGCGGTATGCTGACATGACCTGGTCTGGCCGAGTCGGTCACCTCCAGATCAATGTCAACCGCCCCTGCTTCGGTGGTCACCCTCACCATCCGGCCATCGGCGAGGCCCAGTGCCTTGGCATCCACAGGGCTCATAGCGAGGGAGCAGGCCCGGCGGGCCTTGTTCCAGGCAGGGTTGCGCATAAGGGTATTGGCGTTCATGTCCATGTGCCGGCCGGCCATGAGCACAAAGGGATACCCCTCATCCTGCTTGAGGGCGCCTGTTTCGGATTTGGCATCAATGCCCTTGACCCAGTCAGCCAGCTCAGGGACGTGCACGTTAATCCGGCCGTCGTCCGTGCGCAACAAACTCAGGTTGTTCTCCGGATCGCAGCGACCGATCCAGATACCTTCGGGGTAATCGAGAATTGCCTGGAAGATCTCTTCCCCCATGCCGGGGCCGGGCTTGAACCCCGCCCGTGCGGCGTTTTCGTAGAAGGCCTCAGGAGTCGTCTGGAGGGTGCCCCACAGGGCAGCCAGGTTGACTGAGCCCGTTGCCCGGCCCAGGGTTTTTGCCAGCACGAAGGGCAGGCTCTTAAGGGCCCTGGGTTCCGTCTGGACGTAGGCCATCAGCTCCATTCCGAATTTCGGCCTTTGTTGTTTTGCCGCCTCATAAAGGGAGTCGGGAATTTTGGGAATCAGACCCAGACGGTCGGCCAGGCGAACCATGATCTCGCTCGCCTCGAGCGGGTCACCAGCAGGTTCTACGATAGGCCGGCGCATCTGAAAGTAGACTTCCGGATAGGTCCATGCGAAGAAGGCGCTGTCCCACGATTCATAGGCCGACCGAGCAGGCAGCACATAGTGCGAAAGCACGGCAGTCTCGGTCATGGCCAGCTCCACCGTGACCAGGAGGTCAAGATGCTTGAAGGCCTTTTCATAGGCGGTGGTATCTGCGTATGAGCGCAGCGGGTTCGACTGGGAACAGAGCACCGCCCGGAGCCGCTCCGGGTGATCGCTCATGATCTCTTCGGGCATGACGTTGGGCGGAAACACACCCATGATCGCCGGAAATCCCGTGGCCACGGTTCGCCAGGTACGCTGGTCCCGCTCGTCGGAGTGCGAGCCCAGGGGCATGAGGTGGCCGGGGATGATGTTGCCTCCGGGCACGCCTATGCGGCCGCATAGGGCCAGGAGGATTACTTCGAGATAGGAGGTGGCCGTGCTGTGGCGGCCCATCAGAATACCTAGATCGGCGTGTATGGAGGATCTTCGAGTTGCAAACAGATGACAGACCTCGCGAACCTGCTCGTAGTCCAACTGGCAAACCTCTACTGCGGCCCGAGCGTCAAAGCCAGTGAACAACGGCACAACCTCGTCAAATCCGGTAACGTGCCGGCCGATATAGTCGTTGTCCTGCCATCCCTCCGTCAGCACAATGGCAATCATGGCCCGCGTTAAGAGCGCGTCGGTACCCGGGCGGATGGGCAGGTGGATGTCTGCAATTGCGGCGGTCTCGGAGCGCCGCGGATCTATGACCACCAGCAACCGCTCGGGATCTTTGGACATGCGGCTCAAAAACCTGCGGGCCTGGGGCATCTGGTGGCTCATCATACCGTTCCAGCCTATGGCCAGGAGCATATCCGTGTTGTGGTGATCGGGCATGGTGAACAGGTACTGGCGGCCCGTGGCCCGACCCTGCGCCCAGAAGTGGCCGGTCAGCTCCTGGCCCAAGGCGTTGTAATGATACTGCGACCCCAACCCCCTTAAAAGACGAACCCCGAAGGCAGCTTCGAAATGACAGCCCTGGCCTCCGCCGCCCATATAGGCAACCGAACGGGGTCCGTACTTGTCCACGATAGCGCGAAGTTTTTCGGCGATCTCGCCAATGGCCTGATCCCACGAGATCTTCTCGAAGCACTCGCCCACCCGTTTGAGGGGTTGGGTTAACCGTTGGGCATGGTGCTGATGGAAGGGCACATTGAGCCCCTTGCGGCAGGCATAGCCTTCGCTGCGCGGATTTTCCTTATCGGGGCGCACCTTGACCATCCGGTTATCCTCAACCAACACCTCCAGTCCGCAGTTCTGCGAGCAGAGCACACACGATGTCTTTTTCCATTCCGACATGACCACCTCCTGGCATGGTTACACAACGGGGCAAAGCAATCTGTTTTCCGCCGGGCCCGCGCTTGCCCGAGATCCTTACCGATTTACCTTGATGAAGATCTCCCGCAGTTCTCGGTAGCTACAACTTCACGGTTCCGGCGCGACAATCCGGTGCGTCAAACACGTTTCTGGATGAGCAGAGGGATGCGGGCTAGTCGCCATCTTCCCTAACTGCTGCCTCGTCTGCCCGGCGACTACCAACCGAGGGAGGCGGATTCTGTACTTCTGCCTGCTCGATCTCCTCTTTGATTCTATTGACCGTATTATAAACGTTTCGCACCATCACGCTTACAGACTGATTTCCTCCGCCGCTCGCGGCATATTCCTTGGCAATCGCAAGCGCAGCCCTCAGTGACGCCTCTTTTTGGTCTTTTGTGAGCATGGCAAACCTCCTTTTGGGTTGATCAAATTGGTGTTTGGGTTTTTGTGTTCTCTTTGCTCAAGGGTTAGCAATTGTGGACGGTTTCCTTCTGATTTCCCCGGTTTGTACCGCCGAGATGCTTTGGCAATGCCCTTGGCGTAAACAGCAACGAAGCTGAGAGGAGAAGAGCCCTTCAACACACAAGAACTACCGGTATTTCCTCTCTAACTCAAGCAACGCTTTCTTGACGTCCAGCCCGCCACCGAACCCCGTTAGACTGCCATCGCTGCCGATGACCCGGTGACAGGGGATGACAATGGGCAATGGGTTACGGGCGTTGGCCGTCCCGACTGCACGAGACGCATTCGGCCTGCCGATCCGCCGTGCCACCTCCCCGTAAGCAATTGTTTCGCCGTAAGGGATTTCCTGGAGCACGCGGAGCACGCTGAGCTGAAAAGGCGTGCCCCGAGGCGCGAGCTTGAGCGAGAATGCCTTGAGCTCGCCCTCAAAATAGGCATTGAGCTGGTTGACGGCCTCGCCGAGCGCGTGCCGGTCTTCCTTCCATGTGGACTCAGGTCTTAACGGGCTTTTTCCCCTGGGGAAGCTGATATACCTCAGGCCCGCTTCATCACCTGCAACAAGAAGCCTTCCGACCGGGCTCTCTACATAGCAGTAGTGCATCAACATACATCTTCTCCTTATTCAGCGAGACTCGGTCTCACCGGTTCTGTTTACCCTGTTTCGTACTCATTATCAATGCGTTTTGTTCAATAGGCACAACCGTCAATGATCAGGACCAGCGCCTGGTTTGGGGTGCTCTGCGTTATCGGCAAAGGCCCGGTAGCGCTGTGCTTCCCCTTCATGACCAAGGGCGGAGTAAATCCGGCTGATCTTTCGATAGTACTGAGTTCTGTTGTCCGGGTCTTCATGAACAAGGGAAAGGTAGAGTTCCAGAATACGTGTTGAGTAATTTCCCGAGTCAAGACACAGATCGGCGTACCGCTGCTTGATAAAAGGATCCACTCTGGCGCCGCAGCCGCGACATTTCCCCATTATCTCACCGTAGAGCTCACAGGCACTCTCGTTTTCACCGAGTGCCTCATACGTTCTGGCCAGCGAACGGGCAATGTTCTCATCCCAATCGTAAGAGCGCAGGCAATCGAGGTAAAGCGATTCCGCTTCCTCGTATCTCCTGGCCTTAAAAAGCGTCTCACCTCGAAGAAGCTGGACGGGCAATGAGTCACCTAACTCCGGTGGGCAGGCATCAAGGAGTGTATGGATCTGGTCGAACTCCTCCATCTCCCAGAGGATCTCGCACAAAAGACAGTACGCTTGAACGGAGTCGGGATGCTCCTTTATGAAACCCTCAAGTAACGAGCGTGCCGCATCGTGTCGCGAAAGGTTCAGGTACGCTGTGGCCAGTTCGAGGGGAATAAAGCTGTGCGGCCATGGATTCTCCTCCATAGCCTGGGATAACTTAGCTACCGCTAACTCAAAATCCCCCTGATTGAGGGCCAGATACCCGGCCCTGAAGGCATCCCCATAGGTATAGTAGGCTTTCTGGATTTCTTCGGGTAATGAGCCGCACAGAATGCCAAAATAGCCGTCCCCCTTTACCTGATGGGCGGGTTCTTCAGCACCCCGGTCGTGCAGGTCAACACGAGGTAAATCATCAACCTCTTTGTTCGCAAGATGCTCCTGGATATCTTTCAGCCGTTGGGCGAGTTCAACCTTTACCCCTGCCTCTTCCGTCAATTCCATGGCCAGGCGCAATATCTCCTCCGCCTCTTCATACAGCGCAGCATCGATGAGCTCTTCACCTGTCTGTCTGTGTTGAACAGCCAAGGCCTCCTTGCTCTGAATAATCTTTTGCTCCAGGCGAGTCCTAAAATCGATGTCGCCGGGGGATTTCCTTTCCAGCTTGCTTAGGGCCGACTCATATTCGATCTTGGCCAGCCCGTACTGTTGCTCCTCGAAGTAAGCGTCTCCTTTTTGCTCGTACTCCTCGGGGTCTTTGCCGGAGAAGATCTTCAAGATTCCCATATGGTTGCCTTTCTACAGGTTTCGGTATCAGGGCCTGCTGCGAAAAGGGGGCAGTTGCGATTTTAAATCTCTTTGAGCATCAAATGCAAGGCATGAGAGTGTATTTCGTTTCAAAGGAGCCGGGACGCCCTTGCTTAGAGATTGCCGATTACCGCTCTTAGTTTAGCCTGAATCTGTTCGGCAATATCTTGGAGTTTAGGGTTCTGGATGGCTTGCATGGAGGCAACTGGGTCTATCGCAGAGACCTCTATGGTACCTTCTGTTTGCTCTTGAACGATTACGTTGCAGGGCAACATGGTTCCAATCTTGTCTTCTGCCTGCAAAGCCCGGTACGCGAAAGGCGGGTTACATGCGCCGAGAATTCTGTATTTTTTGAAGTCCACATCGAGCTTCTTTTTCAATGTCGCCTTCACATCTATGTCCGTAAGGATTCCAAAGCCCTCTTTCTTCAGCCCTTGAGTAACCCTTTCAACGGCTTCGTCGAATGGAACGTTCAGAGTTTTGCTAAAGTAGTAAATCATGATCCTGACCTCCTTTCCCGTGAGAGAGATAAGGTGAGGCCTTGCCCCTAAACAATTTCGCAATGCACTCACGTTCACTCATTCACGGTTATTATTGTTTGTGCTTGATAAAAGTCCCCTTCTGGTACTCCTCAAATGCTACCCGCAATTCCTCCTGGGTGTTCATAACGATGGGCCCGTACCATGCTACCGGTTCCCCGATCGGCTTGCCGGATATCAGGAGAAACCGCACCGGTTGATCAACGGTGGAAATAAACACCTCATCACCGTCGCCGTACAGTATGAGGCTCCCAACACCGATCAAACAGGTTCTGTCGAAATCGAAATAATTGGATCCCTCCACCTCAAATGCATAGGGGGCACGTTCCTGATCGAAGTATCCTGCACCTTCTATGACATAGGTAAAAATCCTATGAGTCGCCTTTACCTTATGCGTGAGGGTCTTGTTCGATGGAACGGTTACGTCCAGATACTCCGGTTCTATGACGATATCCCGAACAGGGCCCTTTGTGCCGTCATAATCGCCACAGATGATCTTGACCCTGGCTCCATTATCGACCGTGATTTCAGGTACATCTAAGCTTTTTACCTCGCGATATCGGGGATTCATCATCTTGTGGGAGGCCGGGAGATTTGCCCAGAGCTGAAAGCCCCACAGCAATCCGTCTTTCTGCCCTCTCGGCATTTCCTGGTGGATTATTCCGCTTCCCGCGGTCATCCATTGAACATCGCCGGCACCGATTACCCCTTTGTTTCCCATGCTGTCTCCGTGTTCAACCTCCCCGTTCAGCATATAGGTAATCGTTTCGATACCGCGATGAGGGTGCCAGGGAAAACCCCTGATATAATCGTCGGGGTTACGTGAATGGAAATCATCGAGCAGCAAGAACGGGTCTAAGCGGGGGACCTGATGATACCCGAAAATTCTCTTTAAGTGCACGCCCGCCCCTTCAACGGTGGGCTTACCTTTCAGTATCATTTTGATCTTTCGTGTTTTACTCATGGCAGGACCCCTTCTTGCCTTGGTGTCTTAGGATCTGAATTTGTAGAAAACATACGGCGCTATGGTTATCCAGATCAGGACCAAAACCCATATCCTGCCTTTCAGGATGTTGTAGTCGTGAAGGAGCCTGGTCCACGGATGCTTCATGACGTAATGCCCGAACAGAAATTCAAAGGCCACGGTTAAGGCCAGCCAGATGAGCCCTATCGCAAGGGCCTGGCTCGGCGAGGTAATCTTCCACGTAAGACCGAGCAACCATAGGTACAGACCGGACAGAACGATCAGGGTGAATGTTGATATCTGGTGAGCCAATAATTCACCCAGATGTTTTCCGTAAACAGCATCTCGAATGACGCCGTTCATGATGGCGATGATCACCATGCCTATCCAGGAAACGGTGTATTTAAGAATCATTCCCACCTCCGCCGGCCCCGAAAAAGAATATCCGGAAAAGCCCCTGCGCCGCTCTTACAGTTGGCGGCGAGTCATATCTCATGTTTTGACCCGGAGAGTGTCTCTATCCCATTGAGCAAACACGGTCATACCCGTGGGGAGAGATACGTTACCTCGCAGAACAACTGTAAAAGGGCGATGGCGACAGCATGCTTCTTTTGCGTAGGGCTCCCCCACAGGGGCCAGCGATTCATGGCCCTGAGGATCCGTTGCAGGTCCTCGTTAAAATAGTGAGACCGTTCGAACTCACGATAAGACCTGCTGGTTTTCGGGTCGCCGATGGGGTACCAGACAGGCACCCACCCGTCCACCCCTTCATCGTATCCGTTCCACACCTCCTGCGGGTTTACCCCGGGAGGCACCGTCTCCCAATGAAGGGTGGGCAAAGAAAGCCCCGCATCAAGGAATTCTTCCAACAAGGGATTCGGCTTCCTTGCCATACCGAACTAACCCCATCATGTGAAACCTTATGCAACGACTGGCGCCTGTTTCAAAAAAGGCGAAAGCAGCAAAAGCGGGTTTTGTCACCTCATGCCAATCACGCTATTTTCTAAAAACGGCTATATCTGCTGCCTCGATAAAGTGATCAAACACCCATCCTTGCCCGGCCATCCCGTTGAGGAGGTCCTCATACTCGGCGCACGTCTTTATCGGCTTGGCCGAAACAACCTTATACTGAACTGTGACTGTTGCCTTCACTTCTGGGGTGCTGAGAACCAGCCTGCCGCCTACGTCTATCGCCAAGAGCAGTATTACCATGACGAGGGCTAGCTTCATGAATGTATAGCGTTTCACTCTCATACCTCCCATACCCGCGTCTTGAGGTTGTTCTTTCTATCAGGTGTCCCACGGCCCCAGCCGGACTTGGCCTTCCTTTTAGAACCTTAAGAACGGCTCATGTCAAGACCAAACCCTTGCTTGGTTTGCCTAAGCGCTCAATTCCGAGGTACAGAATGCACAGCGGCTTGCCTTGATGGGTATTGTCGAGAGACAATGGGGACATTCCTTTGTTGTCGGTTCGGCCGGTGGAGCCTCCTCCTTTCTCTTCAGCTTATTAATGCCTCGGACGAGGAGAAAAACGGCATAGGCCACGATAAGGAAACTGATGATGGTGTTTATGAAGACGCCGTAGTTCAGTGTGACTGCACCGGCCTTCTGAGCCTCGGCAAGAGCGGAAAAAGGCCCGGGAGTCGATCCCTCTTTCAGCACTATGAACAGGTTGGAGAAGTCCACATTCCCCAGCAAGAGGCCGATCGGCGGCATGATGACATCGGCCACAAGGGACTTGACGATGGTGCCGAATGCCGCGCCGATGATGATGCCAACGGCCATATCCACCACGTTGCCCCTCACTGCAAATTCCTTGAATTCCTTGAACATAGCACCCTCCTTTTTAAGAATACTCTTCATTTTAGCATTTTCTCACCATGAATGCGCGAAAAATGCTTTGCACGGAATAGGACTTCTTAGTGCTTGGAGAATTCGTGAATCATGGATAATCGCAAGGGTGAAAGAAGAACTACCGAGCTGGGTCTCGCCCTGCCGGAGTGTGCACAGCGACCGGCGGGCTCAGGGAGGAATCACCCTTGCCTGGCAGGAACCCGCACGCTACGAGGGACTGCAGGTCAGAACCTTTATTACTGCCGGGAGCAAAGACAAATCCACCGAAAACGTGCGACGGGCACTCGAACTCGTTGGTCTTGACCCGAATGAATATATCGAAAAGGCGGTAGATCGTACCCTGTCAGGAGGCGAGCGCAAGAGAATCGAACTTGCCTCCATCCTGACCATGGAGCCGAAACTCGTCATGATGGACGAGCCGGACTCGGGCATCGACATGGAGGCTTTAAACGGGATCTTCGACGCCATTCAATTTCTCAAGAAGAAAGGTACCACGGTACTGCTGATCATGCACAGCTTGGCTGTCCTAAAGCAAGCGGACCATGCTTTTCTGGTCTGTTGCGGGAAGATACTCGATAAGGGATCGGCGGATAAAATCATGTCCTTCAGGATCAGTGGCAGGGGCAATGACCGGATAAGGATTCACGAGAAAGCCCACCTGGCCGGTGAGGGAGCACGCGGGGTGCTTACCACCAACATCGCGGTCAGGGAGAGGGCTCAGGCCCAGATCAAAAATACCATGATTGCCTCCGCGCCGTTCGCCCGCGGCCACGTCGATTGCAAGGAGATCGTTCAGGGCAATGCGATTGCCAGTGCTATACCAATCGTGGAAGTACGCCACCCCAAGGCACATGTGACGCACGAGGCATCCATCGGAAGCGTGGATTCCAAGCAGCTCGAGACCCTGATGGCTCGCGGTCTGACAGAGGACGAGGCCACCGGACTCATCATTGAAGGGCTTCTCAGCCCTTCGTATCAGATTGACTATTAACGATTTTTTGCACGGCCAGTCCCTCCTCGCTTATGGAGTTTCGGTGCCGGTTATAGTGTTGGGAGGGCTGGACCTTGAATCCCCAGACCTGCTGCAACTCTCCCTTATGTTGAACTCGATTCCGGTCAAAGGGAAATCAATCTGTCCCGTTTGGAGTCCTTGAAATCGGGAAGAGGGTGGCCAAGTTTACGAGGCTTTCTCCTGGCGCTCTCCTGGAGCGGACAAGAAGAAGCCGAATCACGCCAAGATGATTCATGCCCTGGGGCGTCTGAAGTTGAAATTATATCGTAAGAACCACTTGAATGTTTTCATCATTTTTCCATAGCTCAGTTTCATCTAAGTTCACCGCTTCATTGTTACATACCCAATTTAATCATTGTTACACAAACTTCAATAGCCTCCATTCGCTATTAACACTCCCTGAGCAATGAACCGAAGGCACTGTGGCGGCAGCGTAGTGCCGAGTGGATTCCCGATGCCTCAATGGTATGGCTGCTCATGGCTGGCCCTGAAACCACTGCTCGCCTACAGGGTGTATTGCGGGCTTTGAACGGACAAGAAGCCACATCTTATGAAACAGTCTTTTCGGTTTGACTCAAGAGAGTAAATATGTGAGGGTTTGATACGGCATTACAGATCTGTTGCAGCGATACCTATGCAGTCCTTCCGAAGGATCGGGTGGCGAGTATCTGCCGCGCTATGGTTTGGAGAATAGTTGAATTTTTTCAGCTTGGGAGGTTTTCGCAATGTCTCATTTGCTGGAATTGTTGGGAAGTCGCTACCCGATTATCCAGGGGCCTATCGGACATATTAATAGCCCTGAGCTGGTAGCGGCCATCTGCGAGGCGGGGGCCTTCGGAATGTTGGCCCTTGGATTTATCAGGGACCCTCAGGAGGCAAAACGACTGGCACGCGAGGTCCGGGAATTAACGGATAAGCCATTTGGGGCAAACCTGATGATAATGAATCCTGCCCACGAGAGGATTCTGGAGATCATGGCAGACGAGGGAGTAAAAACCATCACCACATCAGCGGGTTCTCCGAAGAGTATCTACCCCAAGATCCATGCCTTGGGGATGAAGGGGCTTCATGTTGCTCTTACGTTACGTCAAGCGATAAAGGCAGAAGATGCGGGCGCGGATGGGGTGGTTGCTTCAGGATTGGAGTCAGGTGGTCTTCGTTCTCCCAATCCCGAGTCTTCAACTATGGTGCTCGTGCCCCTGGTGGTGGACCATGTAAAGATCCCGGTGGTTGCCGCCGGCGGTATTGCCGACTCACGGGGATATCGTGCAGCCCTCGCCTTGGGTGCCCAGGGAGTCCAACTCGGAACGCGGTTCATAGTCTCCGAGGAGTCACCTGCATCTGATGAATGGAAACACGCTATACTCAACTGTGGCGATGGCGGCACCACGCTGCTCCCTCGTGGTGCTATGAAAGTCCGAGTTATCATCAATCCGAAGCTGCAAGAAAAGTTAGATGCCCGGAATGTCGATCTTTCTCGGGAGTACGATTTTAATGATGCCCCAGCAGCGTGGATGAGTGGGGATTTTGATCTCTTCCCTGCAGGCGGGGGTCAAGTGAGTGCTCTCATTAAAGAGATTAGGCCGGTGGGGGCAATTATACAGGAGATGGTATCAGAAAAAAACTAAAGTAGGTGCGTATATGGGGTGGCGTCTTCATTCTTAACGAGGCTCGTATCCATGCGCAAGACGAGGACCTGACCCTCTTTGAACCACACTCCTACCGCAGTTTTGCTTCAAGGATTCTGTAGAACTCATCCCTCGCCTGGCGTTCGATCCAGGGCATGTGCCCGCAGTTCTTGAGCAGGATAAACCGAAAATCCTTGAGAACCGCAGAGAGGGGCTTTTGTACTCCCTCAGCCGGATGGGGATCGTAGTCACCGTGGATTGCGACTACCGGGCATGTGATCTTCTTTCCGAGTTCAAGAAGCTTCCCTCTCCTCCTCAGACGCGCGGCTTCCTTCCACACGCTTTGGAAGATATCAAGCCGGTAATCAACGAGTCCGGATTCGTGCCGTATCGGATCATACGCGTCGGCTTTTGACAAGAGTGCTCCGAGCCGGGCAAACGCCGTGCTCTCTCCTTGTGATGCGGGATACCCTAAGGCTCGAATGAGAGACTCAGCCTCTGTTCTCTTCTCGCCGCTGAGGCGGGTTAATCTGGTTTGTTGGATTTTGGCAGCATACTCTTCCTTGAAGGGGCCGCTTCCGACGAGTATCAATTTTTTCACGAATTCGGGATAATTTGCAGTAAATATGAAGCAGAGCCACGCTCCCCATGAAAAGCCGATCAAGATGACGGGAGGATTTGCGTTTTTTTCCAGAACGGTTTTCAGCTCTTCGATCTGCCCGCGGAGCGATGCCGCTGTTTGAAGCGGTTCCAAAACGCCCCGGCCCGATGCGAGCTTACGGGCTACCGGCCCCATCTCCCCGGCCGCACCTGGGCCGCCATGAATGACGGCCACGGAAAAGGGTGCCTTTCCATAGGTTTGTAGATTCTTCATCGTGCTTGTCAGCGTAACTCAACCCCCACAGACGGACTATTTCAGGAAGTGGAGCGCCTTCGCCTGTCTTAGCAGCTCAACAGTGAATATAGGAGAGCATTGCCTCCTGATATATCTCATTATCCCAGAATAATGCTCAATCGGAGCATCCAGCTCCGAAATCTCACCAGGGGGATCACGACCCATGGAGCAGTGTAACGAACAGGCTTTTTCTCAATGCATAAAAGCAAGTGCTGTGTGGCGCGTTCCACTCCCATCATGAACGGTTTCAAATCGCCCTTTGCCATTTTGGTGTCAACGAATCCGAACCGAACATTCGATACTTGAACGCCCCTTGGTTTTAATGCAAGGGCAAGGCCTTCGAGGTAGTTCGAAAATCCTGCCTTCGATGCATGATAGCTTGGAGCTTCAGCGGACAACAGCTCGTCCGCCACACTGGAAATACCAATGAAGTGCCCTTTACCCCTCTTGACCATCAAAGGGATCACGCAAGATACTGTCTTTACCATCCCAAGCAGGTTGACCTCGAGTATTTTCACCTCACCTTCCATGTGGGAGAGATCCAACATCTCACCTATCCCTGCACAGAAAATACACAAGTCTATTGGCCCATGCTTTTCCAGAACTGATCTTAATTCACTCGAATAGCCAGCATCCTGCACTTCAGCCACAATATGTTCGTAGGACGGATCTTGTATCGAAGATTCACTCCTCGAGATACCGACGATTTTCCATCCCCGTTTCAGAAGCTCCTTAGTGGTGGCCAACCCGATTCCATCCGAATTCCCAATTAAAAGCGCTTTACCTCTCACGGTTCTGTCTGCCCCCTGAGTTTTTATTGATATTCCCCTGTTTGCCTAACGACCCAGTATACCGGAAAAGCCCTGTATAGCGAGATATAAACCAACCATCACAGAACGCTTCACGTCATGATTCTAGCAGATTCGATGTGCTTAGTGGGCATGAAAAAGGCGGAATTGTGGGGTTCCGTTCTGACCGAGGGCACCCCAGGAGATGTTGCTCAACGATACTCCGTACGATACCCCCGTCCCATGTATTATTGGCTGACTCCGCCAGAAAGGACAAGAACACAAGCGGCATAGAAAACACACAAGAATCAAGAGCAGGCCTGACACCCAGGAACTCGCCAGCTGTCGTCATCGGGTTTTTCGTAGTTCCGATTCCACCGGCTCGCAAACCAGCACATTTCTCTCGTCTACCTCGAAACTGCACTTATCCTCGAGGATGGCCTTTAACCTCTTTCGAGCCCTGTGAAGCCTGACCTTGACATTTTCAACTCTTATTCCGAGGACCTCAGAGATCTCATGATGGGTGAAATCCATTATGTCGGAAAGCACGATAACCGTTCGCAGAGACTCAGGAAGGAGATTAATCTGATCCTGGACACACTTACCCATCTCGATCTGTTCCAATTCCTTTTGGACAAAGGCTTCCCTGAACCCTTCCGTCTTCTCCAGGGCTATTCTTTCGTTAAAGGAATCCTTTTTCAACTGCCGAAAATGATCCTGGCAGCAATTGTAGGCTATCCGAAATATCCATGAAGACAGCTTCGAGTGATCCCGCAGCCGGGCTAGATTCTCCTGAGCCCTCACAAAGGTTTCTTGGACAAGATCGTCTGCAACCCAGTCATCCCTGATAAGGATGACGATAAACCTTCTTACACGATCATAGTAGTTGTGGTAAACGTCCCAGAATTTCATATTGTTGGTTGCCCACCGTTATGTGCAACACGTTGTTCCGGCTTTTGCCGTGCAAGGAAGGTCATACCGGCGTTCCTGGCCCATGATGCTGTTTATGCTGTTTTTCATGGCCATATGGGCGCCTTTCTTGACTTGTGTTGCAAGTTCCACTGCCTTCAGGATTTCCTGAGAGGTGAGGCCGACCTCGCCGGCCTTTCCATAATAGTATTCGAAACAAGGGACACAGTTCGCGGCCGTTGCCGCTCCCAGGCATACTAATACCTCGATTCTTTCTTCCATGACACCGTCCTCCTTTTATAAGGGTTTAACAGTAAGACGGAGGAATGTCCCGAAAGGTTACACTATTCTACACCTTATTAAGGCCCGATGCAATTTGCCTAAGGGTTGTGAGACACTGCTAGACAAAAGGGGCAGGAACGGATATGCTCAACCTAAACTACTACTAGGCCAGCCCTTGATTTCTCCCAAAAGACACGTTTAATGCTGCTCTTGGGGATCCCTTTGGGCCTACACTCATTTCATCGGGGACCTCCGATTACTTGACGTCGATAATGATTCTGCCATAGAAAGTATAAACAGTATTTGCGCAGTAGCGGAATGCTGGATATGCCCAAGCATTCTATGAGGCGGGACAGATACTTCATTGTGAGCCCAAAAGAGGCAAATCAATGAATCGGGCCATAGCCAAGAGAATCGCTAGAGAGCTTCAGGGCAAAGAAGGAGGGGGATGGACCGTACACCCATCCGGCTGTCGAAGCTTTCTGAGCCAAATGGTCGGGATGATGAAAAGCATAGCGCATAATTACGTTTTCAGAAAAGGAGGCTTTCATGAAGATAGATATTTATACACATGTCCTACCCACGAAGTATAAAAAGGCTCTTTACAAATATTCTGATAAATTTGAGACTGAAAAAAATTTTATTGAAAGGCGCATTACCTTGACCGACCACAATGAAAGAATCCGTATCATCAATAAGTACGAAGACGTGGTCCAGGTATTGTCCGTTAATTTACCCCCCCTGGAAGAAATTGTTGATCAAAAAGAGGCGGCTGAACTAGCAAGGATAGCAAACGATGAGATGGCCGAGTTGGTGGCCAAGTATCCAACAAAATACATTGCCGCTATCGCACATCTTCCACTCAATAATATGGAAGCTGCGATGAAGGAGGCTGAAAGGGCAATCAGAGAATTGGGATTCAAAGGCATTCAAATCTTCACATCTATTCAGGGGAAACCGTTAGGTTCGGATGAATTCTTGCCTCTGTATAAGATGATGACCGATCTTGATTTACCGATCTGGATCCATCCCCTTCGAAGATCTTCAGTTCCGGATTACCCAACAGAAGACGCCTCGTTTTACCAGCTGTTTTCCATCTTCGGATGGCCTTATGAAACAACCGCGGCAATGACACGCCTGGTTTTTGCCGGTATCTTAGAGAAATTTCCGACTATAAAGTTTATCACCCATCACTGTGGCGGCATGATCCCTTACTACGCTGACAGGATCGTTAACCATTACAACAATGGCTTAGAACGCCTTGGACAAGAGTTTTTCCCAGGCCTTACCAAACATCCCATCGAATATTTCAGAATGTTCTACAACGATACCGCTCTGAACGGGGGCACATCTGGTCTCATGTGCGGATACGACTTTTTCGGGGAAGACCATCTGCTTTTCGGTTCCGATATGCCCTTTGACGTTGAAAACGGTGCCATTGCGATACGGAAAACAATAGAGGCCATAGAGGGTATGAACATATCGGAATCAAGCAAAAAGAAGATCTATGAGGGCAATGCCAGAAATCTCTTGCACCTTTAGGCGGCGTCTTGTCTTGAGAGCAAAGAAATGAATTTATCGTATGTGTTCCTTGCTTTTTCGTAGACGAAGGCAAAATAGATCTTATCTTGGATTTTTCTTTAAAGGGTGATCGGATCGAATCCGGTTTTCCGGATCGAGATTGGTGATAAAAAGCTTGCGCCGATAATCAGGCTGGCGACCCATCATGGCAGCTACTCCGCAGAAAGTCTGCTACCATGACGGCATCCTAGGTGGACAGTAATGTGAATTATTCTTGTAAGGCCCTATCTAATAATTGGCAATTTAGGTAGATTCAAAACAGCGGGCTTTTCGAAAAGGAACGGATTTGGGCCACAGCCCGTTGAAATCTCGCCCCCTACCCATATCTTAGCCTAGCATGCCCCGAGTCAATTATTTGTATTTCTCCCAAAAAACGATTTGGTCATGGTCTTTTCGAGGCCTAGGTTTGGGATCCTCATCAGCATATCCTATAACAATGAAGGTTTGTATGAATAAATCATCCGGCAGGTTCATGACCTTGTGGGCCTCTCTGGGAGACATTGCACCCACCAATAAACTACCTAAGCCCTGATTAACCGCCTCCAAGGTCATATACGCCCCGGCAACCATGATCTGTTCGCCGGCTTTGATGATCATTGCCTGCTCGCCCAGACGGTAAGGCGCAAACAGATCGCTTCCTAAGACTGCATTATCCAAGAAATCGTCGGTCCAGGCCATCACGCCTGCATCGATAAGTTGCTTCAAAGCCTCTCGGTGCATCTTACGAGAGAAGGCTTCTGTCAAACCACAACAGACAATCACAACCGGAGCAGTTCTGACATGGTTTTGTCCGCCGGCCGCATTGGCCAATTCCTCTATCTTAGCCTTATTTTGAACCACAATGAACCGCCACGGTTGCGTGTTTCCCCATGAGGGCGCTCGCCTGCCCGCCTCCAATACCTTTTCAATCTTGTCTTTTTCCACCGGCAGCGGCTTCCACTTTCTGATGCTTCTCCTCTTTAGAATCGCCTCTGATACATCCATCTTGGTTCCTCCTTTCGCCTGTTTACCTCCTCGAACGCCTAGATCTTGTCCTTCCTCGTCCGTTATAGGCGCCTTCCACACGTGCTAACAACCCCGCCTCCTTTCACACATTCATGTTAACATCGTCCTAGGTTTAATCTTCGTGTGCGTAGGATTTGTTGGTAATTGAATCCTAGGGAGCCGTCGGAAATTTGTCAAGTTTATGTACCTATAGTGACCCTTAAAAATAGGTGAGGTGTAAGAAGTCTCCTTTTCGGCGCCAAGGCTTAGGGGGTTTACCATTGTGTGTCAATGCGGAATAGAGCTCATGGTGTTGCGGCTGCCAGTTTTGTGTCAGTATGAGTGTATGGCAGGCCGATGATCAAGATGTGGAAAAGGTGCCCATGGGACCGTTTTGATCAATAGGGCCCACCACTGCTCTTGACTCTTGATGAACCGATGAACGATTTATTCCGACAAGAAAGGAGCGTGTCACTCCAGTTTTTTCAGGAACTCGTCGTGGGTCAATACCTCCCCCATGTAAGGGAAAAACTTCTCCTCAACATATTTCTGTTCTTCGCCGGAAATCGCAGCACAGCAGTCCTTCAGGAGGAAGACCTTGTAGCCTTTGTCATAGGCGGACCGTGCTGTTCCTTCCACACAGACGTTGGTGAGGAAGCCGCAGAACGCCACGTTCTTGATACAGTTGACTCGGAGCAGGAAGTCGATATTGGTGGAGTTGAACGCATCCAAGGTTCGCTTGCCCTCCACCACGATATCCTGCTTCGTGGGCTTGAGCTCATCGATGATCTCTCCTCCCCATGTGTCTTTCCTGAAGGCCTTGGTCTCCATGACATTGCCGTGTATGGGGCCCAACATCCCTTCGCATCCGGCGTCGATATAGTCCTGTTCAAAGAGGATGGGGACGATCAAGGTGAGGCACTTCCCCCTGGCCTTCTGGAGGCAGTCCTGCGCGTTCTTGATGGTGTTTTGTGCCTTTATCTGGCCCTTAACCCCTTCATAGAGAGCTCCGCCTTCTTTGCAGAAGTCGTTTTGGAACTCGATGAACACGATCGCGGTCTCGCTTGTTTTCATTGCATATCCTCCTTCTAAAGGTTGTAGGTTAAAAGGAATGGTCTTTATGGCGGAAATGGCCGCATGCGTGATTAGGTCATGAGGTCAAATCTCCGTTTGACTATTAAAGATCCAATGAATGATCTATCTCGGCGAATGGGAGCTTGAGGCTGACCTTTAGCGCTGCTTGAGGCGAGATTTTCAAAGGAAGCTGCTCGACCAGGTCAGCGATGAGCTTTATAAGAAGCGCTATTCAGCTCGTACCGAACAACCGCAGAGGAAATGGATGAAGAACTTCAGCGTTTTCGCCGGAATAAGGATAAAGGAGAAAGAGGGATTTTGCAATACTTTTCTGACGACCCGACGCAATTTGAATCGGCCGGCACACATAGGATGTCTCTCGCAGAGGGCTCAGAGGCACTGGGTTTTGAACTGCATGCTATTCCAATTGAATAGCCAATGTTATGAAGAAATGTGTTGACATTACGTAGGTATGTGCTGGATCATGATATATAAAGGGTAACAATTTTTGTGGGGGAGAAAATGGCAGCCTGTTATTGTAGATTTGTCTTTGCGGTCTTGGTCATTGTTTTTGCGTGGTGGCATGTCTCATGGGCTCCTATCGCTTTAACGGTTTTAGGAGTCGTGCTGGCAATTCTGGCACTGAAAAGGGATTGGTGCTGCAGAGCGAAACGTCAAGAGCAGAAGTAACGTAGCTATCCATGCAGCAGTCCAGCGTTATTCTCGATAGCTTTTTGTGATATTTGAATTTGTTCGCGTCCTGGTAACTACACAGGTGCATTTTAAAACAATAACCCTGTTTTTAGGCCGAGAAACAGGGAGACGGAAGCTTTAACCCTCGACCAAGTTGCTCTTTAAGAATAGATCCCCAACCATCACCAAAGTGAAACCCATAGACCCCAAGAGACATTTCTGGGCTATCGGAATTATTCAACCCCTATCTGTAACGTCGGCGCATACTCGTTTCACCGATTAACTATGGTTTCAAACATACTCGGTGCTTCCACTGAGTCTTTTCTTACGAGAAAGGGGACATCGTGCAGGGGGTGCAGTGCACGTTTCGATGAATGGAACTCATTGCTTGGAATTCGAGGCCACGCACATTCAGCACGAACATCCCCACCTTTTAGGCAATCATCCAAAAGGGAGAGAGATCTTCGAAGCTAGCCCTGCTCGGCTGCTCGCAGCGGCGGCCAGGCTTCGCTCTACATCTTCGTCTGACGTGGCCCAGGAGCAGACGCTGATGCGCATGGCCGCTTGATCATGCCACACTGATCCGCCACACCAGCACGTGCCATCAGCCTGAATACGGGCAATCACCCTGTTTGTCTTCTCCTCGTCACCAAACGAGACGAGCACCTGATTGAGCGCCACCTCGTTGAGAACCCGGTAACCTGCCATGTCAAAGCCTTGCGCAAAGCGGGCTGCATGCCTGCAGGTGCGCTCGATAAGCCCTGCCAGCCCCTCCCTGCCCAGTGCCCGGAGGGCAGCCCATAGCTCAACCCCTCGCGCACGTCGTGACATCTCAAGAGTGTATTGTGAAGGTTCCCGGCTTTCGCCTTGTGGCAGGTACGTTGCCTGAAATGCCAACGCCGCCCTGAGGAATTCCGGATTTCTGATAAAGGCAATTCCGCTGTCATACGGCACATTGAGCCATTTGTGCCCGTCGGTTGCCCATGAGTCCGCATCGGCGAACCCGGCAGTCAGGTGCGCTCGCTCGGGGGAGGCTGCGGCCCACAGGCCAAAGGCACCATCCACGTGCACCCAGGCACCGGCTTCACGAGCGATGGCGCATATCTCCCCGGCCGGATCGAATGCCCCTGTGTTCACGTTCCCTGCCTGTATGCATACGATTGCCGGAGGCGACACCGAGGGCATCGCATCCGGGCGCATCCTTCCCTGGCCATCGACTCGCACGGTAACGACCCGCTCACGTCCGAACCCCAATAACCCGAGCGCCCTGAAAAGGCTGGGATGGGCCTCAGCACCGACGATGACTTGCACCGGGGGCGCGCCGAACATTCCCTGAGACTCAACATCCCACCCCACCTTATCTAGGATCGCATGACGTGCAGCAGCTAATGCCGTGAGATGGGCAGTCGTTGTGCCGGTCACAAGGGATCCGCCACATTCCGGCGGCAAACCCAATACATCGACAAGCCACCGCAAGGCGACCTCCTCCAGGGCAGCTGCGATCGGCGAGGTAACTGCAAAGGCGGCATTCTGATCCCATGCACCGGCCAGCCAATTGGCCGCCAGTGTGACCGGAAGGCTTCCTCCGATCACCAGGCCAAAGTAGCGCCCGCCGGCGGTAGCAACGGTTGCCGGGGAGCCGATCTCATCGAGAAGGGCTATAACCGACTCCGGGTCCGTGGGCGTATCCGGGAGGGTTTCGTTCAATTCCGCAAGGCGTTCGATGGCGCCGGGCGGCACCCCAACGCTGCGGTCGTGCAGGCCTTCCAGGTAGCGGATTGCACGCCCTGAAGCAGATTCAAGAAGACGTCTCATCATGGTACCTCTTAACTGAAATGAAGAAATGGGGCTGGGCTCCATTTCGGATACGGAAAGGGGTCATCTCCGTTTGGCCCTTGATGAACCAGTGCATGATTTATGGTGGCGAATCAGATCTTCGAATTCAGATTGAGCCCTGCTTATATGGATTAAGTAAGGAAGTTGTTCGATCCGCTCGGCAATGAGATCGGCCAGAGCTGTTGCTCAATCCGCGCCAGAAAAACACAAAGGAAATGCAGAAACACACTCCTCGTTTTCGCCCGTGTAAGGATAGAGGCAGGAGAAAGGTTTTTCAATGCATTTCTGTATTTTCACCACCCCTGGTTTGTGGCAATTGCCTGAGCCCTTTTGGGAATATGAAACACTCTTGGGGCTATTCCGCATGGGTAAAGCGGGAACGGGGCTGAACCTATGATCTCCCTAATTGTTTCCTTTTCCAGTATTCATACATTAAGGAGAGCAGTTGGGCGGTTTCATCGAGCCGGTTGTAGATCCGTATTCCTTGTTCATTGACGTCGTAGACGACCTGGCTTTCCCATGGGGTAAAGATGCTGCCTATCAAAACAGGAAGGCCGGTTTCCCTTTCCAGGTCAACGAAACCTTGTATCACCCGTTTATTAATATCCAGAAATAGCTTAACCTTGGTCGGGGCATCTTTTCCGAGCATTCCCACCCTGCCCATGCCGTGAAGAATTAAGGCGTCTACTTCACCTGAAGAGAGGATCTCACGACCCAGGGCAATGAAGGTATCTCCCTCAAGAAAGAGCCCGGAAGCCCCGATATCGACCGGATTTTTTGTTGATGCCCTCAAGGGCATACCGAGGGATCTCAGGGAGCGTTGCAGGTTCGAGCTGAGCTCCGGCACAATAAGCCCCGCTTCCTCAAGGGAGTCGGATAGCGCCACTCCCCAGGAACCTCCCATTGTCACGATGGCGATTCTTCTGCCGCGCACGGGCGGCCGCTCAACGAGCGCATGACCAAGGGGGAGCAGGAGCTCCATGGAGGGCGAAATGACGACCCCGGCCTGATGGAACAGGCCCTGATAGATCTCCCTTGTTCCGGCCAGAGCGCCGGTATGACTCTGGGCCGCGCGGGCTGCACCGGGAGTCTTGCCGCCCTTATAGACAACAACGGGCTTGGCCATGGATACAGCACGGGCGACCTGGCTGAAGCGGCTTCCATCTCTGATAGCTTCAATGTACATGACGATGGCCTGCACATCAGGGTCCTGTCCGAAATGCTCCAGGAAGTCTGTGGCTGTCAGGTCACACTCGTTGCCCGTATGGATAAACTTTCCCACACCCATTCCCCTGGAAAACCCGGAGGCAAGAAGATCGTTAAAGGCATAGCCTCCCTGGCAGACAGCCGCGAGGGGAGTGTTTACCAGATGCTCCGCCGGTGAGGAAGACGCAATGAATTCGGCATGGAGGTTAAAGGTACCGCTTACGTTCGGGCCGAGGAGGCGGATCCCAAAGGAGCGAGCCAGGCGGGCAAGGGCCTTTTCTCTGTCTTTACCCCTTTCAGAGGTCTCTCCAAAGCCTGCCGTGATAATGGTGAGCCCCTTGATTTGCTTCTGGCCGCAGGATGTCACGGCCTTTTCCACCGAATGTTCCGGGATGGTGAGCACCGCCAGATCGATCGGTTCGTCAACCTCTGCCACATCCCTGAATGCAGGGATGCCATAGATGTGGTCGGCATGGCGGTTTATGGGAAAGATCTTCCCGGGATAGCGCCGGGAGAGCAAGCCCTGCATGATGTAGGACCCCCATGATCCAGGCCTTTCCGTGGCACCGATGACCGCTACCGACTTTGGATTGAGAAAAACACTCAGCTCATTCTTAACTGCCATACATCCTCATTATTTGTGTTGTCTCAGGAATAGCACCATAATAAGCACTGCGAGGTGATCTCAGATTCACCGCCCGGCATCATATCTGCCTATTAGTGCCGACTCATTTTTATATCGCCCGGTACGGTTTCCCCTGCCGCGAGAATGCTCCAGAAGAGCACAGGTATCGAAAAGGCACGGGTCGGCGACCCCGTCTACCATAGGGTTATTATTCTCTTTTTCCAAGGGAAAAATGCGCGGCACGAGGACTGGGTGCCAGAATGGTTAAGGCCCTGAGGAGTTAAGGAGCAATGGGACGGTCGTACCCGGAGAGGCATAAAGAATGGGGGGCAGGCAGGAAGCCTAACCGGAAAGGCGTTTTCCAAAAAAGAAAGGGCAGGGCCATTGCCGGCCCTGCCCAAAGTTGTGGCTTGCCTCGCTAAGCCAGAACGCACGCTAAGGCAAACAACATAAGGAGAGTTATCATGTACTACTATTGTACTCGTAACGTGCCTAGCCGTGTCAAGAAAAATAGGAAGGGTCGAGAATTCATGATAACCAAATCTTCCAGTTGGAGGATACGGGATAAAAAGGCGATAGACCTTTGTTTGGCTCTCCGTGGTCCGATGCCCTCAATCGCCCTGTCAAAGGAATGATGCTCGGATGGCTCGTCACTATCGCTCAATAACCATGGTGCCGGCCATCTTATCGCCCAACCGCACCCCTTTCTCGTCGGAGAAGACCTTGACGATTTCGATGATCAGGAGGATCAGCAGGGCAATTCCGAGCAGGATATCGATGATCCAGCCAAAAATTGGTATGAGTACGAAGAACAACATAATGGGACCAAAGGAGAACATCCAGTTTCGTTTCGCAGAGGCAGCATAATCGATCTTGGCAGTTGGATCTTGGGTATTTACTACCGACAGTTTCAGCAATTTCTTCCCAACGCTCTTATACTCAAGAGCTTCGATGGGCAGGGCATCTCGCAGAAGCATATACAGGGCGCCGATAATCCCCCCAACAAGTGGGATCAGCCCTATTATCATAGAAACAATGGCATCGATGACAAAAGCTATGATCCGTTTCACCGGATCGGCCTTGCTGAGTGCGGCATCCTTGATCTCTGCCTCAGCGGTTTCGGTTTCCCCTTCTTTTGCCTGCACCTTTTCTTCTTCGTTCATGACCTATCCCCCCTTCTGTGTTAGTAACCAATCCCTGACGAATTATTCTAACACAACATGAACCGGATAAGAAACCCTTTCTCTGCAAACGACTCCATAGTGACGAGATCGGGCCTGTCCTTGACTCTTCTTGATCCGAGGCCTGATTCATGAAGGCGAATGGGAGGCTAAGTCCCTCGATTCATTAACTTGATAATTCCCTGCAGCGGCTCGACTGAGCTCGCCGAAGTCTTGCTCCAGGGTTACAACATAGTTCCTCCCCCTTGATGGGGGAGGTTAGGTGGGGGTGATAAAATGTTTGGTCACCCTCCTCTTTACCCGCCTGAAGTCTGGCGGGTTGATCCCCTCCCATTAAGGGAGGGGACTTAGCAATTGGATACCCTGCAGCTTGCTGCAGGGTGGTTCATTCAGGCCTTAGTGCTGAGTGAGCTTTTCCTCCAGTTCCGTTCGACAAAATACTTGACTGTATTTGCGAAACGAAGCACTAAGCTTGGCTGTGGTTGCCGCTGGAAGCGAATGCTTGTGGGGATGCTGCTCGAACTACCCCACCTTTCATAACTGCCCTGATGTAGCATCCCAGTGTTCCAGCAACTTCCGGTAATCCGGGTCTTCGTACCGGCCAAGGAGGAAAGCAGGGGCGTAGTCGGGTAATTCGCCCCCTGTGACATGGCTGGCGAGCAACTCACCGGCGGCCATGCTTGCCATAATGCCGAAGCCGGAAAGAGCCCCGATAACATAGGCCCCCTTGACAGGGAGACAGCCTATTAAAGGTCGATTTTCTTGGGTCTTGCAATAGTATCCCCCATCCACCACAGGTCGGGGCATTTTGCTGAGATAAGCGGACAAGCCGGGTATCATACGTGCCAAGCCCCGTATCGCGATCTCCCCATACTCCGGCTCGAACGGGGGCGGCCACGTGGGTTCTTGAGCCTCGATGTGGTAGGGCCAGAGAACCAACAGCGTCTGACTGCCGAGCCCTCCTTCCGGCCGAAAATGTACACCCCCGGGAAATTCTTCCAGTAACCACCGTGTTTCCTCCTTGGCCGCCAGGTCCTCGCGTTCTTCCTCGGTCCAGGGCAGGAGCACCGGATCGTCCCAGATCATAAGCGGTGCATCGCGGAGGACAATACCCAGCGTATCATCAAAGGCAACTTTGCCATGCAGTTCGTTGAAAACAGGGAAGTCTATCCCGATCATCGCCCCGGCCTGTTTCAGGAGTGGCCCGGCACCTATGACAAAAGTGCGGGTAGATATCTGCAGAGGTCCGGTAGGCGCGCTCACATGAACGCTTTCGATTCGGCCGTTCACAAGGGTAACATCAGTAACTCGGCCTCTTAAAAAACGTACCCCGTGCTCTTTCGCCTGTTCCAGAAGGTACATGCCTAATTGTTGCGCACTCAGCCAGCCGCAGCGGCGTGGGTGCACCATGGCAACAACCTGGTTCGTGATGAAGGGGTGGTGTTTCCCGATCAGTGCCGCGTCTAACACCACGTCGGCACCGGTGAGCTGGGGATCAAAGCCGCGGGCGATGAAGGGGGGATACGGGGGGTCATCGGAACGGCCGTAATGGTAGCGGAGCTGCCCTGCTCCCAGTTGCGAAATCTCCACGGCCGAGCGCTCCATCGTGGGAACATGATCCGGATCAGTAGTCAGAAAAACATATCCCCGGCGATTCAGGTGAAAATAGTTGTCACTTTCGCAGGCCAGCTCCTCCAGCAGGTCAATGCTCCGGTTCATGAAGTCTACCATGGTTGTGCCCGGGCCGGGCCACCAGTTGCGGTACGCTTCGGTAGACTTGTCACTGGTGAGCGTGAGCGGAGGGTGCTCATCCACCAGTACGACTTCCTTGACGCCTTTCTTAACTGCCAGGTGGTAGGCAGCGGAAACGCCGGCTATGCCGGCGCCACAGATCACGACATTGGCACGTAGACCTTTCATCCCGATCCTTTACAGAATTTGCAGTATGCCCTTTTGAGAAAGAGGGTATCTGCGCTCTGCTCGAATACCCTGATGTGATAAGGAACCCCTTGTTCTGGTAAGGAATATAGAAGAAGGAGCCTTGTGTGTCAATGAGACAGCCACCGCTCCTCACAGAGGACCTCAAATCAGGAACCCGCCTCTTTTCGCCGTTCGAATTTCACTGCAGTCTTGCCGCACGTTGTAGTGTGTGAGATGCGATTAGATCGCTGACTTGTTCAAGCAGTTTCTTCTTGCCCCTATCAGTCGACTATGGTAAGAGATTTCAACGCCCTAAGCCTTGTTTGGGTCCCTTGCTCACAAACAACGCACGGTGACCAGCATGCTTATTTTACCTCTTCTTATCCAGAGCCAGAAACAGTGCTCTCATTCCCCTTACTACCGCATCTACCGCTCTACGAGCAGACCCAGTTGATTCCAAGGGCCATAAGGCGTATTTGTTTCCGTCTATGAAGCAAAGACGCAAGGTAACGTATTGGATTTAGGTACTTTACACGGTCTGCCGAATTTCGAGTCGCAAAAAATTACGTCTTTCCGGCAGTCTAGTATTAATGTTCTGCAAAGGGAAAAGATGACAGGCGAAACACCATCAGATGGGGGTATTAAGATCGCGTGCAGACCGCCATGCACAGATTAGGTCGCTGGAGTTGCGGATGATAAGATTCACATGCGAACACTGTCAGGCCCGGCTGCAGACGCCAGACGAAAATGCCGGCAAAGACGCACGATGCCCAACCTGCCGTGGCATCTCAAAGATACCTATGGTTCAACCAGCAGAAGGGACAATCGCGACACCTACCGTATCGTCGACACCAGGACTGAGCAAGCATGGCATTGCCGCCTTTGTGTCCGAACTAGCCACCTATTACATGGACTTTCTGGAAACGGATTTCCACAAGAGGCGCGTCCCAAAACGCAGCGTAACGTTCCGCAACAACAAGAATTTGCGTGTCGGCCTGGACTTGGCCAAATATGACGCCTTCCAGTCTGCAGTTCTCAAGGTACTCGAAAATGGCATGACACGGCCGCTCAATATACCCAGAGGCAAATACCGAGCAGTTGTTTCCCAGAAGGTCAAGGACCTCATTACAGCACACACCAGGAGTATCTCGGACGAAGTGCTGGCGGAGGTAGCAGCAAGCATTACCACGAAGATCACCGATCTCGCCAATCCAAAGACGACAGATATCGGTGAAGCACTATCTCGTTCTCAGGATTCCGTCACCGAAGCCATACGCTCAAAAGTCGTCACGCCATTTGTGAGAGATGTCGAAGGCCTCCTGCACAGCAGCAGCGGACCGGACATTGAGTCAATTTACTCCTTGGAGGAGAGCCTTGTGGCGATTCTCACTGATCCATTGGAGGGGCTGATCTCTGAGTGGGTGGCAAACGTTTACAGTGGGCAGCCCGAGGACATTGCACACCAGATACCGCAAGTCCTCGATGGCACCTTCGTGCGAGATAGCATTGGATCATATTTTAGTAGTTGTTCTGTAAACGATTTGTTTTTCGAGATCCAAGAACTGGTCGACAACAACCTCATTTTGGATAAGCAGGACCTCTACCTATATTTTTGCGATATCCATTTCCTCAAAGACAAGTACCCGCTGTTTTACGTGCCCTTGACGATTACGAAGGCAGAGGGAAGCTTCCAAGTCGTCTGTGAGCCTGCGGTCTACATAAACAAGAAGGCTATTGAGTATATCGTCCAGGAGTTTAACAAGGAGCGAGAGCAGCAAGGGACGATCAAGTCCATAGCCGAGAGAATTATCTACCCTCAAGAGCATCGTGCATCCATGCCAGAGGTACTCGGTAGAGTCCTTTCGGACATTGTTGACTACTTCCATCTCTCGCCGGAGATAGACCTTGCCGATGCTGCTCATCAGGCGGCTCAAGGACTCTCTGTAGCCGTATCAAACTCAATGTACATTTGCATCTTTGATAAGGCTGACGAGGCGTTGGTCAATGACTATGAAGAAATCCTCGACTTGATGAAGTCGCAGGATGCTGATCTGATAGACAGTTTCACGGGACTGATCAACGACTTCATCGGTAGTTCTCCGAGGTCATTCCAAAGGGAGGTGGCTGACGAATGGGACAGGACCCCACCTGAGCAGAAACTCGTCTTCAGTAGCCCAATCCCTCTGAATCCAGAGCAAAGACAAATTCTACGAGCCCTGGACAAGCAGGACTGCAAGTACATCGCTGTCGAAGGCCCACCGGGCACTGGGAAGAGCCACAGCATCACAGCTATCGTATTCCAAGCCGTTTTACGCAATCAGTCCGTCTTGGTGCTCTCCGACAAGAAGGAGGCCCTGGATGTAGTTGAAGAAAAAATGAAAAATGTGATGAATCTGGTTCGAATATCAGACGATTTTCAAAATCCGATACTCAGGCTTGGGAAGGCTGCAAGTAACTACGCTAAGATTCTTTCCACACCAGCTGTCGAAAAGATCAGGATCTACGTCAAGGCCGTGAGAAGCAAGAAGGCCGAGTTGGAAAGGGGCCTTCGCCAACTCAGTGACTACCTGACCACCAACATCGATGCCACCATTGCCAGCTATAGCAATGTCGACATGGCTGACATACAGGCCCTCGCGAGTCTCGACTGCCGGTATGAAAACGGAGAGAACCACCCGATAAACTTTAGTGAAGTTTTGAAGTCAGAGGATAGCATTAGCCATGTTGATGAAGCGCGGCAATCGATGGCGGTGCTCGATGACACGCTTCACTATCGTACCGATAATCTTACCTTGCTCGACCTATTCCAGTCGACGTGCGATCCGCGGCAGGGGGCCGACACGTTCTCGACTTTCCTTGTTTTCGCAAAGGTCGTCCAAGAGTTACGGGCAACACATCAGGATCGTGCATTCCTCAAGAGTTTCCGCACTGTCACAGGAGGGCATGTCAATTCACTCAATTCCTTTATTGAGAAGTACAGAGAACTTGGCTCCGGCATCTTCGGATACTTCCTCAAGGGGAAGAAAGTCGCACAATTGTCGCAAGAACTGAATGCTGCATTATCCTTTAATGCACCTGTCGCTTTGAGGGAGGACATCGATGATCTAAAACGCGCTTCTGCGTTCTTTGGAGACACCTACTATGCGCTGAAGGAGCACAGCCTTCTGTCCTTTCTAGCCGACCCGCTACCGATCATACATGAATTTATGCTCCCCGATGACCATTTGCTTGACGAGATTGATCTGGATGCTCTGTCTGACGACTTGGGAACCGTCCTCTCGTACGCTCAAAGTTATCCACGTTCCGCAGAGAAGATAGGACTCTCGCCATCGAGTCTTCGTAGCTGCTTCCAGAACGACCTGCGCAGACTTCCTGAGGACCTGTTTAGTGACATGCTCTCTCACGTGTTTCTCCATCGCAAGTTGTCTAATGCATTCTGGGCGCTTCCGGTCTTTGACTACACGGGAGGTCTCTTTTCCTATCAAGAGCTGCTGACCAATCGGATGACCAACATTTTGGATAGGAGACTTCTGGACTTCTATGACAACGACAGGGCCACGGCCAAGACACTTCATGGGATTATCAGAAAGAAGCAACGTTTTCCGAAAGACGAATTTGGAAAGCTCAAAGAAGCGTTTCCCTGCATTGTGGCAGGTATCAGGGACTATGCCGAGTATATCCCACTTGAGCCCGGAATATTCGATGTTGTCATTATTGACGAGGCGTCACAGGTAAGTATTGCTCAAGCGTTTCCCGCGCTGCTGAGGGCTAAGAAAGTCGTCGTCCTTGGGGACAAAAAACAGTTCAGTAACGTAAAAACGGCCCAGGCACGAACCGACACGAACACAGAGTACCTGAACCGCCTGGATACCAGTTTCAGGAAGAATATCTCCGCTGGACCTGCAGAACTGGAACGGCTCACGAAGTTCAACATTAAGACATCCATACTCGAATTCTTTGAGTTCATTGCCAACTTCAACATCATGCTGCGCAAGCACTTCCGCGGTTACAGGGAATTGATCTCGTATTCCAGCAAGCATTTTTACGAAGGCGACCTGCAAGCCATTCGGATAAGAGGCAAGTCGATAGAAGACACCATTAAATTCTCTCTCATAGAGCATGATGGGAAACAAGAGCTAGCCAAGAATACAAATTCATTGGAGTGTGAGTTTATCCTTAACAAGTTGCGGCAACTGAAGACTGAAGGCAATCGTTGTTCCGTTGGCATCATTACCCCTCATACGAACCAGCAGAAACTCATTGCCTCAGCCGTTTCGGAGGACCTTGATCGGGACTACTTTTACGAGAGTCTGAAGCTGAAGATCATGACGTTCGACACCTGTCAAGGTGAGGAGAGGGACATCATCTTCTACTCGATGGTCGCGTCCCCGGGCGAGGATAAGCTCTGGGCGGTCTTCATCAAGGATCTGGATAGCGTTAATCTCGAAGAGGGTGGCCAGATCAAGGCACAAAGACTTAACGTCGGATTCAGTCGTGCCAAAGAATGCATGCATTTTATCATAAGCAAACCCATTGAAATATTCAAGGGGGCGATCGGTCAGGCACTACGCCACTATTCAGCGGTTTTGAGGGATGCTTCCCACCTTCCAGACACGACGGATGTTGATGGTCGGTCCCCGATGGAGGCCAAGGTCCTTGAGTGGATAAAGAACACAGCATTCTTCCAAAACAACTCCAATGGCATCGAACTAAAGGCTCAGTTCCCTGTTGGAGATTATCTCAAGCAGCTTGACCCGTACTACGATCATCCGGCCTATCGAGTGGATTTCCTTCTTCTTTACCGAAACGGTGAGAATCGTCAGCACAGTATCATCATCGAGTACGACGGCTTCAACGAGCATTTCGGCCATTTCACTCAGAATGCTGACGCAGATGTATTCAATTACGACAGTTACTACACAGCGGCTCATGTCGAGCGGGAGAAAGTTCTTGAAGGATACGGATATAAGTTCCTCCGTATTAACAGGTTTAATTTGGGCGAGGACCCTGTCTCAACGCTGAACGAAAGGCTTCTTGATCTTACTAGGCCCAAACCGAAGCTGACTTTCGCAAAGGTCGTACACAGGCTTGTCGAATCTCAGGAGACGGGCCAGACAAGGGAGTGTTCCAGATGTGGCAATTTGCTGGCTATCGACGCCTTCGCAGACAGCAGCCTCACAACTGGCGTAGGGAGAATTTGTAACGAGTGCAAAGCACAAAGTCGCTCCCGAACGGGGCCTGCCCGCAAGATGAAAACCCAGGCCTCAACCATGCAAGACACGGCAAGGAAAGACTGCCCAAAGTGTGGCTCCCCCATGGTCCGCAGAACAGGGAGGTATGGCGCTTTCTACGGGTGCTCGACGTATCCAAAGTGTCGTGGTACTCGCAGAATCTGACGAAGATCAGGTTCGATTAGATCTTAGAAAGAAGCAAAAGGATGAGGTGACAGACAGGTCTTCTCGCATTCAACTGTGGAGGCAGGAAAATGCAGAACAAACGGATGCACTTGAAAAAAAATAGCTACGCCATTTTTTGCATGTGATCCTTGACCTTAGCCTTCAGATTAAGGAGTCTTGCATGGTACTTCTTGCTTCAGAGTGGCAGCGGCTCCATAAAAACATCAGTCGCCAATATGAGTTGATAGCTCTGAGAAACCTTGAAACAGGGTTATCTCCTGAATGAAGCCAGAGGGTCAAACCTTAACTGTTTACAAACGCGAGTGGATGGGGTCGGGCATAAGTAATTAAGTATAATTTGCCCAACCCGACAATACCCAACCTTTGTCCCGCTGTAGCTCCAGAGAGGCAGGTGGTTTCAGCGTTGGACTGAGACAAAATAAAATAGGCGAATGCGCTATGGGAAAAAAGGATAAAGATGATATCTTAAATGATTATCAAAAATTGAAGAATGAAATAATGCGCGATAAGGTGGATGAAATATTTCGAACACAGCCCGATAACTACATTCCGGCACTCGAAGAAATTGGTTTTAAATACTATGATGACGATGATCCCGAGGAGATCGAAGAAAAGAATGCTAAACCCGAAAACCAGAACCAAAAGGATTTACTTGAATATTTTGAAAGTGATAAAGAATTATCAGAAACAATTTTAGCGACCTATTTTAAGGAGAAAGACACGGAGGAACCAAACCTTCCTCTGATAAGAAAATACTTTAGGCAGGCGAATCAAAACCTCAAGTCCCTCATTTTGTATGGTCTTGATCATTATCCTGCAAGGCTTGATCTGTTATCTGATTTGGCCTATTTTCATGAATTCGAGAATATTCTGGGCACTCTTATTAAGTACTTTACACGTGCGTGTATGAGTGAAACGAATCTTGAAACCTTTACCGAGCTGGCTCAGGATTTCTATTGCGCCACTATCCCGGACGGCTATGAAGCCTTATATGCCCTTCGCGATTTATTCGATCCTAATACGAACAAACGGAAAATCATTGATTTTCTAATTCAGGAAGAAGAGGGGTCGGGAGGCTCTTCATCACCAATAGGATTTTAAAACCGTCCAACCCGCCAGCGCACCGGACAGTGAAAACCTGGCGGTTTCTACTGCCGGTGACCGCCACCGTTCGATGCAGGAGATTCATGATTGACAAAAACTATGAGCAGTATTACTATTACCGGTATTACAAATTACCGGAGGTGCAATCATGAGAGTTACAATAAAAGGGCAAGTTACAATTCCACAGGAAATTCGCGAAAAACTAGGCATAAGTCCTGCCGTTGAAATTGATTTTATAGAAGAGAAAGATCGGGTTTATTTGGTGAAAAGGAAAGGCCAGGCAAAAAAAACTCATAAATTCAGTAAATTGAGGGGAATAGCCAACGTTAAAATGACAACAGATGAAATAATGGCTCTCACAAGAGGAGACAAATGAAAGGGGTTCTCGTTGATTCGAATGTCATTCTGGATGTTTTTCTCAATGACTTGAAATGGGCTGATTGGTCTGAATCCAAATTAGAGGAATACAGCGAGCACAGATTATTATATATCAATTCAATAATCTATTCTGAAATATCGATTGGGTTTAAGTTAATAGAGGATTTGGAGTCTGCAGTTAGCAAGGCCGGCTTCCAACTGTTGGAAATTCCAAAAGAAGCACTCTTTTTAGCTGGAAAAGCTTACATTAAATACAAAAGAAGAAAAGGGGTGAAAAGGACCCCATTGCCTGATTTTTTTATTGGCGCACAAGCAGCCGTATTAAATTTAGACCTATTAACCAGGGATGTTTCAAGATATCAAGCATACTTCCCAACTGTAGAATTAATAGCACCATAAATATTTGACAGGCATCGCTCAATGAAGCTGACATCCCGCCTCGCAGGCGGGACTTCGCTCCGGCCTATTGGCACGCCAGATGCAAAAAACGCCTGCCGTGCCCAAGGGGTGCAGCTTATCTCGCAGGACGTTATGTGGCTCAGCTAAAAATGCCATGTCGCACGAATCCAAGTATTTCCTGTGCACGCAACGCCTAGGATTCCGGTTTTGGTCTCTAGACGACTTCGATTTGGCGTTTGGGCTTTGGGGAGACCTCAAGGTTACCAAATTAATCGACGCGCGTGGACAACTCTCAAAGGACCAGGTGAAGGAACGACTCGTGCAAGAAATCGCGACCGCAGAGTTGCACAGCGTTCAGTATTGGCCAATATTTCTTCTTTCAAACGATGAGCATGTTGGTTGTTGCGGCCTTCGACCGTATGATGAGTCTCAGGGAGTCTACGAAATCGGTTTCCAGATATGTTCAAAGCACTGGAAACGTGGTTTCGCGTCCGAAGGGGCTCGGGCTGTCATGGAGTACGCCTTTGACAAGCTCGGCGTGTCCCGCCTTTTCGCGGGCCACAATCCCAAAAATGAAGCTTCGCGTCACCTCCTCGAAAAGCTAGGTTTTCGTTACAGTCATGATGAGTACTATGCGCCAACGGGCCTCAATCACCCCTCGTACATGATGACTGCGGACGAATATGAACTGCGTTGTTGAATTTGATGGATTAAGACCATACTGAATGAAGAATAGTGAATAGATGTCAAGTCCCCGTTTGACTTATGCTAACGGTACTAATACAAAAGGCGCACGAGTAGACTATTAAGGGTGGAATGTGAATGCGCCTGGTATCATGTAATGAACCGTGGGCGACCATCGGATCTTTGAAGGGACGGGAGGGGGCCGCCCTTTCGGTTGTAAGTTTCGAGAGGGCTTGGCTTCTAGATCTTTAAAAGTTAAAGATTGCCCTCAATCCCATAAGCGGGACTAGCAATCCGGTGCGCTCCTTTGCCGGCCGCTTAACGCCCGCGAATGGCTACGCGATAAATGGACGGGACCGGTATTCATAGCTGTCGGGATGAAGGACCCGGTGCTTGGTCCTCTGGTGATGCAGGCACTTCGCAATGACATACGGAACTGTCCTGAACCATATGAACATTCCGAAGCCGGACATTTTGTACAGGAATGGGGTGAAGAGATCGCAAGAAGAGCGCTATCGTCCTTTGACAAGCAAAGGGTCTCTATTGTTTTAAACGCTTCTTCAAAACTCAAAATGGTTTTAATCATAAATCAAGCCTTACCCCCCTTAGGGATGCTTAGTAGAACTACTGATGTGCACCGAACAAATCACTGGAGAGGACGTGAAAATGCTTGCGCATTCCACGCCTCTCAGTTCCACGTTGGCCTGAAATAGATTAAGGGTTTTCAATGGACATATTGAAAAGAATAAACCGCTTTTACGACACACATCGTTTTGGACAGCCCCAGATTCGCATTTATCACAAAAAGGGAAAGGGGAAACGAATACCTCGATTCCTGCTGAAATGTGGATGTTGTGAGGAGAAGCTTGAGATATACTGTTCAGATGAGGGGCTTGAGATCGGCGGCGTGAATGGAGCCATAGAGGACTGGCGTGAAATATTGCTTCCGCTTTTGCTTATTGAGGAGAAGGACGATAAACTGATTGATAGAAGGAAAGTGACGGCCAAGATAACCGAGCAATAATTGTCGGTAACATTCAGGAGGTTTAACATGATAACCGCCAAAGAGAAGATGACAGAAATAATTCAAAATCAACCTGACGACAGCTCTTACGATGAGATCCTAAAAGAACTGGCCTTCGCACGAATGGTCGAGCGCGGCTTGGAGGACTCAAGAGCTGGTCGCACCATATCTAATGAAGAGATGGGCCGCAGGATACGCTCATGGCAGAAATAAGGTGGACCGAAGAGGCAGCAAATTGCTTGAAAGAAATCCATGACTATATCGCCCAGGACGATCCATTCGCCGCTGCCAAAGTTATCTCGGGCATTTAAGGGAACGGAGGGTCGCATCTTAAATATTAATTATTCAGACGCGAAACTTAATAATTAAGACGCGCCCCTACTCTTCCATTTTGGCTATACTCTACAGTTTCATTTGGTTTCATAAAACACCAACATGGTTTGGGCTCTGTATATGCTATTCATGATCCCCTTCGCCATACTTGGGAGTCAGTACGTTTTACGGAAGAAGAAGGTCAATGGTGCGGGAGTCTGGGGTCACGTCTTGTTTTGTGAATTAGGAGATAGTAATTCGTGAAGAGGGACGCCCTGAAGCGGTACGCCCTTAAGATTCTAAATTGTCAGCTTGGAGGAGGGCGAGGTAATTGTTCGGGTGAACAATTATCAGTTGTTGGAATAAGTTACTTTTTTAAGGGCGTCCCGCTTCACACTGGGTGGAGGCTGATCCCGATATCCGCCTGTCCGCGGGACCGGGACAGGCTATCCGGGCTGTTGGGCAGCATGGAGTTTCTATTAGCCAGGTAACCAACCATTTTAAGGAGAGTGGCCATACGTTAGGGCGAGAAATTCCAAACTATTGGACGGGTCAGTGTTTTGGTTGTTCAAAAACGAATATACAAGGTTTGGGACTCCGTTTTTGGCACTCGGAAAATGGCTGTTTAACAAAGTGCACCATTCCTGACTACTTGTGCGGAATTGATGGCCTTGTACACGGCGGACTCATTACCCTCCTCCTTGATGAAGTTGCGCAGTGGACGATGATTGGACGCCTTGGCAAAATGGGAGTAACCCGCGAAATCTCGGTCCGGTTTTTGAAACCTGTTCCAACAAACACTGAACTAATTGTTGAAGGACAAATAATCAAACAGGGTGAAAAAAACGTTATTCTACGATCTACAATGCACTCTACTGATGATGTATTGTTGGCAGAGGCCGAAAGCAATTGGTTATTGGTAAGTCTTTCTACCATCGCGAAAACAGCGAATGTTGACGAGTCAACGTTGCAGGAGTTCCTTACCCGATATCCCTGAGAAGAAGCTATTTATGTAGCAATGCATCAGATTATGGCCCAACCATCGGATGAACTCTGTCTGAGAAAGCTGAGGCCTTTTCAGCAGGTTATCCATGTCGTTATATTGCTTAACTTCCTTGGCCCTGAGTATACCGCCCCTTCGAGCCATCTTCTATTGCAGATATTAACCGCTTCTGTTTTGAGGATGAAAAGGGTTGATTTTTATACCATTATACGGTATAGTTGGAATATTGTTGTTTCAGGTGAATGATGGGTATACGGAGCTTCAAAAACAGAGGGACTGAAGATATTAACTATGGAAGGGCTTCAAAAGAAGCCCTAAGGGTTCTTCCGAAAGAGCTGCACCGGAAAGCGCAGGTAAAGCTTGCTCGAGTTGGGGCTGCTACTTCTATTCAAGATTTTAAAGAGATCAAGGGGAATCGTTTCCAAACGCTTATGGGAGATAGAAAAGGTCAATACAGTATTCGAATAAATGATCAGTATCGAATCTGTTTTAGATGGGAGGAAGAGAATGCAGTGGATGTCGAAATAATCGACTACCACTAATTATATTGAGGAGGCTTTCAATGAATAAGATACACTTTACACCAGTACATCCGGGAGGAGTGTTACAAGATGAGTTAGAGGAGATTGGACTTACTCAAACTGCCCTCGCCAAACACATAGGTGTTTTGCCAAAAACGGTTAATGAAATATGCAGGGGTAAACGGGGTATAAGTGCTGAAATGGCGATGAAGCTATCAAAGGCTTTAGGAGGAAGTCCTCAGTTTTGGCTCAACTTACAAAATAACTGGGACCTTAGCCAGTTGGATGAGACTCACTTTAGGCGTATTGAACATATCGCAGCATAGGGGCAATATAACAGGATCAACTTGACCGGTATTTCGCTAGCGCTTCATAGCGGCAGGATCCCTGCGTCGGACACAAGGGGGAACGGAGGGTCGCATCTTATATATTAATTATTCAGACGCGAAACTTAATAATTGAGACGCGACCCTACTCTTCCCTGGCACGTCAGATGCAAAAAAGAGCATGTGCCGCGCGCAAGGGGTGTAGCTTATTTCGCAGCACGTTATGTGGCTCAGCTAAAAATGCCATGTCGCACGAATCCAAGTATTTCTTGTGCACGCAACGCCTAGGATTCCGGTTTTGGTCTCTAGCGTGACTTTACTAAGCGTGACTGTTCCATAGGGGTTAAGTTATTGTAAAAACGACAATAAAATCATCATTCAGTTGTATACACTGAATGGTATAGTGGTCTTTAGGTTTTTTTCGAGCAAGT
>Ga0307380_10000159_pt1 | contig 114345 bp, 104 predicted proteins | sample UN3MG_FD_202239 | JGI IMG/M metagenome (GOLD analysis project Ga0307380, IMG submission 202239) | Soil microbial communities from Risofladan, Vaasa, Finland - UN-3 | ecosystem: Environmental > Terrestrial > Soil > Coastal area > Acid sulfate soil | place: Finland: Risofladan, Vaasa...
TGGTCGCCTCGGCATCCGCCTCTCCGCGGATCTCCTCGGCCGTCCGGTATGCTCCCGAGATGATGGATTTCAGCTCCTTCTCCATCTGGCCGAGGATCTCTGCCTTTTTGCCCTCTCCCTCCGATCGGAACTGGGCAGCCTTGCGTTTTCTTTCCGATACCATCCGCTCGTAAACCTTCTTACGGACTTGCTCGACATAGTTAATCCGCTTGATGCGCACATCAACCAGTTCCATACCAAAGGCGGGCATGGCCTTTGACGCCTCGGCCAGAATCGCCCGGGTGATCTTCTCTCTGCCCAGGCGAACGGTTTCCGGGGCGGTTGCTTCGTCCTGGAACGGGGAGAGGACCTTGCCTTCCACATTCTCCACGCTCGGCATCTCGTTTGTGGTCCGGACGAGCTCCACCAGAGGATTCGCCGAAACATAATCCCGGAGAACAGCGTCAATGATGTCATCCAGCTTGGCGTATGCCTGACTGTAAGTGCCAAGAACTTCCAGGAATTTCTGCGCATCCACGATTCGCCACCGGGCCGTTGTATCCACGTAGATAAACCGCTTGTCTCGGGTGGGTATCTCTTTGGGGTCTCCATCCCACCTCATAATCCGCTTCTCATAGCGATGGATCTCCTGAATGAAGGGGATCTTGAATCTGAGGCCCGCCTCGGTCTTTGGTTTTCCAATCGGTTTTCCAAACTGGGTGATCACCACCTGGTCCCATTCGCGAACCGTATAGAAAGCGCCTGAAATCAAGAGGATCAGAAATATAGCGATAACAACACCTATGAAAGCTCCTATTCGTCTCATTGGACCTCACCCCCCTTCGTGACCTGCTGATTCAGTTGGAGAAGCGGCAAAAGGCCTTTCTGTTCACTGTCGATAATGTAGATCTGCTTGGCGTTGGGCAGGATCGTCTGATAGGCCTCCAGATAGAGGCGCTGTTTGGTGACTTCTTTCGCGTTTCGGTATTCTTTGAGAACGGCCGAGAACCTGGCCACATCACCCTTGGCGTGGTTCACCCGCTCGAGCGCGAACCCCCGGGCGCCGTTGATTGCTCTTTCCGCTTCTCCCTTGGCCTGTGGAATCTGTCTGTTATACGTCTCCTGGGCCTCGTTAATGAGTTTCTCCTTTTCCTGCTGGGCCTCGTTTACCTCGTTGAAGGCGCCTTTTACAGGATCGGGTGGCACCACGTTCTGGAGTCTCACGTTGACGACGCGAATTCCGGTTTCATACTCATCGAGAATCTTCTGAAGCTCTTCCTGAGCCATCTTGTTCACCTCTTCACGGTTTTGGAGTACATAGTCAAAGCTCCTGTTCCCCACGATGCGCCGATTCACCGATTCGCTGATATCCCTGATTGTCATAATAGGGTCTTGTACGTTAAAAAGGTATTTCCGGGGGTCTTCCCTCCGGAACTGGATGATCCACTCCACATCGATGACGTTCAGGTCCCCGGTGAGCATGAGAGATTCTCGCTCCGTCGCGGCGCTCTTTTCATACTGGGTCCGAATACCGGGGCGGACGCTTTTGAAACCAAAGGTCTCCGTGTCCACTTGTGCCGTATGCACCTTGAAAACCGTGTCGACCCCAAAGGGGACCTTGAAGTGAAGCCCCGGCAGGACCATACCAGAATACCTGCCAAATCGCAGAATGACCCCCTGGTTGCCGGGTGCAATGGTGTAAAATGCGGTGTAACCCAAAATGATCGCGAGAACAATGACGATCACAACGGGCCAAAGCGGCTTTCTTCCCTTCCCGAAGCTCAGCGAATCTCCCACTTTCTTGATTATTTCGGAAAGATCTGGGGGACCCTCTTGCCGGCCTCCTGGATTATTATCCCAAGACATAAATATTCTCCTTTCTTTTTAGAAGTTCTTTTTAGAGGTTCCCTTGCCCCTGAGGGCATTGACGACCTCCACCCCTTCCGAATGGGAGACCGTATAGATGTTAATTTCCGACGGTTTGGCTAAAAGGCTCTTTGTCCCGAGCAAAACACTGAATCTTTCAGACCCTATATGACGGTCCAAGTCCTCACGGGTTTCCCACTCCTCGATCAGACTGAAAACGTGGTTGTCTTCCATATCACAAAAAACGTCATAGCTCAGACAACCCTTCTCCTTTCCCACCGGCTCAATCATGGAGAGAAGCGTTTGCATAATCTCCGTTCGTTTTTCCATGAGTGCCTTCATTGTAATCCTCACGATAATCACGGAAGCCCTCCTCTCCGGCTAAGTCCCATCAAAGGTTTAGGTCACGGTATATGCCCAAATCCAGAAATCTCTCCGTCCTGTCTGCCGTCTAAAAAAATCAAACGTTGCATTATTATATGTCCAAACTTCGTGCCAGACTGGGTAAATGCAACCTTATTTGATCCAACATATTGATTTATCAATGAATATTCAAACTCGAAAGGTTGATCGAGGAGGGCCAGGTTGACGCGAAATAGTGATCATATATGGCAAATGGTCAAATATGACCACGACCTTGGCATCTTTTAGGTAAAGTGAGTGATGCTTGGAGAGGGTATATGAACGGACAAAGAATGGCTTGAAACTGGTCACAAAAAACAGGCGAGTATTCAGGAAAATCGTCCCCGGCTTTCTATCTTCGGCAGTCGGTGCATGACCTGGTTTTATATTTCCACGTAGGTCATGGATCGGATGAAAAAACAGAATTCCCAGGCTTTATGGCTTGAGGATACCGAGTTTTCGCATTCGGGCCCGCAACGTGCTGCGGTTGAGCCCAAGGATCTCGGCCGCCCCGTTTTTTCCACTGACTTTCCATTGAGTTTGCTCGAGGATGCGCACAATATGTTCGCGCTCAACCGCTTCGAGCGTTTTTTGTGCAGTCGATAAATCCTTTTGCGGCTTTTTCAGTTCATCCACCAGACGCAGTTTGGGTCCCGAGGAGTTAATCACCGCACGTTCGAGGACGTTTTCCAGTTCCCGGACATTGCCGGGCCAGTGATAATTCTGCAAGGCATTCATGACTCTCGTCGGAATGATTTCAATGGACTTGCCCATTCGCTTGGAGATCTTTTTGACGTAAAAGTCCACAAGAAGTGGAATGTCATCCAACCGATCCCGGAGCGGCGGCATGGTAATAGGGAAAATATTTAAACGGTACCAGAGATCGTCACGGAACCGGCCCCTGCGGACTTCCTCTTCCAGATTGCGATTTGTGGCCGCAATAATCCGCACATCGACCTTGATCGTATGGGAGCTGCCCAACCTTTCAAACTCACCATCCTCGATCACTCTGAGCAGCTTGGCTTGCAATTCCAGCGGCAACTCACCAATCTCATCCAGAAAAATGGTAGCGCCGTTGGCGACCTCAAATCGCCCAAGGTGTCTGGAATGAGAACCGGTGAAAGCACCTTTTTCATGACCAAACAGCTCGCTTTCGATAAGGTTTGAAGGCAGTGTGGCGCAATTCACTTTCACCAAGGCTCGCTCTTTGCGCAAGCTCAAGCCGTGAATGGCCCGGGCGACCAGCTCTTTGCCGGTTCCAGTCTCGCCAAGAACCAGGACGATTGTATTGCTGCGGGCAATTTGTTCAACCTTATAGAGCACGTAATTGATCCCATCACTCTGACCAATAATGTTCTCATGGTTGTATTCCAGCTTGATTTCTTCTTGTAGATACGCTCTCTCAGCTTCAAGTTGGTCTTTTAACTTCTTTATTTCGAAAAGTGCGGCTTCAGCGATTTGTTTGCCTTTTTCCGCTTCTTCCCTTGCTACTGTGATTTCGGCCGTTCGCTTTTCAACAAGCTCCTCAAGATGTCTTTTATAATATTCACGCTCAGTCACATCCTCGATGGATAGGAGGATCATCTGGGTTTGCTTCGACTCTCTGTAAATCCGTCTTGCGTTCAGATGCATTATCTTTCGGCCTATGGTCTCGAAGTTATGTTCCACCTCAAAGTCATTAAATGTGGAATTCTGAGGAAGGATATCTTCAAGTAATTCTCTAAGCTTTGGGATGTCCCATTGCCGGTTGCCAAGATCATATATTAATATCCCCTCTGTTCCCTCTGGTTTAACCTTGAAGGTCTGGTAAAAGGAATGATTGGCCTTTACAACCTTCAAATCAGAATCAAGCACCACTAAGGGTGCACGAACCGAACCTAAGATGTTATCAAAAATTTCTATAAAGGCTTGTAACTTCCGTTTATCGTATCCTAACGCCTTCACTTTAAAACCATCTATCGGTTTGAATTTATTCAAATATTGATATGGCAGTCATAACAATCAAGTCAAGATCTTGGCCCAGGGTTTTTAATATCATAAAATCCGGAAAAACAAAAGCATTCCGCTGGGATTAAAAGGTCAGTTTAGGTGATTTCACCGGATTTTTATCTTGAGGGAGTAGTGGGTTATGCCCGTGCGGGCTCAAGTCCCGCCTTCGGCACCATGAGAAGGTTAGAGGATTAGTCGAATGTAGGCTAATCCTCTTTTTGGTTCTGGAAATGGCGCTCTGTTGAAATTATTTGCAGACATCCACCCATTGGGCGCCGGTGATCCGGCAGAGCTCATCTGGGGTGATTTCATACCAAGTTGCAATCATGTCATTGCGAGGAGCAAAGCGACGTGGCAATCTATCCTATGGAGATTGCGTCACATTCGTTCGCAATGACGTCTATAAATAGTAGCCTTTTGAATGCAACTTGGTATCAATACATGCGTTTCGGGAACCCGCCACCTCAAAGTGCTGACATTAGGTTAGGGCGAACTTTTCCTGTCTCCTCGGTTCCCAGTCGATGGAGCTAAAGCAATACGCTGAATGCCGAGGCCCAGGGCTTTCTTCACCGCACAAATTCCCGACAAACCGGCCCTGAGGACTCGATTCGCTGTTCTTATCCCTGTTTTTCCTGAAAAAGATTCCTGATCCGGAGATTTACTAGTGGGACCTTTTTGAGGCTTTGAGAGGATTTAACTTGTGGTTCTCAGCTGCCTTTTGAATCTTGACGTGAGTTGCCATATTGCAGACCCCTCTTTTCCATTTCAGTGAAGGGTCAGGGAAACTCATGCAGAACGTTCCAGTGGGGTACTCGGCGATCCTCTGGCAGCCGTTGCACTGTTCAACAATGGGGTGGCAGCTGCCGCCGTTAAACTGGCATCCTTTCTTGGTCATGAAGATGCACTCATGCCCCTCTCTTAAAGTTGTACAAACCATGGTTATCACATCCTTTCTTTATAGATTTAAAAACAAGAGCGGTTAACTCTTGTTCTGTTTAGCTGATTGAACCGAGATCATAGCCAAACGGATTCGGAAAAGCGCCTTTCTATATCTTTTATGGGATTTTTTTGTCAAGAAAAAAAAGAAGGCTCATTTGGCTCAGAAGGTAAACATGTTTTTTAGTATGTCCAGCCCACAACATACAGTCTGTTTCCTCAATTCCTGATCGGTGACAAAGACGGAGAGTATCATGACAGCCTTTTGAGGTCTCCGGGGTCTGTTGGGTTAGCATTTCTATTATCGGTGGCAGGGAGCTTCACTCGAATAGGCCCATCAGCCCTTTCAGTCTCTTTACTGCCTTGGGGAGCACCACGCCAATGCCTTCATGAAATCTCAAGTGGGCATGATTATCAAAGGGGGTTTCACCCTGATTGATAATAACCAGTTTTGCTCCGGAGCGAAGGGCTTCAGCGGGCATGTCTGCGGCTGGCGTTACTACAAGACTTGAGCCAACAACTACTAAAAGGTCGCATTTTCGTGAATGCTCGAAGGAAAGCATGAGATCCATTTCCGGAAGGGATTCGCCAAAATCCACCACACTGCGAACGAGACTGCCTCCACATGAGCATACAGTCATGTTGGCAGCCTTATCCACCTTTGTGCCGCACCTCGTGCAGTGCAGTTTTGCTATATTTCCGTGAAGCTCGGCCAGCAAATCGGGGCGTATGCCGGATTTGAGATGCAGGTTATCCACGTTTTGGGAAACGAGGAATGCCAGTTTGCCCAGTTCTTGGAGATCAACAATAGCCATATGACCGCTATTGGGTCCCACGGAGTCCCAGGGACGGGTCATCGGCCTGGGTGGGAGACCCTTGTCTCTCCGAGTCCACATGCCATTGGGCCCTCTAAAATCGGGCAGCCCTGACTCAGTGCTGATACCGGCACCGGTAAAAACAACGAGGTGTCGTGCCTCATAGAGCCATTGAGCAAGAGTCTGAATTCTAATATCAAGATCCTCGTTCATGTCTATTTTGCGTCCCTTTTGGTACGTTGCATCCTGCTAGAATGTGTTTCCAACATTCTGGTGAAGTCCACAACAACCCCAAAAGAGGGTGACTTGGTTTGGACCCTAAAAGGCTCTTTAATTTCTCACAGAGCTCACGGAGCGCTCAGAGAAAAGCATTGGATCGCTTAAAAACCCCGCATAGCGGGGGACCCGATGACTTACATCGGGAGAATGGAGAGCCTTCACGGGTATAAATAAGCTCGCTTATTTCTCGCCGTGGCAGCCTCTCCAAATACTTTTAAGCGATCTATCACCATTAACTGATTCATTTTCTTAACTCTGAGTCCTCTGCGGGCTCGAGCACTCCTGCCTTCAGGAGTGCGGGCGAGAGATAAAAACCAAAGCCTACGTACCTGCATAGCATAGCTTGGACCAGCACGCTTTGTAGCGGGATGATTTATGGTATGAGCCAAAGCGGTAAGCATGGTTCATCTCCCGGCCATGCGCTGGATAGACATCCTCGCCCATATGCCCTTATTCTCCAATGATCTTCACCAGCACCCTCTTGCGTCTCCGGCCGTCGAACTCTCCGTAAAATATCTGTTCCCAGGGGCCGAAGTCCAGCTTACCGTCGGTCACTGCAACGACCACTTCACGGCCCATGATCTGCCGTTTCATGTGGGCATCTGCGTTATCCTCACCTACGTTGTGCCTGTATCCGGATACAGGCTCGTGGGGCGCAAGCTTTTCCAGCCACAGGTCGTAATCGTGGTGAAGGCCTGGTTCATCGTCATTTATGAAAACGCTTGCGGTAATGTGCATGGCGTTACAGAGAACCAGTCCGTCTCTAATCCCGCTTTCCCTTAGACACTCTTCTACCTGAGGAGTGATGTTAACCAGAGCCCTCCTCGTAGGTATCTGAAACCAGAGCTCTTTGCGGTAGGTTTTCATGCATGCCTCCTTCGACTGTCGCTACGGCGATATTTGGCCTCGGAGTCAGTTTTCTACTGAACTCCATAGCTATGATTGTGTATTTTTTCGTTGGACTTGATGCCCTCTATTTCCAGTTTCTTCAACGTTAACTGAGCATATCCTAATGAGGATAAATGGCTCAGAAGGAAAAGTCTAGGAGTTATTTTGTCTTGATTTGGAGGCCGGTTGTTGATACATGCCTATGGGCGATAAAATGATTTGAGAGGATCTGCAGAAAACGGTGCTATCATGGAAGGGTTTAAGATTCAGTATAAGAACTCCACCTTTTCGGGTGAGAAAATCGAGCTGGACGGCAAATCTTTCAGGCATTGCACCTTCAAGGACTGCATGGTTGTGCTCGAGAAGGGGGAAACGGAGATCGTTAATTGCCGAATTGAGAATTGTAAATTGTTGCTGAGAGGCAATGCCTATACGGTTGGAAAGACTATTGCACTTTTCACGGGCAAGAGCCCTCTCAAGGTGCTGGATTTCGATGAGCCGTTGTTTGAAAAGCCGGTATAGCGCAATCCTAAAGCCCGATCGTCTTTCTGCATCTCAGACAGTTGGCATTGTTGTTATTATGATCCAGTAACGATAGATAACCCATGTTGCGATAGGCCTTTTCCCGAGCACCCTCAAGGGTTGAGTCACCGGCGATTATGTGCAGTACTCTTCCCCCGTCAGAGACCAGGCCTTTTTCCGGATCTTCCCTGACCCCTGAGAAATAGATGGCTATTCCCCTTTCAAGCCTATCTAAGCCGGTGAGTTGGTGGCCTTTGCCGTAACGCCCGGGGTAGCCCTTGTTCCATCCCTTACTGGCCTTTGAACGGCCTTCCATAGCAACGACGTCCACGTAGTATTGATTATTCCAGACGGGGGTGATCTGATCTAGCCTGCCTTCCCAGACCGCCATACCGATTTCGAAAAGGTCGGTACTCAACTTTCGGGATAAAACCTCCCACTCGGGATCTCCGTGTCTTACGTTGATTTCAAAGACATCCAGGCTATTGTAAGGGTCGAGATTGAGGCCGAAGTACAAGACCCCTTTATAATCCCATCCCAAACCGAGATCGCCCCGATTGTAAATCGCATTTACCGTGGGGTTTACGATCTCTTTCACGATTCTATTAACCAGCCATGGTGTCACCAGTTTATGGGGTAAATAGCAGCCTGTTCCGCCGGTATTGAGGTTTCCGTCGAACTCCTTGACAGATTCCTCATCATCCGCATCGAAGGCCCTTTTATAGTCCTGGACCAACATCCTGAGAGGCAATACATGCTCGCCGTCCAAATAGACGAAAAACGAGATCTCTGTGCCATATTTTCTCTCTTCGATAACGACCTTATCTCCGGATTTTCCGAATATCTTCTGGACCATTATCTTGTCGATTGCCTCCTCGGCTTGCGCGACGTCATCACATCCTATGGCACCCTTTCCCGCTGCCAGGCCATTAGCCTTTACAAATACCTGGTAACCGATATTTCTGACGTATTTCTTGGCTTCTTCCGGATTATCAAAGACGCGGTATTCGGGCTTACCGACGCCAATGTCCCTCAGAATGTTATCGGTGAATTGCCGGTCACACTCCAGCCTGACGTATTCCTTTTTCGGTCCTATAGTTCTAATTCCTTTTTCATTGAGTACATCCACAAGGCCCTCTTCAAGTGGGTTTTCTGAACCGATGTCAACCAGGTCGACCTTGTTTTCGAAGCAGAACTTAGCAACCTCGTTAAAATCCCTGAGATCGTAACATTCTATCAAGCCTCTCTTCCCCTTTGCCGTATGAGGTACGCCGTCGTTTCCGGGGCAAAAGTAGACCTTTTCGACATGCTGGCTGTCTCCGTATTTATCAGCAAGGGAGTGGTCCCTTCCTCCCGTACCGTATACGAGAACGTTCATCTTCTCCCTCCCGTTAAGGCAGTAAGTGGCTGAGTGCTATGTGGACAATCCATCGGCCCGGGTGTCATGGTGCCCGAGTATAGGTTGATTGCCAGACCATGTCAACGCCAATTGCCCGATTGCTGAACCCATTTAAACTTGTCTTTCTTTTCGCTATTTTGTTATACTCCGTCACTTAACAGGCAGAAAGCGACCTGCGCGTTTCATGAGATCCCGTAAGATGAAAATCGGCGTTATTTCGGACACGCACCTCCAAGAGGTGACCTCACAGTTAGTAAGGATATACGAAGAGCATTTCTCAGACGTTGATATGATTCTTCATGCAGGCGATCTCGTTTCCATGGATATCGTTGATTTTCTGAGCCAAAAGCCCTTTCATGTAGTGCAGGGCAACATGGATGGCCGGGCGATAAGAGATCGGTTTGCTGAAAAGGAGGTGATCCAGGTAAACGGGTTTCGCCTCGGACTGATACACGGATGGGGATCGCCGTTCGGCATAGAAAATAGGATTAGGCCCGAATTTGGCAAAGTACACGCCATTGTCTATGGCCATTCTCACCGATCGGCAAATCACAGTCGCGGGGGCGTTCTGTTTTTCAATCCTGGAACGGCCTCTGGTTTTGGCGTATCCGGGTCACATTCGGTCGGAATTCTGCATATCGTAGAGGACATAAAGGGAACTATCATTGGCGTTTGAGGTTTTGCGATGAAGGTTGTTTGGGCGCCTTGGCGCATGGAATATGTTGGCTCAGATCAGGCAAGCGAAGGGTGCATATTTTGTCCCGGTGATGACCGGACTCAGGATGAAAAGAGATTAATACTTTACCGAGGCGAATGGAGCATCGTCCTTATGAACAGGTTTCCCTACAGTAACGGCCACCTGTTGATTGCCCCATTGCGGCATATTTCTTCTTTTGATTCCCTTTCACCGGATGAGAAGCTTGACCTCTTAAACATGGTGGAAAGGTCCATGAGTGTCTTAAAGAAGGTCATGAATCCGGCCGGATTCAACATAGGCATGAACTTGGGAAAGGTGGCAGGGGCCGGAGTGGAAGATCATATGCATTTTCATATCGTCCCGCGATGGAGCGGAGACACTAATTATATGACTGTTCTCGGGGAAGTCAGGATTATTCCGGAGCATATTCGGGCTACCTATGAGAAGCTGTTGCCGTTTTTCAAACAAAGCTAGGCGCTGCAAGTTTTCGGGCAGAATAGGAGGACCCTATGAGGCACGTAAAGGCTATCGTAAGTATTTTGGTTATGTTATTTGTTGTAATAATCGTCGTTGAGAATCTTGGGGAGTTATCCAAGACGCTGACGCTTCGGGTAGATCTGCTTTTTTGGGGTGTCAAGACCCCGCCAATGGCGTTCTACCTGGTGGTGATAATTGCATTTCTCATCGGTGTTTTTGTGGCAGGATTTTTGGGAATATTCGAACGGTTCCGGCTCAAGAAGGAGATAAAGCGACTTTCAAAGGAAAATAAGGAAAAAGATAAAGAGTTGAATTCGTACAGGAACTTACCCATTGTTGAGGAAAAGATAGAGGATGCTTCGGCAGTTGTATCGACAAACGGTGAAAGTGCCTTATCAAATAACGATAGGACCGTATGATTCAAGGGATAGGAGGCAGGTAACTCTTTGTTATTTGAAATACCAGGATTGAGCTTCGCCTTTTGGATACTCCTTGCCTTTGTAGCAGGTCTCGTTGCAAATCGGCTTATTAGGTCAAGAAGCGCTGAAAAGATCAGAAGGAGACTGGATAGGGGGGATAAGGCCTTTTTCAAGGGTGTGCAACATATCCTATCGAATGAGCCGGATCAGGCTATCGAGCAGTTCACAAAATCAGTTCAGATTAATTCAGAAACCATAGAGACCTACGTTGCTTTAGCCAATCTGTATAGCTCTAAAGGGGATATTGAGAGGGCAATCAGGATACGGCAGGGGATCATTCTCCGGCCCAATCTGGACAGTGCCATAAGGTTGAGAGCCATCTTCGATCTCGGGTCGGATTATAAACGGGGAGGTTTTGTAGATCGTGCTCTCTCTGCTTTTCAAAAGGTTATCGAGAGCGAGCCCAACAATCTGGAAGCCCATGAGCAGGTCGAGCGAATCTATGAAGATCTGCATGATTGGGATAGGGCCTTTGAGACCAGGCAGGCTGTCTCAAAGCTGGTAAAGGGGGATCATCGCCATATCTTGGCCCACCACAAGACCGAGGTTGGAAAGGTCCGTGAGAAGGATGGCGATGAAGTGGGTGCAGAGAAGGCTTACAAAGAGGCTATCTCCATCTTTGACCGGTGCGTCGATGCCTACCTTCACCTTGGCGATCTCTATCTCTCTCAGCAGGAGCATAAGGCCGCTCTTGCCAAATGGAAAAAGGTGGTTGATGTGGCCCCGGAGTTCACCTTTCTCGCTTATCAGAGACTTGAGAGGGCTTATCCAAAGATGGAGAACCCCAGGCTTGTAGGAGATTTTTTGAAGGAAGTTGCCCGGCAGAATATGGATGTGTCTACCCAGTTAGCCCTGGCCCGGTACCTTTACAACGAGGGAGAGATAGACGCTGCTGTTGAGCAAGTGAGGCAGGCAATTGAATCCGCACCCTCTTTTTTGGATGCCAGGAAATTCGTGGGTGAAGTGCTGCTGAAGGAAGGGAGAAATGAAGAGGCCCTCGCGGCCTATAAGGAGCTCCTGTTGAGTTTGGACTTTCCGTTCTTGCAGTTTCGATGTAACAACTGCGGATACCGTCCGGAAAAGCTTGCTTGGAAGTGTCCGCAGTGTATGAAATGGGATTCAATTAACATAATAGAACCCCCTTCTCTTGGCTTGTCAAACAGGCATCCGCCTTCGTGATTTTCACCGAATCCCCTTTATTGCGGGTACTATGCTACATGATACGTGGCGGCAAAGGTATTAGATGACCGACAAAGTAACCGTTAACCACATGGTTAAGGCTTCCGTTCTTTCCTTTGTAGTTTTCCTTCTCTTTGTTTCCTTTCAGCAAGAGGTTTATGCCTCATCTAATTCGGCCGGTGGTCTCTTGCAGAAGGCGAGGGCTTGCAAACAGCAGCTCTATCGGTCTGCGGCAAAGAAGAAGTACCGACATAACTGGGAGAGATGCATTATAAGCTACGAAAAGGTCTACAAAGGATTCCCAACCACGGATGAGGCGGTGCATGCTATGCTGGGGGCTGGTGAGCTGTGGACTTACCTCTATAGGTATTCATCGAAGAACTCTGACATCGACAAGGCAATATCGCTCTATCGAGAACTGGTGCAGCACCATCGAGATCATCATCTGGCTGATGATGCCCAGTATCGGCTCGGGGAGATCTTTTACAAGGACAAAAAGGACCCCATGCAGGCCTATGTCGAATTCCTGAAGGTGGAGGTGAAGTTCCCAAAGGGGGATGCGCGGGCTAAGGCCTCCAAAATGATGAACGAACTTGAACGTGTTTTAGGCAAAAGGCTCGTAGACGAAGAACAAGGCAAAGAGGAAACGGCAAAGGAACAGCAGCTGGTGCTGGTAAAAGATATCAGGCACTGGTCGACCCCTTCGTACACGAGGGTTGTTGTAGATTTGGGAAGCCAGGTTACTTACAAAGAGCACCTCCTCAAGAGGGATCCGAGCCTCAAAAAGCCCAGAAGGCTTTTCGTGGATTTGCTCAATGCCCGCATTAGCAAGGACATAGGGAGCTCCATACCCATAAAGGACGGGCTGCTGCGAACGGCCCGCGCTGCCCAGTACGACAAAAGGACCGTGAGGGTTGTGCTGGATATAGACAATATGGAAGGCTACAAGATTTTTCATCTCTATGACCCCTTCAGGATTGTTGTTGATGTGCAGGGTGAAGATCGGCTGTCGAAACCGGAAGAGCAGATAATTGCACAGGAGGCACCTGAACAACCAGAAAAATCGAAAAAAGGTCAAAAGAGAATCTCCTTGGCCAAGCAATTGGGGCTGGGAGTAAAGAGGATCATAATCGATCCGGGCCACGGCGGCAAAGATCCGGGGGCAGTGGGAAAGAACGGCATAAGAGAGAAAGATGTGATGTTGAGCCTTGCGAAAATAGTGGCGGAGAAGGTCAGTAGCGAGCTGAAGTGCGAGGCGATTCTAACGAGAAGCGATGATACTTTCTTGCCCCTGGAGGATCGAACTGCAATTGCCAATATGAAGAAGGGCGATCTGTTTATCTCACTTCACATGAACGCCCACAGGGACGAACGTGTTAGCGGCATAGAGACCTATATCCTCAATATTGCCTTAGACGAAGATGCCATGAATCTGGCTGCACGGGAAAATGCCACTTCAACCAAGAACATAGGCGATCTCCAGATGATCCTCAATGACCTTATGCTCAACACGAAAATCAATGAATCCGGCCGGCTCGCAGAATTTGTGCATAAGGGTCTCCTGAAGGAGTTGCGCAAGGGCTACAATCGGGTTCACTGCAGGGGTGTAAGACAGGCTCCGTTTTATGTCCTGATCGGTGCTGAAATGCCCGCGATCTTGGTGGAGGTCGGATATATTACCAATAACACTGAAAATGGCCGGCTCTGCTCTACTGCCTATCTGAACAGAACTGCTGACGGCATAGTGAAGGGCATCGGTTCGTATATTAAGGACATGGAATTAACCTACAAGGGAGGATAGTCATCTTAGAGAAGGAATGATTTTCCAGATGACTTTTTGATACGTGCATCTGGGGAAGGAGATGATAGTCGTTTCTGTGTGTGTGGGTAGATTAGAGAAGAGTGGTCTTGATACCTGCAACCTTCGAAGATCTTCTGCAGATGTTGTGATATAGAGCTGATCCTAGAATGAGGTAAACATGTTAGAGAACGAGCCCAGTTTTGACAACAAAAAATATATCAGTGAGCAGACGGCTGCAATCCTGGAACGGGTTGAGAGGTTTGATAACAAACTGTATCTCGAATTTGGCGGCAAGCTTCTGTATGATTACCATGCCGCACGGGTTCTGCCCGGCTATGATCCGAATGTAAAAATGAGGCTGTTGCAGCAACTGAAAGACAGAGCGGATATACTGCTCTGCATATATGCCGGCGATATCGAGAGAAAGAAAATTAGGGCAGATTTTGGCATTACGTACGACTCCGATGCCCTCAAGCTCATTGACGATTTAAGGGAATGGGGGATCGACGTGCTCGGTGTGGTCATAACGCGATTCGATAACCAACCGGCTGCCATGTTGTTCAAAAACAAGCTTGAACGGCGGAACATACTAGTATACACCCATTCTTACACAAAGGGGTATCCTACCGATGTAGATCTGATAGCCAGCGATGACGGCTATGGGGCAAACCGGTATATTGAAACCGAAAAGCCCCTCGTCATTGTCACCGGCCCCGGCCCGGGGAGCGGGAAACTGGCAACCTGTCTCTCTCAACTCTATCACGACTACCGCAGAGGGATGAGGTGCGGATATGCCAAGTTTGAGACCTTTCCGATCTGGAATTTACCCCTGAAGCATCCGGTCAACGTTGCATACGAGGCAGCTACAGCCGATATCGGAGATTTCAACCTTATAGATCCTTTTCATCTGGACGCATACGGACAGTCAACAGTAAACTATAATCGAGATGTGGCAATATTTCCCGTGCTCAAGAGAATACTGGAAAAGATAACAGGGGGCGAGCCGTCTTACCGGTCTCCCACGGACATGGGTGTTAATCAAGCGGGATTTGCCATCATCGAGGATGATAGAACCTGTGAGGCTGCCAAACAGGAGCTTATCAGACGGTATTTTCGGTACCAATGCGAATATTTGATGGGATTTGCGGAAAAGGAGACCGTTCAGAGGGTAGAGCTTTTCATAAAGGATTTTAACCTTGAACTGAAATCAAGAACGGTGGTTGAACCCGCGCGTCAGGCAGCCAGAGAGGCTCAGGAGAAAGACAAGGGCCATAAAGGCATCTATTGCGGTGCTGCAATAGCCCTACGGGACGGTACGATCGTAACCGGGAATAACTCTCCGCTCCTTCATGCCGCATCAAGTCTTGTATTGCATGCCATAAAGCACCTGGCTGAGATTCCCCCTAAGATCAAGTTGCTACCGGCAAACATAACGGATTCGGTTAAGAGACTTAAAACAGAGATACTCAATGAGAAGAGTGTCAGTTTGGATCTGGAAGAGACGTTGATCGCCCTCAGCATCAGTACAGCGACTAACTCTGCCGCTCAGCTCGCCATCGAGAAGCTGAAAGAAATGAGGGGCTGCGAGGTGCATATGACCCATATACCTACCCCGGGCGACGAAGCAGGTCTGAGGCGTTTGGGCGTGAATCTGACTAGTGATCCAAATTTTTCATCGAGAAATCTGTTTATCTCGTAATACATGGAGTTCTGCCCACGCGCTCCTTTCGATTTGCTGATGCCCAGTGGCTATTCGTAACGGAACCCAGGGGACCGAGCATGGAGATATCTTTTTTTGCTCTGCCCTCTTAACAAGGCCCCGTACAGGGCCGTTTCAAACCGGCGCACCGCCCCATAAGCCTTAGCACTAAGGTACCAGCCTGTGTGCGCCGTTTTGAAACGCCCACTCCTCTGAACGATGGGAGGACAGAGTCAAAAAAAGACATCTCCATGCTCACCAAAGCGCTTATTTCAGGTATAGCCCTGAAGGGAATCGGAGGGCTCAGGTACTAAAGTGTTACGGCGTTTTCAATTCTGGAGCCACTTGAGGTAGGCCTCGATAAATACGTCGATATCACCATTCATCACCCTTTCAATATTTCCGACCTCAAGATTGGTCCTATGGTCCTTCACGAGCTGGTAAGGGTTGAATGTATATGACCGTATCTGGTTTCCCCAAGCTATGTCTCTTTGCGATTGATGTCTGAGCTGTTTTTCCTTTTCCTGTTTCTCCTTTTCTAATCCATAGAGGCGGGCCTTTAAGATCTTCATGGCCAGGTCTCTGTTTCTGTGTTGCGACTTTTCATTCTGGCACTGGACAACTATATTGGTTGGAAGATGGGTAATCCTTACAGCGGAACTGGTTTTATTTACATGCTGTCCACCCGGTCCGCTTGCCCTAAAGGTCTCGACCCTTATATCCTTTTCATTGATCTCTACGGTGATGTCATCCTCAATCTCCGGAAGCACGGAAACCGATGCAAAAGAGGTGTGCCTCCGTGCATTGGCATCAAAGGGCGAGATCCGTACCATCCGATGAATCCCATCTTCGGATTTAAGGTAACCATACGCGTGCGGGCCGCTAACAGTGAAGGTCACGTTTTTGATTCCTGCCTCATCTCCGGGCAAATGGTCAACAATTTGGGTTTTCATCCCTCTGGACTCAGCCCACCTCAGGTAGAGCCGTAGAAGCATTTCCACCCAATCTTGTGCCTCTGTTCCCCCTGCACCCGCATTTACCGCGACGATTGCGTTCTTTTTGTCGTCTTTATCCCCGAGCAGTGACTGAAGTTCATACCGCTCTATTTGCTTTTCTAGCTCCAGAAGGTCCTTGTTAAGATCCTTCAGGGAGCTGTGGTCGTTCTCCTCCAGTGCAACCTTAGTTAAGATATCAAGCTCTTCCAACTCGTTTTTGTATCGATGCCACTGTTCCAGTTGATTAATCAGCGCTCCTCTTTCCTGGCTCAGTTCCGTTGCCTCGCTGTGGTCTTTTTGCCAAAAATCGGCGTTGGATAGGGTTTTTTCGATTCTTTTCAACCGTTCTTCACTGTTAGCCAGGTCAAAGATGGTCCCAGAGATCATCGAGTTTCCTGTTCAATAGATCAGTCTTTTCGGTGGTGTCAATATCGTACATACTCCTATCTCCTCTTTTGCGTAAATTTCCATACAAGCCCAAGCAGGGTCAGCAGCGTAAGCAGTATAGCAAAAATGTCACCGAATTGTGAATAAAATGTTTTTGCATGATCCAGGCTCAATTCCTCGCATAATACCTCTCTTACAAAGAGCCCGCCTCTGGCTATGATCTTGCCAGTCGGGAGAATAATGGCGCTGATCCCGGTGTTTGCGGCCCTTGCCATTGGTAAGGCGGTTTCTACGCATCGAAAAACAGCCATACTGAGATGTTGATAGGGGGCGCTGGTTCGACCAAACCAGGCGTCATTAGTGAGATTCACCAAGAGTCGGGCCCCCTGTTTGGCGTTCTTTCGCGATATATCCGGGAAGATGGCCTCGAAACAGATGATTGGTCCTATTCGAAGACCGGCAGCGCTGATTGGTTCCACGTTACCGCCAGATGTAAAGTCTCCTGCTGCCGGCACAAGGCGATTTACAAAAGGAAGGAATCTCTTAAAGGGAACATATTCTCCGAAGGGGACAAGGTGAACCTTATCATAGTAATCATAGATCGTTTTGCCTGATATGAGGTAGGCCCTGTTGTAGTAATGCACTCCTTTGCCATCCTCGGTGTACGCAGGGGAGCCGAAAAGGATGTTTGAATTCATTTTTTCAGCAACCCTGAAGACCTCCCTTGAAAGGGCCGTATTGTTCTGAAAGAAAAATGGAAGAGCAGTTTCAGGCCAAATAATCAGCTTGGGCTTAAAGCCAGCAGATCTTTCCGACAGATTTCTGTAAAGGATCAGCGTCTCTTCTTGTAGCTCAGGGTTCCATTTAAGCGACTGATCAATATTTCCTTGGACAACGGCAATCCTGAGCACGTTTACATCAGAGGCGGTATCTGCCTTTCGCCCAAGGCTGTTGTACCCGTATAAGAGGGTGACGCCTATGAGTAAGATAACGACTCCGATTTCCGTTGCCTTTGCTCTGATGGTATCGGAGCGCGAAAAGAAGACCAGCTTGAATATGGCCACGTTAACCATCACAATCAGAAATGATATGCCGTAGACACCCGCAATGTCCGAGATCTGGATCAGCGGCAATTGCAAGTATTGGCTGTATCCCAGGAGACACCACGGAAAGCCGGTCATAACATGGGTTCTGGTATATTCCAAACCTACCCAGCTGCCTGCCGCCAACACCGGCGCCAGTCGGTCCTTTTGAAGGGTATTCCAGATGAGACCGAAACATGCGATATAGAGCGCCAGATACAGGCTTAGAAGCAAAAGGGCGCCGAGCGCAAAGACGGGATTCAGGCCTCCGTAATAGGAAAGAACCACGATTATCCAGTAAATAAGCGTTATATAGTGTGAAAGACCAGCGATGCCCCCGAGCTTAAAGGAGTCCCGTGGGGATTTATTTTTGAGGCTTACGAAAAGAGGGATGAGAAAGACCCATGCCATCCAGTCCATGTTTAGGGGTGCGAAACTGGCAGTCAACAGCAGCCCGCACAAGATAGCCAGCCCCACATCCTTGAATGTCATGGTTCCCATTGATAAAAACATGTCCCTATGGTCCTTTGGGCACTTCCACCCTTAGCAAGTGCAACAAATGGAGAATCTCTCCCGAGAAAATGGCATGCCGTGGCTGTTACGTGTTTCGATCTCTTTTGGGCAGTGATGTCTACCTTATGTCTTGTCCCTGCACAAGGATCTTTTTCCTTTTATAGTAAAATCTGTCTCAATATGCAATCAGGGCTTTATTCCAGGGTAACGTCAAACTCAACTGTAAAGTGGCTAATTATAGTTATTATTACGACGTTCAAATTCGAAATCCGAATACCGAAATCCCTGGCCCAGACCTGGATTTCAGGCCAGACGCATATGGAAAATAGTTGCGAAATGCCATAACGCGCTCGTTTTATTCGGGAAACGTCGCGCCAGGGCAGGCCGAAACAATATCTAAATTCGAATATAAAATGACAAAACATTGCGCGCACTTGTGTCATACCAAGGTGGAATTTAGATCTTATGCTTTGTTTTGAGTTTTGGATTTTGGGCATTCCTATTTGTTTCGAGTTTCGTGCTTCGAGTTTCGAGTTTTTGAAAAAAAGCACCTCACAAAATATCATGTAGATTCAAGTTCTTACCTCTTAAAATGACAGAGCCCTAGGCTCTATTTGTCTTCGCCAGAATATCCTGCACCTTTTCGAAGCGAAGCGCAGATTTATCCGACGCAGTCATGGCGGATTTATCCGCCATTGGACTTGTCCGCCCGCATGATGGCGGGGTTGTCCGCCTGAACCATGGCGGAGGTTCCGCCTGCGGGGCTGCGGGGAGCTTCATCATCTACAATGGTTCCTAAGACGTGAACAGGCGTGCTTTTTTTATTCTTGACTATCCTGAGGTATTCTATTATAAATCAAAACAATTAATCGGGCGGGCATAGCTCAGTTGGTAGAGTACAAGCTTCCCAAGCTTGGTGTCGCGGGTTCGACCCCCGTTGCCCGCTCCAGATTAGTTAAAATAGAGTTCTGTTCCCTTTTCGAGGTAGGAAGCCGTCGTTCAGCGCAAGGTTAGTACTTTGAAAAGCGGATGAGTCAAATTGAGTATACCTGACACAGGTTGAGGGAGCGGGCTTTAAAGCCCGCTTTTTATGTTAGAGGTTGGCCGGTGAAGTCGGAATCTAAGAGAATCGTTAATGAGGTCTCGCATTTTGCTGAGCCGCTCCTACATTCATGGCTTTTGGAGCTTGTGGATGTGGAGTTCGGTTTTGAGACCGGCAGATGGGTCCTCCGGATCTATATGGATAAGGAAGGGGGGGTGACTCTGGGCGACTGCGCCGAAGTTAGCCGAGAGCTTGGGGATCTGATTGATGGAGAGGATATCATTGACTTTCCGTATGTGCTCGAGGTTTCTTCTCCCGGGTTAAACCGACCCCTTAAGAAGGAGCGTGATTTCGTGCGCTCGATTGGCGAGTTAATAAAAGTGACCATGGTGCAACCGGTTGACAATAGGAGAAACTTCACCGGACGTCTGAGCGATGTCAAGGAGGGGATAGTGCGTCTTTCTCTGGATGATAATCATCTCGTAGAGTTACCCTTGAGGGACGTTGAAAAAGCCAGACTGAAATACGAATTTAACAAGTGATAGCTTGATGGAGAATTGAACATGATTACGGATTTACTGAGGACTATCGAGCAAGTCAGTCGAGATAAAGGCATTGATGCGAAGATTCTGATAGAAGCTCTGGAAGAGGCTGTACGGTCGGCGGTCAGGAAGAAGTTCGGCCTCGAATATGAACTGGAAGTCTCCTTTAATATGGAAATAGGGGAAATTGAGGTCTTCGAGTTCAAAGAGGTCGTTGATGAGGTAACTGATGAGAGAATTCAGGTGCCTTTGGAAAAAGCCAGAGAGCTTGATCCGGAATCGGAAATCGGTGACAGTCTCGGCATGAAGATGGATACCGATGCCCTTGGAAGAATAGCGGCGCAATCAGCCAAACAGGTAATAATGCAGAGGTTAAGAGAAGCTGAGCGAGACGCGGTCTATGGAGACTTTAAGGATAGGAAGGGCGAGATAGTTAATGGCATTGTTCAACGTATCGATAAAGGTGCAATTATCGCCAATCTCGGCAAAGCGGAAGCCGAACTTCCGGTCAGAGAACAAATCCCGAAAGAGGCCTACACGCAGGGTGACAGGGTCAGGGCCTACATCTATGACGTAAAACAATTCAGCAGGGGCCCACAGATTGTCTTATCCCGGACCCACCCTAACTTCTTATCCGCCCTCTTTGAGAGTGAGGTGCCGGAAATATCCGAAGGCATCGTGACTATTATGCAAGTCGCTCGAGAACCGGGTAGTAGGGCTAAGATAGCTGTTGCTTCAAAAGATAAAGATGTTGATCCAGTTGGGGCCTGCGTAGGCATGAAAGGTTCGAGAGTGCAAGCGGTAGTTCAAGAACTGAGGGGCGAAAAGATCGATATCGTACCCTGGGATCCGGACCAGGCCAAGTTTGTTTGCAAAGCATTGGCCCCTGCCGAAATCTTGAGGGTTATTGTAGATGAAGAAAACAGGGCAATGGAGGTCGTTGTACCGGACGACCAATTATCACTTGCCATTGGGAAAAAGGGGCAGAATGTGAGGCTCGCATCCCGGGTTACCAACTGGAAACTGGATGTGAGAAGTGAATCGGAATACAACAGACTCCTGAAGGAGGGTTATAAGTCTTTGCTTATGCTCCCGGGCGTTGGAGAGAAACTAGCCGCTGCTCTTTATGAACTGGGCTATAGATCATCAGATGATATTGCCAAGGCCGAGCTCGCTGATTTGGCGAGCATCAAGGGTATTAGCGAAAAGAAGGCCAAGGAATTGATTGAGGGGGCCCTAAACTACCAACAGTCACCAGGCTTGGATGCCGAGAACGCATTGGATGAAGAGAAGGAAGGAGCGTCTGGAGGATTACATGAGTAATGTAAGGGTATACGAATTAGCCAAAGAACTCAAAATGAATTCTGGCGAACTGGTGGAAAAGCTGAAGGGCGCTGGCCTGTCTATCAATAACTATATGAGTGCGCTCGACAGCGCTGATCTAGCCCGTGCTAAGGGTTATCTTTCGGGGGCAACCAGCGAGGTCTTTGAGGAGAAAAGGATAAAACCAACTGTTATCCGCAGACGAAAGAAGATTATTCCAAAGGTGCTCGAAGAGATGAAGGCAGAAGAAGCGGCTGTTGAGACAGAGGTTGCAGCGTCTCCTGAGGCAGCCGTCCCGGGACCGGAGGAGAAGATTCCCGAGGTTGGAAAAGAACTACAGAAAGAGCTTGAGCAAAGAGAAGAAGAGAGGATAGAGACCGGGCTGGAGGTTAAGGAGGAAGCCAAAGAGGAGCAGTTGCTTACGGTCTCAGAGGAATTGGGGAAAGAACACAAGCTGGAATTGAAAGAAGAAGCGGGTCTCGAGCGCAAGGTCAGGAAGGTTGAGCCTAAGGTTGGAAAGAAAAGGAAGGCGAAGCCTAAGAGTGTTCCCGCAAAGATAATAAAACTGGGAGAAGTGCCGCTACCCGAGGCAAAGGCGCATGAACCAGCTAAGGTAACGCCAGCTGAAATCGTTATTTCTCGCGATGAAAAGGCGGGCAGGGTAAAAGGACCCAAGAAGAGAGGGAAAGAAGAGGTTGAGGAGCCCACCCCCAAGAGGGACTACCATAGGCGAAGGAGAGAGATCTTTGAGCGCAAAGACCTTTATGGCGACCGTGAGGTCGGGTTGGCAGGCAAGAGTAAACTAAAGGCTAAGGGAAAGCTGGACAAAAAGAAATTCAGGCAAACGGAGATAACGGTCCCCAAGGCCATTAAACGTAGGATAAAGGTTCCCAGTGTTATCAGTGTTGCTGAGTTGGCAAAGAGTATGGGAGTGAAGGCAGCGGAGCTCATCAAGAAATTGTTGGAGATTGATATAAGGGTTACCCTCAATCAGACAATTGAGTTCGACTCTGCCTCATTGGTGGCGGGCGAGTTTGGATACGAACTGGAGCTGTCGACCGTTGAAGAGGAGGATTTGCTGGCAGAAGAAGCGGATAAACCTGAAGATCTTGTTTCTCGGCCGCCGGTAATTACCATAATGGGACACGTAGATCACGGTAAAACCTCCCTTTTGGATTATATCAGGAAATCGAGGATTATCGATAAAGAGGCAGGGGGGATAACGCAACACATAGGGGCGTACTACGTAAACACCCCCCATGGTGACCTGGTTTTTCTTGACACACCTGGGCATGAGGCCTTCACCGCTATGAGGGCTCGCGGTGCCAAGGTAACCGATCTCATCGTGTTGGTCGTTGCTGCTGAGGATGGAGTAAAGGAGCAAACCGTAGAGGCCATTAACCATGCAAAAGCGGCTGGCATTCCCATTATTGTTGCCGTGAACAAAATGGATAAGGCGAGTGCCGATCAAGAAAAGGTTCGAAGAGAATTAACAACATATGGTCTGATAGCCGAGGAGTGGGGAGGCGATACGCTTTTTAGCTATGTATCGGCCAAAACAGGAGAGGGCGTAGACGGACTTCTTGAATCAATACTGCTTCAATCTGAGATATTAGAGCTTAAGGCAAACTATCACAGGAATGCGCGAGGAGCCGTTGTTGAGGCTCGGCTTGACAGAAACAGAGGCCCGGTTGCAGCCGTTCTTATTCGCAATGGTACGTTGAAACAAGGCGACTTTTTTGTAAGCGGTGAGAATTACGGCAGAGTAAGGGCCATGCTTGATGATAGGGGGCAGAAGATAAAATCCGCACCCCCCTCCACACCAGTTGAGATATACGGGATTTCCGGCGTGCCCATGGCTGGTGATGATTTTGTCGTTGTTCCTGATGAAAAGAAGGCCAAAATGATTAGCGAGCACAGGAAAACCGGTGCTCGGCTTGAAACAGCCAAAAAACAAGATGCCATCAGCCTTGATAGTCTCTTTGACAGGATCAAAGAAGGCAAGGTCAAGGAACTGAACATTATAGTCAGGGCCGATGTACAGGGTTCGGTAGAGGCACTCACGGATTCTCTGACTCAACTGAGCACCGAGGAGGTCAAGCTTAAGGTCATTCATGGCGCAACAGGGGCAGTTACAGAGAGCGACGTTATGCTGGCCTCGGCCTCCGACGCCATTATTATCTGTTTTAACGTCAGGGCCAATCCGACTGTCAGGACACTGGCAGAGAGAGAAAAGGTTGAAATACGGTTTTTCGATGTCATCTATCAAGTGATAGAGGATATAAAGTCCGCTATGACCGGGCTTCTCGAGCCCATTTACACCGAAAATATCATCGGCCGGGCAGAGGTGAAGGATATATTTCATGTCTCCAAGATTGGCACTATTGCAGGATGTTATGTAACCGATGGCAAGATTGAAAGGAACGCCAAGGTACGGCTCTTGAGAGACGATGTGGTCATATTCGACGGGCAGATTGGTTCATTGAAGCGTTTTAAGGACGATGCCAGAGAGGTTCTCGCGGGTTTTGAATGCGGAGTCGGAATAGAGAACTATAACGACATAAAGCCTGGTGACGTATTGGAGGTCTATGTTTTAGAGGAGACGAAGGCGGAGCTTTGATGTGGTAGTCGGAACCCTCAAGTTGTCGGTATACATCCATAATAACCACTCGCTCAAAGAGAAGAGAAAAGTTGTGAAGAGCGTTGTTGCCAAAGTTCACAACAAATTTAACGTCTCCATTGCCGAGGTCGGGTCCAATGACAAATGGCAAATGATAGAACTCGGAATTGGCGCTGTCGGCAACGACAGAAGATTCGTGAATTCTGCTCTGGACACTATCCTCTCCTACATAGACTCACTCTACCTTGGGGAGATCGTAGATTCATCCATCGAGATTTTAAATGTGTAGCTTTTGAGACTACCATGCTGGCAGGGAACAGATCTCATCGGGTTGGGGACCAGATTCTAAGAGAGATATCGGACCTTCTTTTGAGAAAAGTCAAGGATCCAAGGCTTAAGGACGTTACCCTTACCGATGTCAGTGTGAGTAAGGACCTTAGACGTGCCCACGTTTACTACAGCATTTTCGGTACAGGGGAGCAGAAAAAACAGGCCCGGGAAGGATTTGAAAGCGCAAAGGGTTATATCCGCAGAGAAATAGGCGAGAGGCTGCAGTTGAGATATGTCCCGGATATGCAGTTTAAGTATGATACCTCCCTTGAATATGGACAAAAGATGGAAAGAATTTTGGAGGAATTAAATCCCGAGAAGGATGAATAGCCTGACTGGTGCAACGTATTCGCAATGAGGCAATAGTCTGCGGACGGAAGCTCATGGAAACCAGAAGGAGTTTTGCAGGGCAGATGATTAAGGTGGTGCCTCCCCGTGAGGGGTATGTGCTGCATTTGAAGTCAAAAGAACGAAAAAAACAGGCAAGACCTGATGAAACCAGGCGATTATGTGGTTTGAATAGGTATCTGCGGATAGGGGAATGACTCAGAAGGATGGGATCATAATAGTTGACAAGGAATCTGGCCCGAGCTCGTTTAGAGTGGTCGAAACAATCAAGGGTCTCATGGGCTTCAAGAAGGTTGGGCACGCAGGAACCTTGGATCCTTTTGCCAGTGGCGTCCTGATAATTCTCTTGAACCAGGGGACAAAATTATCGCCTTTTGTAATGGCTCAGGACAAGATCTATCGGGCTGCTCTCAGGCTCGGAATCGAAACGGACACCCAGGACGTAACGGGGCGAATTATTAAAACGAGAGAGATTGGGAAGCTGGATCAAGGAACCATACAAAAGAAGTCACAGGAATTCGTCGGAATCATAAAACAGGTTCCGCCTCTTTATTCTGCCGTGCATTACAAAGGGAAGAGGGCATACGAATTAGCGCGAAATGGTGTCGATGTGAAACTTAAAGAAAGGGAAGTTAGGATTCAGTACATCGAGATCTTGTCCGTGGATCTTCCGACCGTGTGGATAGAGGTATGTTGCAGTTCAGGAACCTATATTAGAACCATTGCGGCAGATTTGGGAAATAGCCTGGGTACGGGGGCCCACGTAACGTTCTTGAGGAGATTACAGAGTGGCCCGTTCCATGTGAATAATGCCTGTACCGTTACACAGCTGGCTAAATATCGATCTGATAGAAGGCTGGACGAGGTGATAATCCCTTTAAGGGAAGCCTTGAAGGGGATGCGGGAGGTGGAAGTATCGGATGCTGTGGCAAGAGAGATCAGGAGTGGTCAAAAACCACGGAGGAGCAAAATAGGTCATCAAGCGCCCTCATCTTCTCCTGCGGGTGCCTCACTCAAGGCAGTCATGAGAGAGGAGTTGGTCGCGATATTAGAAGAAGCAGGGGATGGATATAATATAGTTAGAGTTTTCACCTAATTAAGTAAGGAGGAATTGAAGTGGTCTTAACGAGCAAAGACAAGGTTGAGATTATTGATCAGTTCAAAATTCATGAAAAAGATACGGGTTCATCAAATGTTCAGATTGCACTTTTGACGAAACGCATCAATGATCTTACCAATCATTTTAAGGTGCACCCCAAGGATCATCATTCAAGGAGGGGACTGCTCAAAATGGTTGGTCAAAGAAGGCGCCTTTTGAACTATCTCAAGGTGAAAGATCCTGATCAGTACAAGAATCTCATTCAGGAATTGGGTCTAAGGAAATAGAGAAAACAAAAAAAAGAAGAGGATGACAGACATGATTAAAAACATATCAGCTCATGTCAACGGGAAAAGAATAAACGTTGAGACTGGTAGGATTGCCCGTGAAGCGAGCGGAGCCGTCATCGTAACTATGGGAGAAACAGTTGTTCTGGTGACGGTCGTTTCCACTGATCAGCGGAGAGTGGGCGTTGATTTTCTGCCTTTAACGGTTGATTTTCAAGAAATGTCATATTCGGCAGGGAAGATCCCGGGGAATTTCTTCCGCCGGGATATGGGGCGACCGAGTGAAAAGGAGACTCTGACCTCTCGATTGATAGATAGGCCGCTCAGGCCTCTTTTTCCCGATGGATACAACTTTGAGACTCAGATAATCGCCAGTGTTTTATCTTTTGACAGGGAAAATGATCCTGCGGCATTAGGCATATTTGGCGCATCTGCCGCTATCACAATATCCGATATCCCCTTTGGAGGTCCGGTTGGAAGCGTACAAGTAGGAAGGGTTGACGGCAAACTCATTGCATTTCCAAACCTCGAGGAGCAAGAAGAGAGCGATTTGAATCTGATTGTGGCCGGGACAAAGAGCGACGTGGTCATGGTAGAGGGTGACGCCAAGTTCGCCACTGAAGATGACATGCTCGAGGCCATCTATTTTGGTCACCAAGCGTTACAGTCTACCATCGATATGCAAATAGAACTGAGAAATGCCGTGGGCAAAGAAAAGCGTCCTTTTGTCACCCCGCAGAAAGACGAACAGTTGATTGCAAAAGTGAGGGAGCTCGGAGAACCGCTGATAAAGGAAGCCCTTTCTTGTGGCGAGAAGATGGCCCGGCAATCCAAGGTATCTGAGGCCGTTGATTCTATTATGGAATCCCTGAAAGAAGACGATGAAGATCGGGGCGCAGAGATAAAGGATGCCGTATACGAGTTAGAGAAAAAATTAGTTAGAGATCTGGTTTTGGGCGGAGAAAAGAGGATCGACGGGAGATCATTCACTGAAGTCAGGCCAATTGAGTGTCTGGTGGGCATTTTGCCTCGTGTTCATGGGTCGGCTTTGTTTACCAGAGGTGAGACCCAGGCAATGGTTTTGACTACCCTCGGTACTGAAAGCGATGAACAAAAGATAGAATCAATCTACGGGGATACCTATAGAAGGTTCACCTTTCATTACAACTTTCCTCCCTTCAGTGTAGGCGAAGCAAAGAGGCTCGGGGCACCGGGCAGAAGAGAGATTGGGCATGGTGCACTCGCGAGAAGGGCCCTTCTTCCCGTGTTATTGGAGAAGGAGGATTTTCCGTATGCCGTCAGAGTGGTATCCGAAATTGTGGAATCAAATGGATCGTCATCTATGGCGAGTGTATGTGGAGGGTCTCTTTCACTGATGGATGCCGGTGTTCCTGTTAAGGATCCCGTTGCCGGTGTGGCGATGGGCCTTATCTCAGAGGGCGATAGTGTTGCCATACTCACTGATATTATTGGAGATGAGGATCATTTCGGTGATATGGACTTCAAGGTCACGGGAACAGAGTACGGCATAACGGCACTCCAGATGGATATCAAGATTGATGGGCTCAAAAAGGAAATAATGGCCAAGGCTCTAGGGCAGGCAAGAGATGCACGGTTACATATTCTCAGCGAAATGAAGAAAGCCCTGTCTGGATCCAGGCCGGAGATATCGAAGTATGCACCGAGGATCGTTACCATCACCGTTAAGCCGGAGAAGATCAAGGATATCATTGGCCCCGGAGGAAAGATGATCAGGCACATCACCCTCATAACTGGTACCCAGATCAATATCGATGATGATGGCACGGTAATGATAGCATCGACTGAGAGCGAGGGAACCGACAAGGCCATAGAAATGATAAAAGACATCGTGCGGGAGGCGGAGGTCGGCAAATTGTATCAGGGCAAAGTAACCAAGATTATGGATTTCGGTGCTTTTGTTGAGATTCTGCCGGGCTCTGAAGGTTTGATCCATATCTCTCAGTTGAGTCATGAGCGGGTAGGGAAGGTGACCGATATCCTGAAGGAAGGCGATGAGGTGCTCGTCAAGGTCACCGAAATTGACAGTAACGGAAAGATCAGGCTTTCCAGGAAGGCTGCTCTGGGACGGGACGCAGATGACTTATAAAAAGACCGTTCTTGCCAATGGGATCAAGATAATCACACAACATATACCTCATGCCAAATCGGTCTCACTTGGCATCTGGGTGAACGCGGGATCGAGGGATGAATTCGAGCAAGAAAGGGGGATATTTCATCTTATCGAACATATGCTTTTTAAAGGCACCAAGAGCAGATCCGCCACGCAGATTGCAAAGGATCTCGATACAATTGGCGGATTTTCCAATGCCTTTACCACCAAAGAACAGACATGCTTTCATGCTAGGGTGCTGGATCACCACCTCAAATTCTTGACGGAACTCTTTTCGGATATATTCATCAATTCGCTCTTTTCCGAAGACGACTTGGAATTGGAAAAGGCGGTTGTTCTCCAAGAAATCAGTATGATGGAGGATACCCATGATGAATATGTCCAGATCCTCTCTGACCAATTATTCTGGGCAGGCGAGCCTCTGGGGAGGCCAATTCTGGGCACAAAGGAAACGGTGAAAAGCATCAATAAAAGCCAGATCCATGATTATCTCTCAAGGTTCTATTCCTCGCAAGGCGTTGTCATTGCAGCTGCTGGAAAGGTAAATCACGATCTCCTGGTCAATCATTTCAGGCCCTTCTTTGAGTCCCTTCCTGCGAAAAGTGATGGCATTCCACCGAGACGTACCCCCCCGGTGAACCCGAGCGTATCTTGCTACCCCAAGCAAATAGAACAGGTTCATCTGTGCTTGGGTGCACAGGCTTCATCGCTGTCCGGAAAGGAACGTTTTGCAGAGGCTGTTTTCAACACCATTCTCGGTGGTAACATGAGCAGCAGGCTTTTTCAGGAGATCAGGGAGAAGCGGGGTCTGGCTTATTCTCTTTATTCGTATCTCAGTTCTTATACAGATACAGGGCTCATAAGGATCTATGTGGCTACGGATAAAGATGCAGTTAACCAGGTGTTGGAGTTGATCGGTTCCCTTATTACGGACATACAGAAAGGAGACCCCTTAGAACATGACGTAAGCGGGGCAAAGGATTACCTTGTTGGGGGTCTCATGTTGGCCACGGAGAGTACGAATAACCTGATGATGCGACTGGCGAAAAACGAATATGTTTTCAACCGGTATGTGTCTGACGACGAGTTGATAGCAGAGCTTGAGAGGGTAACCTTGGATGAAGTAATAGATGCATCGAGGAGGATGTTCTCGGCAGATAAGGTTTCAGTGACAGTGCTGGGTCCTGTGGAAAGGGATTCCCTCGCGGTAGACCCACTGCCTTTTTCCTAAAAGGGAGAACCCCAATGGCTCCATCGTCTCCTCTCTTCCTATTTGTCTCTTTGCCCAAACTTTCTCAGTGGCTTTTGTCGAGCAGTCTGGTGATTACGTCGCTATCGTAGATTAAGGAATTCAGGTCGAGGCAGAAAGGCAATTGGGTCAGAATACCTCGTCATACAAAAGCAGGGCTGAGGGTGAAATAGACAAGGTTACCGTAAGGGTGAAGAGATTGGATAATAATCCAGATTTGCCTCTGCCAGCCTATCAATCAGAAGGCTCCTCCGGGCTGGATCTCCGGGCGGCAGTTGACGCGGAAATTACCTTGCAGCCAGGAGAAATAAAGCTTATCCGTACCGGATTATCTATTTCTCTCCCTCCCGGTTATGAGGCCCAGGTTAGGCCAAGGAGCGGCCTGGCCCTACAATACGGGCTGGGACTGGTTAATTCTCCGGGAACGATTGATTCCGATTACCGGGGTGAAATCGGCGTTATTGCTATCAACTGGGGCAAAAGACAAGTTACCGTGAAAAGGGGCGATAGGATAGGGCAGATCATTATCACCAAGGTGTCCCGAGCAATCATTGAAGAGGTCGTAGAGCTGGATTGCACGAAAAGGGGAGATGGGGGGTTCGGTCACAGTGGCGTTTAATGAAGCTCCCTGCAGCAAGCTGTAGGGTATCAATCGGACAAATCAAATGTCACTGCGAGGAGTCACCTATTCCTTCATCGATGTCCTGGGTCTGTGGCTTGTAGTCCTCGCCGACAGGGGTACCGTCGAGCTTGCGGATAGTTTTCTGTTGATGCGCTTTTTCGTGTTGTTCCAATGCCAGTTCCCACCTTGGCTTTGTGGTTTTGTCCAATGAACCCCAGCCGAGCCTTCCCGTGCACTTGGGAAAGGTGGAACAGCTGAGCCAGGGTCCCCGGCTGCCCCGACGAAGGTTTAAGGGGGCCCCACACTTGGGGCATGTGAGATCGGTAATCAAGGGCGGGATCTTTGGCGGGCTGACATGGCCCTTCTTATCAAGATTCGCAATGCCCTTACAATCGGGGTATCTGCTACAGCTTAAGAAGGGTCCGTAACGACCCTTACGCAACAGCATAGGCGCACCGCATTCAGGGCAGGCCACGTCAGTCAGTTCTGGCGAAAGGGGATTTCCCTCTCGGTCAATTGGTGCAGCATACTTGCAGTTAGGGTACTGGGAACAGCTCAGAAAGCGACCGTTTCGACCAAACCGATATACCGTTTGGCTGCCGCATTCCGGACAGGTATGAGGGGCAGGTTGGATTTCGGCCTTGGCGTGCTTCATGTCTTCGTATGCGGCGTCAAGGCTCTTTTTGAAAGGACCGTAGAATCTTTTCAGCATCTGTATCCAATCGGCATGCTTCTCTTCTATGTCATCAAGCTGTTGCTCCATATCGCGCGTGTACCCCACCTCCATGATTTCGGGAAATGCTTCAATGAGTTTATCGGTAACAATCGAGCCCAGATCGGTGGCATGGAACAGGTTCTGGCGTTTCTCCACGTATTTGCGATTTTGAATCACTTGTATGATCTGTGCATAGGTGCTTGGCCTGCCTATTCCCTCTGCTTCGAGCTTTCTAACCAAGGATGCTTCTGTGTATCGGGGCGGGGGCGAGGTAAAGTTCTGGGTGGGGTCCAGGTCAAATGCTGCAAGCTGCTGTTTCTCAACCACCTTCGGCAGCATCACCTCCTCTGACGCAGTGGGAAGGCCCGCCACTTTATAATATCCATCGAAGACAAGCATCCTCCCGGTCGCCCGGAAAACAAACTCATTTCCGTCAGCAAGGCCTGAGATCAAGATGGTTGTGGTGTCCCACTGGGCATCGCTCATCTGAGATGCCACAAATCGCTCCCAGATGATTTTGTATAGCCTGTATTGCCGATCAGTCAGTGATGATCGTATGTGCTCCGGAAAGAGCGTCACATCAGTTGGGCGGATGGCCTCGTGCGCTTCTTGAGCTTTCTTGTTCGAAGAGGCGAAGACATTTGCTTTTGGGGGAAGATACTCACTGCCAAAACTCGAAGCGATGTATGCTCTTGCCGCGGCGATGGCTTCAGGCGCGAGATGAGTTGAATCGGTTCGCATATAGGTTATGAGACCCAGCGAGCCCATTGTGCTGATTTGAACGCCTTCGTAGAGCTCCTGGGCGGTACGCATGGTTACCTGAGCCGGGAAGCCAAGTTGGTTTGCAGCTGTCTGTTGGAGCGTGCTGGTGATAAACGGGGCAAAGGGGTGGCTTTTCACTCTTTTGGTTTGAATAGACTTCACGTGCCACTTCGGCCCTCCGGCCACCGAGCCCTTTAGGCGGGTGATGCGTTGTGCAGGGCCTTTGGCCTTGGGGTTTTCAGTCTCGATCTTCTCCACAAGGCGAAAGCCTGTTGCCTTGATTGCTTCGAGTGCTGATTCGCTGTCCTTAGGTTCAAATTTCTTGGTGTCAATTTCAATCAAATCAGCAGCGAGGCTGTTGTGTTGAGCCAGCCAGGCATTTTTTTCCCGTACCGTGCGACCTTTTACTTTTCTGTTTTTTGGTTCTAACCTAGCCTCGCTCAGCCACATATGCCATTGTTCGCCAATGGCGATAGCATTATCAATGTCGGAGGTAAAATAGGCGGCTAGCTTCCAGTATTCCTTCGGCACAAAGGCTTCGATCTCACGTTCCCGCTCTACCACCAACCGAACCGCCACTGACTGCACGCGGCCTGCGCTCAGCCCGCCTGAGACCTTTTTCCACAAGAGAGGCGAAACCTGATATCCCACGATTCGGTCGAGAATCCGTCGAGCCTGTTGTGCGTTGACCTTGTCTATATCGATGGGACGGGGATTGCGAAAGGCTTTTTCGATCTCACTTTTGGTTATGGCATTGAATACTACCCGTTTGGCATGCTCCGGTTTGACCGCGAGCGCTTCAGCCAGATGCCATGCAATGGCCTCTCCTTCACGATCGAGGTCCGTTGCCAACCAGATTCCAGAAGCCGTTTTCGAAGCGCCTTTCAATTCCGTAACGATCCTTGCCTTCCCCTTGATCACCTCGTAAGTTGGGGTAAAATCATGAGAGAGATCGACCCCGGGAACCGGGTCTTTCACGCCTTTTGGGTTCTTCTCGGGGAGATCACGAACGTGTCCAACTGAGGCAGCAACCACATAATCTGAACCAAGGTATTTGTTTATCGTGCGAGCCTTGGCGGGAGATTCGACGACAACCAGCTGTCTACCCGTTGTATCAGGGATCTTTGTGGATGCCCTGCCAGAGCCTCGTGTCCTTTTCTTCTCCATCTTTTTCAAATTGCCCTATTTGTCTGGTCTTTGGGTTAAAGGCATTCTATTGCTCATCCTATGAAGTATACGTCCTAACAACGTCTAGCACCTCATAGGTAACAACAATATCGGCTTATCTCGTATTTCACGCCGTGGGACAGTCTGGGTCAAAAAAGCGAAGCACAACTACCGGAGGACAAACATCTTTCCCGGCAACTGTTTGGCTATCCCTTTCAGCTCTAGCGCGGTTAAAAGACCAGCAACCATTGCTGAATCCAACTTGATTTGCCTGACTATGTGATCGATGTGAAGGGGATAATGGCTCAGGACTTCATAAACTCTTTTTTCATCCTCTTCGAGAAGAGGTAAGGTCCTAGGTTTGCCTGTACCAATCTGGCTGGGATAGAAAGAATCCAGGCCAAGCTCTTGCGCTATGTCATCTGCATTTTCAACAAGTTTGGCACCTTGTTTGATGAGGAGATGTGTGCCCGTGCTCTTAAAGGAGTCTATGCTACCCGGTACAGCCAGGACTTCTCTGCCCTGCTCCAAAGCGAGAGAGGCTGTGATAAGTGAGCCGCTCCTTTTTGAGGCCTCCACAACCACTACGCCCTTGGACAGGCCGCTGATTATCCTGTTTCTTATTGGAAAATTCTTTGCCTCGGGAGGACTCCCTAAGGCGAATTCGGTAATAACTGCACCTTGTTCTGCGATATAATTAAAAAGCTTCCAGTTTGACTCTGGGTATATAACATCGACACCAGAGCCCAACACTGCCACAGTAAATCCTCCTGCCCTCAGGCACCCCCAGTGGGCGGCTGAATCTATCCCTCTGGCCATGCCGCTGACAACAGCTATATCTCTCATTGCCAGGCCTTGACAAATGTTCTCGGTCACTTTCAGACCGTAGTGACTGGGATTTCTTGATCCGATGACGGAAACCTTCACCTGGTTTTGCGGGATTTCATTTCCTCTTAAATAGAGAAGAGGAGGTGGGTCATGGATTTCTCTCAGATCGACCGGATAAGAAGGATCTGCCATCGTGATGAGCCTGATGCCGCCCTTCTGGAGGGCCGACAATTCCTTCTCCGGTATCCCCTCCCAGGCCCTGTTTATGATCCTCTTCGCCGTCTCAACTCTGAGTCCATCCACCTGGAGGAGATCACCGAGTTCAGCTTCAAACACGGTATCCGGATCACCGAATCTGTCAAGAAGGCGCTTATAGGTAATATTTCCCAAATTGGGTATCATCTTCAGGGCAAGCCAGCTCAATTTGCTATCTGACCATATTGTCATGTGACACACTCAGATATCCATTTCCTGTGGTGGAATATAACCAAAAATGACCATAGTCAAGCCTTTTGTTGTTAGAAAACCAGAAGACCTGTATTTCTAAGTTGAGTATAATGGGCTTCTAAGATGCCCGACCGTCCAATCATCGAAAAGAAAAAGGGATTTGCCCGCTGATAAGTGAAAACAGTGAGGAGATGTTACCCATGTAATGAGGAATCCGTGGTGACTGTAATCCTGATGGCCTAATGGTGAGACATCGTCACGGTTAGGGTGCTATCTGGTGTTTGCTGGTAAGAGGGGGGTATGGTATACAAAATCATTCAGAGCACACCCCATCCTCCGGAGACAGGAAGGGTAATACCGGTAATAAACGAGGCATCCTCTGAGGCCAGAAATGCCACAACCCTCGCTACCTCCTCAGGTTCACCTATCCTTCCGAGCGCTGTATCAGCGATGATTTGCTGTTTGTATTTTTCGGCCATAAACCTCTCTATGGTAGGAGTCCGTATGAGCCCCGGCAGTACGGCATTAACGGTAACACCATCCCGACCACATTCCTTAGCTACTGATTTGGTCAATCCAATGACTCCTGCCTTGGCAGTAGAATAGGCAACTTCCCCTTTGCCCCCGATGAGTCCGTATATGGAGCTTATATTAATGATCCGACCCCATCCTGCTGCCTGCATATCCGGCAGAAAGAGCTGGATTAGCATTAACGGCACAGTGACGTGGATTGTAATAACCTCATCGAATCCCTTTTTGTCAATTTTGGCAGTCGTGCCTGGCCGGTCAAATCCAGCGTTATTCACGAGGATATCAATCGGAACTTTCTTCCAATCCGTTTCTCCTATTTCTTTAAGTCCTTCCAGGTCGGTGAGATCGAACGCGAATTGCGTTACCGTACCCCCGGCTCTGGATACTTCCGAGGCGACATTGGTCAGGCTATCTTGGTTCTTGTCTATCAGTGTCAGATTCGCGCCCCGAGAAGCGAAGGCGAGGGCGCAGGCCTTACCAATACCTTGGCCAGCGCCTGTTATGAAGGCTGTGTGACCGGAGAGCGACATGATAAAAGACTAGGTCTGGGTTTACTTTCTATTGATCGCCGAAAGACTCGATTTTTTCCCATTCTTGCTATTGGATCGGGCAGGTCGGCAGAATGGCCAGTTGTATGGGCTGCTTCTCCCATGAGCAGGATCTGATTTTGGCCGCATTCCCGAAGTCCTTGGAAGCCCAAAAAACAATTCCGATTGCCGTATCCTCTTTTGTTTGCAGGATGAGGATTCTGCCCAGGACAACCGGTGGCAAGGCAACCTTCTCTTTCTTTTGCGGATCGGCGATCGATTCTCTTTCCTGGATGGCCTCAAAGAGATTGCCCGTCATGAGGCCACCGGTGCGACCAGCGTCAATATAGACGACCGAACCCTGTCCGTGTACCGTTAAATCGTCTTTTCCGGCCACAACATGGGCGTATACAGTACCCTGGCAGGGAATGGGGAGGATGCAGGTGGAAACCGGCTCGTAGGGAATGAGGAGATCGCCTTTGCGGATGGTCCTGAACGATTCGGTTATTCTTGCAATATGGTAACCTTGGTCTGCTTTCTCGATTTCCACTATTCCCTTGAAGGAGTGGATGTATCCACTATGTTCACCGGTAATGGGATGGTTTATTGGATTTGAAGTGTTATATATGGTGAATGTATCTCCAGGCTTAACGCCCTCTTTATACATCCTCACGTAGACAATATCGTTCTTGCTAACCAGTATTTTCTCAGTCTCCAGGTCAAAAATCGTTCCCCACGGCTCCTCCTTCTCCTGTTGAAGAAAGCCGAGGGCATTTATGTTCGTAATGCTTGAAACATCGATTCCCAAAGTCTCTCCAGAGGGTTTTGGCTGCTCTTTGGTTGCAGGCATGCTCTGATTGGTTGCAGGCATTCTCTTCTGAGCCTTCGCTTTGAGGGTTTCGTAGTCATAGAGGGTGATAATTTCACCAGGCCTAATCCAGTGAGGGTTGGTTATGAATATATTCATTTCCCATAACTCCGGCCAAATCCACGGATCGTTGTAATATCGTTCACAGATCGACCAGAGGTTATCACCCTTTGAGATAACGTGTTTGGCCTTTGGGCCAGCCACTACGAATGGAGATAAGCTCAGCAAAAGAACGAAAAATAGACTAAGACCGAAATAGAGTCTCTTGGATTTCAACGGTCTCCTCCTTAATAAAGGTTGATTTTTCCAAGAAGATAAATATAACCATTTTTAAAATTTTTCTTCTCACCTTGTCAAGATGTTTTCCTGCTGGCAAACACGCCATAGTGTCGGTTGTTCCAGGGAGGCTTGCCATGCCAACTCGTCCTTGTGAAAGCGATGCCTGGCGGTTTCTTCACGATTGAGGCAGCAAGCCAATGAGACTGATATGCCTTTTTTACGCTCGGGACCGAATTGGCTGTTTGGGATAACTGAAGCAATTTTCATGCCTTTTCAATGTAAGAGAGGCTTGTTGCGCCTAAAGAGTGGCTGGAAGTAGCTGATATGGTTAGAGATGTTAGCACATAATATTCTGCAGTTTGCGATCGCAGCAGCGAGCCCCAAGTTGTTGTAGCATAAGGGGGGATTTGCTAAAATAGCACGGACTATTAGCAAAATTCGGAGCACCATTTGTGAAAAAGCCAAAAAAAGGAATTCTATGGCTTTGTTAGAATTAAGGGAAGGTTAATTTACCATGTCTATTTCAATCGAACCAAGAGATGCCCTCATCGTTGTTGATATTCAAAATGATTTTATGCCTGGCGGTGCCCTAGCTGTTAAAGATGGAGACAAAATTGTTGCAGGAATAAACAACCTAATGAAAAAGTTTCACACAAACGGAGCAAGAAATGTTCTTACACAAGACTGGCATCCAATAAACCATTTATCTTTTGCCGGTCAACATGAAGGGAAAAAGCCATTTGATCAAATAGATGGAGTTTTGGGATTGGTCCTGTACTTTGGCCTGATCACTGTATCCAAGGCACAAAAGGATCTGAATTCCATAATCAACTGAATGTTACTATGGCACACCTCATTATTCGAAAAGGAATAGATCGAGAAATCGACAGTTATTCGGCTTTTACAGAGAATGACAGGCAAACAGATACCGGACTTGCAGGCTATTTGGGAAACGCAAATTTAAAGAGGATTTTCGTTTGTGGCCTTGCTTTGGATTATTGTGTGTATTGGTCAGCAGTGGATGGCATAAGAAAGGGATTTGAAACACTTGTCATGCCTGAACTATGTAAGGGAATTGCAGAAGAGACAACTAAGAAGGCAATGAAGGATATGACCGAGAAGGGGGTGAAACTCGCAGGACTGAAAGATTTTGAATGAATTCTGTTTTGCAATCGGGCGTTCCGGGTTGTTTCCTTATTCCATGGCTGGACTGCCGGCACTTGCTGGCTCAGCGCATTTCGGATTGACCATTGGACACACAAGAATTCCATTTGTTGTTACTGAAAATGGCAGAATGCCCCGATCGGAATGGAGTGGAGCTTCCCTTAGCCCTCCGATACATAAATTCAATGACGAATTCATTCAGAATACGTGACTGTATTTACGAATCGAAGCATTTAGTTGTTTCACTATAACCGCACAGCAGGTCATATATAGGCAAGCCCTTACAGCAGTAATCCTTCCTCAGGAGTTTTTCTGCTTACACCTCGCCTGATGTCCTCTTATCTACCCATGATCGTGCTGGGTCCCGAGGTAGCCCTCAGGTCATGAGGGTTGAGCCGTCTTTCGCATCTGACTAATAGTGCCCGGCAAAAGCCATAAGGGTCTACCTTAAGAATTATGGGCAATTACGGAGCAACACAAAAAAATGTTGAGATAAATTTCGGTTTGTGTATTATTGATGAACTCGCAAAAAGTCGGTTTTCCCATTTTTCTGTCATTCCGGCGGAAGCCGGAATCCAGTAAATTCAATAGGTTCTGGATGCCGGATCAAGTCCGGCATGACGATAAGAAGACTTTTTACGAAACCATCATTATTGGCCGATCATGTGATGCTATTGATGCTATTTCTAAGAGGGAGGGTTTATGCGAAATGAAAAAGGGATCTTATTTTGGCCCCCATCTTATGCTGGATTTATCCGAATGCGATCCGGAAAGGATCAATGATCTTGCGTTTATCTTTGATTTTCTTAACGCCGTCCCTGATAAGATCGGGATGGAGAAGATTACGCAGCCCTATGTATTTCCGTACAAAGGGATAAGGCCTGAGGATAACGGCATAACTGGATTTGTGGTCATAGCCGAAAGCCACCTTTCAGTCCATACCTTTGTTGAAAAGGGATACGCCTTCGTGGATCTTTTCTCCTGTAAACCCTTTGATACGGATATGGCTCGAGATCTGATCGTCGGGGCATTTGACTCAAAGAGGCCGGAGGTGCATATGATTGAGAGAGGAACGGGGTTTCCGAGAGGAATCCAGTTAGCTCAGGTTACCGCATGACTAACACACCGTTTGGAGGAAAAGACTGCAACTGGACCGATTATCAATCGGCGAAAATCGTGGTATTGCCGATTCCCTACGACTACACGGCCACATGGCAAAAGGGCTCGGATCAAGGGGCGGAGGCAATCATTGAGGCCTCGGCTCATGTGGAATTATACGATATCGAGACCGATAGCGAGGTTCATCTTCATGGGATACACACCTTTGAGTCGCCGCACCTTCCCCGATCTCCAGAAAAGCTGACCCAGATAGTCCGAGAGCGTTTTACCTCCTTTGCCAATGACGGCAAGTTTCCAGTCATGCTTGGGGGCAATCATTCGGTAACTCCAGGTGCTGTGCAGGGGCTCAAAGACCATTTTGCAGATCTCACCGTGCTGCAGCTTGATGCGCATGCAGACCTCAGGGAATCATACCACGGTTCTATGTTCAATCATGCCTGCGTCATGGCCAGAATAGAGGAAACGTGCCAGACGGTACAGGTGGGAATTAGATCGATGAGCAGGGAGGAGTTTAACAGGCTTGATACGGCAAGAGTTTTTCTTGCCAGGGATATCTTTCTACGGAGTGATTGGGTTGAAAAGGTCGTTGAACTGCTTTCGGCCAGTGTGTATGTAACCATAGACTTGGATGTATTTGATCCTTCTACCATGCCCTCCACGGGAACGCCTGAGCCGGGCGGGCTTAGTTGGTATCAGGTTATTGGGCTGTTGAAGGAGGTGGCTGAGAATCGCCATGTTGTTGGCTTTGATGTAGTGGAGCTGTTGCCAAACAAACATAACAAAGCACCTGATTTCATTGCCGCAAAACTGGTTTTCAAGTTCTTGAGTTATATCTTCAAAAATCGGTAGGTACTCGTCTATCCAGATGGGAAAAGGATCACTGTTAAAAGAGACAATTCAGCAGAATCGAGAGACTAAGCTTCTTTGTCGTGAGCAACCCCCCTTGTTCTCAGTCGTGCCGACGAGTTAGAAATTGGCATTATCGATTATTGCCCTAACTCTGAAACTCCGTTGTCCCGAGGGAGATGGATGTCTTTTTTTGACACCGAAGAAGCCCATGCTGTTATGCTCGCTTATGCTGCAGATGAAGGCGGGCGTGCTGCTTCAAAGGTGATTCCAACTCCTCTGCATCTAGAAGTCTGCAATGGGGACGGGCGCCCGCCTGGATCATCGGGAAAGAGCAGGCTCAAAGCGCCTGCCTAGTTCGGTGCAAAAAAAGACATCCATATCCCTCCGCAATACCACATCAAGCAGAATAAATGGCCATCACTGTTTTGCGGAGTTACGGCAATAATCGATTTGGCATTTAATAATGCCACCTAAGGCCCAGGAAAAACATGATTCCCCCCATATCAAGTTCATGCGTCGGATAGGATTGGCCCAATTGAGCATTGATCTCCCGTATCTCCCTGTCGTCAACCTTATCGATTTCGAGCCAGGTATATTGGCATTCAAAAAAGAGGCTAACAGGTGCACTGTAAAAACCGTGTTTTTCCGGGGTCTTGAAAAAGTACCACTCAACCCCGCCAAGCCCGTGTAAGCCAAGGGAGTTAAAACGATCATGGCCGTATTCATACGTGAAAGTAGGACGTGTAACTAGGTGATCCCATTCGGTATTATAATAGTCCACACCTGCGCCCCCGTAGAACACAAAGGACTCACCAACGGGGAAGTAGTATTTGAGAGTGGGGGAGATGTACCAGTTCGTGATGGTAAGATCGGAGCGGGATCGGTACACCTCATTCGATCTGAAAAAACCCCAGGCAACCTCAAGGCCGATTCGTGGACGGAGCATTCGTTCGTAGGCCAGACTCGTGACAAACACGTCGAAATCATTATTGTTCAAACCCCAAAAATCGAACACATCACTGTCTCCATACCATTTATAACCCAACTTTATTGCAAAGGCGTTTTTCTTGTCTAATTGTAAGCTGGTATCTTGTGCGTAAACTGTCGCACTGAGCAAAACGGCACCCACCACTAAAATCAATACCTTTCTCAGATACATAGCTGACTCCTTTCCTTAGAGATTGACGGGCACAATAGTATTGAAGTTATCGTTTCCTGTCAACAATATTAGTTTCTTAGGTAAATTCAGGTCTTAGACATGGAAAACAGCATCAGGTTTCATGCGACAGGATTGAAAGAGTGCTGTATTCTATGTCACTTCAATCGATCATTTGCAAGAAAAGGGCCAAAAAAAGCCAGCCAATAATGGCTGGCACCCGATACTCACCTGGCGCGCCTGGCAGGATTCGAACCTGCGGCCTGCGGATTAGAAGTCCACTGCTCTATCCAACTGAGCTACAGGCGCGCAAACCTTAAGTCTCTTTTGGTTCGGCTTTCTTCGTGAACTCGACGGTTCCGCCCCACGGGGGGAGATCAGGGTTTCCCTGGATTTCGATGCTCACATCATATCGTTTCTCAAGCTCAGCAAGTTCGGCCCTCTTTTTATTGAGGAGATAGTTTGCCACTGTGCTGGGCAAGATTCCTGTTACCTTCTCAATATTTCCTTTTGACGCGCCGAGCCAGATCTGCCGCAAGAAAGAGACCGATGTAGCGCCCACAGACCGAACGATCCCTCTTCCCTGGCAATATTCACAGATCTGGTAACTCTTCGATTCTATTGACGGTCGCAACCTCTGCCGTGAAAGCTCCAACAACCCGAACTTCGATATCTGAGAGACGTTTATCTTTGCCTTGTCCCTTTTGAGCTCATCTCTCAGCAGTTTCACTACCTCCCGTCCATGCTTATGGTCCTTCATGTCGATAAAATCTATTACCACCAGCCCACCGATGTCCCTAAGTCTTAGTTGTTTGGCTATCTCTGGAGTAGCCTCAAGATTTGTCTTAAAGGCCGTACTCTCCACATCCCTACTTCTCTTAGACTTACCGCTGTTCACGTCAATGGCGATCAAGGCCTCGGTAGAGTCAATTACGATTGAACCCCCTGTCGGCAGGGGCACCCTATTACTATAGATTTGTTCGATCTGTTTTTCAATACCGTATTCGGAGAATATGGGTTTCTTCTCGCGATAGAGCCTCACACTTTTCTGATGCCTGGGTGAGATAATCTTCATGAAGTCCCTGATTTCAGCCCAGGTTTCTCGATCATCAACGAGGACCTCGTCTACCTCTGCCGTAAAATAATCTCTGAGGGTCCTGAGTCCGAGATCCTGTTCCTTAAAGATAAGCTGCGGGGCACGTTGGGTTTCGGCCTTTTTCTTGATCTCCTGCCACATGCGCAAAAGATTGCTCAATTCCCGGCCTATTACCCGTTTTTTGTGTCCTTGGGCCGCAGTTCTTAGGATATACCCTATGCCCTCAGGCACCTTGAGATGGCTCATATCGGATTTAAGCCTGTGCCTCTCCTCCTCATCCTCTATCTGATGGGAGACACCTGTCGTGGTCCTACCAGGGGTAAGGACAAGATAGCGACCTGCCAACGAAATATAGGTGGTCAGATAGGCTCCTTTTTTCCCTAACATCTCCTTGGTCACCTGCACGAGGATCTCTTTTCCGGGCCTGATTGCCTTCTCTATCGGTATAGGCGCTTTGGTTTCAGGAATGACGCCCTGAGATTCATAATATTCGGGATGTATTTCCCCCAAGGTCAAGAACCCGTTTTTTTCGGCACCGTAGTTCACAAAGGCGGCCTGCAGCGAGGGCTCAATCCTGGAAATCACGCTCTTGTAAATGTTGCCCTTGGTTTCTTCTTTTGCTGAGGTTTCGATATAGAACTCATCCAGATCGCCATCTTTCAGTATGGCAACCCGGTATTCCTCAGGCTCCACCGCGTTGATAAGCATTTTTGTTGACATTTATGGTCTACCATGACTGTTGAAGTGTTGATAGGCTTGATACATAAAGGTTCTGAGTGCTGCCTCCCTGCCGGGCTGAAAGGAGCCGTCATATGAGACATCGATGTAAGGGACGTTGAGCTTGGCCATCAAGGGTTTGGCAATGGAGGAGGTGAGGTTGCTTGGCATGCAGGTAAAGGGAAAGATGTTGACAATGCCGTTATATCCTTTATGAGCATGTTCCAAGGCTGATGCGATGCTGAGACAGGCCTCGGTGCCTACTTCAAAGGAAAAGCTGTTTCCAGCCTTAAGGGCCCGTTCCAGGTGCCCGATCTTGTGATCATCAATGATGTCGAGACAGGCGCCGGCGGACCGGTAAACCTTACGCTGCACCATGTATTGGTAGAAGAGTTTCAGGTTGTATTTGAGGTATTTCACAAGGGCTTCCTTTAAACCCTTGAGCAGAAGTTTTTTTAGGTTCAATCGAAACGCAATCTTGGCTGTGCGCACCTGTTCATAGGTTGTATAGTTTATCCATTCGCCGATGGAGGCGTTCACCGCCTCGGCACCGTATTTCTCGAGGGTTCGAATGGTATCCTGGTTGGATTTCAGGTGCGACCGTACGTAGATCTCCCCGACCACTGCGATCAGGGGTTTCCGGTGAATCCGGGGGTCAATAATCTCCTTTCCTTGCTCAACGATTCTCAATAAATCATTCAGTATTGCGGAGAAGTTCTTTGTAGCGGAGTGATGAGCGAAGGATGCGGTCATCCGCTCCATTGCGTCATCTATGAAAGAATCGGCCATCCCCGCCTCTCTCTCATAGGGCCTAGTGCGCCACAGTAATCTATCGAGTATGTCACCGACAACAATGGAGAGATACCCGGCCTTGTAAAAATCTTGTAGCTTATCCTGAGGTATCAATCCATCAAGGGCATAGGCGTCATCGGTGCTCAGTGTGACGATCTTGAGCCTATCCAAGTCAGGCTGGGAATCGAGGACCATGCGGTGATATTTGTTATACATTCCGAAACGGCAGGGACCGCTGGCCTCAGGCATGAAATACATATAGTTCTCCGGATTGAATCGGTCTCGGAGCCGATTCTTTTCTTTTTGCATGTGCAGGAGGATGTCCCCCAGCGTGACCACACAGGGAAAACACTCTTTTCCAGAGGTGAATTCCTTTCCCAGGTCCAGACCTTCATAAGTCTCCATGACCACAGCATTGATCCCAAAGCCCCGGAAAACCCCTGCCATGAGATGGCACCCAATCCGGTTCATCTCCGGAATCAAGCATGTCTTTCCCTGAACGTTAAACCTGCCGACACCTTCCGACATAACCCGAAATGTGTCTAATTGCTGTACCTTGTTCATGCCCTTAGGATGCAATAGCGGTGATAGGTGGAGTTTGCGTTTCTGCTGCCTCGATTTTTTGAACTGATTGTATTACGTTTCTGTATGCCTCAAGCCTTGTCATAACCCCTGCTACACCACTGTGCTCATCGAGTTCGAGGATGAGATAAGGCTTGTCTCCCATAATGTATTTGTAAAAATGCTCGTTAAAGGAATCTGGGCCACAGCTGAAATTCGTAAGGTGGAGACCGAAGAAATTATTGGTGGCCTTTATGAGTTTGGCCGTTTTCAGCATCAAGGCGCCGTATGCCCAGTACATGTTTGGGAAGTCTGACAAATCAATTTCACTAATGTCCAGAAAGTCCATAGGAAAGGCTGTTATGCCAATCTTTGCCAGGTTCTGACCCAGTCTCAGGTTCAGCTTTGGGTCGTAAAGATTATAGGGTCTTCCGGTAACAACAACCGCCGGTTCATTGTTTTTGAGGGAAGCAATGATCTCCGCCCCTTTCCGATACATTTCATGTTCGAAGCTACGTTGTCTGCCAGAGGCAGTATCAAGCGCTTCCATAACCTTTCTCAAGCTCAGGCCGAAGGTTTTGCCTATCTGTTCATGGAGTTCCACGCCCAATATATCGGGGTGATATTTAAGATGAACCGTTGGATTTATGATCTCACCGTCCTTAAGCCCCAATGCGGCTTTCAGCATGTATTGGTTGCCTTGAACCAGGGGACAGAGAAAGTTGTTTTTCGTTTCGTCTTGAGAGGGAAGATCAATGATGTTTGGGAGAAAGAGATATCGCGTTTTCCCCAGTAGATCTATGACATGCCCGTGTGAGACCTTGACCGGATAGCAGGTCTCGGTTGTCATTGATTCGATGCCCAGTTTTGAGATGCGATCATTTGTCTCAGGCGTCAAAACGAGGCGCAGCCCGATCTGGTCAAAGAAGCTTGCCCAAAAGAGGGCCATCTGATGTGTATACAAGGCCCTCTGCATTCCGACCGTTGGTCTTCCATCAATCTCGTAGACGGCTCTGCTATCCTCCTGTGCCCCTCGTTTCAATTCTCCCAGATCGTAGTAGAGGCCTTCCATATGCTTTTTCCAAAGAAGGTCTCGGGCTTTAAAATAGTCCTCCTTTTTTTCGCCATAGTGACCCCTCACTTCATAGCGGCCGCATTCACCTCCCCATATGCTTTTCCTGCCGCTAAAGTTATATAGCTTTAATTTACACTCGTTGTGGCATTGTGAGTCTGTATGGCACAGGGCTTCTTTGTAATCGAGCCTGTCTTTAATTGCCTCATCGATGCCACGAAACATCGATTGTGCACCTTTTTCCTTCTCCATCATTTCCTGCACGCTGATAGCGGCCCCGTAGGCACCGAGCACCTCACGGTGTTTCGGTATCAAGATGCCTTTGCCCAATACGGCCTCGAAGGCTGCTACTATGGCCTTATTAAGTGAAGGACCTCCCAGAAACATTATTCTGTTACCTATCTTCTTGTTTCCGACTACCCGGTGCAGGTAGTTGTAGACAATAGCGTAGCAGAGGCCGGCAACGAGGTCGTTCTTTTGAGCACCGTTTTGGGCATACGATACGAGGTCAGATTCCATAAACACGGTACATCGCTCGGTCAGCTTAATGGGATTTGTTGAGGAGAGCGCTATTTCTTGAAATTCCTCAACGATGTTAATGCCGTTCTTGTTTGCCAATTCATGAAGGAAACTCCCTGTTCCGGCTGCGCATACCTTGTTCATGTCAAAGTCGAGGGGATGGGTGTTGGAAACCGATATATACTTGCTATCCTGGCCCCCTATTTCAAAAATGGTATCGATAAGAGGGTCGATTTCAACTGCACCGCGCCCATGCGCTGTGATCTCGTCGATAATCAGGTCTGCGTTGAGAAAATCACCGACGACCATTCTCCCTGAGCCGGTTGTGGCAATGCCCTTGATATCGATCATGGTACCGACTCTATCCTGTAATATGGTCAAGAGGTTTTGGGTTACCTCGATCGGTTTGCCCATGGTCTGACGGTATTCCTTGTCTACTATTTCCCCGTCTTCGCTCATAAGAGCGTACTTGGTGGTTGTTGAACCAATATCGATCCCCAGGTATACAGGAATCTTTCCGCTGGCCTTCTGGACTCTCCGTACCTCATTGTCTGCGGGAAATTCCGTCTTTTCGAGTTGCAGCCTCGGTGCCGAAACAAAGGAGAATGTTCCCTTCTCCGTCAACGATTTGAGCTCGGCCAAATCGGGTTTCCTGGTTATTTCGAGTTGCTTGGCCTGAAGGGCTACCCCTATGGCACCGACAGAAGTGACATGTTCGGGAACAATAAGATCGGGAAAACGATCCGCGAATGCTTTTACCTGGAGCTCGTTCATTGCGAGGCCACCAATGAAAAGTATTGGTTCGGGCAGCACCCGGTTTGAGACGATGGTGCTCAAATAATTGGATGCATTCCCCTCATGGAGGCCTGCGATGATATCTTCCAGTTTTTCGCCCTTATTCTGAAGGTGAATCATGTCCGACTTCGTAAAAACCGTGCAGCGGGAAGCAACACGGGAAGGGTTCTCGCTCTTCCGGCCTAAGGCAATGAAATCTTCCAAGATCTTTGTGATATGGGCCTCTGATACTTCGAACTCCTTACCGTAGATAGACGATGCCAACCTTTCTGCCTGCTGGTCGATAAAAGATCCGGTACCAGAGGCACAAGGGCCATTTGTGTTGAAATCCTCCAACTCCCACTTTTCAGCCCGAAAACTGAGAATGTAGAGAGCAGTGTCCTGCCCACCCATGCTGACAATGGAGCGCACGTCAGGTTGTAGGAAGACGGAGCCCAGGATTTGGGCAATTGATTCAAATTCATAAAATGCCCCGATCCTTTCGCTTATTATGCTCCCGTGATTCCCGGTAAAGGCCAATGCCTTAATCCTGTCCGGGCCGAAATCAGCGAAGAGTTCAGTAACGATCTCAAAGACAGCCGTCTCAACACCACCGAAATGCCTCCGATAAGGGTGTTCGTAAACTAGTTCTTTCTTGTCGTTCATGACAACCGCATTTACGCTAACAGAACCGGCATCGATGCCGATATAGAGATTCTCCATGCTGAGTTCCTCTTCCGCTTCTTTCTCTTGTGACAAAACTACAATCTATGTAACACGTTAGCTCTTTGAAAAGGTAGCGCTCCTGTTCATTTACTGATGTCCAGTGGCTATTCCTAACTGAACCCAGGGGACCGAGCATGGAGATATCTTTTTTTGCTCTGCCCTCTTGACAAGGCCCCGTACAGGGCCGTTTCAAACCGACGCACCTCCCCATAAGCCTTAGCACTAAGGTACCAGCCTGTGTGCGCCGTTTTGAAACGCCCACTCCTCTGGACGATGGGAGGACAGAGGCAAAAAAAGATATCTCCATGCTCGGGTTAAGGTTAATTCCAAAGAGCTAAAGTGTTACCAATCTATGTTGTAGAGTCCAATTGGAGGAGTTGGTATGCCTTGTCGCACCAAGCCAATTCTTTTATCCTTAAAGATAGGGCTTTGTCAAATCTAATGAGCCTCTGCCCAGTTCTTTCCCCAGTTTATGTCCACCTTCAGGGGGATCTTCAAGGGGTAAACACCTTCCATTTCATCTTTTATCAAGGTGTTTGCAAGAGCGAGCTCCCCTTGGGGAACCTCAAAAACTAACTCATCATGGACCTGGAGCAACATCTTCGTTTCCAGTTTCTCACCCTTCAGCTTGTCTGCAATATGTATCATGGCCAGTTTTATCAAATCGGCGGCTGTGCCCTGAATGGGCGTATTAATGGCAGCTCTCTCTGCCTCGCCTCGAAGATTTCCATTCTCATTGGCTATGTTCGGTAGATACCTTCTCCTTTTGAGAAGGGTTGATACATATCCATTATTCTTTGCCTGCGATAGTACTTTCTCTTTATAATTCTTAACCCCTCGATACCTTTTGTAGTAATTATCAAGATATACTTGAGCCACCTTTTTGCTTATGCCGAGCTCCTTGGCTAATTTGATAGGTCCCATGCCATAGATTATCCCGAAATTGATGGTCTTGGCCATTCGGCGCATTTCAGGGGTAACCATTCTTGAATCGACGTCAAATATCTCTGCCGCTGTCCTTGCATGGATGTCCTCTCCCCTCTGAAAGGCCTCCAAAAGAACGGGATCATCAGAGTAGTGGGCGAAAACTCGCAGTTCAATCTGTGAGTAATCAGCAGAGAGGAGAAGCCTATCTCCTTCGGCTATGAAACCCTTTCTGATCTCCCTTCCTTCCTCGGTCCTGATCGGGATATTCTGAAGATTTGGGTTGCTGCTGCTCAACCTCCCCGTTGCCGTCACGGTCTGATTGTAGGAGGTGTGGATCCTACCCGTTACTGGATTTGCGAGGCTTATAAGGGCATCAAGGTAGGTTGATTTGAGCTTACTAAGGGTCCGGAAACGGAGAAGGAGGGATGGTATCTCATGGAGATCTGCGAGCTCAGAGAGCACCTCAACGTCTGTCGAATATCCGGACTTTTTTCGTGTCTTTTTTTTGACGGGTAACCTGAGCTTGTCAAAAAGGATATGCCCAAGTTGCTGGGGGGAGTTGATATTGAATGTCTCTCCGGACAGATGGAGAATCCTGCTCTCGATAGAGGCAAGCTCATCGGCAAACTGTTTCGACATGGTCTTAAAAAAACCAACGTCTATCTTAATCCCGGTCATTTCCATATCCATGATGACCGGAAGAAGCTTCATCTCTAGGTCCTGAAAGAGGGCATGATTATCACTATCTTTGAGTTTCTTCTCCATCAGAGATTTCAAAAGGAGGGTTATCTCTGCATCCTCACAGGAATATTCCTTGGCTCTCCGGATGTCGACGGAGGCAAAGTCCTTGTCCTTTTTGTGGTCCGTTACCTCTTTGTAGCTGACCATTTTGTAGCCCAGGTAGTGTTGGGCCAAATAATCCAGATTATGCTGCCGAAGGGTAGGATCAATAACATAGGAGGCGATCATGGTGTCGAACTGTATTCCTCGCAGATTAATGTCGTATTTCGCGAGCACCTCAGCATCATATTTGATATTCTGACCTATCTTCCCGACACTATCGTCACACAAGATATCCCTCAAGAGGGGCAAGGCTTCATCACTATCTATTTGAGATTCAGAGCCCTCACCCGTATGCCGCAAAGGCACGTAAAAAGCTGTTCCAGGCTCAACGCAGAAGGACAGGCCTACCAGCTCAGCACTGAGGGGATTTTTACTTGTTGTCTCAGTATCAAGGCAGACAATACCCTTCTTGCGTATTGTCTTTATGAGGGAGTTTAGTTCATCTGTATTCAGTATGAGCCGGTAGTCCTTTTTACTCAGTTCGGCGTGTTCGGAAAATCTGTCCATCAGGGATTTGAACTCCAGCCCGCGAAAAATTTCGGCTAGTCTTTTTTTTCGGGGTTGTCTGAGCTTTAGATCTTCAATGCTCACGTCGAGTGGGACTGCACTGTTTATCGTTACGAGTTTCTTGCTCAAAAGGGCCTGGTCCTTGAATTGCTCCAGCTTGTGCCTCAGGGCCGGTTTCGTAATCCGGTGGGTGTTTTCAAAGAGATTCTCTATGGAGGCAAACTGTTGAATGAGAGAGAGGGCGGTTTTCTCTCCCACACCTGGGACACCGGGGATATTATCTGATGTATCTCCTGCGAGTGCCATCACTTCAACTATCTGTTCAGGCTCAACCCCATAGTCCCGTTTTATGGCAGAATAGTCGGTGAGTCTATCGTTCATTGAGTCCCACATCACCGTATGTTCCGATAGCACCTGTCTGAAGTCCTTGTCTCCACTGACGATGACTATATGAAAACCTTGGGCCGTACCTAATCTTGCGATGGTTCCAATAAGATCATCAGCCTCATATCCCGGTTTTTCCAACACCGCAAGATTGAATCCATCAACCACCTCCCTAATGTACGGAATCTGAACTGCCATATCATCCGGCATAGGAGGTCTGGTTGCCTTATAATCCTTAAAGATCTCGTGCCGAAAGGTGGGTCCCTTTACGTCAAATACCAAGGCCACAAACTCGGGAGATTTTTCGTCGAGCAGTTTGATGAGCATCCTTGTAAAACCGAATATGGCATTGGTGGGGAGACCCTGAGAATTGGAGAGATTTCTTATTGCATGGTAAGCCCGGTGAATATAGGAAGTGCCATCAACAAGGTAGATGGTTTTTGTGCCGTTTTTCATTCTTGCGTTTTCGTCAATCGCCTACGGGATACTTAAGAAATGGTGTGCCACTGTTACTGTAGTCAAGAACAGGTGAGAAATCAACACCTATCTTCCCCTCCCTTTTCCCCTGAAAAATAGGTTTTGAGAGGTAAATCTGAAGAGCGAGCCTATTTGGGTCGGGAGGGTATTGAGTAGTATGTATTGGGTACTCTGGGGGAGTTGTTTGGGTGACAGGATCAGACTGACGGGCATAGGGGGCGTCATGCAGGCACGGTTTTCCCTGTGTGCAATCATGGCTCGGATAACTGAGAGCATTGAAAGGTGGACTATTTAGCCTGACCTGGTTGCAGTGGGAGGGCCGCGTTCTGTGGTGCAAGCAGGTATAACGTGTGGGGCCAGCATGGGTTATCTGTGCAGTGCGGTTTTTACGGCGAGACCAAGTTGACCAAAGGTATAGGGTTTTTTTACATAGGCTCCTGCGCCCAATCTCTGTGCCTCTCTCACAAGCTTTGTTTCGGAAAATCCGCTGGCCAGTAGCGCCTTCTGGCCCGGGTGCAGTTTGAGGATTCTCCTGTAGGTCTCGAGACCGTCGATGCCGGGATCCATTATCATATCCAGTATGAGGAGATCTGCCGATCTTTCCTTCATGTAGTCAACAGCCTCTTCCCCGCTTGATACGGATATTACGGAATAACCCAATTGTTTCAGCATGCCCGATGCGATCTCTCTTTGCTCTTTCACATCATCTACAACTAAAACTGAGGCTCCGTTGCCACGGTAATCTTCAATAGATTGAAGAGACTCATCTTTTACCTGCTCTTGTCTGGTTATGGGAAGGTAAAGGGTAAAGGTTGTTCCTTTGCCTTCATTGCTCCGAACGTCAATATAACCCCTATGGTCTTTTACGGTGCCCCACACAACAGCCATGCCTAATCCTGTTCCGCTTCTACCCATTACCTTCTTGGTATAGAAGGGCTCAAATATCTTTTCCACATCCCTTGCCGCGATACCTACTCCCGTATCAGAAACGGTGAGTGTAACATACTCGCCTTCTTCGATGGTTTCAAATCCCTTGAAGTGGCCTTGAATAAACCTGGTCTGTGTAGATATGGAAATTGTCCCCCCATTGGTCATTGCCTCGGCAGCATTGGATACGAGGTTCATTATCGTTTTTGAGAGGTGGACCGGTGAGCCAAGGATCGGAAGCAGGTTCGGTTCTAAGGTGACATCTACCTCAACGTGGGGGTGGTAGAGCCTCAGTTTTTCATGTTCCGGGCTCTTGAAGTATTCAGTGATGATATCGTTGAGATTTGCCACCTCTGCTGTGGGAACCCCTCTGCGTGCAAGAGTCAGCAGATCCTGCACGATAGTCGCTGCCTTTTGCCCGGATTCTTGCATGGTCATGAGAGGTTTTCGAAGGGGGTTGCTTTCGGAAAGTTGCATGAGCAGTAATTCGGGGTAGCCAACGATCCCGCCGAGGATATTGTTGAGGTCATGGGCTACACCGCCAGCGAGGGTGCCGATGGCCTCCATTTTTTGGGCTCGCTGGAGCCGGGCTTCGAGGCTTCTCTTTTGTTCCTCTGCCTGCTTGAGGCTGGAAATGTCTCGATTATAAATCACCGAGCCAACGAATTCCCCATTTCCGTTGTAGATCGCCTTTTCCTTTCTCCATACGGGTATAGCAGAGCCATCACTGGAAACAAGTTCGACCTCACCCTCCACATACCCCGTGTCTTTCAGGACTTGAAACTTTTGTTCAAAAAAGCCCCTCGTATCAGGGGAAAAGAACTCGCTCGTGTGGTTTCCAATGATTTTGTCTTTACTGCGTCTCAGCAAGACCTGATGCGTCTTATTGCAATCTACAACATTCCCCCGAACATCAAGGACCTCAACACCGTCAGGGGCAGCTTCAAATAGGGTCCGGTAATTCTCCTTCTTCTCCAGGCTTTTGCTGATTTCCCTTATCATCTTATACAGGTCAAAGCTCTCCAATGCATTGGAACTATTGAGTAAGATGATAGACAAGAGTGAAAGGGCTGTATCGGGGATATTTGTTGTGTCTTTTTCCATGAGCCCGACGAACATACCTCTCACTCTGGCACTGGTGGCCATTGCGTGGAGCAGGAGCTGGCGTTCATAATCCTTTGTTGAGACAATAACGGACCTTCTCTCCCTCAAAGTCCAGGCAAAGGTTCCATTATCGATCAAAAAGTCCACCTCATTTTGCAGAAAGGTTTTATCGCGCGTAGGCTTGCAGCTTGCGAGGGCAAAGCTGTTATCCGCATCGTCTATGAGGTAGAAGGCCAAGGTTTGGAACGGGATCAGGCGTTGCACCCGAGATCTGGTTTCCTTCAAAATAACAGAAGGTTCTTGAAGCTTATTGATACTGGGCTGGAAATCTCCAAGGGAGGCTGCCATCTCCAGTATGTCAAGCGTGAAGCGGTTGACCTCCTCTAGATACTGAATTCGCTCTTCCAAGTACTTGGTAGAAGTCTTTGTCTGAAGTTTGTTTGTCATCTCAAAACAGTAATTGTATGATTTCCTCGATTTGACGTTCCATCTGTTTGATAGTTGAAGACAGAATATTCGTCGACAGGTCAAGACTTTTCCAGGCATCGGGATTCAGCGCGGGAACGAAGCGTTCACCGCTGGAGCCTCTGCCGATAGCGTTCGTCATGATATCGGCTATATGTATTATTGCTGGTTCAAGTGGATCCTTGGATTTTTGAGGAGAGTGGTGGTACTTGACACTGTTCTCAAGAGAAACCGGGAGCTTCCACTTCTTCAAGAGTAGGCCGCCTATCATTGAATGATCAAAGCCCAAGATCTCATGCTCCGAGTTGTGTAAAAGGTCATCGTTCTGTCTTGCCCTTATGAGGGCATTCCTGGCCTGAATCGGAACATAGCTATACAAGATGAGGCGCCCGATATCGTGAAGTAAGCCGGCTACGAAAACTCGCTCAGTATTCAGGATCTTCTTATAGCTCCCAATAATTCGGGCGCAGATACCGCAGGCAAGACTGTGCTCCCAGAAGGATCGCATGTGGATAAGGTCAGACGGGATTTTCCTGAATACACTGATGATATTCATGCCCAGAGCCAGGGTGGTGAGTTGCCTGGTTCCCACTATGGTTACAGCTCTGGATAAGGTATCTATCTTTGACGGAAAACCATAAAAGGTGCTGTTGACAATCTTCAAAAGGCGAGCGGAGAGACCCGTATCTTTGCTAATGACTTTTGCGATGTCACTGGCTGAGCTATTCGGTCTATTCATAGCCTCGCTGATCTGAACGTACATGGTTGGCAATGATGGAAGTTTTACATCATCTCTAATGAGTTCGTTGGGGTCTATTTTCGCGGTTGTACTCTTGGATATCCTATAAGAAGGGTCTATGCTCTTCTTGTCGGTATCAGGGGTTCTAAGCTTCCGTTTGTTAAGTGCACCTGATCGCTTGCGACCCTCTCTGATACAGCAGATGCGGAATAGCTCTCGAATGGGTGGATGCTCTAGGTCTACATGTTGAAAACGGTCGGCTAATGATTGTTTTACCTCCTCAATGACTGATGGGTCTAGTCGGGATATTGCATCTGCTTCAATGTCTATCCGTGAAACATTTTGAATGTTGGCTTCGATCACACCCCACATTTTGAGGATCAGCAGATTTTTTGGAGTCAGCTTTGTCCCCTTGGCCAGGAGAAAACGGCCATCGAGGTTTGCAAGATCTTCTGCCAGCATCATGTCCGGCTTTAACTCTGCAACATTGATAATACCCATGGTCAGGTCAAAACCTTTTGGTCGGGAGTTATGTATACGGGAAATAGCATCTCCATTCCCTACTTGGTCGTATCGGCTAATTCCTTAGAATTCTTTAGGGCTTATGCTTTTCAGACGGGCCGACGTTCGTTATGAAAAACCCATGAGGATACCGGGCACCGTAATGGCCAACACAGAGAAAAGAGAGGGAACAGCCTCTGTGCCGGTGATGGTGGGGTTGAGAAGCAAGTTTACGTCGGTCATAGCATTTCCTAGTAGACTCATCAGATCAGCAAAACGAGTCAAGGTAAGGCTATCCAAAACAGGCATTTTGTGGTAGGTAGTTAAGGGCACAGCGCACTCGACGAGTGCTTCGTAACAAAGCATTTTCCCTTTGCTTGGCGTATGCTGTGTAATGCGATTAGGTTTTGAATCCTTAAACAGCAAGCGTCGCTTTTACCAGGGGTAGTGTAACTGAACAACCCACGTGTTTTGCTGCGTGAAACTTACCTGATTATTTCAAAAACACTAATTGCTTGTATGGAGGTAGAACGATGGCTCAAAGAAAGCGGAAACTTGCCAGAGGAGTCGCTATGGTTGGGGCCGGAATGTCGGCCTTTGGAATCCGCCCAGATGTGACCAACCGGGAGCTGTTTGCAGAGGCCTTTCTCGATATGAGGAAATCCGTGGACAAGCAGTTTGATCCGCAAGATATCGAGGCCCTGTATGTGGGAAATTGTGGCGCTGAGTTGTGGGAATCGCAGACGGCAATAGGGGCCTTGTGCGCTAATGAAGTGGGCATCAGCCCCCGTCCGGCGCTCAAGGTTGAAGATGCCTGTGCAAGCAGTTCTGTTGCGGTGCGAGAAGGTATCATGGGTATCGGCTCGGGCATGTACGATATGGTCTTGGTGGGGGGCACCGAGAAGATGAGCACCCTGTCGACCAACTGGACGACCATGGCCCTTGCCTGCGGTTCGGATACCTCTTATGAGGGTGCGGCCGGGTTCACGTTTCCGGGTCTCTATGCAGCAATGGCTACGGCGCACATGGAGCGGCACGGAACCACCCACGACGATATGTTGCGCGTAGCCATAAAGAACCACAACAATGGAGCCCTGAACCCGAAGGCCCATTTTCCCATGACCATCAAAGAGGTCATGAAGATGCGCATCGCCAAGGCAAAGGAAAAAGGTGCCCCAGTTCCGAGCTGGGCAGACGAAATGGAATTCCTGAACGATCCCAGATACAATCCGGTGATCGCATGGCCGAACACGCTGTTTGACTGTTGTCCGGTGACCGACGGAGCAGCCTGTATCCTCTTGGTGGCTGAGGAGCTCGCCAAGGACTTCACCGATACTCCCATCTATATCATCGGCTCCGGACAGGCCAGTGGCCAAAATCTCCACGACCGAGACACCCTCACCTCAATACCGGCGGCCACTATAGCGGCGGAGCAGGCCTATGAAATGGCCGGTGTCGGACCCCAGGATATCGATATCGCCGAGGTCCACGACTGTTTCACGATTGCCGAGATCATGGCCATCGCCGACGTGGGCTTCTTTGAGGAGGGAAAGGAGGCGGCCACGGCTGCGGCAGAAGGCAAGACCGCCAGAGACGGTATAAAGCCGGTTAACGTTTCCGGTGGGCTCAAATGCAAGGGACATCCGGTGGGGGCTACCGGTTCTGCGCAGATCGTGGAGATATTCCAGCAGATGAGAGGTTCGGCCGGGGCCCGACAGGTTACGGGCCGAGACATCAAGCTTGCCCTGACCCATAACATCGGTGCTCATGGGACTACCGCCGTTGTCCAAATCTATGAAAGGAGACAGTAGCGATGAAAGAGAAACCGTTTACCATTGCGGGTTTTGAAGACTTCTTGCAGGAAAAGAAACTGATGGGTTCTCGATGCACCCAGTGCGGTGCGCTCTGGCTGCCCCCACGTCCCATATGCCCCAGCTGCAAGCATGACGGAATGGAATGGACTGAGTTCAGCGGCAAGGGAAAGCTCGCTGCATACACGGTCATCGGGGTCGGCCCCATGCCCATGATCGACTCGGGCTATAACCGAGACAACCCTTACTGCGCCGGTATCGTCGAGGTCGAGGAAGGGCCACGGATCAGCGCCCAGATACTCGGCGTTGATGTTGCCCACCCGGAGAACATCAAGATCGGAACCTCTCTTACCGCGGATTACGTAGAACGGGGGAGCTGGCATTTTGTGGAGGAGCTCGCGAAAAACAGAAAGACGTACCTAACGTTTAGGGCCTAGCTCTTTAATGGGACATCCGCTTGTTCGCATTATTCCTCGCTATTTTGTTCGGTGCTTCGTATTATAGTGGGAAGGAGTGATTATCTGCAAAGGCATGGGTTGTTGCTTTGAGGGAATGACCCATGCCCCATTATTCCTATACCGATCCGCTGATCGGGGAGTGCCGCAGATCATACGTGGTGCTATTTTATGATACGGGGCACTGGCATGGCGAAAGCGGGAAGAAGTCGATGAATATCAATGAGGGGAGAGACTTCTACCACGGGTGTAAAGAAGGTAGAGGCAGAGATGCTCCCACCTTCTCCGTTCTCAGGACAGCTTGAGATGTCAAATGCCTGGTTTTTTCATCTGGTGCCTGAGTTTTTGAGAGTCGGCATGGCTTGTTTTCTTTTGCTGAGCTGTGCTGCCCAACCGGCTCAATCGGGCAAAACGAATAACGGAGGGAGGGATTTCAGGAATATCTATCCTAACGACGAACCCGGTTTTCTCGATTTCTTAAAATGGCGTCTGAGCCGGTTGGGGAAAAAGATCCCGCCGCCTGAAGCTTACGATTTTCCCAAAGGAAAGAATAATCCTTTATTTCTGAGATCCAACCGCGAAAAAACCACCCTGACCTGGATAGGTCATGCCACGATTTTGCTGCAGGTAGGTGGAACCAACATCCTCACCGATCCCCATTTTTCCGATCGTGCATCGCCGGTGCAATGGGCAGGGCCCAAAAGGGTGGTAGCCCCCGGATTAGCACTGGAGGACCTGCCACCCATTGATGTGGTTGTTATCTCTCATGAACACTATGACTCATTGGATAAGCACAGCATTGTCGAGCTTTACGAACGGGAAGGAGGCCAGGACACAATCTTTTATGTCCCGTTGGGACTGAAAGGCTGGTTCAGTCGCCTCGGTATCAAGAGGGTTGTCGAGCTTGACTGGTGGGAACGTCATGTCGGCCGGGGCCCAATGGTGATTGCCGTGCCTGTACATCATTGGAGTCAGAGGGGTGTCTTTTCCCGCAACAAAACCCTGTGGGCAGGTTGGGTCGTGCAATCGAAAGATTTTCGCTTTTTCTTTTGTGGCGATTCCGGTTACAGCCCCGTGTTTAAAGATATCGGACAAAAGCTGGGCCCTTTTGATTTGGCGGCGATCCCCATCGGCGCCTATGAGCCGAGATGGTTTATGCGCTATCACCATATTTCGCCTGAAGAAGCCCTGCAAGTACATCTGGATATAGGGTCAAAGAAGTCCGTTGCCATCCACTGGGGCACGTTTATTCTCACCGATGAACCCCTTGATGAGCCTCCAAAGAGAATGAAAAAGGCATTGAAGGAAAAAGGCCTCAGGGAGGGGGATTTCCTGATTCTAAAACACGGCGAAACGGTTGTTTTAGATACGGACTAACCCGTGGGTAGACGTATCTCCAAAAAGGAAGAAAAGGGAGATAAAGGTATTCAGTTTTGAACCTGAGCCGGCGTGTGCCAGGAATCTCGATTGACAGGACGATCTCGTATCTTTGGGAAAGGCCTTTATCAGTATCGAGCCTCATCTGATTTATTTTGACGGCAATTCTTTGGGCCACTTCCCTTTTCGAACACGTGATTACGTGCATACCGTGGTCAAGGAGGAATGGGGAGGGAGAGTCATTAGAGGGTGGATTAATTCGTAGGAGCTTCAATACCAAGCAGTGAAAACGGATAGTGGGAGAACATAAGGGCCGATGGCGATGAAAATCAAGTTTTATGCAGTGGGAGGCACGATAGATAAGGTGTATTTCGACAGGATGAGTGAGTACCAGGTTGGCGAGTCAATGCTTGTGGATATATTAACAGAGGCCAACGTTACCCTTGATTATGAATATGATTCGCTCATTCATAAAGATAGCTTGGATATGACGGATGCCGACCGTCAAATGCTTTTTGAAAGGGTAAGATCGGATACCCATCAGCGTATTGTGGTGACCCACGGGACAGATACCATGATCGAAAGTGCAAAGAAACTTCAGGGCATAGAGAATAAGACAGTGGTACTTACCGGCGCCATGCAGCCTGCCAAGTTTAAATCGAGCGATGCTGAGTTCAATGTGGGATTCGCTGTCGCCGCAGTACAGACCTTGCCTCCCGGTGTTTATATTGCGATGAATGGTCGGATATTTGATCCGGACAAGGTGCGCAAACACAGAGAACTTAATCGGTTTGAGGAAATGACTTGAACCGCTCCCCTAAACATTTACAGGGTAGCGATAAGCACGGCCTTTTTTGTTCCGACCTCCCCATGAGACCACTGGCGGACATGGGTACGGTCTTGGTAACCGGTGCATCGGGATACGTGGGAGGAAGACTTGTTCCGGAACTCCTGGCTCGGGGATATACAGTGAGAGCCATGATCCGGGGGGACCTACCTCAGTACCAGGAGCGCTGGCCTCAGGCGGAGCTATGTGTGGCCGATGCCCTGAAGATAGATGAGTTGCGAGAAGCCTTGCGAGGTATCGATACGGCCTACTACTTGATGCATTCTCTCATGAAGGGCCCTCGAGCATTTGAGGCAGCCGATTTGAGGTCGGCCATGAATTTCAGAAGGGCCGCCGCAGATTGCAAAATAAAGCGGATCATCTATCTGGGTGGTCTGGGCGACAGAAAGAGTTCTCGCTCGCATCACCTTCAAAGCCGTATGGCAGTTGCCGAAGAACTGAAGAGCGGTGAGGTTCCCGCCACCATCGTGCGGGCCGGCATTATTATTGGCTCGGGCAGTGCATCTTATGAGATCATGTACCACCTAGTAGACAATCTTGCTATCATACCTTTACCCAATTGGGGCCATCATCGGTGTCATCCTGTCGCCATCAGGGACGTGATCAAATACCTGGTGGGAATCATGGAACTTCCTAAGACCGCGGGCAAGGAATTCGATATTGGGGGAAGCCCTGATGCAACCTACAGGGAGGTGCTCGGGAGTTTTGCCGAACACCTCTGCAAAAAGAGGTTCTTTTTCCGTGTACCTTTTCCTAATATCTCGCTTTCTGCTTATGTGGCCAGCCTCCTGACCCCTGTCCCGGCGCCCATAATACACTGTCTAGTTGAGGGGGTCAAAGACGATGTCACATGTCGCGATGCTCAGATAAAGGCCGTTTTGCCTTTTGAGATCTTGGGCTACCGGGAAGCTATTTCAAGGGCCATTTCCCGTGAAGAGCTAGATGCGGTGGATACGCGGTGGTCCGATGCATACCCGAGAGTCCAAAAGCTGGTCATCAGACTTCATGAATTGCGCGGGAGGCCCCGATTTAGTGCACACCACTCTCTGCTGACAACGAAAGAGCCTTCCCGCATCTTTGCTTCGATCTGCAAGATTGGGGGCAAAGAGGGATGGTTTCAGAGTAACTGGATGTGGCGGGCACGGGGTATGGTAGATCGCTTGCTCATGGGGGTTGGGACTGCTCGTGCGAGAAAGCGGCACCCCAGGTTAGCTGTGGGAGACGTGATAGATTTCTGGCGGATCGAAGACCTCCAGTTAAACCAGCGACTGCTGTTGCGAGCCGAAATGAAAATGCCTGGTTCGGCTTGGTTGGAGTTTCGGATCGATAACGTTAATCGGTCCAAGAGGCTCTCAGTAACCGCTTATTATCACACCACGAGTGTCTGGGGAAAGATTTACTGGTGTAGCTTCTTACCACTCCACCGCTTCATATTCCAACGCCTTATCGAGCAAATTGAGGCAAGAAGTTAATGTTTCGTATCACACACTGACATACCAAATGTGATCTGAGGTCTTTGATGATGAGCGGATCCGTATGCCGATCCATTGACCGGTAAATGCCGCAAACCATATCTGATGTGTTAGTTTATGATTTGCGGCACTAGTTTAGTGCTTCAGAAAGCATCAACGGAAATAATGATTATCACCACTGAAGACGGGAAGTCCGTCGATACGGAAAAAGACCTGAGCGCTCCTGAAAGACACATACTTCAGAAACTGTTTGCGTGGGAATCCCTGGCCAACAGCGTAGAGCAGTTCAATGAGAAAAAGGATGAGGCTTTTCGGAAGGGCTGGAACAATTCGGGGCCTGTAGGTGAAGGTGATACACTCAAATCGATTATAAGGGATCTTGAAAAGAAACTGATAGCCCGTTTAGCCAGGATTGATTCTTAGGGAGCTTTTAGGTGGGCGCTGGTAGAGAGGTGGGCGGGGTGTTACTTCCCGCTTTCATCTTAAGAAATTAAAGAGGGTTCAAAGAAGCTGGTACGGTGGTTATCGCAGCTTCAACTAAGGAGAAAGAGCGGTCAAAACCATTGACTGCGCTCAGGAGCTCTGATAGAAAGAGGGACTATTCTCAAAGAGGGCTCCAGAGGCGTTGCCTGATTTTAAGGAATGGCGGCAGGTACGCTGGAGCCGGGTTTTGGGTAGGAGAATCAATACAAGTGGATCGCTGAAATGACTCATTGATTGGAGTATGCTGAATGAGTTGTAAGATTGTTAGTCAAGAAAGGATAGCCCTTGCAATATAAGGCAGTAAAAGGGTTTAAAGATATACTTCCTTCCCAGGTGGAAACCTGGAACAGGGTCGAGTCCGAGGGTAAGCGGGTTTTCGAACTCTTTGGATACCGGGAGATAAGAGTCCCCATGCTCGAGAAGGCCGAGCTATTTGCACGGGGCATCGGCCAAGATACGGATATCGTCTCAAAGGAGATGTATACGCTTACCGACAGAAGGGGAACCCAATTGGCAATGAGACCGGAGGCGACGGCCTCGATTCTGAGGGCGTATATAGAGAATAAGCTCTATGATGGTTATCCGGTGCAAAAATTGTTTACCATAGGGCCAATGTTCAGATATGAGAGGCCCCAGAAGGGGAGGAGGAGGCAATTTCATCAGATCGATGTTGAAATTATAGGTGACCCCGGGCCACGATCAGACAGCGAACTGATGTACATGATTATGCAGTTTTTCTCTTGCCTCGGCCTCGATGGGCTGGCCCTTCACGTTAATTCCCTTGGTTGTATGGAGTGCAGAAGGCCGTTCCGAGCTGAACTGAAGGGTTACCTGCAGGAGTATGCAGAACGACTCTGTCCTGACTGTCAGATGAGGATGGAGACAAATCCTCTCAGGGTTTTCGACTGTAAGGTTGAGCGCTGTATGCAGGTGATGAAGGATGCGCCGACTATGCTCGATTTCTTGTGCGGCGACTGCAGGGATCATTTTGATGCAGTGATGATCTATCTCAGAGAATTGAGCGTTGAGTTTGTGGTGAATTCACATTTGATGAGGGGGCTCGATTACTATACCAGGACCACCTTCGAGGTTCAGACCCGGGAGCTGGGGGCTCAGAATGCCGTGGCAGGGGGAGGCAGGTACGACCTCCTGATGAAGGAACTCGGTGGGCCGGACAGCCCGGCAATAGGATTTGCGATTGGAGAAGAAAGGGTCGTAGAACTCTTGGAAGAACAGGGCCGTCCCGAGGCCGATGGGCCTGATATCTTTCTGGCCCCACTCGGCAGAGAGGCGGAGGAGAAGGCATTCATTTGGCTACAGGAACTCCGGAAAGCTGGCCTCAGGTGTGAGATGGATTACCGGCCCTCAGGGTTAAAGGCTCAAATGAAGCACGGAGACCAACTGAGGGCAAGGAAGGTGCTGATTGTCGGCGAAGATGAATTGACAAAAGGCAAGGGCATTCTGAGGGACATGTTCACAAAAGGTCAAATGGAAATATCCCTCGAGAATCCGGTGAGCGAAATCATACGATTGAAAGAAGAAAGTTGAAAATAGATACACTCAACGATTGGAAAAGGACAAACGATTGCGGCAGTCTCAGAAGAGATGACATCGGCCGCGAGGTCGTCCTCATGGGATGGGTCAACAGGAGGAGAGATCTGGGGAAGGTGACCTTTATCGATCTCAGGGATCGGTTTGGGATGACACAGATTGTGCTTGATCTGGAATTCGATGAAATGAGCCATAAGAAGGCACGTATCCTGAGGAATGAATGGGTCATCGCCGTGAAGGGGACCGTCAGTCCGCGGCTGGCCGGCCAGGAGAATCCTGAACTCCCGACCGGAGATATTGAAGTAAAGGTAAGTGAACTGAGGATACTAAATGAGACGGACGTGCCCCCCTTTCAGGTTGACGGGAAAATCGACGCATCGGAGAGCCTGCGTCTCAAATATCGATATTTGGAACTGAGGAGGCCGACCCTGTTCCATAACATCGCAATGAGGCACAGGATAGCCTTGCAAATACGAAACCTCTTGAGCGGGGAAGGATTCGTAGAAGTAGAAACCCCCTTTCTCACCAAGAGCACGCCTGAAGGGGCTCGGGACTATCTTGTGCCGAGCCGCATCAGTAAAGGTTGCTTCTATGCATTGCCCCAATCCCCGCAACTATTTAAACAGCTGTTGATGGTGGCCGGCTTCGATCGCTATTTTCAAATCGTTCGATGCTTCCGGGATGAAGACCTCAGGGCCGATAGACAACCCGAGTTTACCCAAGTGGACATGGAGATGTCTTTCATAAAAGAGGAAGGCGTTATGGATATCGTCGAGCTCCTTGTGGTGGGTCTATTCTCGACCACGCTCGGGTACACCCTTTCAAGGCCCTTTCCCAGGCTTGAATATCAGAGAGCCATGGATCTCTATGGCTCGGACAAACCGGACATCAGATTCGGTATGGAATTAACTGATGTCTCGGATACCTTACTATCGTGTGGCTTCAAGGTTTTTACCGATGTAATAAAGGCCGGAGGGGTCGTTAAGGCCATAAACGTGAAGGGGGGAGCATCGTTTTCCCGGAAGGATTTGGATGAGTTGAACCGTATGGTTGTTGAGTTCGGCGCAAGGGGTCTGTTCTGGACAAAGATTAGACCCGATGATTGGCAGTCGCCATTGGCCAAATTTCTAGCAGCGAATACGAGGCGCGCCGTTGAGGAAAAACTCGGTGCCGCTGAAGGAGATCTCATTATCATTGTGTCGGATATGCCCCAGATAACAAATGAGGCGCTCGGTTCGCTCAGGGTTGAGATCGGTAAGAGACTCGATTTGGTGAAGCCTGGCACATATTCATTTGTCTGGATTACTCGATTTCCCCTGTTAGAATACAGAAGCGAGGAAGAACGATTCGTGGCTGTCCACCATCCGTTTACCGCTCCGCTCGAGGAGGACCTGCCGTTCCTTGCTGAAGAACCACAGAGGGTAAGAGCTCGGTCATACGATCTGGTTTTGAATGGCCAAGAAATAGGAGGAGGGAGCGTCCGAATCCATACCCGTGATTTGCAAAACCGGATCTTTCGAGCACTGGGTTTGGGGGAGGAAGAGGTCAGAGAGAAATTTGGGTTCTTCCTCGATGCACTCAGCTACGGAACACCTCCCCATGCTGGCATTGCGCTTGGTTTCGACAGGCTCGTGGCCATAATGGTTGGTGCAGAGTCCCTGCGAGATGTAATTGCCTTTCCGAAGACCCAACGGGCAACATGTGCCGTTACCGATGCCCCTTCAGAGGTCGGTGAAGATCAGCTTGCAGAGTTGGGGCTTACGCTCAAAGACCTCTAAGTGGGTTCAAAGCAGGACGCGGCCCCCATGTTTAAGAGGTAAGGTTATCTCTCTAGTTCAGAGACGGTGACAGGCAGTCCGCTTCCGGAGCTCAGGATGTAAAACCACAAGGAATTAGGTGTTTCGCCCTACTGTCGATGGGGAGCACGGTCAAAACAAAAGAACCCCTATCCTAGAATGGGTGGGGATTTGATGCTTTTGAGTGGATTACCTGATTGAATAAGTCCGGGTCTTTCAACTAAAAAGAGTGCATGAAATCCAGGCCTCCAGGCAGGTCACGTTTTTGTCTTGACAACGGGTCTGCGCCAAAGTATCAGAATAAATCTAAGAAAAACGAGTCCGAGACAAAGGTGAAAGCAATACGGCCTTTGGCTCCAGGATTGGTGCTTATCTAAAATAAGAGGAGGTATTAAAAGTGAGTGACGTAACAGCTCCCATGGCGGGAAAGGTAATCGAGGTGAAGGTTCAGGTGGGCGACTCGGTCAATGAGAATGATGAGGTTCTTATCCTTGAGGCAATGAAGATGGAAATGCCTATCGTAGCTCCAACATCCGGAAAGGTAAGTGAGGTCAAGTGCCAGAAAGGAGATTCAGTCGCGGCTGATGATGTCCTGATGGTGATCGAATAGAAGTATGGCAGTGCTCCATGGCCAGAAAAAAGTGCCCTGTCCGGTCATCGACAGGGCACTTTTTTCACGGCCTCTAAACACTGGTTCAGCTGTTTATGTTATCCGTCAGCCGATCGCAATCACTGAACGGAGATCGTAAGAATATTTCATGCAGTGAGGGGGTGAATTGGTATGGTCGATTGGAACCTCGCATTGAGGATATTCGCCTTTGGTCTGCTCGCTGTCTTCTGCTCGCTTGGAATACTGATAGCGGCCATTTATGCCTTTGGGAAGGCCTTAAAGTCTTTTGAAAAAGGCCAATGAGAGAGGTGAACTATGCTTGATCTGATTGTAACCACGGGTGTTGCACACCTGACGATTGGCAACCTGGTCATGTGGCTAATTGCCTTTCTATTTATCTATCTGGCAATAATGAAGAATTATGAACCGCTCCTTTTGGTACCTATCGGTTTCGGTATTTTGGTTGTTAATCTGCCCCTCACCTTTTTGATGGAAGAAGGGCAGGGGTTGCTGTGGAAGTTTTACCACTACGGGCTGGAATGGGAAATAATTCCACCGCTTATCTTCTTGGGACTCGGTGCCCTCACCGATTTCGGGCCTATGATTGCTAATCCAAAAACCCTCATACTAGGTGCCGGGGCCCAGTTTGGGGTTTACGTCTCGTTTTTCGGAGCGCTGTTCCTGGGCTTTAACATACCTGAGGCCTGCTCAATCGGTATTATCGGCGGTGCTGATGGACCGACGACTATTTACACGACCGTGCATCTTGCACCCCATTTGTTAGGCGCCACGGCTGTAGCGGCGTATTCATATATGTCCCTTGTACCCATTATTCAGCCGCCTATCATGAGGCTGCTTACCACCGAGGGTGAGAGAAAGATCAAGATGAGGCAGTTAAGGCCTGTTTCAAAGCGGGAGAAGATCCTCTTTCCCCTGGTAACGGTCGTGGTTATCTGTCTCATTGTTCCGGCCTCAGCCCCACTCATGGCCATGTTTATGCTGGGAAACCTTTTCAAGGAATGCGGAGTTGTGAAAAGGCTTTCAGATACAGCGGCCAATGAACTCATGAATATTGTTACCATCCTCTTAGGGATAAGCGTTGGTGCAACCATGTCTGCCGAGAATTTCCTGAAGCCTCAGGTTATTCTTGTGTTCATCATGGGTCTCGTGGCATTTGCTTTTTCGACTGCTGCCGGTATAATGTTAGCAAAATTCATAAATCTTTTTGCCAAGGAAAAGATAAACCCACTGATCGGTTCCGCAGGTGTTTCCGCCGTTCCAATGGCCGCACGGGTGAGCCAGTTAGAGGGTGCGAAAGCAGATCCGAAGAATTTCTTGCTCATGCATGCCATGGGGCCTAATGTGGCTGGCGTGATCGGGACCGTCGTTGCTGCAGGTGTATTTCTTGCACTGGCTGGATGAGGGATGAAAGGGGTTGGAGAAGATGTTTGAAAAGGCAAAGATCAAAAAAATAGATGAGGAATATCGAAAGTGGTCCGAAAAGATCGGGCATACCCTCGCCAAGCGACCTGAGAGAAAGGCTGACTTTATTAACACGTCCGGTATTCCGGTAAAGAGGGCATTTACGCCTCTGGATGTAGATGATCTTGATTATATGGATGACCTCGGCATGCCCGGGGAATATCCGTTCACCAGGGGGGTTCAGACCACCATGTACCGAGGCAGGTTCTGGACTATGAGACAGTATGCCGGTTTCGCCACGGCAGAGGACACTAATCGGCGTTACCGGTTCCTCCTGGAACAGGGCCAGACAGGCCTTTCAGTTGCTTTTGATCTCCCCACCCAGATCGGATACGACTCGGATCATCCGCTGGCCCAGGGAGAAGTGGGAAAGGTTGGAGTTGCTATTGATTCACTGAAAGATATGGAAATTCTCTTTGACCAGATCCCGCTCGATAAGGTTAGCACCTCCATGACTATAAACGCTCCGGCGGCAGTGCTCCTGGCAATGTATATGGGAGTGGCGGAAGAACAAGGCGTGCCCCCGAAAGACTTACGTGGCACCATTCAAAATGATATTCTCAAGGAATACTCTGCTCGCGGGACCTATATATTTCCCCCTCAACCCTCTATGAGGATTATTACAGACATCTTTTCTTTCTGTGCTGGAGAGGTCCCCCAGTGGAACACCATAAGCATCAGCGGCTATCACATCAGGGAGGCGGGCTCCACAGCAGTGCAGGAGGTGGCCTTTACCTTGGCTGACGGTATTGCCTATGTAGAGGCAGCCATAAGGGCAGGGCTTGATGTAGATGAGTTTGCTCCACGCCTGTCCTTCTTTTTCAATGCCCACCTTGATTTTTTCGAAGAGGTTGCCAAGTTTAGGGCAGCACGAAAGCTTTGGGCAAAGATAATGCGAGAGAGATTCAAGGCCGAGGATCCGCGATCAATGATGATGAGGTTTCATACCCAGACTGCCGGGTGTACCCTTACCGCGAAGCAGCCGAAGAACAATATAGTTCGTGTTGGCCTTCAGGCGCTCTCGGCGGTCCTCGGCGGAACCCAATCGCTTCATACGAATTCCATGGATGAGGCCTATTGTCTGCCAAGTGAAGAGGCGGTTCAGGTTGCCCTGAGAACTCAACAGCTCATCGCCTTTGAATCCGGTGTCGCAGACACGGTTGACCCTCTGGGTGGGTCATACTACGTAGAGGCACTGACAGAAGAGATTCTCAAGAGGGTTCAGGAGTATATTGACAAAATCGATGAGCTTGGTGGGGCAACATCCGCCATTGAAAAAGGCTTCATACAGAGGGAAATCCAGGATAGTGCCTATCGATACCAGAAAGAGATTGAGAAGGGCGAAAGAGTTGTGGTGGGTGTGAACAAGTTCCAGGTCGACGAACAACCTCCCATGGATCTCCTGAGGGTAGACCCAGCCGTGAGGGTTTCTCAAATAGAGAGGCTGAAAACGCTTAAATCGGAGCGCGACAGCAATAAGGTGAAGAACATGCTGCGTGATTTAAGGAAGGCCGCCGAAGGGGATGATAACCTCATGCCGTTTATTTTGGATGCGGTGAAGGCTTATGCCACCTTGGGGGAGATTTGCGACGAATTGAGGGGTGTTTTCGGTGAATATCAACCAGTCAGTACGATTGGATAAGCATAGTCTTCATTAGTCGTGCGCTGAGCGCCTAAAGCGCAGTGAAGTTCAGGGGTTGAGTTGACATGGATACAAATAGAAAAATACGGGTATTGGCCACGAAACCGGGCCTTGACGGCCATGACAGGGGTATAAAGGTCATTGCCAATGCATTAATGGACGCAGGGATGGAGGTAATCTATACGGGGCTACGGCAGACTCCGGAGCAAATCGTAGAATCATCCATCCAGGAAGACGTGGATGTCATCGCTTTGAGTATCTTATCAGGGGCCCATGACTTTCTCTTGCCGCGAGTCATGGAGTTGTTGGAGGAAAAAGGTGTACGGGACGTTCTCGTTATTGCAGGCGGCATTATCCCCGAGGAGGATGTAGCGGATCTGAAAAAAATAGGTATTGCCGAAATCTTTGGGCCCGGCACATATACCCAAGATATTATCACGTACATCAAAAACAACTTGAGGCGTTAAATCAGTCCCTTATTGGCACTATCGAAATGATTGCTCTGAGAGCAGATACCTTTCCGCGTGTGCCTTACCCTCTGCACCTGTGGCATTGAGTTGCTCTGAATCGAGAGCTCGGCAAAACCTCATTCGATCGAGCTTCCGCTTTCCCCTCTTTAGTGAAAACGCCAGAATTCCCGGCACGGAGAAAGGGCGTCGAGCTTCACGCGTCCCGTGGTGGAATGCGATTTTTTCGCCACAGGAGCCAATGTTCTTTTGACAAAATACCTTCAATAGTATACGTTCAATGCCTTTACAGATCCAGCTATCGGCTTGTGACGACACGAGACTTTAGGTGCGGGATAGGAACGCAAGGATGCTGTAAGAAAGGCTTCCTTTTGTGGGTTTTCAACTCTTCTTGGCAACATAGAGAAATGTGATGACGATGCTTTTCGCTGCTGGCCTCTTGGTTTCATTCAATAAAAAGGGCTTGCAGGAGATAAGGAATTCTAAAAGGGTAGTGACTCTTTTCTTAAGGTAGAGGAGGTCTTGTTAGATGACAATGGATGACTTAACCGAAGAGCAGAGAATTATCTTAGATAATGTAAGGAAGGTGGTGAAGGATCGGATTGCACCTATCGCCGCTGAGATGGACCGGGAGGGCGTCTTTCGATGGGATGTAGCCCGGCTCTTCGCGGAAATGGGCCTGCTGCAGATATTTCTACCTCCGGCTTACGGGGGACTTGACGAGGATAAAACACTCATGTATTGCCTCTGCGTTGAGGAGATTGCAAAGGTGTGTGCCTCTTCGGCATTGCTCCTTATTATTCAGGCCGTCGGCAGTTTTCCCATAATAGCAGCAGGAAACCAGAGTCAAAAAGACCGCTTTTTCCCGCGCCTTGCAAAGGGTGATGAGCTCGTAGGCTACCTCGTAACAGAACCATACGCAGGGTCTGATGTAGCGGGGATACAAGCGAAGGCGCAAAAGGAAAATGGTGATTATATTCTGAACGGACACAAATGTTTCTCCACTAATGGGGGAGTGGCATCTCTGTATACGGTTTTGGCAAAAACCGGCGGAAAGAAGTTCACATTCTTTGTGGTGGAAAGGGATCAGGACGGTGTGTCTGTCGGCAAAGAAGAGGATAAACTCGGGTTCAGGGCCAGTAATACGACAGAGGTTATTCTGGAAGACGTCAAGGTTAGCCGTGATAACCGGCTGGGCAAGGAAGGAGAGGGATTTCGCATTGCAATGGAAGACTTCTATATGTCCAGACCCAGCATCGGAGCCTTGGCTTTGGGGATAGCAGAGACGGCGCTTGATCTCTCTTTCAAATATGCATGCGAGAGAAGGACATTTGGAAAGCCGATAGTCAGGCACCAGGCTATAAGCTTCATGCTGGCCGACGCGGCCATACAGATTGAAGCGGGCAGAGGGTTAATGATACAGGCTGCCAGACAACACGACCGAAAGAAATCGAACATAAAACTTGCATCAATGTCGAAATGTTTTTGCAGCGATATTGCCATGAAGATTACGACAGATGCCGTCCAGATCTTTGGGGGTTACGGGTATATGAAGGAATATCCCGTGGAAAGGCTCTTTCGGGATGCAAAGCTTACTCAAATTTTCGAAGGCACCAACCAGATTCAGCGGCTGATTATTACCACGGAAATGCTTAAGGAGAAGCTGTAAAAGGATATTCACCTATCGTAGATCCCCACTATTGTCGAACGTATTATAGGTGTTTTCCCCTGGCAAAAATGAGTGCCAGACGCAAATAAAGGCCACACCTATTCGTGAGTAGGTGTGGCTTCTTTGTTTTTGAGTGAAGTAACCCATTGATCTGACTGTCTTCATCCAAAAAAGACGTTGACAGACTAATGTAACTATGATGTAGTTATATTGTAGCTACAAAAGCTGGATAAAGGTGTATAACGTCATAGGGAGGGCAACGTGAGACTCAAAGGAAAGGTTGCATTGGTAACGGGAAGCAGTAGGGGGGTCGGTAGAGCCATTGCTTTGGCCTATGCAAAGGAAGGTGCCAGTGTTGTAGTTAATTATACAGCAAATCAGGCGGCAGGTGAGGAGGTCATTGCAGCGATCAAGAAAATGGGGCGAAAGGCAGCTCTTGTTAAGGCAGACGTGTCTAAAATAGCTGATGCTGAGGCGCTTGTTCAGAAGGGAATTGATGAGTTCGGTGGCCTCGACATCCTCGTCAACAATGCCGGACTGAGCCGGCCGGCAATGTTACTTAAGATGAGCGAGGAGCAATGGGATGAGGTAGTAGATATTCATCTGAAGGGTGCCTTTCTCTGTACACAGTTTGCGGCGCGGTATATGACAGAACAGAAGAAGGGAAAGATCATTAACGTTACATCGGTGGCAGGTCTCGTGGGAACTGTAGGGCAAATCAATTATAGTGCCGCTAAGGGCGGACTCCTCAGTTTCACTAAATCGGCCGCAAGGGAACTGGCTCGGTATGATATATGTGTCAACGTCATCTGCCTCGGTATTGTGGCTACCGATATGACCGAAAAGATCCGGACTGACGAGAAGCTTAAAGAGATATACATGAACAGGATACTACTGAAACGCTTTGCTGAACCCGATGACATATCTCCGGCATTTGTGTTTCTGAGCTCTGACGAAAGCAGTTACATCACCGGTCAGCTCCTGTGCGTTGACGGTGGTTACGGGATGATCTAACACTCGTCACTCGTTGCTGGTTACCTGTTAAAAAAGAGACAAATACTGACTAATCGCGGGTAAGCGGTAGAGAGTGAATATCAATGATGATAAAAAAGGAGGGTCAACATGGCAGAAATACCTGAAAAGATCCAAACATGGCAGATGGTTCAACCAACGGCAAGGGATAAAGAAACAGGAGAGGTAACTCCGGGAAAATTGGAAAAGACCGAGATACCGGTACCCGAGCTAAAACCAGGTGAGGTTTTAGTTGAAATCGCGGGATGTGGGGTTTGTCATACAGACCTTGGTTACTTCTATGATGGAGTACCCACGGTTTCGAAACCCCCGCTCACCTTGGGGCACGAGATTGCCGGTACGGTGGTGGCGGGAGTTGAAAAGTGGGTTGGAAAAGAGGTGATTATCCCTGCGGTCATGCCGTGCCGTCAGTGCATACTCTGTAAAACGGGGAGGGGAAACCGTTGCCTCAATCAACTCATGCCCGGTAACAGCCTGGGGCTCTACGGTGGTTTCTCGAGTCATATTCCGGTGCCGAGTGTAGACCTTTGTGAGGTTAAGGATAAGAAGGGCCTGCCGTTAGCACATCTTGCGGTGATTGCTGATGCTGCAACGACACCGTATCAGGCTGCTGTAAGAGCAGACCTCAGGCCGGGAGATTATGCCGTTATCATAGGTATTACCGGCGGAGTAGGGCAGTATATGGGCCAGGTTGCCAAGGCATTGGGCGCCAAAGCGGTCATTGGCATTGCCAGAAACCCGGAAAAGCTCAAGAGGGCCCTCTCGTACGGTGCTGATTTTGTAATCAGCTCTGCCGATAAAGAGGTCAAGGATGTTGTCAAGGAGTTCAGGGGGCTGTCAAAGGAGCAGGGCTTCCCGAATTACGGTTGGAAGATCTTCGAGGTTTCAGGAGTCAGGCCAGGTCAGGAGATTGCGCTGTCCCTGCTTGGCTTTACCGGAAAGCTAATCGTGGTTGGATATGGGCTGGCCAAAACAGAATACATGATTGGTCGCCTTATGGCCTTTGATGCCGAGGTCATCGGAACCTGGGGCTGCCTCCCCGAATACTACCCGATAGTCCTTGACATGGTCTTGGACAAGAAGATCGATATTGGGCCGTTTGTGGAGACGCGCCCCATGAGCACTATTGCCGAAACCTTTGATGAGGTCCACAAAGCAGGTTCACCTGCCAAAAGAATAGTACTCACGCCCGATTTTTAGGCCAAACAAACAAAACGTTAACCATAGAAAAGGAGGAACATTATGACGTTAGAATGGATACCACGGGCACCTAAGGATAAAAAAGTAGATCATCAGATGTACGATGAAAAGTACCTCAATGCACCGGAGCCACCCAGGACCACACTTGAGAAAAAACCTTTGTTGGATCCTCAAGGCAACGAGGTTGCGGACCTCTATGTAGGCTGGGTTACCCTCGACAACGAGAAACAGTACAATTCATACACCTTTGAGATGCTTCACGCGTGTGCTGCTGCCTTTGACAAGGCTTCTCATGACCCCAGTATTGTCTGCGTGGTGTTGACTGGGGCGGGGGCAAGGGCATTCTGTACTGGAGGAAATGTGCCTGAGTACAGTGAGTATTATGTTATGAGGCCTCTGGATTGCCAGGAATATATGTCTGTTTACTGGAGGGCCTTTGACACGGTCTGGACATCAACGAAGCCTTTTATCCGCTGCTGCAATGGGATGAGCATTGGGGGAGGAGAGGAGATTGGTGGTGTGTGCGATTTGACTGTTGCCTCTGACTGTGCGACATTCGGTCAGGTGGGCCCGCTCCACGGCTCGACAGCTATGGGAGGAGCCTGTCAGTTCAAGCCTATCGAGATGACGATGCAGGACGCCATGTGGAATGCCGTTTCCTGCGAGCAGTGGAGTGCCTACAAGATGCTCCGTAAGAACTATGTTTATAAGGTGGTGCCGGTGCTCAAGAAGGATGGTGAGTTTATCAAGAATCCCGCGGTTATTACCGATAAGTGGGTTGAGGATGGTGAGATAGTATATGGTGAATTCAAGACCGGGGAGGAAGGGAAGGAAGCTAAGGCACTGCTCAAGGAGCTCCCAAGAGACCGATCCCTCCTGGATAAGGCATGTATGGATATGGCCTGGACCTTTGCCAACCTTTTCCCGCAGCAGGTTGCCATGTCGTATCAGATGATACGGGCGACAAAGAAGGTTGCGTGGGAGAGAACCAAGGCGGAATCCATCATGTGGTGGGCGGCAAACGCCTCTGCATACGGTGAATTCGATATGGGAATGAGCGCCTTTAATACCAAGAGGATTACCGGGACTACTGACGTGGATATTATCAAGCTGAGGCAGATGATTGCCAGGGGCCATGCTTACGATGAGGAGATGTTCGAGGCTGTACTTGGAAAGCCCCAGAAGTAAGCTGCACCATCGGCAGGAAGGTTATTAAAAAGAAAAAATCCAGAAGGTTCCTTCTGGATTTTTTCTTTTTTGGATCGGAGGCAGGCCGAAATAAGAGAACTATTTGAAGATGGAGTTGATCAAGGCTAGAATTTTAGGTATAAAGATAATTGTTTTGCCCCTCTTCGGGGAATCAAAGGGAAAATTGTCAATAGTGCGCGTTAAGGAAAGAGAGTATCAGGAGAAAGGAGGGAATGATGAAACATATCGGCGTCCACATTGACGGAGGGCTCGGCACTATCACCCTACGGAAACCTCCCGTTAATGTGTTCAACATTGAGATGATGGATGAAATCAACGACACTCTGCGCGATTGGATCGAACAAAAGGACCTCAAGGTCGTTCTTTTTAATGCCGAGGGGAAATGCTTCTCGGCAGGTGTTGACGTGGGAGAACACATGGGCGACCTTGCGCCCAAGATGATCGAAAGCTTTCACGGGATGTTTCGACTGATGGAGGCCTTAGGTGCTGTTACAGTGGCGTCGGTGTTCGGATCGTGCTTAGGCGGCGGATGTGAGGTGGCCATCTTCTGTGACCTGGTGATCGCAGATGAGACGGCCAAATTCGGCCAGCCGGAAATACAGGTAGGGGTGTTGCCGCCTATTGCTGCTCAGGTGATGCCGAGGATTATCGGGAGAAAGGCGGCGAACGATCTGATTCTATCGGGGCGCATTATCTCAGCCCAGGAGGCCCTGGAGATGGGGCTCATCAACAAGACGGTAGCCAAAGGTGATTTGCCCCAGGAAACTGAAAGCTTCATAAGGCCCTATCTGTCTCTGAGTGCCGAAGTCCTCAGGATTGCCAAGAAGACGATCAAGGCGGGTCTCATGGATGAATTTGAGCCTTCGCTCAAGGCTATTGAGGATATATACCTGAATGAATTGATGAAGACTGCAGATGCCCAAGAAGGGCTACAGGCATTCTTGGACAAGCGGAGGCCGGAGTGGAAGAACTGTTGATCGACTGTGCGGTTGATGGCGCCGGTTGATCTGCTGCAGGTTCCATAGTCAGTCCTGATGAGCAATATTAATAATCAAATCAGAAAGTTATTCCGGTCTCTCAAGAAGAGAAACGCATTTACCATCCTGGGTGTGACCTCGGGTATGATCCTTTTTGGCGGTTTCGGCCTGTATATCCTCGACGGGCACTACAGGGCGCAAGGTGCATCCGGCATAGTGGACACCTTTTGGTGGGCGCTTGTCACCATAACTACAGTGGGGTACGGGGATGTGGTACCCCACTCCATATGGGGCAGGATAATCGGGCTGATCATCATGTTGAGTGGGGTTGTACTCGTATCTCTATTTACGGCAACGATTGCCTCCATTTTTATTGAAAGGAAAATAAAGGAGGGGGAGGGTTTGGACTTATCAAAGGAGAAAGACCACATTGTAATCTGTGGTTGGAACGAGAATGGTGAAAGAGCTATCCAAGGGATAGTGATCCATGACAAACCCGGTAGTCATCCCATTGTGCTTGTTAATGAACTCGAAAAAGACGACGTAGATTCCCTCCAGTACCGGTACAAGGAGCGGGATATCCATTTCGTCAGGGGCAATTTCGTTAAGGAGGATGTTTTAGCGAAGGCCAATATCTTTAAGGCCAAGGCGGCCATAATCATGGCCGACATCTCCAATGATCATACCCTTGGAAAGGCCGATGAAAGGGCTATTTTTGGGGCAATGGCCATAAAATCCATGGCACCCAAGGTAAGAGTATGTGCGGAATTGATAAACCCAGAGAACAGGGAATATCTCATGCGGGCAAAGGTAGATGAGATAGTCATCAGGGGAGAATCTCATGGATCTCTCCTTGCGAGTGCATCAATGGCACCGGGTTTCCTCAATATGATAAAGGCACTGATCCAAAATCAAGACGAAAACAAGGTGTGGGGTTGTGGGATACCAGCCAAATTCGTCGGAAGGCCTTATGGGGAGCTGAGCCTTTATTTCAAGGAGAGGTGCCAAGGCTTGTTGATTGCAGTCCTCAGGGAAAAGAAAGGTATTCAATTGGAGGATATGCTCTCTGATAATCTTACCGGCGTTGATGAATTCATAAAGCGAAAGTTTGAAGAGTCGGGCAAGAATTTTTTCGATGGCAGAGAAACGATAGGCTTCATTATCAATCCTCTGGATGATATGTTGATTACTGCCCATGATAGGGCTGTGGTAATTGCAAGGGAGAACCCAGCAGATATCTCTTTTATCGATAAGTTGGTAGGCCCGAGATGAACGCCTCAGAGGTGATAAGGAAAACCTTCATTTTCAACGATCTCGAAGACCAAGAGGTTCAAGAGATCCTCAAGATTAGCCAGGAGAGAGGGTTTTCAAAGGGTGAGGTGATTACCCGGGAAGGCGAACAGGGAGATAGCATGTTCATCCTTGTTGAGGGGAATGTCGAGGTTTCGAAGACGCTTACGATGAAGCTGGAGCACGGTGATTTCACTGAAAGAGAAAAGATCTTAACGCGGTTTAAGCCAGAAGACAACCTCGTTTTCGGAGAAATAGCAGTGATTGATCGGGAGAAAAGATCCGCTTCCGTGGTGACAACCACCGACTGTATCCTCTTGGAGATTAAGAGGGATGATTTTCTGGAACTGTTGGATAGAAGACCCGAGATGGGGGTGAAGGTCTTGAGAAGGCTTGCAAGGTTATTAGCCACCAGATTGAGACAATCAAGTCAAGACGTGATAAGGCTTACCACTGCCTTGTCCGTTGCATTGAGCAGTTGATGCCGGAAGAAATACGAACAGCAGGGGTCTGAGTACTGTTTGAATGCCGGAACACAGTGAACATGAATAAATTGCTGATTGTCCTATTTGTGTCTCTTGCTCTTTGTAGTTGCGCTGGGAGCAAGCAGCGGCTGCCGAGTACCACATACACAAAGCAGGCGATAGTTCTGCCGGAAACCACGAAACCCTATTCGGTTGATGGGGTATCCTACTACCCGCTTCCCAGCGGAGAAGGTTTTGTTCAGGAAGGCGTCGCTTCTTGGTATGGCAGGAAATTCCATGGCAACAAGACCTCTAGCGGCGAGATTTACAATATGCATGATGATACTGCTGCCCACAAGACCTTGCCCTTCGGTACACGTGTAAGAGTGGAAAATCTGTCTAATTCAAAGGAGGTTGTCGTAAGGATTAATGATCGGGGCCCCTTTCTTAAGCAGAGGATTATTGACCTCTCCTATGGGGCGGCAAAAAAGATCGGGTTGGCCGGTCCCGGAACAGCACGGGTGCGCCTGACTGCTTTGTCAAAGAAGGTTGGCACCATGAGGGCGGGTACTACTCGTAAGCCCCTTGTGGAGGCAACGGATTTCAGTAAGGGAAGATTTACCATACAGGTTGGCGCCTTTCAGGAAAGAGAAAATGCGGAGCGCTTGGCAGCCCGCCTCAGAGTGATATTTGATTATGTTTCGATAACACCGCACGTGCCGCTGAATTCGAAAACCTTTTACCGGGTTAGAGTTTCACTCTCTGAAAGCTTGACAGAGGCAGGCCGAATAGTGAGGGAATTGGAATACCTTGGTTTTTCAGAGACCTTTATTGTGGCTCTCTAGCCCTTTTGGTTGATTTTTTTCCTGAGAACCCCCGAGGTTCTGAAAACCACTACTCTGCGGGCCTTTAGTTGGAGGTCTTCCTTGGTCTGAGGATTTCTACCCCTTCGGGCAGCCTTGCTTTTTACTAAGAATTTCCCGAAGCCGCTAAGAAGAAGATCCTCTCCTCTTTCCAGCGTTTGCTTCATGATATCTAAGAGACTCTCGACAACCCTTCTGGATTGAGTTTTGCTGAGACCAACCTGGTTGTAAATACTGTCCGTGATCTTCTCTTTGGTTAAGGCCATGTCTCTATCCTCCTTAGTGCTTCTATTCGAAAATTCTGTGATGCATCTTGGGAACCTGCTTGGCCAATGTTGGACACTCCAGTCGGCTCGAGCCATTCGGCAGTGAGCTCAGGTCGAAAGCTCAAGCCGAAGGGCTCGTCGACACGTCTCAACTCTAAGGCTCATGGCAGAGGGCAGTACTGAGCCAACAGTAGCAAGCTCGTTACAGAACCTATGAATCAAAGGATCTGGTCTGCGGATTCAGAATTCGTAACCAAACTTCTCTTTGAGCTTTTGGCAGACGATATCGGGCACGAGACCCTTAATGGCTCCTCCATAGCTGGCAGCCTCTTTTATTATAGTGGAACTGGTATAAAACCATTTATAATCGGTCATCATGAAAATCGTTTGAATATTTCTGTTTAACCTTCTGTTCATCAAAGACATCTGAAACTCATACTCAAAGTCTGAGAGAGCCCTCATCCCTCTCAAGATGATGTTGGTTCCCTTATCCGCTACATAATCAACGAGCAAGCCATGAAATGAGTCGATGAATACCCTCTCATCATTTTTGGTTGATTCCTTGATCATTTCCATCCTCTCCTCCAGGGTGAAGAGGGTATTCTTCCTGGGATTGGAGGCGACAGCGACGGTGACGGCGCCGAATATGGTAAGGCCCCTTCTCAGAATACTGAGATGACCGTTGGTAATAGGATCAAAGGAACCGGGATAGATTACCATTTTGCCCATGTTATTCTTCCTTATGACTGGAAAAACCGTAGAAGCCTATCATAGTTGATCCGTAAGTTTTGGTTTGCTTGAGCCGGAGATCTTGAATCCTTGAGGGAAATGAATCGGTTGGCCTGGTCGATAGTTCTACAACTGCTACACCGTCCTGATTCAGCAGGTTTTCCTCAACAAGTTGGATCATTGTAGACTCAACATAACCGCTCCCATAGGGTGGGTCCATAAAGACCAGATCGAATTGATCATACCCGTAATCTTTGACATGGGTCAGGCCTTTGGGTAACTCTGCTCTAATCATAATCGAGTTTTCCCCAAAACCGCACATGCTGACATTCTTCTTAATGATTGCAATGGACCTCCTTGAACTATCCATAAACACGCCTCTTTTGGCCCCTCTGCTCAGAGATTCTATTCCCAGGCTCCCGGTACCTGCAAAGAGATCCAACACGAGGAGGCCGCTCAGGGTCTGGCCCAAGATGTTGAAGATAGAACCCCTCACCATATCTGCAGTAGGTCTGATATCGGGCCACCTGACCTTTGCAAGTCGCTGGCCTCTAACCGTACCGCCTGTTATTCTCATGATTGCATCGGGCAACACTACCCTCTGTCCCCGGCCTTAGAAAAAGGTTCAGTGTCCTTATGAAGATGCACTACGTCAGGGCGCACGGGCAATGCAGTCAGACCTGACACCGCATTCGCGTGATACGGTTGATCACGAACGACTTCCTTCCCGTTGCAACAAAAGCCAGTATGGCCAGGGGCAATTCAATTGCAATGCTATTGAGTGCCACGCTCTTTTTCATGATTTGCCTTCCAGGCCTTCTTCGCTGCGATCTGGTGAGGAACTGATCAGGGGCCGTGTCTTCTTTGCTTGTTTATGAAACAGCCGATACAAGCTTTGTGCAGGGCCTGAAAAAATATACAGACTCGATAAAAGGAACAGCATCAAGGGCGGCTTATATGCCACAACAATAAAAACCAGGATAGTGGCGACCAGCACGTTAAAGGGCTTTCGCCTAAACAAATCCATGCCCTTAAAGCTGAGATAATCGATCGTGCTGACCATGAGAAATGACAGCACGTACATGGCGCTTATGAAAAGGATTGGTTGACGCTCGGAAGGGTCGCCTAAGGAATTGATGAAAAGAATGGCAGCGGCAATAAAAACAGCTGCCCCCGGTATAGGCAAGCCTTTAAAGTGACGGGATTCAAGATTGCCTTTATGAGTATTGAATCGAGCAAGCCTCAGAGCGCCGCACGTAACATACAGAAACACTGCAAGCCAGCCAAATCTTCCGAAGGGTTTTAAGGACCACTCAAAAACCAACAATCCAGGGGCCACACCGAAGGCGACCAGATCTGACAGAGAATCATATTCGATGCCAAACTGACTGGTTGTGTTAGTGAAGCGGGCAATCTTACCATCTAACCCATCGAGTAAGGAAGATATGAGGATGGCAACAGCAGCGGCATCATACCTTCCTTGCGTCGCAGCAATAATGGCATAGCATCCACAGAAGAGGCTGCAGGAGGTAAACAGGTTAGGCAGGATGTATATTCCTTTCTTATTCCTTTTCCTTGATCTATTTACTGTTTTCACGTTAGCTCAGATACCCCAGTACCGTTTGTCCGGCCTTGACCTTTTGCCCGATGGAAACCAAGATAGCCGTGTCAGGCGGAAGATAGACCTCGAGTCTTGAGCCGAATCGAATCAGGCCGAACCTCTGACCGGTATACACATAATCTCCTGTTTTCACCCAGCAGACAATCCTTCTTGCAATGAGGCCGGCGATCTGAACAAGGATTATCCTTTTCCTGTTATCCGTTTCCAAAGTCACCACATTGTTTTCATTATGAAGGGAGGCCTTGTCCAAGTTGGCTGAAAAGAATCTACCGGGATGATAGGCTAACCGACTGACCCTCCCTGTAACGGGGATTCGGTTTATATGCGCATTAAAGACCGACATAAAGATGCTTATCTTTATCGATTTATCTTCTAAACGATTGTCCCCGGTTTCAAGGTTCCGTATTGCTATTATCTTGCCGTCTGCTGGTGTCAGTACCGCTTTCTCCTGATCCACAAGGTTTCTGTCAGGATCTCGAAAAAAATAAGCGGTAAAGAGGGTTAGCAGGGCTAAAGCAATGGCAAGGAATTGCAGATCCAAAATGAAAAAAAGCGCGGTGAGAGTTGCTCCAGCGAGCACAAAGGGAATTCCCTCCCAAGCGATCGGCAGTTTGTTGTTTACTTTTCGTGTGTCCAACCTAAGTCCTTCCATTCATAAGCTCGATGACCAACCTATTGAGACTTCGGCTGAGCGACTCGACGTGAGCTTTCGACCTGAGCTCAAGCTGAAGGGCTCGCCGACACGTCTCAGTCGAAGCCCTCAGGACTCAGTGCTGCCCCCGGCCATGAGCCTCTCGGCCATGAGCTCGAGGCCGAATGGCTCGAGGCCGAATGGAGTGAGCGGCATTTCTCAAACAAGTGGACAAAATACATCACCGTATTCACGGATCGAAGCACTAAGTCCCTGGAAAGTTTAGTTTTCTCTCCATGTAGCGTTTAATATAAATTTACGTGTTTGTCAATACAGCATATGTAACTCTGATAAAATGTCGTTGATTGGAACAAAACAAAACCGGATTAGTCCTCGTGATCACAAAGGCGCTTCAAATAGGACTGGCGAAGTTCCGGCTCAAACCGATCCACCCTCCGTAGCGGGCCACTGCGGACACCGTCGGCCATAGCCTTTGGCGTCGGACGAGGACGGGCGAGTTGAGAAAAACCATAGTCCATTATGTGAGGCAAAGCGATGTTGGTTTCGTCTAAGGTTATACGGTTGCGCCGCTGGTTTCGTATGACGTTGACCGTTAACCGTTTCTAGCCCGCCCTGGCGCTATGAACTTGAACAAGACTACTAAACCTATAAGCCAGGACTGGGCCAGGGCTGCGCAACCGCAACCGTTCTACGATCCCAATTATCCTTTGCACCTTAGTGGTATTACAAAAACTTGATATTAATCCGCCCGAAGTCTGGCGGATAAATCTTAAGATGTTTGCTTATATAGACATCTAGTAGTCCAGGTTCTTCATTACAGTTTCTTTATGGGTGGACGTATATCGGCTTCTCGGAAATAGGTTGGTACAAGCTCGCTTGAATTGTCCGAGTCACCTTTTCGAAGTCGTCTTAATCCCACTATGCCAACAGATGAGGCTCTGAGAGTCCAGAGATTTGATGGTGCCAATAGAGTATTTGCCCCTAACTGCTGTTTCAAGACGGGCCCTTGCTGAGCCAGGTTGTTTCCTATGAAAACTGTCTTGGTTTCAAGTATGGTAACGATTTCGGTTATCTTTACACAGGTATCTTCTTTGACCCTCAGTAGCTCGCCATGTTTACTCCACCGAAACAAGGCAGTAAACACCTCTCCTCTCCGTGAAGCCACCAAGGGACATATATCTTCATTCAGGAAGGAAAGCTGGCTGGCCATAGCTTCTAAGGTTGGAACCCCAACTATTGGTATAGCAAGGGATTCGGAGAGCCCCTTGATTATCGATAAACCTATGCGAATACCGGTAAAGCTGCCTGGTCCTACGGCAACCGTTAAGCCGTCAAGTTTTTGAGGCATAAGGCCTGCCTTGGCAAGCAGGTCATCCAGCGACGGCATGAGACCGCTATACCGACTAGACCCTGACGGTAAGATGTATTCGGCCAAAAGGAATTCATCCTTCATTACTGCTAGGCTGTACTGGCCGGTTGAGGTATTTATGGAAAGGATATTCAATTGTCGATTTTCGGTTGACTATTTTCTATTGAAGATCTTAAACCTTCAATCTTCAATTTTCAATCTTCACTTACTTAGTGAATATCCGTGCAAGGTCATTGTAAAAAACAAAGGCCATCAAGACCAAGAGAATGAAGAAACCTATTTTCTGGGCCATTTCCCTTTTTCTAATGCTGATGGGCTTCCTAAAGATAAGCTCTATGATGAGAAAAAGGATCATGCCGCCATCTAAAACCGGCACGGGAATAAGGTTTAATATGGCAAGGTTGATACTTATGACAGCCATGAATGGAAGGAGGTAGCTTAAATTCTCTCTGGCAATATCGCCGGTCAGCTGCCCGATTAGGATAGGCCCTCCAACTGTTTTCAATGGTACAATACCTTGGATTAGTTTGACCACGGTCAAGATGGTGAGCGCGGTTACCTCCCAGGTCTTTTCTGCCCCCTTTTGAATTGCACTAAAAGGGGTTAATCTCAGTTTTTCAATGGTGCCACTCGCCACAATTCCTATGAGGGGGGATTTAATCTCTTCGCCAAAGATGTTTTTTATTGTCTCCTCTTCCGGAAAGACCGTGGTCGAGATTCTTTCATCTCCCCTTTTCACTCCAATGGCTAGTCCCTGCCCAGAGCTTTTTTCGATAAACCTTTTGATGTCACTCCATTCGTCGATTTTCTTATCCTCTATGTATTCAATGACATCGCCCTTAAGGAGCCCAGCCTTATCGGCCGGTGAGTTGGGTCGCACCTGGCCGACTTCCGGAGCCATGGCGGGGTAACCTGATATCAGGTAAAGCCCGGTAAAAAGAAGGAAAGCCAAGAGGAAATTGAACACAGGCCCGGCAGCTGCGATGGCTATTCTGTTGATTGGGGGCTGCGCAGCGAAAGAACGATGGGCCTCTTCAGGGGTAACTTCTTCCTCATCGCTCTCGCCCAACATCTTGACGTACCCGCCGAGGGGAAAGGCAGAAATCACATACTCAGTTTCGCCTATCCTTTTTCCGATGAGTTTAGGCCCAAAGCCAAGGGAGAACTTATGGACCATCACCTTGAAGGACTTGGCCAGCAAAAAATGACCAAATTCGTGAAAAGCGATTAGGATGCCGAGGACGACAATAAACGGTATTATATAGTACAGGAAAGTGCTCATAAATACTAATTACCAACCATTTTTTCCAAGATCTCTTTTGCCACAGATTGAGCCCATCGATCCGCCTCGACGGCCTGATCGATAGAGTTGATAGGGAAAACCCGGTGTCGTTCCATCGTTTTTTCAACCACCTGAGGGATGTCCAGGAATCCGATCCTTCCTTCCAGGAAGGCAGAGACAGCTATTTCGTTGGAGCCGCTCAGTACTGCCGGCATGCTTTGCCCTATTTTGCCAGCCGTTAAAGCCAACTGCAGGCATCTGAACCTGTTTGTATCAGGTTTCTCAAAGCTCAGGGCTCCAATCTCCGACAGATCAAGGGTGGGCAGGTCTCCCTCAAGGTGTCGGGGGTATGAGAGGGCATAGGATATGGGAATTCTCATGTCGGGAAACGCCAATTGCGCAATTATGGAACCGTCCACATATTCGACCATAGAGTGGACTATGCTTTGGGGATGAAGCATGATCTCTATTTGATCGACCTCTATATTGAAAAGCCATTTTGCCTCGATCGCTTCGATCCCCTTATTCATCATGGTTGCCGAGTCAATCGTGATCTTCTTTCCCATCCTCCAATTCGGGTGTTTCAGTGCTGCTTCCGGAGTAGCCCTTGATAATTCCTCCAGAGAATAATCTTTAAACGGCCCACCCGACCCTGTCAGGATGATCTTCTTGAGATCTTCTCTCATGTGTCCCTGGGTGGACTGCATTATTGCGCTGTGCTCACTGTCAATAGGGACTATATGCGCACCGACCCTTTGTGATTCATGTGTGAGCACGGATCCTGCAATAACCAATGCCTCTTTGTTGGCTAGGGCAACATCTTTGCCTGCCGTTATCGCCGAATACGTGGGCAAGAGCCCCGATGACCCGGTCATAGCCGCAATCACCAAGTCCACTTCTGACAGGGCCGCAATCTGAGAGTAACCTTCGGTTCCAAACAAAACCTCGGTATCGAAGCGATTATTCAGCCTGGCTTTCAGTTCCCGGGCTAGATCGGAATTGATGACTGCCGCAAACCGCGGCTTAAATTCCTTGATCTGTTCCGCAAGGATATCGAGGTTTTTTCCTGCTCCGAGGGCTACAACACGGTATTCTTCAGGGTTTTTCTTTATAACCGTGAGCGAATTAGTCCCTATATAACCGGTTGATCCTAGAAGGCATATGTTTTTCAAAATAGTCGAGTTCCTTGCTGATTGAGCTACGTTTCTGAGGCACGTGAACAAAATAGGTCGCCGTATTTGCGAATCGAAGTACTCAGTAACGTAGTAGATTTCTTCAGTTTCTTAAGCTTTTTATTGGCCCTCGCCGGAAAACCCTGCACCTTGTCGATAATACTATGCCAAGCAGAATAAACGCGCATCACTGGTTTGCCGAGTTAAAGCAATAATCGAAAGCCCAAATAGAGATAGAGAACGGGGATCGCAAAAAGCAGGCCGTCGATTCTGTCGAGGAGGCCTCCGTGGCCCGGCAGAAGGGTACCGCTGTCCTTCAGGTCGGACCTTCTCTTGAAAAGGGATTCCACGAGATCACCAATCTGACCGGAAATACCTATACTAATAGCTAATACCATAATGGATGCAAGAGATAAAGAAGGAAAGAAAAGTGAGCCAAATATGCCGCCAATAGCTGTGTTTGCCAGTAGTCCTCCTGCGGTGCCTTCCCAGGTTTTCCCCGGGCTTACGTGTATAAGCCTATGTTTGCCGAAGCGCCTTCCCACATAGAATGAGGCGGTGTCGCCTGCAAAAACGACTGCCAAGAGGTAAAGAACCCATAGCGTGCCCTCTGGTAAGCGAGCGATTAGGGCCAAAAGCATCAAAGGCAGGCAGACATAAAAGGGCCCCACAATTGTGAGGCCTGCACCATCACCTTTCATGGGGTTGTTGCGGCGGGAGCTGAACAGGGTGTACGCCAGAGGGATCATAACAAAGAGGGGAAATATGGCTACGTAAAAACGGTCCATAAAGATGAGAGAAGAGAACAGGGAAACGCTCAGAAGGTACGTGATGAACATGAGGGCCTTTTGTACGGGAGGCCTTATCATTCGATAAAATTCATGCAAACTGGCTAACGCAACCACCGTGATGAGCAGTGTTAAGACATAGAGAGGAGCAAAACAAATGATCCCGATAAAAGGCGGAATGGTGATGAGGGCCGTTAATACCCGCTTCATATGGGTGCTCATTGAGTGTACCTATCTAATCGCGGTGGTTAATCTGTTCGCCGGTGGACCCGAAACGTCTCTCTCGTTTCTGGTAGTCGATGAGGGCCTCAAGGTACCGTTCCTTGCGGAAATCCGGCCAAAGGGTGGGAGTGATGAAGATCTCTGTGTAAGCCATCTGCCAAAGCAGAAAATTGCTCACCCTATATTCCCCGCTTGTTCGTATTAGTAAATCCGGATCCGGAATATCGGCCGTATAGAGATACTGAGAAAAACGCTCCTCTGTGATCCGCTTAGGGTTGAGGGTGCCTTTTTCAACATCTGTGAGCATGTTTATTACGGCGCGGACTATCTCCTGTCTTCCTCCGTAGCTCAGGGCAAGGGTTAAGGTCATCTCATCGTTGTGTTGAGTTCTTTCTATTGTCTGCCACAAGGTCCTCTGAACCTCCGGAGAGAGTTTTTCCGTTTGTCCGATACATGCGAGCCGGATTCCATTATCAAGCATCTCCTTCAGTTCGCTCTTCAAATACCGGTTGAGGAGATCCATTAAGGCCTTTACCTCATATTGAGGCCTTTTCCAGTTTTCTTCGCTAAAGGCAAAGAGCGTGAGCCATTTGATGCCTATCTCCCGGCTCGTTTTGACAACATCCCGTACCGATTCCGTGCCTTTCTTGTGGCCAACAATACGGTCGAGGCCTCGTCTCTTTGCCCACCGACCGTTGCCGTCCATGATTATGGCTACGTGTCGGGGTAATTTGTTCGGGTCTAATCGTTCCATGTGCAAGGGTTGGCGTCAGAATATGCGAAGGCATGTATAGTGGTTAATGGCTAGCCGATATTAGAATTCGAGTATTTCAGTCTCTTTTTCCTTCTCTATCGCATCTATTTTTTCGATGAATTCGTCTGTTATCTTTTGCACTTTATCTTGGTACTTGTACATCTCGTCTTCTGATATCTCGCTCTCTTTTTTTAAATCCTTCAGGAGTTCATTGGCTTCACGCCGCTGGTTTCGAATGGCGACCTTGCTATCCTCGGCCGTTTTCTTTGCCATCTTGGCAAGCTCCTTCCTTCGCTCCTCTGTGAGAGGAGGTATGGAGATCCTGATCAGCTTTCCATCATTCATAGGTGTGAGTCCAAGGCCGGATTTCAGTATGCCTTTCTCGATGTCTCCTATGATAGACTGATCCCAGGGCTGAACGACCAGAAGCCTGCTTTCCGGGCTGCTAGAAGAGGCTACCTGATTCAGGCGCATCTGCGTTCCGTAACATTCGACTTTTATACCCTCAAGGATGGATGTGGATGCCCTTCCGGTTCTCATCTTCTTGAGGTCTCGATCAAGGGCCTCGATCGTTTTTTCCATCTTGCTGCTCATCTCTGACAAGATCTCATCTTTCATCGCCTTCTCCTGCAATTGTGGTTCCAACGGTCTGGCCGGATACTATCTTTGCTATGTTCCCTCGTTTGCCTACATTAAAAACGATGATGGGAATCTGCTGTTCCATGGCCATAGATATGGCGGTAAGGTCAATTACCTTGAGCCTGTCCTGTAATACCTGATTATAACTTATCTTGCTGTACAGTTTAGCGCCTGGCCCTAAGGCAGGGTCACGATCATATACCCCATCCACCTGTGTTGCCTTCAGAATAGCCTGGGCATTGATTTCCATGGCCCTCAGACTGGCCGCGGTATCGGTCGTGAAAAAGGGATTTCCGGTCCCGCTTGCAAAGATGACAATTCTACCTTGATCCAAGTGTGTGAGCGCCTTTTCCCTGGTATAGGTTTCAACGGCCCTATCGATGGATAGTGCACTCATTGCCGTAGCCGGTGTTCCGGCTGCGTTGAGAACCTCACTCAGGGCAAGGGCATTGATTACGGTAGCCAGCATCCCCATATAATCGGCAGTTACCCTCCCGATGGTGTATTCGGAGGACTTTATTCCCCTGAATATATTGCCACCGCCTATCACAATCCCCATTTTAACCCCAAGCCGGTGAGCCGATTGAATCTCGGAGGCCATATCCTTCAGCCTGGGCGGGTCAATACCACCGCTGCGTTTTCCCATGAGAGATTCGCCACTGAGTTTCAGCACTATTCTCTCAAACCGTGGCGATTTGTTAGGTCGCGGCATGGTGTCTTGCCTGACTGTTATTTTAATTGATAATTCCCCGCAGCTTGTCGAAGCGAAGTGTAGATCCCGTCAAATCGGGGCTGCAGGGTTACGACATAGTGCCTCCCCCTTGATGGGGGAGGTTAGGTGGGGGTGATAAAATGTTTGGTCACCCTCCCCTTTATCCCCTCCCATCAAGGGAGGGGACTTTGCCATTGGATACCCCGCATTTTGCTGGAGGGAGCCTCATTGAGCCTTTTAGTCGGCCGCTCCCAGTTGAAACCTGGCAAACCTCTTTATGACAACGTTCTCACCGGTTTTGACCTTCAGTTGGTTGAGGAGGTCTTCAATAGTCAAATCAGGGTCGCGCACGTATGGTTGGTTGAGCAGGCATACCTCGGTGAAAAATTTCTTCAGTTTACCGTCAACAATCTTGTCCACGACCTTTTCCGGTTTGCCGGACTCAAGGGCCTGAGCCCGGTATATTTCCTTCTCTCTTTCCACGATATCTGCAGGGAGTCCCTCCTGGGTAAGGGCCATGGGATTTGCGGCTGCTATGTGCATGGCCAGGTTCCTGGTAAAGTCGCTAAAATCATCCGTTTTAGCGCTGAAGTCGGTCTCACAATTCACCTCTACCAGAACACCGATTTTCCCGCCCATATGTATGTAAGCCTGGACCTTGCCTTCCGAGGCACTCCTGCCTTCTCTCTTGTGAGCCTTTGCTATACCTTTTTTCCGTAATATGTCAACAGCCTGTTTGATATCTCCATCTGCTTCCTGGAGGGCATTCTTGCATGCCATGATGCCCACACCTGTCTGCTCTCTGAGTTCCTTCACGAGTTCGCTTGATATTTTCAATGTGAATTCTCCTTATTGTATTTCGATTTGATTCTCTTCTATGTCTTGTGCCTCAGAGGATCTCGCAGATTTAGGTTTCTTGGCAATCACGACAACAGGGGCTCCCTCCTGCTCCTCTTCCGTTGGCTTGACTTCCTCTTCCTCAATTCGCTCCACCGCAACTTCTTTGGTCTCCAGCTCTTCCTCTGCCCTCAGTTTGGCTTCCCGTTCGTTGTGCCCTTCAATGCAGGCGTCAGCAATGATTGAGGTCAGCAGCCGGATTGAGCGAATGGCATCATCGTTGCCGGGAATCAGGTAATCGATATCTTCGGGCTCCCCGTTTGTATCTACGATGGCTATGATGGGGATTCCCAGTTTTTTTCCCTCATTCAGCGCGATGGCTTCCTTCCTCGTGTCCACAACAAAGAGAGCAGAAGGGATTTCATCCATGTCTTTTATGCCACCCAAGTTTATTTCCAACTTGGCCAGCTCTTTCTCCATCCTTATGGTCTCCTTCTTGGTGTAGCGGCTGAAGCTGCCGTCTCGCTTCATTTCCTCCAGCTCTTTGAGCCTATTGATTCTCTTTTTTATGGTCTGAAAGTTCGTAAGCGTGCCTCCCAGCCACCGGTTACGGACATAGTACATGCCACAGCGCTCAGCCTCTTCTACAATAGAATCCTGAGCCTGTTTCTTGGTGGCGACAAAAAGAACCGTCCCGCCTTCTGAGACCGTTCTTACCACAAAATTATGGGCCTCCTTCAATAGCTTGGCCGTATTTTGCAGGTCTATGATATAGATCCCGTTTCTGGCACCAAAGATATAGGGTTTCATTTTGGGATTCCATTTTCTGGTCTGATGTCCAAAATGAACTCCTGCTTCTAGCAAAAGCTTCATGCTTATTTCAGGCATTAAACTGTTCCTCCTTAATGTTGCGTTTCCCCAGGTGAGAAGCATTCGGAGTTCTCCGTGCGGAGACCCTGGGCCGTCCCCAAATGTCTGCTCTATGTATCCTTTTTTTCTACTACTATCAAGGAAAAAAGCGAGATGGTTTCAACATATTTTTAACTTCCGCTGCGCTGCAAAGTCGAGCAGATAGCCTTTGGCGGAGGCTACTGCTCGACAGGGATGGCGAGGAGAGTAATGTCGGAGGCGAAAGCCATGGTCGAATTTGAACCCACTCAAGATTCTTATGGAGATTTAGAAATGGCCAGGACAGAAACGTTGGAGGATCTGGGCAATAACTAAAAATTGAAGATTAACCATTGAAGATTGACAATTGAAAATTGAAAATTGCTAAAGCCACCGTTTCCTGCGTTTGTAAGACTTTACATCTTTGTATGTCTTGATGGTGCCGGTTGCTGCAACTCCAAGGTAGAATTCCTTGACGTCGGGATTCTCTCTTAGGTCTTGGGCGTTATCCTCGAGGACTATCTTTCCGTTCTCCATTACATACCCAAAATGGGCTATTTGCAGGGCCATATTCGCGTTTTGCTCAACGAGCATGATGGTGGTACCCTGTTCTACATTGATCCTTTTCACGATCTCGAAGATCTCTTTTACCAGCAAGGGCGCGAGCCCCAAGGAAGGCTCGTCCAGCAGCAGGAGACGGGGCTGAGCCATCAGCGCCCTTCCGATTACCAGCATCTGCAATTCACCTCCGCTGCAGTATCCTGCAAGGGAGTGCTTTCTGTACAGGAGGGGAGCGAAGTAGCGGTACACCATTTCCAGGTCTTTCTTGTACGGCTTGCCCCACCTGGTGGCAGTCCCCACCCGTAGGTTTTCCTCTACAGTCAGGTACTTGAATGGCTGCCTTCCCTCCATAACCTGGATGATGCCCAACCTGGTTACCTCCTCGGGAGAGGAGTTCTGGATGTTATGGCCTTCATAGTCTATAGTGCCTTCGGTTACTTTACCATTTTCAGGCTTAAGGATACCTGAAATTGCCTTCAAGGTGGTTGTCTTGCCGGCACCGTTGCTCCCCAGCAACGAGACAATCTGCCCCTTTTGCACGTCCAGGGAAACGGCCTTGAGGATCTGGATAACATCGGAATAGACGACGCTGATGTTATTGATTTTCAATAAGATATTGTTTTCCATACGGGAACTCCCCTTGCTTCGTTCTGCAAGAATTGAAAGCTGATGGAACAGCGGAATTAGTAGCTAAGACGAAAAAAAAGGAGAAACATGTTTCTCAAGCTCATGACCCACTATTCCAATATTCCATCATTCCACTATTCCATGTGGTGGCTGTAGGCGGGTTGCGAAAACCCCTTACTCTCCAAAAATAGGTAAGGTTTCAGGATGCAACTATGCTCCCGTTTAGTATGAGAATGGCCAGAGCCGGAAACTGGATCTGACGATTCTCCAGACCTCGGCCAAACCCTTTGGTTCAAAGATGATAAACAGGACAATAGCCAATCCGTATACGAACTCCCTGATCGGTGCTATTGTGATGGCACCCCCAATGGACGGGCTAATGTTCATAAGGTATTCGGTAACATGACTTAAGATTTCATTCAAGGCAACAATGAAAACAGTACCGAACACCGACCCTGGGATGCTGCCCAGGCCCCCGATAATGATCATTGCAATATATTCTATGGAAAGCCATATACCAAAGGGTTCCGGGGTGATGCTTATCATATAGTAGGCAAAGAGAGCGCCCGCAAATCCCGCGTAGAAGGAGCTTATGGCAAATGCCAGCAGCTTATACCGGAAGATGGGGATTCCCATTCCTTCAGCGGCCTGGTCGTTATCCCTGACGGCTATGAAGGCCCTGCCGTACCGTGTCCTGGTGATATTCACGGCCAACCAGATCATGACTGAGAAACAGAAAAATATCACATAGAAAAAGTTTCTGTCGGACCCCAAATCGATCCCAAAAAGGCTTGCCGCAGGAATACTGATACCTGCTGCTCCACCAGTCATGCCCTCCCACTCTATAAAGATATACTCGAGAATGAACTGGCTTGCCAGTGTGGCAATACACAGATAAAGATGTTTCAGCCTGATCGATGGAGTACCAAAGATCATCCCAACAAAGGCTGTGATCAGGCCAGCAAGAGGAACGGCAATCACGAAGGGCATACCTGCTTTCATGGACAGAATTGCGGCTGCATATGCCCCCACGCCGAAAAAGGCTCCGTGACCGAGGCTAATCTGGCCGGTATATCCGATGAGGAGGTTCAACCCAATGGCGGCAATGGCATAAATCCCGATGGTATTTATGACATAGAGAATAAATGCATTACTTATGAAGGGAACAACAGCAAAGAGAACAATAAGCCCAACTAACGTGGAGATCCTGCCAAAGTCTGTCTCGAATATGGTAAGCTCTCGATCATAGGTCTCATTAAAATTTCCACAGGGATGAAACTGCAATTTTCGCATTTCCCAAACCCTTTCGATTTTCCATTCTCGGCTGAAAATTTTTTCTAACAGCGACTGATCAACTTTCAATCTTCAATCTTCAATGACTACACCCTTTCGATTTCAACCAGACCAAAGAGCCCATACGGTTTAATTAACAATATAATAATGAGCGCAATGTACGGAATGACCTCCCTCAGGCTGCTCGAGATATAACCACCGGTAAAGGTTTCGAGCAGGCCGATAATAATGCCGCCGAGAATGGCACCTCCTATGCTATCCAACCCGCCAAGGATTACAACGGGAAAAACCTTGAGGCCTATATCGCTGACCTGGTGCACATTGATTCCGTTGATAATGCCCAGTACAATCCCGCTCATAGCACCAACCAAGGCGGCAATGGCCCATGAGAGGGCAAAGACCCTCCTCACGTGGACCCCTAAGGCCATGGCAGCAGGCTGGTTATCAGCAACAGACCTCATATAGATTCCCTGAGAGGAATACTTAAAGAAAAATCCAAACAGCCCCAGGAAAATGAGACCGACAATAAAGGTAGCCACATATACCCCTGGAACTTCAATGCCTCCCCAGTTAAAGGTAAGGGCCGGTGGCAGAAAATCCGGATAGCTGTACAAATCTCCCCCGAAGATAAACAACAACAATCCCTTGATCATAATGAACAGCCCAAGGGTCAGCATAATGACTTCAATAAGGGCCTCACCGATCAGTGGCCGTAAGAAAAAGCGCTCAATGATAAATCCGAGCGAAAAGGAGCCAATCAGGGTCAGCATAAAGGCCGCCCAAATAGGCAGCCTTGCCCAGGTCGAGAGCACAAGAAAGAGAAAGGCGCCTATGGCCATTAATGCACCATGGGCAAAATTAAGTACGCTGCTAGACTTAAAGATCATGACAAAGCCCAGGGCAGCAAGGGCGTAAAGAAAACCGAGCGATAGGCCATTGATCAGTATTTGAATGAAAAATTCCATGTAGTGAACTCCTTATTCAACAGACAGTATTTTCACGGTGGTTTCAATGGTGCCGACGTGTCCGTCCCGGTACTTTACCTGACCTTTTACTGCCAGTTCCTTTTTATCGGAATACATGGCGTCGATAAGCTCTTTGTACTGTTGAAAGACGAATTTCCTTCTCACCTTGCCCGTTCGAGTCAACTCTTCGTCATCTGCATCCAGGAGTTTATAAAGAAGGATGAAGTTCACAAGCTGCATCGGCTTGGGCAACTGCGTGTTTACCTCCTTAATCTCTCCTCGAATCAGATCCTCTACCGCCGGTTGCTGTGAAAGGTCTGTATAGGTGGTGTACGGGATCTTTCGCTCTTCTGCCCAGTTGCCCACGTTTCCAAAATCTACATTGATGAAGCAGGTGATATAGGGTTGCCCTTCACCGAAGATGACCGCCTCGTTGATGTATGGGCTGAATTTCAAACGTGTCTCAATAAAATCCGGTGAAAAGGCCTCACCATCCCTGGTCCGCATTATCTCTTGCTTCCGCCCGATTATGAGCAGGTGGCCGTCATCATCGATATAGCCTGCGTCGCCGGTATGGAGCCACCCGTCGGGAGCGATGGACTTTGCTGTTTCCTCAGGGTCCTGATAGTAGCCCATGAAATTTGCCCTGCTCTTAACGAGGACTTCTTGGTCTTCACCGATCTTTACCTCGGTCCGCGGCAGCGGCACGCCCACGGTCTCTAGCTTAACCTCATCATCCGGCTGAACCTGAAATATTCCGCCTGCTTCGGTAAGACCGTAGCACTGCTTCAGGTTGAGACCATTGGCCCTGAAAAAGCGGATGACATCAGGGCTGATAGGATGCCCTCCGGTATAGGCTCCGCGAAATTGCAAACAGCCCACCCTGTCCATAAGGGGCCTATACATGATTCGAGATGATATCCGGTGTAAGAGCCGCAAACCGAAGGGCACCGGCCGCTGGTCCGACTCCCTGTCAACCACGGCTCCGCCGATCTTCATGCACGTATGATAGAGAAAGCGCTTGATAAAGCCCGAATCGCTGATTTTCACCCGTATTTTCGAAGCAAGATCCTCCCAGAATCTGGAGGCGGTGATGATAACGGTTGGCCCGATTTCACGAAAATCTTCAACGGCGGTCTCGAAGGTTTCAGGGAAGTTCATGACCATGCCGCCTGAAAGAGTTATTCCCATGCCCCACATCTGATCAACGATCCATGCGGGTGGTGTGATGGAAATCCAGTTATCACCAATTCCAATGGGGGCAGTCTCAAGCCACTTCCTGGCCATTTCCATGAAGTTTTCGTGGCTGATCATAGCCAGCTTTGGAAGCCCCGTAGTGCCCGATGTCATGATCATCAAGGCAGTCTCCTCGGGCTTTCCCTTGGTTAGTTCCTCGGTGAAGAAGTCTGGCTTTTCTCTATCCAAATCAGCGCCAAGGTCTAACAGCTCTTTAACGCTCAGAAGCCATGGATCGTCAGCGTAAGTCCTCATCCCCGTAGGATCAACGTAAATCACCTTTTTAACAAAGGAGAGCTCTTCCTTGACCTCCAGGAGCTTATCGACCTGTTCCTGGTCTTCTGCTATTACATACCCTGCTTGCACCCTGCCAAGACCAAAGGCGAGTTCCTTGGCCACCGCAGAGGTAAAGAGGTTAAGGGTTATGGCACCGAGGGACTGGGCCCCGAGTTCAGTAAAGAGCCATTCAGGGTGGTTATTGGTGATGATACCTATATTGTCACCACGTTTCAGCCCGAGGACTGCCAAGCCAAGGGCAACCTTTTTGGTATACTGGAAATAGTCGCTCCACGAATAGGCCTGCCATATGCCGAAATTCTTCTCACGGATCGCGATCCGCTCTGAGCCTAATACCCGTGCCTGCTTTTGCAGCATCTGAGGCAGGGTATACTGGGTAAGCGTGGATAGGGTTTGTTCATCCAAGCGCTCTATTTTTTCCAAACTAAACCCCCAAAAAAGTGAACTAAAGTGCCTGAAGTGAACTAAAGTGCCTAAAGTGAGCTAACGTGCCAGGTTCTTTGGCAAATTCTCTATTGTTTGGCCTCTCTTATTAACTTCAGGCACCTTAGCTCACTTATAACTTTAGGCACTTCAATGATTAAATCGTTACCGCATCTCCGAGATATGCCTTAATAACCTGAGGATGGTTTTGAACAGCCTCTGGCGGCCCTTCCGTTATCTTCTTTCCGAAATCAAGAACCACAACCCTTTGCGATATACTCATGACGACCGACATATCGTGCTCCACTAAGATCATAGTCTGTCCCCAGGCTTGGTTCAGCTCCATCAGGAATCGAACCATGTCTTCCTTTTCCTCCAGAGTCATCCCAGCGAAGGGCTCATCCAGAATCAAAAGCTTTGGCTCCAAGGCCAAAGCCCTGCCGAGCTCAACCCTCTTCCGTTGACCATAAGGCAATGATCCTACCGGTTGTTTCCTGATGGCCTGCATTTCAAGGAAATCAATCAGTTCCTCCAATACCTCACGATGACGCACCTCTTCCCTTTTTACGGACGGGAAAAACACAGAAGCCAAAGCCACGCCGTATTTGGTATGAACATGCCTTGCCAGGAGCATGTTTGAAAGGACACTCATACCAGGGAAAAGTTCAATATTCTGAAATGTTCTTCCGATACCCAGCTTGGTCAGGTGATGGGTAGATAGGTGGAAGATATCCTGCCCATTGAAGGCCATTGCGCCCTTTTGTGGTCGGTAGTATCCGGTAATACAGTTCAGCAAACTGGTCTTCCCGGCCCCGTTGGGTCCGATGATAGCCAGCAATTCCCCTGTATGCACGGACACATCGACGTTATCCAGGGCGACAACGCCTCCAAAGTGTAAGGATAAGTTCTTCACCTCCAGTTCCGCCCTGTTTTCTTCAGGCAGTCTGGAGGCGAAGATACTCGGTTGACTGCGAAACGCCTTCATCTATCACCTTTTCAGAAGTCGGACTGGTTCTTTTCCAGGCACAAAGAAGGTAGTAAGCGGTGTATAGGTTTGGTCCTCGTTAATCTTAACAATCCGCGCGGTAAAAGAGCCACCATGATCAGTTTTCGTGTAGGTGGTATTGGGCACAAGCCCCCCAAAGTCTTCATCTCTGAATGTCTCGAGAGCGTCATTAATAGTTTCGTTGTTTACCTTTCCAAATCTTTCATGGGCCCTCTGAAATGCCCTCACCATAAGCGAAGCCACGACAACACCCTCCCAATAGGAGCAATCAAATTTGTCTACTGTCTTGTAACGATCCCAGAGTGTCTCCAACAGCTTTATTCCAGGCATTCCGTCAACAGGCAGACTTCCCGTGAATTGCATGTGCATCCGGTTCCGAATCAGGCCCGTACCTCTCGGAAAGAAATCAGGGTCTGTTGCTGTCCAGGTTCCAAAAAAAGGTACGTCATAACTAATCTTGTCAGCACACTTAAGGGCCAGTATAATATGGGATGGAAGTATCTGGACAAAGACATATTCCGCTCCCGCTTCCTTGAGCCGCAAAAGTTCAGTGGTGAGATCGACGGTCTTTGTAGGGAATTGTTCAATCGCAACGATATTGAGACCATGCATGGCAGCATATTCCTTGCTGGGGTCGTGAATGGTCTTTCCATAGGCATTATTATAGGTCAGGAGTCCAACCTTGGGTGCTTCCCTTCCTGGATGGATGGTACGGATATATTCTAATATTGCATAGGAATCCATTATATAACTACCGAAAGGCAGGTACATATAATCTATAGGAGGGTTAAGAATTGCCTGATCGGTAGAGTAATTGAAGGTGGGTGTCTTGTACTTTTGTATTATAGGTTTTGCCATATTGCCCGACCCTGCATCCCACGTGGCTATGATATCCATCTTCTCCAAGGTACAGAACTTCTTGACATACGTAACTGAATCAGCAACTTTATAGGCATGATCAACTACTGTTAGATCTATTTTGTTACCTCCAATACCCCCTTTAACCTCGTTGACATATCTGAAATAGTCTTTATGGCCTTTGGCGTGAAACTGGCCCCAACTTGAAGCCGGCCCCGTCAGATTAATAATTGCCCCTGCCTTTATGGGTTTCGCCCAAGCAGAAGTGCCCAAACCGAGAGACAAAAACCCTACGATCAGTGCTAAGATGAATACTTTGCGCATGATAACTCCCCCTGTTTTAAGTTATTAGATATAGATCTCTTGCCTGAAAGGGTATGTGATAGGGGCTCCTAACCCCTTACCCCCCAAAGCCGTGCTTGATCGGATATATCGTTTACGGTAAAGTTACTCTGCGTCTTAAAAGTATCGTTGGATGGCCTGTGTACATGAGAGAAGCGAGTTGAGAGGTATTTTTTCGGCCCGATGCAACAGGTAGACATAACTAACTATAGCCTTGACTTGTTTATAGGTACTTGTGGTATAGCTATATAACAGCTACTTTGTAGTTACTGTGAGCTTAGTCTGTACAGATATTACCGGGCGTTGTCAAGAAAAATCAGTTACAATAAAACTCAATCAATCTAGCTTGGTGAGAGAGTGAGGCCTTGGTTCCGGTGTACGTACTAGATAACACGCATCACTGTATAACTACTAGATAACACGCTAATTTGTCAAGCAAAAAAGAAAACACAACAGGGAGGAACAAAGATGCTTCTGGGTGACATCTTAGCACGGAATGCCAGGATGTACGGCGACGAGGTTGCACTGATCGAACGAGAACCCGAAAAAAACAGGAGGGTAGAGATAACGTGGAGGGAGTTCGACGATCAGGCAAACCGGTTTGCGAACGCACTCATAGAAAGGGGCATTCACAAGGGCGATACGGTTATCCATCTCATGATGAACTGTATCGAATGGCTCCCGGCATACTTCGGTATCCTGAGGACAGGGGCTTGGGCGGTGCCTTTGAATTTTCGTTTTTCTGCGCAGGACATCAGGCTCTGCACAGGAATTGCGGAAGGCAAGGCAATGATCTTTGGCGAGGAGTTCATTGATCGGGTGAATGAGATCCGAGAAGATGTGCCCTACATAAAAAGCTACCTGTTTGTGGGTCCCGAGGGGATCAGGCCCGGCTACGCAGAAGCGTATGAGCGTGTTGTGGGGGAGAGTTCTCCCGTAAGTCCTGATATCGACATAGGGATTGAAGATGAGGCAGGGCTCTATTTCACCTCCGGAACCACGGGCACCCCAAAACCAATCCTCCTGACCCATAGAAACCTTGAGGCGGCCTGTATCGTTGAGAATCGCCACCACAATCAGACCCATGAGGACACGTTTCTCTGCATTCCACCCCTTTATCATACCGGGGCCAAGATGCACTGGTTCGGGAGTTTTATCGTGGGCTCCAAGGCCGTTATCCTGAAAGGGGTAAAGCCCGAGTGGATCTTGAGGGCTGTTTCAGAGGAGCAGGTAACAGTGGTGTTTCTGCTGGTTCCCTGGGCGCAGGATATCCTTGTGGCAATAGAAAACGGTGATGTGAAGCTCTCAGACTACAGGCTGGATCAGTGGAGGCTGATGCACATCGGTGCCCAGCCGGTACCGCCGAGTTTGATCAAAAACTGGAAGAAGGTATTTCCTCACCATGACTATGACACGAACTATGGCTTGAGTGAGAGCACCGGCCCTGGCTGCGTTCATCTGGGATTAGAGAACCTGCACAAGGTTGGTGCTATTGGCGTGCCCGGTTTTGACTGGGAGTGTCAGGTGGTGGACGAAAACCAGAAACCGGTGCCGCAGGGTCAACCGGGCGAACTCATGGTTAAGGGGCCCGGTGTTATGAGGGAGTACTACAAAAATCCCGAGGCAACGGCAAAAACCCTGGTTCATGGCTGGATTTTGACAGGGGATGTTGCCAGAGTTGATGAGGATGGCTTCATATGGCTGGTTGACCGGAAGAAGGATGTGATCATCACGGGTGGGGAAAACATCTTTCCCGTTGAGATTGAGGATTTTCTCCTCAATAACAGCAAGATACAGGATGCTGCCGTAATTGGTATACCTGATGAAAGGCTGGGTGAGATAGCAGTTGCAATCATCAAGGTGAAGAGGGGGAGGGAATTGAGCGAGGATGAGGTAAATGAGTTCTGCCAAGATCTGCCCAGATATAAGAGGCCTCGAAAGATCATTTTTGGCGATGTGCCTCGAAACCCCACCGGGAAGATCGAAAAGCCTAAACTCCGAAAGATGTATGGGGGCAAGAAGGAAAGTTTCGATATCAAATAGCTTTGCTTTTACTCAGAGTGAATAGTAACTCCTCAATAAGTTCGGGTTCTGTCATTGCGAGCGAAGCGAAGCAATCTCCATTATTGCAACGAGATTGCCACGTCGCTGCGCTCCTCGCAATGACGGCAAACAGCAGTGGCAAGGAATGATCCGAACTTATTGAGAAGTTACAGTGAATAATCGAATCTCGTTTGCTTTTCGTAAGTTTCTTTTAGGACGTGATAGTAGCTACCTCAACCATTAACCTTAAGCGTGGGTAACGATATGCACAAACTACTTTCCGATTCACCAGGCCAGGAGCTGTTGCTCTTGGGCAACGAGGCAATAGCACGCGGTGCCATTGAGGCTGGGATTGGCGTTGCAACATGCTACCCGGGAACACCCTCCTCCGAGATACCGGATACGTTTTTCACGTTATATCAGGAGGCAGGGTTTTATTTTGAGTATTCCACAAATGAGAAGGTGGCACTCGAGGTGGCCAGCGGTGCGGCGGTTTCGGGGGTAAGAAGCATCTGCACCATGAAACATGTGGGGATGAATGTTGCCTCAGATGCCCTCATGACCATGGCCTATTTGGGTGTTAACGCCGGGATGGTGGTGATAAACGCCGATGATCCATCTCTGTTCTCCAGTCAAAATGAGCAGGATAATCGCTACTATGCGAGGTTGTCCGGACTGCCGATGATGGAGCCGACCACGGCCCAGGAAATGAAGGATATGACCGTTGCCGCATTTGATGTCTCCGAAAAACTCAAGTTGCCCGTTATCCTGAGAACCACCACCAGACTGAACCATCTGAGGGGCGCCGTCAAGTTCGGACCGCTTCGGCGGATCAAAGCAAAGGGTTCCTTTAAGAAAGACCCCTTTCACTATGTGGCAATCCCCGCCGTTTCAAGGAATTTGCACAAGATTCTGGTGGAGAAGTACGATCAGGCCCTGGAGCTTTCGGAGAACTCACCGTATAACCAGATTATCGGGAACGGCCCATGGGGTATTGTCACGAACGGCGTGAGCATAAACTATGTGCAAGATGCAGTAAAGGACCTGGGCATTAGTGATAAGGTGACAGTTCTCAGGCTCGGTTTTTCTCATCCCATGCCGGAGAAGATGATCCTGAAATTCCTCACGGATGTCGCCAAGGTGTTGGTCGTTGAAGAGCTTGAGCCCATATTCGAGCGGGAGATTAGATCCATAGCCCAATCCAATGGAATCGGCATTCAAGTGAGGGGCAAGGGAGATGATCTGTTCCCGAGGCTCTATGAGTATGACCCGGGCATGGTCAGGAAGACCATAGCGTCCTATTTCGGAGTACCCGATACCTCCCCCGAGCCTGTAGCGGTGAGCGGTGTGGCCGATCTTCCGGGCAGGCCACCGAATCTCTGTGCCGGTTGTCCGCACCGGGCCATGTACTATGCGGTGAAAAAGGTTTACGGGCCCGATGCGATTTACCCCTCCGACATTGGGTGCTATACGCTCGGCGTTCTTCCCCCGTTGTCTATGGCTGATATTGTCATATGTATGGGCGGGTCGGTCGGTTCTTCCTGCGGCATCGCTGCGGCAACCGATCAGAAGGTTGTAGCTTTCATCGGTGATTCGACCTTTTTTCATGCAGGTATTCCTGGTCTTATCAACGCGGTTCATAATAACCACAAGTTTACGTTGGTGATCCTCGACAATGGAACAACTGCCATGACCGGGCATCAACCGCACCCGGGCGTTGATACAGCACCCATGGGGGTCGATACCAAACAGCTCTCGATCGAGTCAGTAGTGCGGGGCCTCGGTGTCGAGCATGTGGAGGTGGTCAATCCCCTTCAGGTTAGAAAGGCCGTAGCCGCAGCACAGGCTTCAAAGGATTTCGACGGAATTTCGGTTATCGTGTCGAAAGAGATCTGCCCCCTCTATGCCCGGGCTATCAAGAAGGCCAGAAAGGTGAGGCCCTTCTATGTCAACCAGGATAAATGCACCCATCATATGGACTGCATCAATTACCTGGCCTGCCCGGCCATGTATCTGGATGATGGGCAAACGAGGATAAACGAAAACCTCTGTATCGGTTGCGCCGTTTGTGCGCAAGTATGTCCTGAGAATGCCATTCTGCCATTAAAAAATTGATGATTGAAAATTGATGAACTCGCAAAAAGTCGTTTTTTCCATTTTTCTGTCATTCCGGCGGAAGCCGGAATCCAGTAAATTCAATAGATTCTGGATGCCGGATCGAGTCCGGCATGACGATTAGAAGACTTTTTACGAAACCATCAAAATTGAAGATTAAAAAACACATAATTGTCCCCGATTCCGGGACTCGGAAGCAATATTCAAGCGAAAATGGTCAATTGTCAAAGGAGCGAACTATGGAAACCAAACGGATCGTCTTTGTTGGTGTGGGGGGTCAAGGAAACCTGCTCGTAACACGCCTGCTCGGTGAGGCGTGTCTGGCAGCAGGGATACCCGCCGTATTGAGCGAGATTCATGGCATGGCCCAGAGGGGCGGCATCGTTGAATCGGCCGTTGTAATGGGAGGTGCAACAAGCCCGATCGTATCGAATGGTGAGGCGGATATTCTGGTAGGCTTTGAACCCCTGGAGACCTTGCGGGCACTGAACAAATGCAACCGAAATTCAGTGGTTATCGTAAATGTTCACCCGCTCCCCCCGTTTACCGTTGCAATAGGCCAGGGAACATACCCTGATGTTGACATGGCCCTGGAAACGATCAGAAATTCCGTTTCATCGGTTATAGCCTTGGATGGGGAAGAGATGGCGGCTAAGGCCGGAAACCCGCTCTCGTTAAATATGGTTATGCTGGGGGCACTGGTTGGGAGCAAAATACTACCCGTGGACGGTGATTTGCTGAAGGAAACCATAACCAAGTCGACAAAAAAAGCGTTTTTGGAGTCGAACCTCAAGGCGTTTGATTTTGGAGTTGCTGCCGCCGGTGCCGGATAGATTGGAGCCTCGATTACTACCGCAACTTTCCAGAATATCGGAGCGGTACGCGGTATGCTATGCAGCAGAGTGGATTTCTACTTTAAATATCTCGCCCGCTCCTCTTCGACCCTGCTCAGGGTCGCTCGAGCCCACAGACCCGCCTGCCAGCGCCTGAAGCGCAGCTGATGGCGGGCAGGGGCCGCTGAGTAAAATGGCTACGGAATGATTGCTTACCGTTTCATGGGAGAAAGCCCTTAAGGAAGAAATGAATCTATCTATTTTTCCCTTAGAGGTTTTTCCCATGTTCAATCCCGCGCAGCGTGATTGAACGCCCCTATAGGGGCAAGGTAAGCAATTAAAGCTTTTCTCTGAGCACCCTGCCCGCAATGCTTCGCAACGCGAGGCGGGCGGGTCTGTGTGCTCCGTGAGAGACTAAGGACCCTTGCAGGGTCAAAACCAGGCCCCGCTCTCAAGGGTGGGGCTTTATTTTTGGGTCCGCATAGCTATTGTGGGGAGCTATCGGCGAGTGCGAATTGACAGAAGGCTCGAGAATGGTATATAAACCAACATCCAGCCCTACACAAGAAAAGCCCCTCAGGCCAATTTTGGCCATACGATTTTGGATCTGAACAGAGAGGTTTGCGTGAGATGAAAGATAGCGTGCCCGCAGATGCGGTCGGTGCAGACGCAGCGTATCCGGACACAATCGGCGAAAGTGCTGCAATAGAATCGGTTAAGGAAAAGATCGCTAAGGTGAGCGACAAAAACGTAACGGTTTTGATCCGGGGAGAGAGCGGTACCGGAAAGGAGTTGGTTGCTCGGGGGATACACTTTGGATCGAAACGAAGAGATGAGAGCTTTGTTCATGTGAATTGTGCGGCGCTACCAAGCGAATTGCTTGAGAGCGAACTGTTTGGATACGCGAAAGGAGCCTTTACCGGCGCAACGTACAACAAGGCGGGCAGATTTGAGAAGGCCAATAAGGGGACGATTTTCTTGGATGAGATCGGCTCTCTGAGCGTTCCGCTTCAGGCGAAGATCCTGCAGGTACTGGAGGACGAGACGATATATCGGCTGGGCAGTGTCCGCGAAACTCCTATAGATGCGCGGATAGTAGCCGCCACGAACTCTAATCTGGAAGAAAAGATTGTGCAGGGCGCTTTTCGGAGTGACCTGTTTTACCGCTTAAACGTCATTTCAATCGTGGTACCGCCTTTGCGGGAAAGAAAGGAAGATATCGACCTTCTCGTGGATTACTTCATGGAAAAGTACTGCATAGAGCTCGGAAAGAAACGTGTCCCCATGGGCAAAGACATAAGAGACCACTTTCAAAGATACCTTTGGCCAGGAAATATCAGGGAATTGGAGAATATCATTAGGGGCATAATAGCGTTGCAGAAGACGGATGTCGTCTATAGCGAATTGAAGCTTGCGGAAGGCACGGGAGGTGCTCAGGGGGAAGAGTTGCGGTCTCGCGTTACCATCCTCTCTCAAGTCTGGGATGATCGAAAGATAAAGCAGCTCATCAAGGGGAAGGAAGATATTTCATTAAAAACAATTACGAAAGAATATGTTGCGGAGGTCGAAAAAGAGGCTATTTCCAAGGCCCTGGACCACACCCGGTGGAATAGAAAGAGGGCGGCAGAGTTGCTGCAGATTAGCTACAAGACGCTTCTTAATAGAATCGATGAATTTGATTTAGCATAAAAGGAGTGCGCCGGGTGTTTCCTTTGAAGCACGGTTTTCATCAGACACTTGCAAGCGGGTTTCAGGCCTTTAAAAAGGAGGCAAAGTCTTGAAAAAGATATACGTCATTGGCGGTCCCATTGCCGGCATGTCTTTTGAACTGAAAGGTGATTTGACGGCCATAGGGAGATCCCCGGAAAACGATATCATCATCTCAGACATAGGCGTCTCTCGCGAGCATGCCCAGTTCATGAAGAAGCACGGTAAGATCTTCATTGTAGATCTGAGCAGCCTTCACGGCGTTTTTATCGACGGAAACAAGATAGCGCGCGGACGGGAAACAGAAGTACATAAGGACAGCGTCATACGGATCGGCAACACGGTCTTGTCATTCCAAAAAGAAGCAACAAAAGATAAGGGCGCTCAAAGGCTGCCTTCCCTTCCCCCTGAAGGGCATCATGATAAGACAAGCGAATTATCCCTGGAGATGCGCACCTCGAGAGACTATACCCGGAGCCTCGAGCTATTGCTCAAGGTGGCTAATATCTTTTCGCAATCCCTCAATACCGATGAGTTGTTGAGCGAGGTGGTAGATCAGATCTTTATTCTTCTCGAGCGAATCGATCGGGGCGCCGTACTGCTGCTCGACAGGGACAAGGGAACCTTGCAGGAAGTGGCCTCGAAGACGAGGATAGAAGATAAACAAGGGTTTTTCTCTAAAATCAATTACAGCAGGACAATCGTAAACAGGGCCATAAAGGAAGCTAAACCGGTTATGCTGTCCGACACGAGTCGCGTTAATCCGGAAAGCCTCTCCAATAGCATGGAACAGATGAACATCATGTCGGTAATGTGCGTACCGCTCATGCACAGGGGAGAGGTGGGGGGGGTTATTTATGTAGATTCAATCGGCTTACCTGAAGGATTCAGAAAGGATGACCTGCAATTGCTGATGGGCTTGAGTAATACTGCGGCAATCGCCATAGAGAATGCGCGGCTCTATTCAAACCTGGAGCAATTAGTTGAGCAGCGAACGAGGCAATTGGGAAAGGCTCAAGATAGGTTAAAGGAGAGTGAGTCACGGTTTCGGGCGGTCTTCGAAAACATGAGCAACGGGGTCGCTATTTTTGAGGCGCTTGGTGAGGGCTCGGATTTCATATTTAAAGATCTGAACAAAGCGGCAGAAAAGATCGACAGCATAAAAAGGGAAGACGTTATCGGCAAGAGTGTCCGCACGGTCTTTCGGGCCTTTCGAGAATACGGCTTTTTAGACATTTTCAAACGGGTCTGGACTACTGGCAAGCCCGAATATCACTCTCCCATGCTGTACAAGGGCAATGGAGCCCTGTCATGGAGAACAAGCTATGTCTACAAACTGCCCGGTGATGAGATTGTGTATATCTATGAAGACATAACCGATCAAAAAACGGCAGTTGAGAATCAGCAGAGGCTTGAAAGACAGCTTGCCCACGCCCAGAAAATGGACTCTCTTGGCAGGATGGCTGGGGGCGTGGCCCATAATTTCAGGAATATCCTGCAGGCGATCATGGGCAACACGCAATTTCTCCAGATGGCCTATAGTCAAGATGAGCAGCTGCAAAAGATTACCAAGGTCATGAACGATTCGGTAAGAAAGGGTTCCGATTTTATCGATAGCCTTCTGAAATTCTCCAGGCAGGATATTGAGCGAGGGATGCTTCCCCTAGACTTAGAGGATGTTATTAGCGAAACGTACAAGATAATCAGTAATACCTTTGATCAAAAGATAAAGATTATTACCAAGGTAGAGAGGCCGTTGCCAATTAAAGGTGATCATCTGAGTCTCAATCAGGTTTTCATCAACCTGTGCAATAATGCGCGAGATTCCATGCCGGACGGCGGTGAGCTTACGTTAGCAGGGAAGAGGGAGAAGGATGAGGTCGTCGTTACCATCTCTGATACAGGGTTCGGTATGGATGAGGACACGGTGAAAAAGATATTCGATCCTTTTTACACCACCAAAGATGTCGGCCAGGGAACCGGATTAGGCCTTTCGATCACCCATGGTATCATCGAAGAACATAATGGATCTGTATCGGTATCCTCGCTGCCCGGTAAGGGAACTCGATTTACCATTTCCTTTCCCATCGCCGAGAAGTTTGATCGTCTTGAGTCAAAATCTCCATTGAAGATAAGGCGGGGCAGGGGCGAGACCGTTCTGGTTGTAGATGATGAACCGGATGTCCTGGAAGGTCTTAAGAATATGGTTAAGGCTATCGGATACGAGGTAATTACAGCAGGCAGCGGCATCCAGGCTATCGACCGGTTCAGAAAGCACAAGCCCGATATCGTGCTCATGGATTGGAAGATGGCTAATATGGATGGGGCAACCTCCGCCAAGAGGATTATCGGGTTGGATCCCCGTGCACGGATAGTGCTCATCTCCGGTTACCAGGAGTCGGCGAAGAACGAGATCGAAGCAGGTTTGAAAAATGTCATTAAGGACTTTATTATCAAGCCCTTCGATCTGAAGAAACTGAGCGAGGTTGTCACAAAAGCACTAAGCTCTTAGGAGTTGGCGGTTTGCCTGATTGCGACATAGCAGCAGTTTGACAAGAGCAACAAAAGCGCGAAAAAACAATGTGTCCTAAGCGGCCAGCAACCGCGCCACGTGATCTTTCAGTTTTTCCATCTCAAACGGTTTTCGTAATACCACGTCCGCCTGTTTTTCAGCTGCAAGTCTTTCTGGATTTTTTCCGTAGGCGGTGATGGCTATCACCGGAACCTTCGGCATTTTCTCTTTGATAACCGTGATGATTCCTACGCCGCTGACGTAGGGCATGACGATGTCGGTAATTACGAGGTCATACTTCTCCGATGAGACCATCTTCAATCCTTCCATTCCATTGGAAGCAGTGATTATCTTATATCCCAGGTATTCAAAATAACTCCTCATCATGGAGAGAACCTGCTCATCGTCTTCGATAATGAAGAGTATCTTCGAATTCTTTGTCATGTGATGCTCCTTATCATAAACTTTCCTTTCCTACTAAAGACCTTTCTCTCAACAGTCACCCGAGAATCATCCTCGTCCAACCGATGGATCATCCCTTCGGCCTCTGTCTTTTGTGGAGCTCCAGTAAGCTCTTATTCAATTCCCGTGCCGATTTCCCTATTTTTCTCTCAATTCCTCTAGCACCTTTCTCGCCTCTTCACTTCCCGGGAATTGTTCACTTATCTTCAGTGCCGTTTCAAGCGCTTTTTTCGCTTCTTGCCGCTGGTTGTTCTTCAGGTAGGCCATACCGAGATGGTACGCTATTATCGGGTTTGTCTGAAACTTTTCATGGCTCTGCTCCAGCTCGACAATAGCGCTGCGATAGAGGCCCTTCTTATAGTATATCCACCCTAAGGTATCCATTATTGAGGGGTCTCCCGGCATCCTTTCCTTGGCCACTTGCGCAAAACCCAGGGCTTCGTCTATATTTCCACCGTGTTCCGCCAGTACCCAGGCCAGGTTATTGGCTGCCGGGGCGAAGTCGTGCCTCATATCCAGGGCCTTTCGGTAGTAAGATTCAGCCTCCTTTATATGGCCGGTTTGTTGATACATGGTTCCGAGGGATACATATGCCGGAAGATAGGAAGGTTGCTTCGCTATTATCTCTTTGTATTTGGAGATGGCTCCGTCGATGTCTTTCTGACTCAAATAGATCTTGGCCAGGGCTTCATAGGAAGAAACAAGATTGGGGTCGATTTCAATAGCTTTTTCGAAGCTTTCCTTTGCCTCGGGGGCCCTTTTGCTGACCAAATAAACCTTGCCTTTCAGATCATGAATAAAGCCTCGAGCGGGCGATTCTTGGGGCAGTCGTTCCGCCTGGCGATCGCAGAATTTGAGTGCCTTGTCGAATTGCTTTTGTATAAGGAATATCAAAACCGAATTTGCAAGAGGATCTCGCATACCAGGCTGTAGGCTCAGGGCCTTATCAAACTGTTGCAAAGCCGTATCATTGTTCTTTTGCGCGAAGTAAAGAAAACCAAGCCTGCTGTACCCGATGGGGCTGTCAGGCGCCAATTCGATAACCTTCTTAAAACTCCTTTCAGCACCCGCTGGCTTTTTCTCCAGGAGTGCCAGATTACCTTGGTACACTAATCCTTGAACATTGCTGGGGTCTTGGGCTAAAGCCCTGTTGATCTCACCTCGAGCCAAATCCAGGTTTCTCTCTCTCAGGTAGAACTCAGCGAGGAGCAGCCGTGCCCCGATGAGCCTCGGGTTCAATTCCAGCGAGCGCACCAGGTCTTTCTTGGCCTGCGCCTCATCCCTCTTGCCGATTAAGGCAAGTGCCCGGTAGAAGTAGGCGTCTGCTAGGCGCGGTTCATTGCTTATGGCCGTATCAAAGAAAGGTAAGGCTGCCTGAAACTCCCGTCGCCCGAGCAGGATCCTTGCTTTTATAAGGTTTGCCGCTGGATTTGTTTTGTCAATGTCGAGCACGGCATTGATGGTCTCCTCAGCCTCAGGAATGTGTTTGTACTCAAAGTGGAGTTGTGCAAGGGCGATCTGAATACTGGTGTCGTTAGGCTTACGCTTGGCTGCCTCGTTTATGGTGTTCAAGGCTGAGTCATAAGAGCTGCGCCTGGCATAATATCCGGCCAAAACCATCAGGGGGGCAACATTGTCTTGCGGTGCAGCGTCTACCGCCTCTTGGTAGGCGGTTTCGGCTTGCTCCCATTTGCCGATGCTCTCATAAAAGCGTCCAAGCACATTAAAGGCCGTGTGCTTTAACGCAGAGTCAGCAACGAACTCCTTGAGTTCCTTCTCGGCATCATCAGGGCGTCCCATCCTAACGTACAGCCGTGAGAGCTCAATCCGTAGTGTAGGCGAGACAGGTTGGATTTCCAAACATTTCCTGTATTCGGCTTCGGCCTTTTCATATTGCTCGGCCACGGTAAACACGCGCCCGCGAGCCATTCGAACCTTAACTTCAGAAGGATCAAGGCTCACAGCCTTGTCCAGCGTTTTAATGGCTTCTTGAATCTTTTCTTCTTGAATCTGGACGCCTGCCAGAAGCAGGAGCCCATCAATACGTCGTGGCTCTTTTGCGAGTATCAGCTCTGCCTTTTTCCGTGCCTCATCTGTTTTCTTGGTCAGAAGATAGAGATTTCCCAGGCTTACTTGAGCGTCGAGATTACCTGGATCAAGTTCGGTTGTACGCAGAAAAGAGCGAAAGGCCTCCTGGCCTTTTTTGAGTTTTAGATAGATCTTGCCGAGGGCATGGTGGACAGCAGCATCCTGTGGGTCGATCTGGATAACGTTTTTGTACTCGATAACGGCCTTGCTATACTCTTGCCGCTCTTCATACTCCTGTGCCCTGGTCAGGTGTTTGGCCTTTTTTTCCTCACTGCTGCTGCAACTCCAGTTCACGGTTACAAATGCCGCAATAAGAAAGAAGCTGAGCCATTTGAAGAGAAGTCCTCCAGGTCCTTTTGCTGACAAATTCATACACTATTACTCCTTTTTGTTTTCTCTTTTATTCCGGTTAGGCACTACATGATAAAATCTTGTCCGCTGAAAGCGAATTCCAGATTTTCCTCTGCCCCCTGATCTCTCAGTAGCTATCAAAGCACATAAACTGCATATTCTTAAGTACCAATACTCACCATAAAATGCAATGGTTAACCTTGATAGCATATCGGCTACATGCTGTAGGAAGTGAAGTGGGGGAGGGGTTCTTCGATTGTGTTTGTGATTTCGATTTTCTTAATTCGGCTTTATCCGCCTTCGCCAGGATGCCCTGCAGCTTGCTGCAGGGATGAATGGCGTGGCGAGCGCGCCGTAGCTCCCAGAGCGAAGGCGGGTTGGCTTCGGCGCAATTTCGCTTGATACCCTGCAGTTTACTGCAGGGAGCTTCATTTTACGATGCTTGCGCGGAACTACTCGCCAGCCACGATTGAAATGAAGCACCCGCCTCCGGTTTCAGCACCGCTGAGCGACGGAATACCCGGGTCCCCCACGTCAGGAGCTGCCTGAATTGCGGAAAAGTGATACACCTTGATCTCGATGGTGGGAGGATCGGTGTCGTTGTGATCAACCCGTGAGCCCGGCACCATCCACCCCTCACCGCCGGGCCGCACCCTGCCCTTGCTGTCGCAGCCGCAGACCCATGTGCCGCCTTTATAAACGTAGATCGCCAAAAGTGCTACGTCATCCTCTTTTGGATAAGGGAGGAAGACCTTGACCGGCGCATTGAACACGGTGAAGGGTTCGAGATTCATAGGTGCGCCGTGCCCTTTCGCAAGTACGGGGACTTCATCTATTGGCCTAAATCTCGGAGTCAAGGGCTCGCTGCCTGAAAAGATAATTTTGGCTCCTTGGAGCTCGCCGCTGGTCACCTGGATGCCTGTATCGTAGGGCCCCTCCAGAGCGGGGTCGGTGGGGTCAACCGGTGCGGTGTCCGGCAGGTTGGCAGGGTCATGAGCATAATCGTATTCTTCTTGGGTTTCGATCTTGAAGTCGTAACTGGCTTGTTGGGCTACACCTCTTTTATTCATGACGTCAACGTCAACGGTAACGGCCGTGGCGAATTGGAAATTCCCTAATGTATCCAGCGACCTGTCATAGGTTATCCAGAGCTCGGTCACGGATGTGTTATCATCCTCGGTAAGTTTTATTGCCCGCACAACACTGTTGTCGCTCAAATTTCGTGAGCATACATCGTTCACGCCATCGCTAATGCTAAAGGTGACACTGTTTGCGTTTGTGATGTCGATCCCTTCTGCATCCTGAACTCGTATACAAAAGGATGAGTTATGAGGCACGCGGGTGTCGTCGGCGATTCCCGCATTGTGGTGAGGGATCGTCTCTATTACTTCAGGCGCAGATGCCGTTGGGAATGATTTGCTATCAGCCGGATTCGTGTTCCCCACATACTCTTCATAATTGCTCCAGGTGTCATCATCGAAGTCGCCGTCTTTCCCGTTAACTCCCGTGCTGTCCAAGGGATCAAGGCCATACTGCTCCTCCCACGCATCGGGCAATTCATCATTGTCGTCGTCAGTATCTAGGTAATCGCGTTGGCCATCGCCGTCAGTGTCTCTGGTGTCAGTGGTAAAATTGTCTGTTTCCCCGCCTGTATTCCCAAAAAGGTCGGAAACGCTTGAGATCGTAACCAAAGAGACCCCATCAACAATAGTGGTGCCATTGTGCCGCTCAATCGTGAGGTCATAGATCCATACATTCGCTGAGCCGCTCATGGCCGCGGGGCCCATGGTGGGCATTGGGTTTGGTCGGTCGATGGTAATCTGCGGTGCGGCACCTAACGGCTCGGTGAAGGTGGCAGTGATGGTAAGGGTGCCGACATCGACGTGGCTGGGGTTGGGATCGCTATAGTTTACAGAACCTGTGGGGCCCAGGTTATCAACCCGAAATCCTTCAGAAGCAGCAGGGAGCACACTATCATAGGTTCCATCGTTTATCGTGAAGCGAAGCCGTACATCGCTCTGGTCTGTTCCGTTCAGTCCGCTGACATCGGGATGCTTTGTGTTAAAGGTAAGCGAATGGTCTTGGGCACTGGCAAAGCTAGGTGCAGAGCTGTACTCGGAGCCATTGTTGTTGCTCCAGCCGGTGCTCAAGGAACCGGAGGTGTCTCCAGTGATGGGGGCGATCCAGGTGGTCCCACCGTTGGTGCTGTACCGGAAGCCGTGCAGGGTGCACGGGTCGCTTGTTGGGTCTTTTACCTTAAAGTGGATAGTGATAATCCCATCCCCATTGGTGGATTGGCTTATCTGTGCAGCTGGAATCACATTTTCTGAGGTGTAACCACCAACAGGTGCGCCATAGTTAGCATCATAGGTAATGGTGATTGAATCTGCACCACTCACGTTACTAGCTGCATCTCGGGCGGTTAGCTCATAGGTGTTCCCACCGGATTGTAATGCACTGCTGTAGCTCCAAGAGGTCTGAGTTGCTGTGTAGGTTACGCCGGTGGTACTCCCATTGACGTAGATGGTAACCGTATCTGCTGCACAGGCCCCTCCCAGCACCAAGGCAGCGTTATTGGTTGTATAGTCATTCCCGGGCCCGTTGCCCCCATCGGTGGTTATAACAGGCGCACTCGGGGCAGTGGTATCAATTTCAATAGTATGACTGCCGGAACTTGACCAGTTTCCGGCACTATCCCGTTCCTGTACATAGAGGGTGTGTGAGTCTTCAGACAGGGGAGAACCCGGCGTAAAGGTGGTGCCGGTAGTCTCTGTGGCACCCGAGCTCAGATTGCTGTCATCCACCTTGTAGCAAAAGGTGCCCGTACCCCCGCCACCGGAACTCCACGTCCAGGTTGGTGTTGCGTCATTGGTGGGTGAAGTTCCTGAGACCATGGGAGCCACCGGAGCTGTGGTATCAACTTCAATCGTGAAGCTACCGGAAGCTGACCAGTTGCCGACCCCATCTTTTTCCTGTACATAGAGGCTATGTTGTCCTTCGGATAAGGCAGAAGAGGGCGTGAAGCTGGTAGCGCTGGTCTGAGTGGCGCCTGAGGTCAGGTCACTATCATCGAGCTTATAGCGGTATGTTCCGGTGCCGCCACCTCCCGAACTCCACGTCCAGGTTGGTGTTGCGTCATTGGTGGGTGAGGTTCCTGAGACATTCGGGACATTAGGTGGTGTCTGATCATAGGTAACGGTGATTGAATCTGCACCACTCACGTTACTAGCTGCATCTCGGGCGGTTAGCTCATAGGTGTTCCCACCGGATTGTAATGTACTGCTGTAGCTCCAAGAGGTCTGAGTTGCTGTGTAGGCTACGCCGGTGGTACTCCCATTGACGTAGATGGTAACCGTATCTGCTGCACAGGCCCCTCCCAGCACCAAGGCAGCGTTATTGGTTGTATAGTCATTCCCGGGCCCGTTGCCCCCATCGGTGGTTATAACAGGCGCACTCGGGGCAGTGGTATCAATTTCAATAGTATGACTGCCGGAACTTGACCAGTTTCCGGAACCATCTCGTTCCTGTACATATAGCGTATGTGAGCTTTCGGATAACCCGGAACCGGGTGTATAGCTTGTGGAGCTGGTCTGTGTGGCACCCGAGCTCAGATTGCTGTCATCCACCTTGTAGCGAAAGGTGCCCGTACCCCCGCCACCGGAACTCCACGTCCAGGTTGGTGTTGCGTCATTGGTGGGTGAAATTCCTGAGACACCGGGCGGATTTGGCGGTGTCTTATCGTAGGTTCCGGTTATCGCATCAGAGGTGCTGCCGTTTGATTGGGCGGTTAGGCTTATGGGGCCTTCGGTGCAGGGTGTGAAATTTGCGGTTATTGTCCAGGTGCCGTTCGCCAGCGCTGTTGTTGTTCCGAGGGAGGTGGCATCTGCAAAGATTTCTACGGTTCCTGAAGCTTCAGCCGTACCTGAGACGGGGTAAGCGGTGTAGTTGCCGGCATTGACGAAAAATCCGTTCTGTGGGGAGGTGATTGAAACGGTTTCTATCTCAGAAGTTGATACCTCGTTAGAATACCCACTTTCGTTATCTTCGCTATCGTATGCGGTGACCACAAAGTAATAGGTGACACCGTTTGTTAAACCGTGAATGGTGAATTGGGTAACATCGTATACGTCAATAGGAGAGTTGCCTTCGGCTGCCCCCGTTCCGGCATAAGGCGGACCCGAAGACCCCGTTTTGTAGTAGAGCTTGTACCCGGCGAGATCAGGCTCGGTGTTGGCATCCCACGCGAGGGTAACGTCAAGTGCATATGCCGATGGTGCAATGGAAAATAGAGCTATGAAGAGAACACAACAGAAGAATAGCGAGGGGACGACTCGCTTTCGCACAGAGCGAAGAGATTGCCACCCAACACGTCTATGGCTTGTCATGACCGCACCTTCCAACGATTATTGTTTCTCCGCGCGAAACACAGCATCGTCAGAAGGTGCTGCTTTCGCCCGGCAACCCTGCTACCGTATCCCGATTGTCTCGGGACTTAGGCCAGTGGCTTTGCGTCCTATCCTTTCAGATAGTTTGCCTTTATCAGGCTAAGAATCACTTTGCGGTTTATTTTGCCTTTATTTTTCGTCTCCCTTGTACTAAGCAATCACCATGCCACAACTCATGCATCGACAAAAGATGCGGAAATCCGCGTGTTTTTGACAGGTTAAGCGCGAAATTCCCGCCTATCGCCAGTCACCACCAAATTAGTTTGCTATGGACAGGATTCATTTTGTTCAAAGTTCAACATCAAACTTTAAATACAAAATAAGTAAACATGTAACCATTGGATATTACATTACAATAATTTATCTAGTTATGTGTATAGATTCCAACACAGAATGTAAAAATATTTGCCAATGGTAGAAAAAAGGGAAATGAAGCCCCCCGCAGTCCCGCTCGCTCCGTTAAATGCTTGCCCAATGGAATGTTTACCCCGTGGAATCTTTTTTTCTATTCCACTGGGGCCTGCCCTGTGGAACCTTTCCTTTTGTTCCACTGGGGTTCACCCCGCCCGCCCCGTTAAATGCACAGTTGCTACCCAAGCTGAGTCGAAAGGGCACCTGAGCGGGCTGCTATGACAAGTTACCTCATCAGCACTCTATTTAACTGGGGCCTGCCCCGTTGAATTCCGCGTAGCGGACCTCCTCCGGAGGATTCAACTGGGGCCTTAAGCAGAAATCGGTAAGAGGAAAAGAATCAATGGAGGCGGCACCTGGAATCGAACCGGGGGAAAACGGCTCTGCAGGCCGTTGCCTTAACCACTTGGCTATGCCGCCTCGGTAAATCTTACTGAAAGGAGCCCAGCAAATCTTCTGTCGCCGTATTTTCCTATCCGTAAATCTAAATCGTAATTAATCCAGCTCGCCTTGCGGAATAAGAGGGGAGGAAATACGATAGAATAACTAATGAAAGTTATGAGCCTATTATTGTTCGATAACGGTAGGGCAGGGCTCCTTTTCCCGCCCTTGGGCGGGATTGGGCTTTCACTAAAAATCTAAATTATTCGCCCTTAAAGCGGATCTGAAGAACACCAACTATTGGTTGGTTGTCAGGATTTTTTAGTTATTTAAGAGCGTCCCAGTTGATACTCAGTTCTCGGTCAGCCTGTCAAGACCTGACACAGCTTACTGGTTTGGCTATGAGGAATGTGCGGCGACATTAACTTGACAGGAGTTCACACTGTGGCTAGAATTGGAGATAAAATATGTACAGAGTTGGAGTAGACTATGGAAACAATAGGAGTTAAGCAATTCAGGGACAATCTCAGTGAGATCCTCAAAAGGGTGGAAAAAGGACAATTGATGAGGGTTCTACGTCACGGAAAAGAGGTTGTGGAGTTGCGGCCCATAGATAACAACCGAGAACAGGAAATCTCCAATCGACTGAGGGATAAGGAGCTTCTGGGAGGTGGGACAGGCGTCATTGGATCTGTTAAATCCGTTAAGAATCGGAAACCTGAGATGCCGATATCGGATTTGGTGACGGAGGATCGAAGGTGATCGCCTATTTCGACACCAGTAGCATCGTGAAGTGGTTTTTTGACGAGCCATTCATGGACTTGGCGAGAGGTATCAAAGATGAGGCAAAAACTGCATTTACATCGCTCCTTGCTTACCCCGAAGTTATGTCGGCTATCAACCGCGCGTGGAGAGAAGGTCGCTGTTTGAAATTAGAAATGGAAATAATTCGGGAGGAGTTCTTGAGGATCTGGCCGAACTTCCAGTGGATCAAAGTAAGTGAAAGCCTGACACACCATGCGGGCCGCCTCATTTTTAGGCACGGCCTGAAAGGATCTGATGCTGTACATCTTGCTTCAGCCCTTTTGTTGAAAAAGGAAGGCGAGGAGATTGATCTTTTTTTCTCTTGCTTTGATAAGAGTCTGAATCAGGCCGCCCGGCAAGAGGGGTTCAGGATCCATGAGATTGGAGAGTGAGATACTGACAACTAGAATATCTGC